>OUNO010006034.1_pt1 | contig 37083 bp, 36 predicted proteins | sample 1779811 | NCBI WGS metagenome assembly OUNO01 (sample SAMEA3914804, study PRJEB12502) | metagenome | biome: forest; material: soil | place: Canada | collected 2010-06-25 | depth 0.3 m
GTTACGAAATACCGGGATGGCGTGGTGGAACGGATCGAAGCCGACCGCATGCAAATCCGTACAGCGGTGGGACTCTCAATTGCGACCTTCTGCGTGTTCGGGTGTTTCACGCCGTCTCAGACAACAAGTCTTGCCCAGATCCACTTCAGTGTTCTTGAACTCCTGTTCGTGATTCCGTTCCAGCTTGCGGGAATGATCCTCTTCGGTGAATACCCGTTCGGTGGCATGAGTAAAAAAACAGGCTGGCTCCAGTCCGCGCGTTTCTATGGCTGGTCCATGCTCGCGACAAAACTTTTCCTCGGTGGCGGAAGCTTCTTCATCGACTTCCACATCAAGGCTGCAATCCTTTATGTTCTCTGCCGTCTCTTCGGAGTTTATTTTCCGAAGTTTCACCACCGGGACCTGTTACGGATTTCCATTCTTTATCTTTTCCCGCTGACGGGAATTTTATGGCTGTTCGCGATGCTGACTTACGGATTTATTGGAGGTAGTTCGCGTGTTTAAGAAAGTAGTGGAACATTTTCTCAATCAGAACGAGATCCGGAAAATTGATACCGAGTTTTACCCGGATCCGGTTTCTTCCCGGGGCAAAGATGATTTCCCGGCTCGTGCGCGCGGTCTTGTTTTCAACGAGATTGAAAAGTGCACCGGATGCGGTGACTGTACCAGAGTCTGCCCGACCAAATGCATTACGGTTGAAGCGAAAACAAACGAGCGGAACAACCGCCCGTGGGTTTCGAAATTCGACATCGATTTTTCAAACTGCATTTTCTGCGGACTTTGCGTGGAAGTTTGCGAGCCCGAATCCCTGACCCAGACCAAGGAAGTTCAGGCGGCTGTTTTTGATCCAAAAGATCTCGTTTCGGGATTCGGAAGGGGAACTCTCTAAGCCATGTGGATCTTTGACTCGGTTCTCCTGATCGCGGTTTCGGCTCTCCTCGGATTCAGAAGTCCTTATCTTGGAATTCTGACTTTCATTCTGGGGATCTTCGTTGAGTTTCAGGCGAAACGAGTTCTCTTTCTTCTGGGGGAACGTCCAAAGACGGTGCCAGCATCCCGGAAAGTGAAGAGTGCGATTCTAGCCGTATTGTTTGGTGCCTGCCTGATCCCGCTTGTGGGAACGGGACAGACTGAAGTGGCGACCGAAGGCACCTTCGATATTGAATCCCTTCTTCCACTGGTGGTGATTGTCGGACTTCTGTCCTCTGTTCTCATGTCGGCGCTTTCGACAGAAAAGAGGAAGAGATGATCATCCCTGCAATTCTGGTTTTGGTTTATTCGATCTATCTGGTTCTGGTTTCATCCGACAATCTCTCCTTGGGAAAAGGCATGCTTCGCGTAGCACTTTCCCTTCTTGGTGTGATCGGTCTCAAGTTTCATCAGGAACTTCCGCTCACTCTCGGCGTCCTGCTCTACGGAATTTTAACTCTCGCTCTTCTCGCGATCACCCGGAACGAGGTTCAATTTAAAGATGAATAGCCTGAATCTCACGCAGTTTGATCAAGCTGCCCTGTTGTTTTTCGTATTCGCTGCAATCGGGCTCATTCGGGAAAGAAAAATTCTTCCATTCCTGATCGTGGCGGTTGGCTGCCTTCTCAACGGACCTCTTGCTGCCGTCCTTCTTACGGGGCTGATTCTCTGGCACCGGATCGACACCAGCACCAACAAGTGGATTCAGCTGAAAGACGTATTCGGATTTTTTCTCATCTTGATTGGAGCGATTGCAGGGGAGCCTTATCAGGAGCTGACGGTTCTGATGGGAGCAACTCTTGTTTCTTTAAGTTTCGGAAAAGGCGGACTCGGTGTCATTCCTCCGCTTCTGCTCCTCAGGCAATATGTTCAGCATCCGGACCCGATCGAACTTCCATTTGTAGGGGCGGGTGCCTATGTGCTCGTTTCCGAGATAGTGGGTTGGGCGAAGCTGAAGCACGCGAAGCTCGTGCTTTGCATCTCCGAAGTGGTTTTCAGTCTTTTAATTTTGGTTGGAATGCGTGAACTGGCTCCGAAGCTTCTCGAAGAACCGGGAACGCTGGTATTTGCGGGCGCCACTCTTCTGGTCATCATCGTGCTCGCCGCATGGGTGAACTGGAAGAATCAGGGATTTTGGTCCTTTTACAAGCGGGTGAAAATGTCTCTCGGGCATTCCCTGGTGAGTGGAAAACGCTTTGTGAGCAATACCCATCTGTTTTCGGTTGAGCCGAAAGACTCTGGCATTCCTGAACTTGAATTCGGGTTCAACCAGTTATTCATCCTCGTGGTGGGAACGCTTCTGGTTCTGGGTGGATTCCTCCTTCTCGGCAAGGGAGGTTTCGCGTGAATTTTGAATTCAGTATTCTCGGCGCAATGATCGGAATTTCCTGGGCGCTCATGCTCTCGCTTGATTCGTGGGTTGCAATCGCGATCGCGCTCATGGTGTTCTTTTCACGCGCGATTCCAGTGAATTTGCTTTTCCTCTTCACGATGACCCTGATCGCTTACATTCAGGCAATGCTTGGCGGACAAAAATCGGGGAGTGCGGGGACACAGAAGCGGTTCGTCCTTCTTCTTGTGGGACTGACGTCAGCCCTCTTTGGAACCTCGATTTCAGGCTACTCCCCTTCTCTGCTTTTCATATTCTTCGGGCTGATCCTTTTTATACCGAATGGATTCACCACCCTCTTCTTCAACCGTCACTATGAGCGTTTGACCCTCCGGTCTTATGTTCAATCCGTCGTGCTTCCGGCTTTTGTCGCTCTCGATATTCTTCTTAAAATCAAAACGGATGTAAAAGCGGAGTACGCGGGAGTGTGGGAGATCACCCTGATGGGGGTTGGACTCTTCACCTTCCTTTACTCAACCGTGCTCGCCTGGGCGAAGACCCGGTTGAAACAGGTTTTGATTCATCTTTCTCAAGCGTGGATCGGTCTTGCACTCTTCCTGCTCACCATCGATTCAAATTCGATCAATCGTGCGGTATTTACCGCGATTGCAATTGGAACAGTCGGTTCGATCGTCCTTCTGAGCCTGAGTGCCCAGCTTGGACCCAGACATTTTTCCTTCGCGAAGATTGCGACTCTCGGATTGCCGGGAACCATCTGGTTCACCGCATGGTTCTTCTCGCTCAAGATGGCAATTGGAATGAACATCCTCTGGCTTCTGGTTCTCGGGCTCGGCTACCTGATTCAGGCGATCACTCTGATCAGTCGCGAGTCGGTTCCTCCATTTCAAGAAGGAAGACGGGTTAAAATCCGTTTCTGGATCACGGTGATGGTTCAGCTCGTGACTGGTGCGGGATTGTACTGGCTTGAAATGGGAGGCATGAAATGATCATCCTGAACTGGCTCCCTGAAATTTTTCTCATCTGTCTTCTGTTCGTCGTTCTCATGGTGACCACGTTCCGCATGTGGAGTTATCGATCCCTTTCCCTTTGTATCGGGATTGCGAGCCTGGCCGAGCTGATCTACCTTCTCGCGAGACAGGACCTCGCGTTCTTTGATTCTCCACTCAAGATTCTGTATTCCGATTCACTCTCGTATTTTGGAAAAGTGATGTCGATTCTGTGTCTCGTGGTGTTTTCACTCGGAATTCACTTCCATCGCGGACTTAACTTCCGTTCCAAGCAGAACGCAAATCTGTTTTTGATCTTTTATTCGATCTTCCTGATGGGGATGTTCGAGGCGAACAACCTGGTTCTCTTCCTCGGCTCGGCGATTGGTATTTACGTCTGCTCCACCACACTCATTCTGATTGAATCAGGACAGAGTCAGTCGTGGGTGCGGATCTTCCGCCAGCGTGCGCTTCTGTTCAGCGTCTGGATGGTGGTTTTGGCCCTCCTCTCGATTTACGGAATGTCGCTCTTTGGATCAGTCTATCTTTCTGACTGGATTCAAGCTTTCTCCAAAGGCTCTGCATCTCAGGTTGAACTCTTCGTGTTCTCTTTCCTGATTCTTCTCGCAAGCGCAATTCCTCTCCGGGAACTCATGCATGTGGGGAATGCCCCGTTTGGTCTGAGTGTTTTTTGTTACGGGCTCTTCCTTCTTCTCAGTATTTTCTGGATGAGGCTCGGCGTTCCGTTCTTTCACCTCTCTGGATTCCTTCCAAAGACGGTGGCTCAGATCCTGATTGCGATGATGTTTGGAATCTTCTCTCTTCATTATGCGATCCAGACGGTGAGAACCCGCGAACATCATCGTTGGTATGCTTCAGCTCTTCCAACCGTGGTCGGTCTTTCCCTGTTCCTGGTTCTGCTCTCGGGAGAACACACACTGCCTGAGTTTTACAGCATCTCAATTGCGATGCTGTTCACCTTCGGACTGGTTTCCCATGCTTTCCTCGATCAGGAGTACCGTCACAAGACCCTTCTGGTGTTGTCGATGCTGTCCTTGATGGGTGCACCGCCCCTGATTCTGGGCGAGCAGTTCTATCGTTTGATCCACGATGCGGTCAGCGCCGGCAATCTGATGGCAGGCATTCTGATGTTCGCATCCTGGCTGATCCTTTCAGTCGCCATCACTCAAATGATTGGAAAAGTATTGTTGGTTCGGGTTGCGGTTGCGGCGCGGCGAAAATTTCTTTTCAGTGAGTGGTTTTTTCTGGGCATGTACTTGCTTTGCGTCATTTCATTGACTGCGTTTCGCCCACAGGTGGTCTCTTTATTAAATGATCACCCGGTCCTCAATTTATGGTAAAGTAAAGCAAGAATAATACTTTAGAAAGGAACCTGCATATGGAGTATCTCCCTGTGCTCGTGATGATGGCTGCCGGTGTTTTCATCGGAGGGGCCACTCTACTCATTACAACAATTCTAGGTCCGAAGCTTCCCAACCGCACGAAAGACTCTCCGGTCGAGTGTGGTGTTGAGCCGGCTGAAGGTGGGAAGAACAGACGCGTGTCCGTGCGCTTCTATCTCGTCGCGATCCTATTCCTTTTGTTCGATGTCGAGACCGTCTTCTTTTATCCCTGGGCGGTTGTGTACAAGAAGTTTCTTTCTCAGGGAACATTCATCCTCGTGGAAATGCTGGCCTTTGTTGCCGTGCTCTTCGTGGGGTACATCTACATTCTTCGCAAAGGCGCACTGGACTGGGAGTAGGACATGGCTAAAGACGGTTCATCCGATTTTTTCACAACGAAGTTAGACGACATGATCAATTGGGCGAGAAAAAACTCGCTCTTTCCGCTTCCTTTTGGCACCAGTTGCTGCGGGATCGAACTCATGTCAACCCTCGCATCCGGTTACGACATGGCCCGCTTCGGCGCCGAGGTCGTGCGCTTTTCCCCGCGTCAGAGTGATTTGCTCATCGTTGCGGGAATCGTGAACCTGAAGATGGCTCCGGTTTTAAGAAACATCTACGACCAGATGGCAGACCCGAAATGGGTGATCTCCATGGGTGCATGTGCATCCTCGGGCGGGATCTTCAACGTTTACAGCGTCACCCAGGGAATCGACACCGTGATTCCAGTTGATGTGTATGTTCCGGGCTGTCCGCCTTCTCCGGAAGGACTTTTGAATGCCCTTCTTCGTCTGAAGGAGCGGATTGCAAACGGCGAGACACACAGCCAGAAGCGCGAAATTGCACTTCGGGGAGAAAAGTAATGGACGTTAATCAGCCAATCCCTACCAATTACGGCTATTTTTTCGAAAAATTCGGAGCATCCTGGACGAAGCTTTCTGAAGATCTTCAAGCGGAATTTGGCGAAGCGATCGAACAAGTGGACATGCCTCGCACGCATGCGACCGACCTTCCAGTGTTCCACGTGAAAAAAGCATCTGCTCACGCGTTTCTTCAGTCTCTGAAAGACAAACATGGATTCATCTTCCTGACCGACTACACGGCGACCGATGAAGAGGAAGATCCGCGCTTTCGCCTCGTGCTTCATGTGATGAACATCGAGACCAAGTCCCGTGTTCGCGTGAAAATCAAAATTGCTGAGAACGAAAAGTTCCAGACCCTCATTCCTCTTTGGGAAGGCGCGAACTGGGCCGAGCGCGAGATCTACGACATGTTCGGGATCTCTTTCGAAGGACACCCGGATCTTCGCCGGATTCTGATGGACATACGCTGGGAAGGGCATCCTTTGAGAAAAGATTATCCATTACGGGGTTACCAGGTGTTCCTGACGCCGGAGCCGCTTGATCCGGAGTTGCTGAAATGAGCGATAAAAAAAGTTATCATTCCGATATTCCTCTCGATATCGCCCGCATGGGTTTTCCAACCCAGGTGGACGTGACGCTGAAAAAAGACAGCGATGATATTTTTGAGGATTCCAGAACCCTCGTGAACATCGGTCCAACCCACCCGGCAATGCACGGAGCATTCCGTGTGATGGCGAAACTGAACGGCGAGAACATTGAAAAATCCTATTCCGAATTTGGTTACACTCACCGGGCGAAAGAAAAGCTCGGCGAAAACCGCACTTATCACCAATTCGTCGTCTACACCGATCGTCTGAACTACTGTTCGGCGCTCATGAACAACGTTGCTTATGCGCTTTCCGTTGAACGTCTGATGGGGATTGAAGTTCCCGAGCGTGCCACCTGGATCCGCATGATGGCTGCCGAACTTGCGCGCGTGTGCGACCACTTGGTTTGCGTCGGTATCAACGCCGTTGACCTTGGTGCTTTCTCATTCTTTCTTTATGGCTATCACCAGCGTGAAAAAGCCTACACCCTGATTGAAAAACTCTGTGGTGCGCGTTTGACCACTTCCTACACCCGGATCGGCGGCCTCATGTGCGATGCTCCGGAGGGCTGGGAAAAGGAATTGAAAGAGTGGATCAAGGAAACCCGCGAAGTCATCGACGAGATGGATCGCCTTCTCACTGGAAACCGCATCTGGTTCAAACGGACCAAAGGTGTGGCGATCATGAACAAGGAAGATTGCATTCGTTACAGCTTCACCGGACCAAATGCACGCGCTGCAGGCGTGGATATCGATCTTCGCCGTGACCAGCCTTGCATGTTTTACGATAAAGTGGACTTCGACGTTCCAGTCGCGCAAACCGGTGACGTGTTCGATCGTTACTATGTTCGCATGGAAGAAATCCGCCAGAGTCTGAACATCCTCGCTCAGTGCGCGGATCGGATCAAAAAAGGACCGATCTGGTCTGAAGACAAACGGACCCGCATTCCAGACAAAGAAGTCGTGTACAACACGATGGAAGGTCTCATTCACCATTTCAAATTTTTCATGACCGGTTTCAATGTTCCGACCGGTGAAGCCTACACGCCGTTTGAAGCGGCGAACGGTGAACTTGGTTTCTACATTGTAAGCAAGGGCGGCCCGGCCGCTCATCGCATGCGCATCCGCAGTCCGTCTTTCTGGCACTATCAGGGACTCGACCCGATGATCAAAGGCGAATACATTGCGGATCTCGTGGCCGCACTCGGAAGCATTAACGTTATTGCAGGGGAGCTTGATCGATAATGGCGAACCATTTGTCTTCGAAGTTTTATGATGAAATGAAAAAACTGGAGCCCCAGTATCCAAATAAAAAGGCTCTGATCCTTCCGGCCCTTCACCAGGCGCAGAAGGAATTCGGCTGGCTTCCGAAGGAGGTTCTGGAAGAGATCGGCACTTACATCGGTGTGCATGCTGCACAGATCCGTGAAGTGGCGAGTTTCTACACCATGTACAACTTGAAACCAGTTGGAAAAAACCACCTCAAGATCTGCACGAACGTCGCCTGCTGTCTCCGTGGCGCCGACGATCTCATGAGCTACGCTGAGAAAAAGCTCGGCATCAAATGTGGTGAAACCACACAAGATGGATTGTTCACGCTTTCTGATGAAGAGTGTCTGGGTGCCTGCACTACCGCTCCGGCGATGATGGCGAACGATGATTACGTCGAGAATCTCGATATTAACAAACTGAACGAATACATCGAGAGGGCGAAAAATGAGCGCTAATCAAACAACTCTCTTTATTCAGCACTTCTGGAAAGATTCAAACCGCGCTTTGGATTATTACCTGGCCAACATGGACGGGTACAAGGCTGCAAAAAAAGTAATCACTGAAATGACTCCGGATGCGGTGATCGAGGAAGTGAAGAAGGCGAACATTCGTGGTCGCGGCGGCGCGGGTTTCCCAATGGGAATGAAGTGGAGCTTCATCCCTAAGAATTCCGAAAAACCAAAATATCTGGTAGTAAACGCAGATGAGTCCGAGCCAGGCACCTGCAAAGATCGCCAGCTCATGCGTTATACGCCGCACGTTCTGATCGAAGGAATCGTCATTGGTTCTTACGCGATTGGTTGCAAACACGCTTATATCTACATTCGCGGGGAGTACGTCCGTGAAGCGGAACTTCTGAATGAAGCAATTGAAGAAGCGCGTAAAAAGGGTTATCTCGGGAAGAAAATTTTCGGAACGGATTACAGCCTCGACATCACGGTTCACCGTGGAGCGGGTGCTTACATCTGTGGTGAAGAAACCGGCCTTTTGAATTCACTCGAAGGTAAGCGGGGAGAGCCACGTGTGAAGCCGCCATTCCCGGCGATTTCCGGTGCGTTTTCCTGTCCGACTGCAGTGAATAACGTGGAATCCATTTCAAACGTTCCATTCATTATCCGCGAAGGCGGAGATTCGTTTGCGAAACTTGGAAAGATCGACAAGTCGGGGGGCACCCGTCTTCTTTCTCTTTCCGGTCACGTGAATACTCCGGGCGTTTTTGAAGCACAAGCAGGGTCCATGACCCTTCGCCAGATCATCGATGACTTCGGTGGCGGAATGCTGAACGGCAAAAAATTAAAAGCGGTCATTCCGGGTGGATCTTCCTCCCCTGTTCTGACTGCGGATGAGATCGACGTCGTTTACGACGTGGAACCACTCATGAAAATCGGAACCATGATGGGATCTGCAGCGATCATGGTGATCAACGAAGACACCGACATGGTGAAACTTCTTTACCGCATCACCAAATTCTACGCGCACGAATCCTGTGGTCAGTGCACTCCTTGTCGCGAGGGTTGCCACTGGATGGAATCCATCATCCACAAAATTCTCCACGGAGAAGCGAAACTGACGGACATCGACCTTCTGGTGGATGTTGCCGGAAACATCGGCGGAAAAACCCTGTGTGCTCTCGGCGATGCCGCGGCAATGCCGGTTCAGAGTTTCGTTAAAAAATTCAGACCTGAGTTCGAAGCTTATGTAAAAGGACAGAAACGTTATGCCTAAATGTACCGTTGACGGGAAAGAAGTTGAATTCAAGCCCGGTGAAAATTTAGTCACAGTTGCAAAGCGCGCAGGCGTTGAGATCCCTGTATTCTGTTATCATCCGGGTCTCTCTGTCGTCGCTCAGTGCCGCATGTGTTATGTCGAAGTGGAAAAAATGCCGAAACTTCAAACGGCTTGCTCCACCAACGCGTCCGAAGGAATGGTGGTTAAAACCAATTCCGAAAACGTAAAAAAAGGGCGCGCTGGAACCATGGAGTTCCTCCTTTTGAACCATCCGCTTGATTGTCCGATCTGCGACAAGGCTGGTGAGTGCGATCTTCAGGACAATTCTTACGGCCACGGAAGCCAGTACATGCGTCACTCCGAAGACCGCAGAACCTACGTCGACATCGACATGGGTCCGGTGATTCAGAAGAACATGAACCGCTGCATTCACTGTACCCGTTGCATTCGCTTCGGAGATGAAATCGCAGGCATCCACGAGATGGTTGCAATCAAACGCGGTAACAACATCGACATCACCACGATCGATGGCAAACAACTTCAAACCGATTACGCCGGCAATTACTCGGACATCTGTCCGACCGGTTCCCTGACTTTGAAAGATTTCCGCTTTAAGAAGCGCGCGTGGATGCTCAAGAAGACCGAGACCACCTGCGAAGGCTGCTCCAAGGGTTGCAGCATGGAAATTCAAGCAGAAGGAAACGTGATTTATCGTTGCGTGCCTCGTGAAAACCTTGAAGTGAACAAGTACTGGCTCTGCGACGAGGGTCGTTTCAACTATCACTACACTCAGGATCCTTCCCGGATTCTCGAGCCGAAGCTTAAAACTCCCCAAGGGTTTGAAAACACTTCCTGGGAGACTGCGGTTCTTGATCTGAAGGAAAAAATGACCGGCAAGAAAGTGCTCTTCCTCGTGGGAACCGATCTCACCAATGAAGAACTCTCCACCATCCAGGAATACGTTAAATTGAACCATTCTGGCTCCGAGATCCTGAGTTTTGGAACTCGTGGTCTTCCGACTACAGCACAAGATGGTCCACTCGATAACATTCTCAAGATGAAGAGCAAAACTTCCAATCTGAATGGTGCTGAGAAGCTTGGAATCAAACCAGTGGATCCTTCCACTGAAAAAATGTTCACCAGTGCAAACATGATTGTGATGTTCAGGGGCGGACGCGCACAGGTTCCAACCAAATTTGATCTTCCAGTTTATGGCGTAGGTGTGTTCCTCGAAAAAGAAGCGGCTGATTTCCAAGGCGTGCTTCCAGGTCTCGCTTTCTCTGAAAAACAAGGCACGATCACCAATCACATGGGACTCACCCAGAAAATCAAACGCGCAATTCTCCCCCGGGGGCACTGCAAGGCGGTTTCTGAAGCGTTGATGCTTCTCGCGAACACCAAGGCCAAGGCAGGTGTCGCGTGACCTCTCTTGAACTCTCACTGATGTTTGTAAAGGTTGCGATCGTGCTGATGGGGCTTCTCCTCACGGTGCCGATCATGCTTTATGTTGAGCGGCGCGGTTCGGCGCTCATGCAGAATCGTCTTGGACCAAACCGGATCGGGCCTCTGGGGCTTTTCCAGGCTGCCTGTGACGTGATCAAGTTCCTTTTCAAGGAAGACCGGGCTCCTGGCCACGTGAACAAGTTCTATTATACGATTGCTCCCTGGATTGCGGTCATTCCTGCATTCATGACTTTCGCAGTGATCCCATTTGCAGGATCCCTCACTCTTCAGGGAACCGATGTTCACTTCCAAGTCGCAAATCTCGACGTGGGTGTCCTCTATTGTTTCTCGATCGCGTCTTTGGGTGTTTACGGAATCATCATGGCGGGTTGGTCTTCCAATAACAAATACTCGCTTTTGGGTGCTCTCCGGAGTTCAGCTCAGATGATCAGTTATGAACTGACTCTCGGGCTCTCGATCGTCGGCCTCATGATGATCTTCCAGTCGCTGAAACTTGGAGATATCACCGAGGCTCAGGGACAGACCCTCTTTACGATCGCAGGCCTTGAAATTCCACGCTGGGGGATTTTTGTTCAACCAGTTGGATTCATTCTTTTCCTGATTTCAGTATTCGCGGAAACCAACCGTCTTCCATTCGACCTTCCAGAGGGTGAATCGGAGTTGATTGCGGGTTACCACCTTGAATATGGTTCCATGCGTTTCGCCCTCTTCATGATGGCGGAATTTGTGAACATGGCTGTGGCTTCAGGTCTCATCTCAACCCTTTTCTTCGGTGGATGGCAGCTGCTTCCGTTCTTCGGACATCTCGTCACTTTCGTTCAAGGGCTTGGACTGGTCGAAAACCAAGGTTTGGTCCTCGTTCTGTTCCAGGGGATTTCATTCCTCTTGAAGGTCGCTTTCTTCATGTGGTTCTTCGTCTGGGTTCGCTGGACGCTCCCACGCTTCCGTTTCGATCAATTGATGAATTTCGGCTGGAAGGTGCTCTTCCCGATCGGTCTCATCAACGTGTTCGTGACTGGATTATTGATTTATAAAGGAGTGCTGTAATGCTCGCACAACGCAAACCTGGATTCTGGAACCGGATTTATCTGATTGAAGTGATTGGCGGTCTCTGGATCACCCTTCGGAACCTCCTGTTTCATAAAAAAGTGACCCTTCAGTTCCCGGAACAAAGACGGGACTATTCAAGCCGCTTCCGCGGTCAGCATTACATCAAGGCCGTGAACGGTGTTGAGAACTGTACTGCCTGCATGCTTTGTCCAACTGTGTGTCCTGCCGAGTGCATTCACATTGTGGCGGGCGAGCGCGAAGACAAGGAAAAGTACCCGATCAAGTTCGAGATCGACTCTCTCCGTTGCTGCTTCTGCGGAATGTGCGAAGAGGCTTGTCCGAAAGACGCGATCAAGCTTTCCAATATTTACGAAATGAGTCAGCAGAACAGAACCGTTTGGGACAAGGAATTCCTGCTCGAACAACGGGGGAACAAGTAATGGATTGGTCCTTCCTCGCGTTTTGCATTTTCTCGACCATTGCAATCGTGGGCTCACTCATGGTGGTTTTCAGAAGCCATCCGGTGGGATCCGCATTTTCTCTCGTCATGGTGTTTTTCTCGTTTGCCGGTCTCTACGCAATCATGGGCGCTCATCTGATCGCCGCTCTTCAAATTCTCGTTTATACGGGTGCGATCATGGTTCTCTTTGTATTCGTGATCATGCTCCTGAATCAGGACGCTCCAATTCGCGATTTGAAGGAAAGCAGCCTTCTGTTCAAGGGAATCACCGGAGTGGGACTCCTGGGACTTTTGTTTGTACTCATCAGCACCGTGCTTCACGCGCGTGACTTGAAACCAGTCGGTTTGCTGACTGATCAAAAAATTGCTGAAGCGGGCGGGAACGTACGGGTTCTCTCCGAAGCACTTTTCAGTGACCACGTATTTCACTTTGAACTCACTTCCTTCCTGATTCTGGGAGCAACGGTTGCGACCGTGGCGCTTGCAAAACGGAAGAACTCCCTGGGGGACAACACATGACCGTTCAACCCTGGATGATGCTTGTTGTTTCCATGATCGTCTTCACTATCGGACTCATGGGTGTGATTTTCAGAAAAAACCTCCTCATCATGCTCATGTGCATTGAGCTCATGTTGAATGGTGTGAATCTCAGTTTCGTCGCCTTCTCCAAGTTGCACCAGGTGATCGACGGGGATTTGAGCGTTCTTTTTGTCATGACGGTCGCAGCAGCCGAATCCGCAGTGGGTCTCGGGCTGGTGATTGCGCTGTTCAGAACTCTTCGTACGGTGGATTCCGATCAAATCCAGATGCTGAGGGATTAATATGAACATTTCTTTGATCATTCTTTTTCCACTTCTTGGATTCCTGATCACGGGTCTGTACCACCTGTTCTCCATCCGTTCCGGTAAAAAGGCGAATGTTGCGGTTGCAGGTTGGATCGCAAGTACCGCGATGATCGCGGCATTTGCAGTTTCACTTGCAGGCTATTTTTCCCTTTCTCATCTTCCGGAAGGCTCAAGGGGTATTGAACAGCTTCTTTTCAGCTGGCTCAAACTCGGTGGTCTGAACGTTGATTTTGCACTCCGTCTCGATTCACTGAGCATTGTGTTTGCGCTCGTGATTACAGGCGTGGGTTCTCTGATTCACCTCTATTCCATTTCCTACATGTCTCACGACACGGGTGGAGCGAAGTACTTCTCTTACTTGAACCTGTTCTGTTTCATGATGTTGAACCTCGTTCTCGGTGCAACACTGCCGCACGTATTCCTCGGGTGGGAAGGAGTGGGTCTGGCAAGTTATCTCCTGATCGGCTTCTGGTATCAGGATCCACTCAAGTTCAAGGCGGGACAAAAAGCATTTGTGATGAACCGGATCGGGGACCTGGGTTTCCTGATCGCGATGTTCATTGCATTCCAGTATCGTGGAACTCTCGATCTCGTCGAACTGAACAGCGGTGTGTTTCCGGCAAAAGTTCTAACCGCTTTTGGTCTTTTGATCTTCTTCGCCTGTACCGGTAAATCCGCTCAAATTCCTCTGTTCACCTGGCTTCCAGACGCAATGGCGGGTCCAACTCCGGTTTCAGCTCTGATCCACGCGGCAACGATGGTCACGAGCGGGATCTATCTCCTGACTCGTTTAAACAATGTAATTGCCGCTTCCGACCTGGTGTTGAGCGTGATTGCTTTCACCGGTGCGGCTACTGCACTGATCGCTGCGATCATCGCCTGCTTCCAGAGCGACATTAAAAAAATTCTCGCTTACTCAACCATCTCCCAGCTCGGATTCATGTTCCTTGCTTGCGGGGTGGGATCCTTCGATTCAGGTGTGTTCCACGTGATGACTCACGCTTTCTTCAAGGCGCTTTTGTTCCTCGGAGCAGGTAGCGTGATCCACGCACTTCACGACGAACAAGATGTGTTCAAAATGGGTGGACTCCGGAAGAAACTTCCGATCACCTTCCTGACCTTTACAGCGGGTTGGGCAGCAATTCTCGGCCTTCCTCCTTTCAGCGGATTCTTCTCCAAGGATGAAATCATCTATCAAGCCCTCGTTTCCCCGCACGGAAGCAAGGCGCTGGTTGCCGTGGGACTCGCGGCCGCGTTCCTGACGGCGTTCTACATGACTCGTCTCTATATTCTGGTCTTCTTCGGGAAATCCCGCCTAAAGCCAGAAGTGGAGAAACAGGTTCACGAATCTCCCCTGTTGATGGCGGTTCCACTCCTGGTGCTGGCGTTACTGGCTACGGTCGGTGGATTCTTTGGCGCTCCGATTCATCTTGAAAAAGAGGGCGCTCACAACAGCCTTCAATACATCATGATGGGTGTGAGTGTGGGTGTGGCCCTGACCGGTGCACTCATCTCTTATCTTCGTTACTCTAAAAAGGTTTCAGAAGAAAAGACCACCGATGTATTCCACATCGATCAGGCTTTTTCCGTCGTTTTTGGAAAAGGTCTCCTGAAGCTTGCCGATGGAGCGGGTCGTTTTGTCGAGAACATGATCATTCAACGCATGATCCGTTACAGTTCCGCAGTCGTGGAACTCTCCGGAAACATCATCCGTGTAACCCAGGTGGGATCCGCTCAGGCGTATCTCATGATGATTCTCGTTTCGCTGTTCGGGATTCTTGCATGGGTTTACTGGGGGGTAGGACAATATGGAAAACTATAATTCACTCACCTGGCTTCTGACCCTGCCGCTTACGGCGATGGTCATCTCCTGGCTGATTCCAAAAGCGGTTCAGCGTCTGTACGCAATTTTCGCGAGCATCGCGATTTTTGCAGTCACGGTATACCAATCCGCTCCGTTGATTTTCACCAAGTCTGGCGCCGAGGCTGCTGGAATGGCGATTGAACAGAAGCTTTCCTGGATTCCTGATCTTGGAATGAATCTGGCTCTTAAACTTGATTCCACTTCGATCTGGTTTGTACTTTTGAATGCACTGACTGCGGTCGTGGTGTTCAGTCTTCGTGGAAACTGGTACCGCAAGTATCCTCGTGTATTCACGAGCCTTGGTTTTTTCCTCGTATTCGCACTGAATGCGGCTTTTCTCAGTACGGATCTCGTGGTTTTCTACCTTGCGTACGAAGCAGTATTCATTCCAATGATTTTCATGGTCGGGATCTGGGGCGAGAATCAAAAGGCAGCTGCGGTTTTCCGTTTCTTCCTGATGAGTTTTCTCGGTTCGATCCTGATGCTCGTTTCGATCTTTTATCTGGTCTTTCTCTATCACTCCCAGACCGGGTCTTACTCAAGCAATCTGGAAGACCTTCTTAAGATCACCCACAGCGATGAACACGCATTCCGTTATGTATTCCTTGGCTTCTTCTTCGCATTCGCGCTCAAGGTGCCACTGGTTCCGTTCCACGGCTGGTTGAAGGAAGTTTATGTGAATTCTCCCATGCCAGGAACAATCTGGTTGTCGGCGGTTCTTTCCAAGCTCGGCGTATTCGGTTTCATCCGCTTCGTGATTCCACTCTTTCCGGAATGGGCGCTTGCGTATCAGGGCTGGCTTGTAACCCTGTCTGCGATCACTGTTCTTTATGCGGCTCTTCTTGCCATCCGTGCAAACAATCCAAAAGAACTCCTTGCTTACTCATCGATCAGTCACTTGGGTTTTGTCATGCTCGGGGTGTTCAGTTTGAAGACCGCGGGAACCACTTCAGCGATTCTTTTAAGTGTTGGTCACGGAGTGGTGAGCGCCATGCTCTTCTATCTCCTGCATCAGCTTGATGAACGCCGCTCTGAGCTCGGACTGGAAAAACCTCACGGCCTTGCGAAGGTTTATCCAACCCTCTTTGTTGCACTCTTTGTGGGTGTGCTTGCCTCAGTATCCCTGCCAGGCACTTTGAACTTCTGCGGAGAGTTTCTAGTACTGATGAATGCGTATCCGGTCAGCGTTCTCTGCACCATCCTCTCCGGAGTCGGTGTGATTTTCGGTGCTGTATACATGCTCAAATTTTATCAACAACTCGGTTTTGGAAAGACTGCGCTTGAACTTCAAACGCCATCTTCCAGCAGCCTGAAGGACCTGGGTGGTTACGACCTCGTTCTTCTCGTCTGCATGATCGGGATTCTGATTTACGGTGGATTCCAGCCGGCGATCTTTTTGAAGGGGTTTTAAATGAACGACCAACTGACCCTGATTTTGCCCTGGCTGGTTCTGATCGCGGGGATCCTGATCACTCTTCTGGTGAGTGTCATCCGGGTGAATACCAAACGCCCGGCACAGATCTTCGCCCTCATCACGCTCATCCTCACTCTCGTGGCTTCTCTCGCTGGAATGAATGAACCTGCGGTGACTCTTTACAGTGGAGCCATGGAAGTTTCAGGCATCACGCACCTCGTACTTGCCCTGTTTTCCGGTATCGGGATTCTGTTCATCCTTGGTGCTTCCCGTTATCTCACCAAGGAAAACCTGCATCTTTCCGACTATTATCACCTTCTTTTGATCCTGATTCTCGGCGCGAGCGTTCTTTCGAGTGCCAAAGACCTGATCGTGATGTTCATCGCTCTTGAAGTGATGTCTCTCCCGGCTTACACGCTGACCGGTTTCAGAAGGAATGATTCCCGTTCAAACGAAGCGGCGATCAAATATTTTGTTCTGGGCGGAGCGATGGGAGCTGTGTTCCTTCTCGGATCTTCTTTCCTGTTCGGTGCAACCGGAACAACCCGTCTTGCTGACATTTTCACCTGGTCTCAGACCGCAAGTGGAGACTTGACCCTCTTTTACGTGGGTCACATCCTTGTGTTGATTGCCTTCTTGTTTAAAGTAGCAGCGGCGCCATTCCATTTCTGGAAGCCTGATGTTTATGAAGGCGCACCGACTCCGGTGACCGGGATCATGGCCACGATCGTAACTACGGCGGCATTTGTAACCTTGATTCGCCTGGTTCACATTGTGGATTTCTCGAAAATCGAGTGGAACAGCTATGCGGAAGTGCTGAAACAATTCATCCGGGTGAGCGCGGGACTGAGCCTCATTGTAGGAAGTGTCGTTCTCGTCACTCAGACCAATTTGAAACGCATGCTTGCGTATTCGTCCATCTCTCATACGGGCTATCTTTTGCTTGGAGTGCTTGGAAGTCTCTATCAAGTGGATCAGGTTTACGCGGTATTCATCTACCTTTTTGGTTACACGCTCATGACTTGCGGAATGTTTGTTTTGATCAGTCAGTCCGAGCCTAAAGCGGATACAGGTACAGAACTGGTGGATCTCACCGGTCTCCTGAAGCGCGCACCTTTCATGACAGCCCTCTGGGCGGTGTTTCTCCTTTCGATGACCGGAATGCCGTTCACTGTGGGATTCTTCACAAAATATTTCGTGTTCTTGTCTTCGATTTCAGCGGGCGAAACGCCGGTAGTCGTGGTTGCGGCCCTTTGTACGGTCATTGGGGCATATGCATATTTGAGACCTTTGGCACTGATGGTGATGCGGGACGCGGATCCAAGTGCTGCGAACTGGAAGGGAAGCGTTGCAAGCTACAGTGTTGCGACGGTATCCGCTCTTGCTGTTCTGGGACTCGGAATTCTTCCTGCGGGAATGATTCATTTACTGAAGGGGATCACGCTGATCCATTAAGGAAGGCATGGCTAATCTGTATGTCATCCGCATGAAGGATGGGAAAACAAGTTCCCCGATTTCAGCGGACGAAGTTAAAGCCCGGATCCGGAGGGGAGAGATCAAGGAAGATGATGATCTCTCGCTGTTTCCGAATCTGTTTGCCTTGACCGCGAAAGAATATCCCGAATTTCAAGACGAGTTCAAAGAAGACGATGAAAAGACCGTTTTCTACGATTCAAACAAGAAGCCTCAAAGCGTCCACGACGAGCGAACCCGGGTTCTGGACCGGAACGAGTTTGAAAAAGACGAGAAGACGAACGTCACCAATGTTAATGGATTGAAGCAGAAGACTTCCGCTCCGATTGAAGAGGAAAAGGAAGTCATCGCCCAGCCGACGGTGGTAGCACAGAAGTCGGCCGTCGAAGCTCCGGTCGAACCCGCACCCGAAGAAAAGAAGGAGAAAAAGCCACTCCTTCAGCAGCTGAAATCCCAATTTCTGGAACTAAGACAAAAACTCTACGGAAAGGGACGAGACACGCCCGTCCGGATTGTCGATGAGTTCTCGGACGATGACGACGATACCAGCCGACGGAACACTCTTGTTTTCGAGCGACCGAAAGAGCTCCTGACCAAAGAAGAGCCGCTTCCAGAGAAAAAGAAGAAGACGTTATTCGGGCTCAGTGTCCCGAAAAAATCCTTCCTCATCATGGTTCTCCTTGTGATCATCGCTTACGAAAATTTCTTTGATGACGATGATCACGCGAAGGCAAAGCCAGAGATCGTGATGATTCCGGTTCGTCCACAGTTGCCTTCGGGCGGAGCCGAAAAGGTGGATCCGGAAGCCAGCGCGAAAATTTACGGTAAGGGACTAAAACCCTACATGGAAGACACGGTACAGGGTTATCGGAAATCCGTGGATGTTTTCCAGATTGCGCTTCGTTACGACCCGGAAAACGTGAAGGCACTTGCCATGCTTGCCTCAAGTTACCTGAATCTGATCGACTCATCGAACAAGGATGAAAACACTTTTTCCGTAATCAACAAGTTGATTGATCTCTCAAGGCTCAAGAAACTCGACCTCGTCGAAACCCTGATTGCCGAAGTGGAATTCCTGGCGGCCTCCCACCGTTACGATGCCGCGATTCAGCGTTTGATCGAATACTCGAAAGTCACCGGAAAATTCGACCCCGTTCTTTACTACTATCTCGGCTGGCTCTATTCCATGAAAGAAGAGTACGCGAACGCTTCGAAGTACTTGAACCTCATTCCTGCAAGTGCTCTTCCCATGCCGAAGCTTTATTACCTCCGGGGATATCTTCTTGAAGAGAACAAGGAGTATGATGAGGCGGCTTCCGAATACAAGCGCGCACTCGCCATCAATCCAAAACACGCTCGTTCCATTCTCGGACTCATCCGCCTTGGGGAAAAGAAAGGCGAGCTCAAAAACAGTCTCAGGCTCATTGAATTCCTGAGTGCAAATCCTTCGTATCAGAGTCCGAAAGAATATATTGAAACGCTTGTTTATCGTTCCAAGATTGCGCTTTTATACCAGCACGCCGATGAAGCGATTGCTTCTCTAGAGCGGGCCATTCACATCGATCCAAAAAATGAAAGTTTGCGACTCGAGTACTACACCCTTCTCTCCGGCACGGCGAAGGATTCCAAGTACAAGAATCTTGCACAGATGTATGCCTATGTTTTGAACAGCGATCGAAGTTTGAAAGAGGGGAAAACCCACGAAGCCATCGCAGTTCTTCTTCAGGCCCAGGATGCTTTCCCGAAATCTCCGGTCCCGTTTGAAAAAATGGGGGATGTGTTTTACCGGACGGGTGAGTTCGAACGGGCACAGACCAATTACAAAAAGGCTCTTGAAATCGACCCAAAACAGGGCGAAGTAGCGATCAAGCTGATTGATTCCCTGATTCACAACAAGGAGTGGGAAGAGGCTCATAAGTTTCTCGCCAAATATCGGAATCACCCAAAGATCAAGAGTTCGATCGACCGGCTCGCAGGTGATCTGAGTTTCCATCAGGGGAACTACCCGGGGGCACTTACCTTCTACAAAAAGGCGATGGCTCGCGATTCAATCGATACCGAGGTTTATTCCTCTTATGCAAATGCGCTTCAAGAGCTTGGCCAGTGCAAGGATGCCCAGTTCTTCTACTCACTCGCCCAGCGCCTTGATCCTTTCAATTACGGTTCAATCATCGGCTCTGCCCGCTGTATTTTAAAGAGCGAAGGAATTGTTCCAGCTGTTTCCCGAATTCAAGATGAACTGGCGAAGCTTCCAAAGGCTCGCGCAGATCTTCTCGCCGGAATCGCCCAGATCTACTCCGAGGCTCACGAGGATGAAAAGGCGCTTCAATTCACGGATCAAGCCAAGTCGGTCGACCCGGATTTCCCGGACAGTTACAAGATTGAAGGGGAAGTCTGGCTCCGTACGCTTTCTAAAAAAGATGCAAAGAAGAAGGCGCTTGAAGCACTCAAATCCTACTCAGACCGCAAGCCTTCTGATCCTTGGGGATACATTCAGCGCTTCACGATTTTCCTGGGTGACTCGAATTTCGAATCTGCGACCGAAGAATTAAATCGGGTGGCCGAGGTTTCCCCGCGCTATCCCGAGCTTCATTATCTTCGTTCACAGATGTATTCGAAGATGGGACGCCAGAAGGATGCTCTTTCCGAGCTCGATGAAGAATTAAAACAGAACCCGCGCATGGTGAAGGCTCTGATCGAACAGGGAAATATCCTGCTTCGGGCAAACAATCAGGATGATGCGCTCAAGAGTTTCAACAAGGCGATGGAAGTCGATCCGCTCAATCCGGATGCGAAGGTGGGAGCAGGGTACATCGCTTATCTCAAGCATCAGTACCCGTCTGCGATCGCGCTCTATCAATCAGCGCTTTCCATGGATAAGGGAAATCCTGAAATTTACAAGAAGCTGGGACTGGCTTATCGGGATAGTGGTGATTCTGGAAAAGCTGCCACCGCGTTTCAGAGTTATCTTGATTTGAATCCAGAGGCTCCGGATCACGCCGAATACGAACAGTACAAACGCTGATCACTCAGCCTTGCGGTTCAGGAGGAGACCTTTTGCGACGGTCGGGTCGTTCGCGTAACGAGTGGTGGTGAGTCCTGCATTCGCCGGAGGGACGTCAGCCCGCTTCTCGAGAAGATCTTTCACGACTTCCGTCATACCAACTTGCTCGACCGAAACGACTACCGAGAGAGAAGGTTGTTCATCGTCCTTTTCATCTTTCGAGGCTTCTTTTTTGTCCTGCTGAGCTTGGCCTTGAGCGGGACCCTCATAGAAAACACCACTCCCCTGACTCCCCCCGGGGTCATTTTGTGCGGCCTTCGATTGTGGGACCAAGCTTAAGGAAGCTGGTCGGTTTACCTTCGTAATCAATGAGTTACCCCTTCTAATAGTGTACCATTTCGGTATATTAATGCAACGCTTCAGATTCTGTTTGCCAAAAACCCTCAAATATGATATAACCCATTGAATCTTAGGGGAATTTTATATGAGCCAAAAGCAAGATCTGTTCAGCAAATGTTACCGCTTCGAAGATGCAAAGAAATTGCAGGCGATGGGCTTGTACCCTTACTTCCGTCCAATCACCGCATCCACCGGTAACAACGTTGTCACCAACGGCAAACGTCAGGTGATGATCGGCTCAAACAACTATCTCGGCCTTACCCACGACCCACGTGTGATGGAAGCAGCAAAGAAAGCGATCGATCATTACGGAACCGGCTGTACCGGCTCCCGCTTTCTGAACGGTAACCTCGACATCCACGAAGAGCTCGAGCTCCGCCTTGCGAAGTTCGTGGGCAAGGAAGCTGCACTTTGTTTCTCTACAGGATTTTTCGTTAACCAGGGAACTCTGGGTTCACTCGTCGGCCGCAGTGACGTGATCTACAGTGACCGCGAAAACCACGCTTCCATCATCGAAGGAACGCAAGTGGCTCTCGGTGACACCGTTCGTTTCAAGCACAATGATGCTGAAGATCTTGAACGTGTTTTGAAAAACACCCGTGAAAAATACGATGGCGCCGTCATCGTTGCAGACGGTGTATTCTCCATGTCCGGAGACATCCTGAATCTTCCAGCGATCGTTGAACTCGGCAAGAAATACAATTGTAAGGTTTACGTTGATGATGCTCACTCCCTCGGTGTTCTCGGTGAACGCGGTGAAGGAACGGGCCAGCATTTCAACATGCATCAGGATGTGGATCTCGTTATGGGAACCTTCTCCAAATCCTTCGCATCCATCGGTGGATTCATCGCGGGTCCTGCTGACGTAGTTCACTACATCAAGCACCGCGCTCGTCCGTTCATCTTCTCTGCAGCGATGTCGCCAGCGGCTACTGCAACCGTTCTCAAGTGTCTCGACATCATGGAGACAGAACCAGAACATCTCCAAAATCTCCGCAAAAACGCGGCTTACATGAGCGCAGGCTTGAAAGCGATGGGCTTCAACACCCTGAACAGCAAGACTCCGATCATTCCGCTTTTGATTGGTGATGATGCGACCGCATTCATGATTTCTCAGAAACTCTGTGAAGAGGGCGTGTTTGTGACTCCAGTGGTTCGTCCGGCAGTACCAGAAGGCTGTGCGCTCATTCGCACGAGCTACATGGCTTCACACACCAAAGAAGACCTCGATTACGCTCTGATTCACCTCGAGAAAATCGGAAAAGAGTTCGGTATCCTTGGCAACCGTGAAACTACCGAGCGCTTGAACAAACTCGCTACCGACAACTTCGGCGCGCATTCTATCGCATGATCATTCTTGGCGTCGATCCGGGCTCGCGCTTGCTCGGGTACGGAGTCATTGAAAAGACCGGGAACCATGTTCGTGTGCTGACACACGGAACGATCCGTCTTTTTCACAAGGAGTATCGCGACATCCCGGTCGATGAAACGACCCCTTCCCGTTTGCGTGAAATTTTCGAAAAATTAGGCGACGTGATCAAGGAATACAAACCGCATATCATGGCTGTAGAGAAGGTCTTCTTTGCCAAAAACGCGATCTCGGCACTCAAGCTCGGCCAGGCGCGCGGAGTGGTTCTCCTGACCGGAGCCGTTCACGATCTGGAAATCCACGAATACAGCGTCACCGAAGTGAAGAGCATGATCACGGGTCATGGACGCTCGGACAAGGAACAGGTTGCGAAGATGCTTCAGATGATTCTGGGGAATCAGGATTTCGCCACAGCTGACGCCTCCGATGCCCTTTCCCTCGCCCTGGCGCATGCCTTGGCCCTGAAGCCTTCCGGAAGTATTGCAAAAGCCAACGGAAAAAAAGGGAATTCCCTGAAGGCGCTGGCTGAAGCCAAAGCCGCAAAACTTCGCTGATCTCCGGTTGAAAACTCCCGTTTTTCACGCAATGATCAGGGTATGCTTGCCTACTTGGAAGGAATCGTCAAAGAACGTCAAAACGGAGAAATGATCCTGAAAGTAGGGAGCGAAGCGAACGGCTTCGTTGGCTACCAGGTTAAAGTCCCGGATCACCCCCGCTACGAAATCTTTATTCCAGGTCAGAGAGCGGAAGTTTATCTCTACACTCACGTTCGCGAAGACGCATTCGACCTTTACGGCTTTTTAAGCACGGGTGAAAAGAACCTCTACACCACCCTCCTCCAGGTTTCAGGCGTTGGACCGAAGCTTGCGATTTCACTTTTATCCCACACCGATGAAGCAACTTTGATCGACATGATTCTTTCCAACGACAAGGAAGGGCTCACGGGCTTTTCGGGCGTCGGAAAGAAGACTGCAGAGCGCATCATTCTTGATTTGAAGGATGTCATTCAGAAGAAGCTCGATGCTGGTTTGTTTTCGAGAAAGACTGCGGGTAAAACTCAGCCCGGAAAAGCTGGCGACGAGGCGGGTAATAAAGTTGACCGCTCGAGCCGCCTTTTCATGGAAGCTTACCTCGCTCTTCAGGGACTGGGTTACAAGGACATTCAGGCCAGACAGATGATCGAGGCCACACTCAAAAACAACGCCACTCTGACCAAGGTTGAAGATCTGATCAAAGTTGCGCTTCAAGGGAACTTTTAAACGATGGAATCTCGCGAATTGAGTCCGAAAGAAGCAGTGGACGGAAGTGAAATCCGGATTGAGCAGAGTCTTCGTCCGCAGCAGCTCGAAGAATACATCGGGCAGGATGCGGTGAGAGAGAAGATCTCCCTTTTCATCAAAGCTGCCAAACAACGGGGCGATGCTCTTGACCACGTTCTTCTCGCGGGGCCTCCGGGCCTTGGAAAAACAACGCTCGCTCAAATCATTGCACGCGAGATGGGAACTCAGATTCACATTGTTACCGGACCAACGGTTGAGAAAAAAGGGGACTTGGCCGCCGTTCTCACCAATCTTCAACCAGGTGACGTTCTATTCATCGATGAAATTCATCGTCTCCACATGGCTATTGAAGAAGTACTTTATGGTGCAATGGAGGATTACAAACTCGATTTGATCATCGGGCAGGGACCAAGTGCGCGCACCATCCGTATTGATCTTCCGAGATTTACGCTGGTTGGAGCAACCACCCGGACGGGTCTTCTCTCCAGTCCACTTCGTGGTCGTTTCGGAGTGGAAATGCGTCTTGATTTCTACAATGCGGAACATCTGTCCCAAATCGTGACCCGTTCTGCAAAACTTCTCGATGTGAACATCGAAAAAGAGGGCGCAATTGAAATCGCGGCACGTTCACGCGGAACTCCGCGGATTGCAAACCGCCTTATTCGCCGGGTGCGGGATTTCGCCCAAGTGAAATTCAAAACGGTTTCCGGATACAGTATCGACAAGAAAACCGCTAACGAAGCCCTGAACCTGTTTGAAATCGACGGCAGGGGACTCGATGCGATGGATAGAAAATTGCTCGCAGCAGTCATCGAAAAATTCGATGGGGGGCCGGTCGGAATCGATACGCTCTCGAGCGTCGTTTCAGAAGAGCGCGATACACTCGAAGAAGTGTATGAACCGTTTCTGGTGCAAGAAGGATTTCTTCAGCGAACGCCAAGAGGGCGGGTTGCGACTCCCCTCGCCTACTCTCATCTGGGCTTTCCTCCAAAGGCTCTTCTCTAGAAAAACATTTCAGCTAAAAACAAAAAAGGCTTCCGTTTCCGGAAGCCTTTTTTGTTTTAAATTTTTAATTGAAGATCAGGCAGCCATGGAATCTTCTTCGGACATCTGCCAAAGCTCATAAACAGTCTTGTTGTTCGTGTTTCTGAACCAGCGGGATGCATGATCGGGTGGATCCATTCCAAGGCATTTCGTTGCGAAAGCATGGATGGTGGTGGTTCCGTCCGCAGTGAAAACTTTAAACTCACCATTCGGTTGCTTCTGTACGGTGCAGGAAAACTTCGGATTGCTGACGAAATAAAGTGTTTCGCCATCTTTCAGGAAGCCATCGTGAACCAGACCGGTGAGGTCAAATTTTCCTTTTTTCTTACTCATGCAGGTTTCTCCTCATACTGTTGTATTGCGCCCGTTTTTTGACGGTAACGACTCGGGCGCCGATACTCTCCTATCGACGGGCGGAGAGATGGCCTTGAGGACTGAATAACCGGTAGGCGTGAATTCATTGAGACATGATTTTAATTTGAATCAGTCTTAAAGATCCCGGCAAATTTTGCCGAAACTCATGCATAACCAATTTGAAACAGATTCCCTGGAGGAACTTTATGATGAACCGTTATGTATCCGTCGCGACCTTGCTGGCAATGACCACAGTATTTTCTGCCTGCAGCGGCAAAAACAGTGGATCCCAATTTTTGAAAGACATGGATGTAAGCATTAGCCAGATCGGACCTGATTCTTACATTAACTTGAAAGCAAGCGTGGATCTTGGCAGTGTGCAATTTGATTCAGCGAGCATCAGCGTAGTTGACCCTCAAACCGGCAATCCGGTTGGATCGGTAAGCTTCTCTGACAGCAATGGCACTGGCGTGATCGGTCTCCAGGTAAATGCGGACCTTCTCACCCACGGTGATGCAACTCTTGGCAGCACGCTTCCAAACGGAAGTCCGCTTCCACTTCTTCTTAACCTCACTCCGGGCGAATCCCTTGGCGTGAACGCTGGATCCAGCACTCGAATCTATCTCGGTGGTGATCTGAAAACAAAAATTCTCGCAGGGGTTGCAGTTGCAATTCCAGGCTTGAGCTCAGCGACTTCCGGAATCTCCTTCCCGGCTAACGTATTCTTCTCTGTTCCATTCGGCACTTCCATCACCGGTGTTGCAGGTCTTTATACAAGCCCGACAGCGCAGGAAAACGGTGTAGCGGTATTCGGTGAATACGTGGTTCCAGCCCCTGCTCCAGTTGCAAACGCGAAGGTTTCCACCATCCTGAACAACCCGAACTTCGAATCTGCTCAGAACCACGATTACTCTTCGTACGATGCAATGGGCAAGAAGAACCAGAACAAGCTCATGAACTTCTTCTACGGCAAGAAACACAAAGTACACGTGAAATAAGCTGTAAAAGTCTGAAATTTAAAAACCCGTCCGTGATTCAATTCACGGGCGGGTTTTTGTTTTTAAAAGCCTGAAATTTTTATTTGAAGCCCGGAAAAGGACCTGGAATTACCAGGAACCCTGGTAGCTTGGAACAGTTCCGAGACCGAGGAATCCGAGGGCAGCGCCTTGGAAAAGATCGGACACTTCTTCCAGTGTGCGGATTTCGTAGTGATCTGGATTGGAGAAGATTGCGCTCACGAGTTCCGCATGGAGTTCGTGACCGGCTTTCACCAGAGTTACGTTTCCAACGATCGGGATCGGAGAAAGGGCGAAGTCACCGATTGCGTCCAGAATCTTGTGACGAACGAATTCGTCCGGGTAACGGAGACCTTCTGGATTGATCACGCGCTCTTCATCAAGAACAACCGCGTTGTCGAGGGATCCACCGCAAGCAAGGCCGTTCTTTTTGAGAACTTCCACATCTTTCATGAAACCGAAAGTACGAGCGGAGGCAATTTCACGATAATCACTTTTTCCAACGGTGAAGGTCATCTCCTGCGTATTGATCGCAGGGTGGTTCCATTCAATTCTCGCGTGAATGCGAAGTTCGTCAGAAGGTTCAATGAGGGCAACCTTGTCACCTTTTCTCACTTCGATGCGTTTTTTCAGGAATGCGACTTTCTTCGGTACGGACTGGTCGAAGAAGCCTGCAGCAAGAATCGCTTCGCAGAAAGTGGCAGCAGAACCGTCCATGATCGGGACTTCAGGACCTTCGACTTCGACCATTGCGTTGTCGATGTTCAAGAGTCTGAGAGCCGAAAGGAGGTGTTCTACGGTTGAAATTTGTGCTTGAGAGGTTCCGAGGGTGGTCGCAAGACGAGTCTGGGTGACGAACTCGAAAGAAGCAGGGATCGCGACCGGGTTCGGCATGTCTTTTCTAACAAAGATTACGCCGGTATTCGGGAGTGCCGGTTTAATGACGACAGAAGCAGGTTTCCCGGAGTGCAAACCAATGCCTTCGATTCGGATTTCTCTCCGTACCGTAGTCTGATGGTTGTTTCTCATGATTGGTGCCATGCTCTTCGTTCCTCAACGGTACTTAAAGCAACCTGTATGCCATGATTCATCGTGTTAATTCATAATTATTGTCCATTACTTTCAGTAGGTTATAAAAACTTGTTGGGTTTTTTTAAAGAAAAAGAAGGACCTGTGGCTTCGTGTGCACAGCGAACTGTGCACAAAAGGATACAGTGGAAAAGGTTTAGAAAACGGGGTTCCAAGACGAAAAGAAAGTATGAGTTTCTTAAAGGCTGCAGCCATTTACGCCATTTTCTTCTGCTTGATCTCCGGCGCTCAAGCGAAGACCGCCTTGCCCAGGGATGTAACGGAAGCGATTGAACTCGCGAAGCAGATCATGAAGACAGGGTCTGAACGGACCGAGTTTGCGAAGACGTCTTCCCTCTCGATTTGGATGAATGAGGCTTTTGCAGAAGCCGTTGAATACGACTGCTTCTATGGTGGATGGCCAAGTCAGCTCGTAAGAAGTGGCGGGCACGCCGTTTGTCAGAACCCAAAAAGCTTCGAGTACTATCAGAAGATTCAAGCAAAAGAAAATTGCGGGGATGGAAGCATGGCCTGCAATCCCCTCCTCTTTGGTCCGAGTGTTTGTGTCTCAAACAAAACTACAGAAGAAAAACGTTCGACCTTTTCGAACTGCGAGAGCAAATTTCAAAACACTTATAAAGGTGATTACTCTTTCCTGACTCCTGAAAAACAGAAAAAGCTAACGAAGCTTTTTGATCTCGTTGGGAAAGTTTGTAAATCCACGACTTCGCCTCAACATGGAACCGGGATGTGCAACCGTTTCCTGAAGAAATTGGATGAGATCAAAGCGAAGAAAGAGTTTCCGGCGGCAGGAAAAAATGAAAAGCCTGTAAAGGCTGATGAACAAAATAAGAAGAAGAAGGATGTTCCCGCTGGAAACGCAAGTGGTGAATCTTCATCCACTGAGGTTGTAGTTGACTCAACAGAACAAAACAGTATGAAAAAACCGCTAGAAAACACCCGAAATAGCAATAAGGGAACCGACCAAGGGTGCTTGTTGAATCAACCCGGGCTTCCAAAAGGGATAGCCGATGCGTGCAACGCCTTGGAAAAAACTGACTCGGTGGATGAACTCTATAATAAAATTAAAAAAAATTATTTCCAGTCAGGACAATGCGAGCTTTACTCTGACCTTCCATCTGCGGAAAAAAATGCATTCAAACTGAAACTCTACAATGAGGAAATCAAATCCTTCCGCATCGATCAGGCCGATCACCAGTCGAGCATTTCAGAAAGCACGGCACTCGATACGATTATTCAGGATTCAGGCATGAGTGCAGAAGAATCCCAGGATTTGAAGGCGTGCTGGTCGGTACTTCCACCGAAAAGTGATCCAAATTCAGGCCAAAAACGAGCAGAATTTCAATCGAAGGTCCTGGGTGTTCTTTCCAGGCACACGAATGATCCGGCTTTTGTAAAAAAGATTGATGAACGTGCCAATTCCTTGTTCGGGAAACTTGGTCTTCCAATCAATAATTGCGATCAGGAATCCGGCGACTTTGTTTCGCTTGCTGCATTCCGTGAAGCTTATGCAGCCCGGGATCAAGTTCAGAAACAACTTAAAAAGCCAGACACGATGACCATCATCGATCGTTCTCTTGATCAAAGCGCGAGAAGGATGATGACGGTTGATCTGAAAACGGGAAAAGTTCTCTATCACACACAGATCGCACTCGGAAATGGCTCGAAAAACGTGGGATTCGATCATCCGGAATCAGCTTATTGTTCGAATAAAAATGGCTCCGATCTCACTCCTTATGGTTACGGTGTAACTCAGACAACTCGTCCATTAAGCGACGGGGGCGGAAGCTTCATCGGGACCTTTGTTGCCACCGGATACAATGGAAGTGCGACTTCCGCGAGCAGGGGAATCGCATTTCACTCTTATAATGGTGGATCTGATCCGTTTGGGCGCTATATTTCTGAGGAACAATCCGCGAATGGATTCCAAAGCCCGGGAGAGGTTCTATCGGCTGCAGAGAAGACTCCGAGTCAGGAAAACGTGAACTATTTCTTGAATATTGCTCCAGCACAAAAATTCAGTGCGATAGCATCTCAGGGGTGCGTCGGAACACCGGAGCGTCTTACCCATTCGATTCAGAGCACGATTCAAAACGGGTCATATGTTTATTTTTACTGTCCAAAGAAACAGTAGGGGAGTCTGACTGAAACTTCTCCGGATTCTGTATCAAGATGAATTTCTGATCGCAGTCGACAAGCCGGCGGGGATCCTCGTTCACCCGCCGCTTGATGTGAAGAAACGCGCAAAGAACCCGGACATCATCCGTGTTTTAAGGCGGCAGATCGGGAAAAAAGTATATCCGGTTCATCGTCTCGACCGGGCGACGAGCGGCGTTTTGATTCTGGCTCTCAGCCCCGAAGTAGCGAAAAATCTTCAAGCCCAGTTTCAGGAAAAGCGAATCCGTAAAATCTACTATTCGATCGTGAGAGGATGGGTGGAAGACCGTTTTACGATCGATTCGCCTCTCACAAAGAGACTGGATGGTGGAACTCTTGTTCCAGCTGAAACCGGGGTGGAGAGTGTGGCCCGGTTTGAACTTCCGGTGAAAACCCAGTCATTTCCAACTTCAAGATACACCTTGCTTCGAATCACGCCTCAGAGTGGAAGACTCCATCAGATCAGAAGACATTTGAAACGAATTTCCCATCCAGTAATCGGCGACACGGTTCATGGAGATGGAAAACAAAATCGAGTGTGGCGGGAACGAACCGGTGACCAGCGCCTGTATCTCAAGGCTCAGGAGCTGCACTTCACTCATCCGGTAACGGGTGAGGGGATATCCCTTTATTCGAAGTGGAGTGCCGTCTGGAAGCGCGCGTTCAGGCAAATAGAGCAGGCGAATGGAGCCTTTTCTCTTCCCGAATAACTAAAAACTATTTGATGTAGGCGAGGGTGATTCCATCACGAACAGGAAGCATTACGACTTCAACGCGAGCATCCTTTTTCAATTTCTCATTGAAGTTATGGATGTGATGGTCTGATTCGTCTTCTGGATTGAGAACTGCACCACTCCAGAGAACGTTATCGATGAGAATCGCGCCACCTTTCCGAAGCAGTTTCAAACAAGCTTCGAAATAGGTTTCGTATCCCGATTTATCTGCATCAATGAACGCGAGATCGTATTTCGGGCGGGAACCGCTTTGAATCTCGGTCTCAAGCTTTTTAACGCTTTCACGAGCATCACCGAGAAGCAGTTCAATCTTGGATTCGACTCCGAACTTTTTCCAGTATTCACGCGCAAGTGCAGTGGCTTTTGGATCGCGATCAAGAGTCGTTACTTTTCCGTCTGCGGGAAGGGCGCCAGCAAAACAGATGGAACTGCAGCCAGTGAAGGTTCCGAACTCAAGAACGTTCTTCGCCTGAGTCGCCTTGGTCAGGATTGAAAGAAAATTTCCTTCCAAGCGGCCGACCTGCATCTGAGCTACTTGGGGAGCAAGTTCGATTGTCGCTTTTTTCAGATCATCAAAAAGGGGAGAAAGCTTGCTTCCGTGTTCAATGCAGTAATTTTCAATCGGTTCAGGAGTGATATCGCTCATTTTTCAAACTCCCGGTAAATTTTTGCGCCCAAAGAGGACAGTTTTTTCTCAATGTGTTCGTAACCGCGATCAAGGTGATAGATCCGGCGGATGTTGGTCTCTCCCGATGCCGCAAGGCCTGCAATGATGAGAGAAGCACTCGCACGAAGATCAGTCGCCATGACAATCGCACCGGCAAGTTTGCTTTCGCCATCGACAAAGGCCTGATTGCCTTGAATCCGGATTCTTGCACCCAGACGATTCAATTCCGGTACGTGCATGAAGCGGTTTTCAAAAATGGTTTCAGTGATGGCTGAAGTTCCCTTGGCAATAGTGAGAAGGCTCATGAACTGTGCCTGCATGTCGGTCGGGAAGCCCGGAAAGGGAAGCGTTTCGATAGTCACAGCCTTGAGCTCGCCCACGTATTCCGCGGTGACGGAGTCATTGTCGGCGGTGATCTTTGCACCCATGTCGTTCAGGACTTTGAGTGCAGAAGAGAGATAGTATTCGTTAATACCGGTAACAGTGACTTTTCCTTTGGTGATGAGACCCGCACAAAGAAATGTTGCTGCTTCCACGCGGTCGGGAGCAACTGAGTGATCCATGCCGTTCAGTTCGGAAACACCTTCGATTTCAATCGTTGAAGTTCCTTCACCCTTGATCTTTGCGCCCATGGAGCGGAGTGATTTCGCGAGATCAACGATCTCAGGCTCGCAAGCCGCGTTTTCGATACGGGAGTTTCCTTTGGCAAGGGTCGCAGCCATCAATGCATTCTCAGTTGCACCGACACTTGGGAACGGAAGCTTCATCACAGCGCCCTTAAGGCCGCTCTTTGCGAATCCGTGAATGTAGCCGCCTTCAAGTTTGAATTCAGCACCGAGAGCTTCAAGTGCACTCAGGTGAAAATCAACCGGACGGGCGCCGATGGCACATCCACCGGGAAGACTGACTTTAGCTTCGCCAAAGCGACCGAGAAGTGGACCGAGAACCAGAACGGACGCCCTCATGGTGCGAACAAGTTCATAAGGTGCTTCGATCGAGGTAAGAGTGGAGCCATCGACTTCAATGCAGTGATCGGAAAGCTTAAAAAGAGTGGTGAGGCCGAGGGAGTCGAGCACCTTAAGCGTGGTATTGATATCCGCAAGCAGGGGAACGTTTCTTACTTTTGATTTCTGTTTGCTCAGAATGGTCGCAAAGAGAATCGGAAGGGCCGCATTCTTTGCGCCGCTGATTTCGATTGATCCGTTTAATTTTGTTCCGCCAACAATCCTTAGTTTTTCCACGAAAAAGAGCCTCCTATGGCTTTATTAAACTTGCTTGAAGAACCCGGTTTCGTCCAGTGAGATCGGGGATCAGGCGGACAAAGGAAAAGCCTGCGTTGGTGAATTCATGCTGCAGGGTTTCGGCCCGGAGATCGGAGATTTCAAAAAAGGCCATCCCATCGGGTTTCAGGAGCTTTTTTGCATGAAACAGGAAGTTTTCATAAAAAAAGTTCGGTTGTTCATGCTCCCCATCCACTTTTGGAAAAAGTGCGGCATGAGGTTCGTGATCCATGACTTCGCCCTCAATCGGGTCCTTGACTGAAAGATAAGGAGGATTGGAGAGGACGAGGTCAAAGGGGCCGTGTTCGAGAAAAATTTCGAATCCTTCGGAGCTCGTAGCAGGTTCAAGAAGGGTGATTCTCTGATCCACAGGCTCTTTTAAGATGGATTGAAGGTTCTGTCTCGCGAGTGCAATCGCAAGGGGATTCACTTCGCTTGCCACGGCTTTTGAGTTTTTGAAGTGGCTTAAAATCTCACCTGAAATGATTCCAGATCCGATCCCAAGTTCTGCAAATTGGAATGCTTCGTTTTTAAAACGTTTTGAACACCACTCAACCGTAGCTTCCACCAGAATTTCGGTTTCCGGTCTGGGAATCAACGTTGAATCATTCACAGCGTAATCGTGTTCGTAGAAATACTGGGAGCCAAGCAAGTGCTGCAAAGGAAGACCCGAGGCCCGTTGTCCGGCGATGCGAATTGCTTCGCTCTCCACCGTGTCGGATGCAGAAGGATCAAGGAGCAGGAGCTCAGAGAACTTCTGAAGTTTGGGATTTTCCAGTCTGAACGCGTGAAGAAGAATGAGATTCGCTTCCGCATCCGGTGATTTCTGAAACTTGGATTTCTCCAGAATTTCCAAAACCCGGATCTTAAGCCTGCGCATAGCCTTCCTGTTTCAGAGCTTCAGACTGGTAGTGAGTGCGAAGAGCATCGAGGAGTTCATCGATGTGTCCGTTCATTACGTCTGGAAGTTGATGGATGGTGAAACCGATACGGTGATCGGTCAAACGACCCTGAGGAAAGTTGTAAGTACGGATGCGTTCGCTTCGATCGCCGGTTCCGACCATTGCTTTCCGGATGTCCGAGTGTTCTTTTGCGGCTTTTTCCTGTTCCGCTTCGAGGATGCGGGAACGGAGGATCTTCATCGCTTTTTCTTTGTTTTTCAGCTGTGAACGCTCGTCCTGACAGGCAACCACCACTCCGGATGGAATGTGGGTGATCCGGACTGCGGAGTCGGTAGTGTTGACCGACTGTCCGCCGGCACCACTTGAACGAAACACGTCGATGCGGAGATCGGCAGTGTTGATCGTGACGTCGACTTCTTCGGCTTCTGGAAGAACGGCAACCGTTACAGTTGAAGTGTGAACACGACCTTGGGCTTCAGTCTCAGGAACGCGCTGAACCCGGTGAACACCCGCTTCGAACTTGAGGCGGGAGTAAACCTTGCTTCCTTCAATGAGGAGAACGACTTCTTTGAGACCGCCTTTTTCAGCTTGGGAAACCGACATGACTTCGACTTTCCAGCTCTGACGTTCGGCGTACATCTTATAGAGACGATAGAGTTCGGCCGCAAAAAGTGCAGCTTCTTCACCACCGGCACCAGCACGGACTTCGAGAAGGATGTTTTTCTGGTCGTTCGGATCCTGAGGAAGGAGAAGAACTTGAAGTTTCTTCGTCGCTTCTTCCAGCTGGGGCTCGAGGACTTTCAATTCCTCTTTCGCCATGGCAGTGAATTCAGGATCACCTTCGCCGAGCAATTCCTTGTTCGACTGGATGTCCTGTTTGATCTTCCGGTAATTCTGGTATTCGCCTACGAGATCCTGAAGAGCGGAATGCTCTCTTGAAAGACGACGAAACTCATTGGGTTGATCCGCAAGTGCGGGATCCCCCAACCGGTGCTCAATTTCAAAATAACGGGCTTCAACCGCTTCCAGCTTGTCGAACATCAGCTACTCATTGATTTAACGAACTCTTCGTTCGTTTTCGTCTGGGAAACTTTGCTCAAAAGGAATTCCATCGCATCCACGGTGTTCATTGGATGGAGGACTTTGCGGAGAATCCAGATACGGTTGATGACTTCTTTCGGAAGAAGGAGATCTTCCTTACGAGTCGCGGATTTGTTGATTTCGAGACATGGGAAGATCCGTTTCTCCATCAGCTTGCGATCAAGCACGATCTCGGAGTTACCGGTACCTTTGAATTCCTCGAAAATAACTTCGTCCATGCGGGATCCGGTATCAACGAGAGAAGTCGCGATGATGGTGAGGGATCCGCCCTCTTCAATGTTCCGGGCAGCTCCGAAGAAGCGTTTCGGTTTGTGAAGAGCGTTGGAGTCGACACCCCCGGAGAGAATCTTTCCGGATGGTGGAACAACAGCGTTGTACGCACGTGCGAGACGGGTGATGGAGTCGAGAAGAATCACCACGTCGTATTTGTTTTCAACGAGGCGTTTTGCTTTCTCGATTACCATTTCGGCAACCTGTACGTGACGGGAAGCTTGTTCGTCGAAAGTGGAGCTGATGACTTCACCTTTAACGGAACGTTGCATGTCGGTCACTTCTTCCGGACGTTCATCGATCAGGAGAACGATGAGTTTCACTTCCGGATGGTTCGAGGTGATCGCGTTTGCGATGTCCTGCATGAGCACGGTTTTACCCGCACGTGGAGGAGCAACGATCAGACAACGCTGACCTTTCCCGAGTGGAACCATGAGGTCGATGATCCGGGTGCTGTAATTGGTAGGTTGATATTCGAGGCTCAGACGCTTGGTCGGGTAAAGGGGCGTCAGGTTGTCGAATAAGACGCGCTCAGTGTTGAGCTCGGCCGCCTGAAAGTTTACTTGTTCGACTTTAAGAAGTGCGAAGTAACGTTCGCCTTCTTTTGGAGCGCGAACGGATCCGTTTACGGTGTCACCGGTACGAAGGCCGAAGCGACGAATCTGGGATGGAGATACGTAAACATCGTCTGGACCTGGAAGGTAGTTGTATTCAGGAGCGCGGAGGAATCCGAACCCGTCTGGAAGACATTCAAGAACGCCATCTGCGTAGATGTGTTCGTTCTTCTCAGCCTTCTTCTGAAGGATCATGAAAATCTGATCTTGCTTGCGGAGGTTACCCGCATTTTCGATTCCGAGAGCATGAGCCATCTCGAGGAGCTCGTGAGCTCTCTTGTCTTTCAATTCTTTCAAGTGCATCGACTTCTGTTCCGTTGGAGCAGAAGAATTTGAAGCGATGACGGATGCATCCGGAGCATCTGATTCAGAAGCTGCATCGGACTCGACCGCTGCTTCAACAGGAAGTTGTTCTTCTTCAGACGTCAGAGCTTCGATTGGCTCATCATTGGCCACATCAGTGATTACGGGAGCATTTTTTCCAGGGATGAAGCGTTGTCCTGTCCGACCGGCAGGGTTACGAGACGCTTGAGGTTTGGCACCTGGTTTTTTGGTTGAATTTCCTTGAGTACTAATGGCGTTACTCCTTTATATGTATTGGATTTGAGCAGATGGAACTGAAGTTTGAATACCGTCAAAAGTTTGAATTTCGCAGGTAGCTGAAAATTATCAGAGGATTTTGGCCGAGTCCAGCAAAAATTCAGTGTAAACTACCCATACCATGAAATGGCTCAAATATTTGTTAATCCTTATGGTTATGGCTGTCGCCGGCTCGGCGATCAACTTGTATTTCTATGCTAAAACGCCCCTTGATTCCGCAGCAGCTGACCGGAAGATTGAGTTTGATTTGCTGAAGGGAATGCATCCGCACGAGATCTCTTTTGCTCTCGAAAAAGCGGGCATCGTAAAGAGCGCATCTTCCTTCTACTGGCTTGGAAAAGTAATCGAAGGCTGGAGTGGAATCCGCGCAGCTGATTACGAATTTTCCCCTGCAATGACACCGCTTCAATTGTTCAAGGCTTTTAAAAGCGGAATCGGAATCCAGCACTCCCTCCTTGTGAGAGAAGGGGACAATATTTACCAGGTTGCCGCTGCCTTTGAAGCTGCGAAAATTGGGACAAAAAAGGACGTTTTGAAGCTTTTGCGTTCGCCTGAGTATATTGCAAGCCTCGGACTTTCGGAAGAAAGCGTCCGGTCGCTTGAGGGGTATCTTTATCCAAACACCTATTTTTACGACAAACGTGAGGCTGCGGACATCATGGTGAGAAGAATGGTGGATGCTTTTCTTCGAACCTGGACACCGGAATACGATGCCCGTGCGAAGGAATTGGGGCTCACTCGTCGTCAGGTCGTCATTTTAGCTTCCATGATCGAGAAGGAAACCGGCGCTTCTTTCGAGCGTCCGATGATCGCATCGGTCTTCTACAACCGTCTGAAAAAGAAGATGCGGATCCAGAGTGACCCGACCACAATCTACGGAATCTGGGACCACTATAGTGGAAATCTTCACCGCACTGATCTCCTTCATCCGACCGAGTACAACACCTATACGATTCCAGCGCTTCCCATCGGCGCGATTTCAAATCCGAATCCTGAGTCCATCAAGGCGGCTCTCTATCCGGCTGATACAGACTTCCTGTACTTCGTATCCAAGAACGACGGGACTCACATGTTCTCAAAAACTTACGGTGAGCACACCGAATGGGTGAAGAAGACTCAGCTTGATCCGAAAGCGCGCGAAGGCAAGAGTTGGCGTGATCTTAAAAAGAAGACTCCGGCTAAAAACGAGTTATCGAAACAGACACGTCATTAATCCTTAAAAATAGCCATTTTCAGGCTAATTGTGCCACTTGTTTTCAGTGCAGGTGACTGCTTCATTTGAAAGTTGAAGCGCTGGAACGGAGATGGTCGCGGTGAATCTTGTGATCTTGAGCGTGCTCGGTTCAGTCACGTCGTGAATCACCTGAGACTTGTTGTTCTCAGGATCAGTTGAAATGATGATTTCTGGTTTTTTAGATTTGAGTGAAGTCACGATGAGTGGCGTGTTCTTGTTCGAGTTCAGTGCGAACGAGTGC
>OUNO011323129.1_pt1 | contig 37047 bp, 35 predicted proteins | sample 1779811 | NCBI WGS metagenome assembly OUNO01 (sample SAMEA3914804, study PRJEB12502) | metagenome | biome: forest; material: soil | place: Canada | collected 2010-06-25 | depth 0.3 m
GATGTGATCTTTGCGAGTGACCACCCGAACAACATGGCTCGCTATCCTTTTGAAATGCTGCTCATGCATGCGCCCGAAGATGAATGGATTCTTTCTAATGGGAAGCGCGTGGGGAACCGGATTCATTGTCCGGATGGCACCACTGCAGATTGGTATCCCGGAATTGAAAGCAGACTTCTTGCGTGGGGACTCGAGCATCATTCAAGCGAGAATGTTGAGGAACGGATCGCGCTTTATAACGGCGAGGATCTTCGGACGAGAAATGAGCTTGAAGCGAAGACGGGTGCTTTGATCGGCATCCCCCATACCGAGAGCCGTGAGATCGAATACCTTGAAAAATTCAAACCCGTGGCAATCGAGATCTACAATCTCCATGCGGCCCTTGACCCACGAATTAACCAGAAATACCTGCATCAGAGCGTGCTCAGCAAGGCCTGGGTCTTCGCCCGCTTTTTGCTCGATCCATTCAATACGCTCGACGCGAATTATATCTTTCCCGAGTTTTACGAAATCAGTCCGACCTATTTTGAAAAGTGGGATGATCTCCAGTCAAAAGGAATTCTTTCCACTGCGACTGCAGGTGCGGACTCGCATCAAACGATTTTCCGTCAGAAGATGTCCGATGGAGAACGACTCGATCACCACCGCCGGATGATCCGTTTTTTCAGCAACTGGCTTTTGACCGAAAAGGACGATGAGGCTTCACTCAAGGAAGCGATTGTCCGGGGAAGGAACTACGTTGTGATCGAAGCGCTTGGGACACCAACCGCTCTCGATTTCCACGCAGTAGATCCGAAAGAAAAAGTGATTGCAGAAATGGGCGATCAGATCCCCCAAAAGCCCGAGACCCTGGTTTTTCGCCTTCCCACCCTCTATCCGACTCCGGAGTATGCGAATGATCCGAAGCCCGAAATCACGGCGGATCTCGTTCGGGTGGATGAAAGCGGGAAAGAATCCGTGGTGAAGACGAGTGATGGGACGCCGGAGCTTCGTTACGCTAATCCAGCTCCCGGACATTACCGGATTCATGTCTGGATCAAACCGCATCATCTGAAGAATCATCTTTATACGAAAAAGCTGTCCGACAAGGCGTTCCTCTGGGTGATTTCAAATCCGATCCACATCATTAAATAAGTTTTTGAAGCGCTGTGAGAATTACAATTGCTCCAGCAAGCATGGCTCCCATTTTGATGGTTAGCTTTGACTCTAACTGGACAATCGCGTATTCAAGCACTTTTAAGTCTTGCTGCGTAGCCACCCTGTGTTCTTGCATGTTCAGCTGTGTAGCTACCTTAAAATCCTGAAAGTCCTTCTGTGTGGCTATCCTGAGATCTTGTAAGTCCTGTTTCGAAGCTAATTTGTCTTCCATAATTTCAACCAATATGAAGCCGACCGAAGAGGGCTTCAATCAATTCAAACAGATAGCACGTTTACTTCATCTTGAGATCGAACTGAATGTTTGCATTTCAAACTATAAGCTTCAAGTCCAATTGGAATGGATAGTGTCGCCTTATTTCTTAAGCGCGTCGATGATCATGAATTTGGAATTGGTCGCGATAGTCTTTGAATTTCCAAAAATCTTTTTCAGAGTTTCGGCGTACCCCAGATGCGAGTTTCCGATCACGCGGAGAAGTCCGTCTTTCTTCAAGCAGCGGAAGGAATCCTGAAACATCTGCCAGGCAATGTGGTCACCGACTGTTCGCTGCTGGTGAAACGGCGGATTACAAAGGACTAAGTCCAGCGAATCCTTCTCTCCATTCTCGTAACAGTTCGTCCATTCAAAACGAGCCTCGTCGTCGAAATAACGGGCATAGTTCATTTTTGAACTCGTGATTGCCTGAAAGGAATCGTCACTGAAAATGATTTCTGCTCCGGGGTTCTTTTCTTTTGCACGGATTCCAAGAATCCCGTTCGCACAGCCAAGATCCAGAATCGTTCCGTAATCGCCGGCCGGAATGTGTTCGAGGAAGAACCGGGTTCCGATATCGAGTTTTTCGCGACTGAAAAGGTTTGCGTGATTCAAAAAAGGCTTTGGAAAGGAATCAATCGAGACTTCGACCGGGTACGGCGAGGCCTGTGGATCCTTTTCCACTTTGGCAAAAATCAGACGGGCCTTCTTCTTTGCGAGACTCGTGTGAGTTGCTCCCACATACTTCTGAAGCAGCTCAAAACTTCTAGCCACCTGATGCTTCACCATCACGCCACAGATCACCCGAGACGAAGAATCAAGGTGCGGGCGCAGGTTTGCGAGCAGGTCTTCAAAGTAGGACAGATTGGAGGGGATCTTGATCAGGACGAGGTCAAACTTCCCTTCGATTTCAGACCAGTTGTTTTGAGGCTTGATCCGCCCGTGGGTGTTCATCTCACTGCCCTTGAAGCTCACATACGAGTCCGTAAGGCTTACGATCTCATGTCCGTCCAGGCCAGAGGCTAACGCGCCAAATTGGTCCTGAACGAGCAGGATGCGGACGGGCTTCGGGGCGAGTGTCACCACTTCTTCGAGCAACAGTTCATCCGCACTCTCCCATGCCTGAAGCAGGTCGTCTGAGCGGGACGGATAGCGTTTCAATTTTTCCATTCAGATTAGTCCGGGATCTCCGCTTCGACTGCACTCATGCGTCCGTGGTGATCATGTGCCAGTTGTACAAAGATCCAGGTGGAAAAACAAGTAATCAGTCCCATGCAAAGGAAGGTCGAATGGAAGGCTGATCCCACATCCCCCCCTTTGTCTGAAAACAGACTTCCGAGACTGGTCAGAAGCGCACCGGCGACGGCAACCCCGAAACTCATGGAAAGCATCTGGGCCATGGAGAACAAGCCGTTCCCACTCCCGGTTCCCGGTCCGTGGAGGTCCTTCAGAGTCAGTGAGTTCATCGCTGAAAACTGTACGGAGTTTGCGGCCCCGAAGACCATGAATTGAATGACTCGGAGCCAGGCCGGTTCGTGCGCTGAGATGAACATGAAGGTGATGATCGAGAAACCCACAATCAGCGTGTTCACGAGGAGCACCCGCCGGTAACCAAAACGTTCAATCAGTGGCGGCGCAAATCTTCGGGCGAAGATCGCGGCAAAGGCCACCGGGAACATCGTGAACCCTGATTGAAGGGCGGTATACCCGAGACTCACCTGTAGAAAGAGCGGAATCAGGAATGGCATCGCCGCACTCCCGATCCGGGCAAAGACGTTTCCGAGGAGGCCCAGGGCGAAAGTCCTGACCTTGAAGAGATTGAGCGGAAAAAGCGGCTCTTCGTGGTTCCCCGCGTGGAAGATGTAGCCAACCAGAGCTGCAAATCCAAAGACGAGGAGTACGACGATGGTCGCCTGCTTGAAGCCTTGATCCGAGATCCCGTCTAACCCGAATGAAATGGCAACCATGGCAATTCCGAGCATGAGGAAACCGGTCACGTCAAACTTCCCGACTGGAAATGAAGGCACCGATGGCATGTACTTCATCGTACAAAGAATGGCGACAATCCCGACCGGAATGTTAATGAGAAAAATCCAGTGCCAGCTGGCGATCTGAACCAGAAATCCGCCGAGCATGGGTCCCACCAGAGGGCCGATCAGGGCTGGAATCGAGACGAAACTCATGGCGGCGAGATATTGCCCCTTTGGGAACACCCGGAGGAGCGCAAGCCTCCCGATGGGAATGAGCATGGAACCACCGACCCCCTGAAGGATGCGAGCAAAGACCAGCATGCGGAGTGTGGGCGCAAGCGCACAGCACAAGGATCCCAGGGTAAAGACGGCTATCGCAGCCATGTAGGTTTTCTTAACGCCGATCTTGTCGGCATCTGCGATCCAGCCCGAAGCTGGAATCAAAAGTGCCAAAGCCATGGAATACGCAATAATCACGGAGTGCATCGAAAGCGGACTGGTATGAAGTGACGTCGCCATGGCAGGCAAGGCAGTGTTCACAATGGTTGAATCGAGAGTCTCCATGAAGAACCCCAGAGCGATGATCCAGAGGAAGGCCCGGTTTTCTTTCATTTCCTCATTCATCATGGCGAAAGATCCCTTTCAGTTTTTTTCATTTTGGACGGACTGAACGTCTCATCCAGAACCGAAATCCGCTGCTGGAGATCGTGCATGTGTTTCCATGGATCTTTCTTCCTTCGCTTGATCCAGGTGATCGCTTTCTTCATCGTGAACTGATCCGCACTTTTCAGCTTCTTCAGATCCGACCACGCAATCGGCATTGCAACTGCGCTTTTTTCTTTTGCCCGGAGACAGTACGGAACCACTGCCGTCGCCCCTCTTCCGTTCCGGAGATAATCAACGAATATTTTTCCCGGCCGTTCGCTCTTTGCGATGCTTGCGGTATAACAGTCCGGATTTTTTCGCGCCATCTCGTCAGAGATCGCTTTTGTAAAAGCCTTCACTTCATTCCAGGTATAGACCGGTGCAATCGGGACATGAACGTGGAGCCCTTTCCCACCGGTGACCTTTAAAAATGACTTCAGTCCGAGTGTTTGAAGAATTGATTTCAGTTCAAGCGCCGCCCGCTTTACACGGGCGAATGGAACGCCAGGCCCCGGATCGAAATCCATGACGATCTGATCTGGTTTTTCAACCGAGTCCTCACTACAGCCCCAGGCGTGCACCTCGAAGGCTGCCATTTGAACCAGTTCCATCAATCCCTGATCCGAATCCATCACCGCATAGTCCTTCTCGCCTTCGTGTCCCTCGATGGGAATCGATCTCAAGGCCTGGACTCCATTTCGAGGGGGAGGAAGTCTGCTCAAGTGCTTGTGATAAAAACAAGCGGAGCTGGTCCCTTCGGGACAACGATTGAGAACCAGAGGCCGGTTGGAAATTTCGGGGAGCATCCATTGTGAAACTCCGAAGTAAAAATCGGCGATATTCTTCTTCGTGATTTTCTCTTTTTTGAAGAACACCTTGTCTGGATGAGTGAAGGGAAAAAGACCATCCCTGGTCAAGGGTTCCGCGGCAACCCTGGCTTCCCTGCTTAAATGTTTCTCCACTTCGTGCCGGACCTCTTTCGGACTTTTGTCTTCCCGAAGGCCATGAAACACAGGAGCCCTTAACAGTTGATCCCGTGTCCACTGACTAAAGCTCACTTCAGTCACGAGTTTCGGTTTCAAAAAGTGCACGTTCCGTTCCCGGGGCGAAGCGATGTCGAAAGGAGATTCGGATGACGCGTGTTTTTTCATCTTCTCCCGGACGAGCTTCAGATTCTTCTGATCAAACCCCGTTCCTACACGCCCGACATAGCGGAGCTTTCCTTTTTCATAAACGCCGAGCAGTAACGCTCCGAAGTAATCACGGCTACCCGCAGGATCCGTATATCCCCCGATCACGAACTCCTGCCGGGATTCACACTTGGACTTCACCCAGTTTTGTTTTCGTCCGGAGACGTAGGGACTGTCGACCCGTTTTGAAACCACGCCCTCCAGCCCAAGCCGACAGGCTTCCGACAAAAGGTCTTTTGAACCGGACTTCAAATGATCACTGTAAATGACACACGGGCTATCGAGTTTCCGAACCCATTTTTTCAAGATCTCCTTCCGCTCAAGGAGAGGAAGATGCCTCAGGTCGTGCCCATCATGGTAGAGAAGATCAAAAACATAATAGAGAAGACAGGTGTCCTTCCCGGTTTTCATTGCAAGCTGGAGTGTCTGAAAATCACTCTTTCCGTTTCGATCAAGTGCGACGATCTCTCCGTCTACGATCACGTTCGGGATCGGGCTTCGTTCCAATTCGTCTGTGATGAACGGATACTTTTCCGTCCAATCCTGATCCGAACGGGTGAACAGACTCACCTCACCGTTCTCGATATGCGCCTGAATCCGGTAACCATCGAATTTCATCTCGTGAATCCAGCCTCTTCCCCGAGGCGGTTCGTCGACCAGAGTGGGAAGAGCCGGTTCAATGAAGTCAGGTTCACGACTCACCGGCAATGCCTTCGTGTCTTCGCGTTTCATCAGAAGCCAGTTTTGATTCCCGTCACGGGCTTGCATCCGGATCAATCTCCAGCGCCCCTTCATTCTCGTTCCCTTCAGTACGAAATCAAGGTGACCTTTCCGGAGAGAAGCCACGGGATTTCCTTCCGGTTCCCAGGTTCCGGTGTCCCAGATATAAACTTCCCCTGCGCCATACTGATGCGCGGGAATTCTTCCCTCGAAGCGTCCGTAGGAAAGCGGATGATCCTCGACCTGAACCGCGAGTCGTTTCTCGCCCGGAATGAAAGACGGACCCTTGGGAACAGCCCAGCTTTTCAAAACTCCATCGAGCTCAATCCTGAAGTCGTAGTGAAGCCTTGTCGCGTGATGCTCTTGCACGACAAAAGTCAGCTTCTTCTGTTTTGCGCGCTTCCGGTGGATGTGGCCCGAGGGTTCGGGGGTGATTCGGAAGCTTCGTTTCTGATGGTACTCCTGCAAAGGTTTCATGATGTTCCTCTAATGATGGATTCGTTTTTCGGCGGGTTTCTTTTTACGGTTCAAACTGTTTCTGAGAAGACCTAGTAAATCCTTGTCGCCAGTAGGTCTCGGTCCCATCGGCTGTTCTTCGGTTTCGTGACTGATTTCTTTCCCCTTGCCAGCTTTGATTCTTCCCTGAATATGCTTCATCAGATCGCCGTAATAGGTATCCTTGTAGCGCTCAGGCTTCCAGGTCGTGGTCATGTCGTCGATCAGACGCCTGGCCATCTTGAGCTCCTGCGCCTGAAACGAAGTCCGCCTTGGCTTTTCAATCTTGAGATGATCGGCACTCTTCACCTGGTGGGCGAAACGCATGATCTCGAGCACGAGCACCTTGTCCTTGGGAAAAAGACAAACCAGTCTTTCTCTCGTGTGCATCACCATCTTTGCGATGGCGGCTTTTTTTGATTTGAGGAGTGCCTGTTGCAGTAGTGCATAGGCTTTCTCTCCGCCCTTGTCGGGGACAAGGTAATAGGGCTTTTCGAAGAGAAGGACGTCAACGTCGTCGAGTTTGATAAACGCTTCGATATCGATCGTGCGGGTGGCTTTGGGATTTGCCCGCCTGAAATCCTCGGGCGTCATCAGAACGTATTTTCCCTTTTCGTACTGGTAACCTTTGATGATGCGGGAGTTGTCGACTTCTTTTCCGGTCACTCCGTTCACGCGACGGTATTTGACCGGTGCAAGATTCTTTTCGTCGAGCAGATTGAAATGCAAATCCTTGTCCTGCTCAGCCGAGTGAACACCGACAGGAATACTGATCAATCCAAAGCTGATGGTTCCGTTCCAGATATTGCTCCGCACGCATTTGATTTTGCAAGTGTGGCGCCAGACAGCATTGGATCAGACAGAGGTGGAGGAAGCGAGAGGAAGTCTCAGTCGGAAGGCAGCCCCTTCGCCGACCGGCTCAACCATGAAAAGGGAGCCGCCGTGGTGTTCCGCTATTTCCCGGGAAATGAAGAGTCCAAGGCCGAGTCCGCTGATATTGCGGCTGGAGTCGACCCGACTGAACCGTTCAAATAGACGGGCTCGCTGCTCAAGAGGAATGCCCGGGCCGTGGTCCCGGACGGTCAGGGCCGCGTAGTCGTCCTCTTTTGAGAGCTGAATGTTCACCTTGGTCCCGGGAGCATACTTGATGATGTTCGAGAAGAGATTGATCAGGATCTGCTCCACCCGTCCGCGGTCCACGAAGCCCGAAAGACTTTCCTGAAGATCAAGCTCAAGAAAGCAGCCTGCGGAAGAGAGCGCCTCACGATGATCAGAAGCGACCGTCCGGATCATTTCCGAGAAATTCACAGACTCGCACTGGAGCTCGAGTTTTCCAAGCCGGATACGGGAGACATCCAGGAGATTTTCAATCAGGAGGACCAGACGGTTGATCTGCTGATCCGTCCGCTTCATCAGAATTCCGGCCTGCTCGTCCAATTCGGTTTCGCGAAGCTTCCGGTCCGCAAGCTGAAGATTCATCTTGAGAGACGTGATGGGCGTCTTGAGTTCATGACTTGCGACCGAAAGGAAAACGTCACGGGCTTCCAGTGCTTTTTGCGCCGATTCGTAAAGAAGCGCATTCTCCATCGCAAGCCCCACTCGGGATCCGATTTCTTCAGCGAGGATGCAGTCTTCGGTGGAAAAGAGCGCGGATGGGTCCTGACGCCAGAGGAAAAGCCGCCCGCGAAGGCGCTTCCTTCCGCGAATGGCGATCGTCAGCCCAACGCCTTCGTTGGATTGAAAGAATTCAGATTGTTTGCTTGCGAGGACGACGCTTTGGTCGCTCAGGGTTTCATCGGGATCGATGCGAACCGCACAGTTGTCGCAGAAGCGGGGAACAAGAACGGTGCTGAGCCCCTCGAAAGCCGCGTGGTGATCGAGCGAATTCACCGCAGCAGAAATGTCCGAGAGGAAACGAAGGCGGCTCAAGGACTCCGCTTTTTCGCGCTCGGCTGCTTCGAGAAGAATTCTGGCCAGATTGTCTTCTTCGGCTTTTTTTCGCTCGGTGATGTCTTCCGCGATTCCAAACAGGTATTTCGGTTTTTTATCCGGCCCATACCAGGGAATCTTTCTCGTGTGAAGAATCCGGACTTCGCGACTCCCGGTAAGGATCACTTCTTCGGGAACATCAACCACGATGTTCCCATTCAGGGCTTCCAGGTCCTTGCAGACCATCCGGTCGGCTTCTTCCTTGGAGAAGAAATCATAATCGCTCTTTCCAATCACGTCTTCGTTCTTGAGGCCTAAAAGATCGAGTCCGAAGCGATTGACACGGACGAAACGGTGATCCTCCGCGCTTTTTACATAAACCACGAGCGGAAGATGATCAATCAGGGAGTCGAGAAACTCGTGTCCGGAGTTGAGATTCAGGGAATCGACTTTTTCATTTTGACGGATGTGGATCCGCGTACCAACGACGACATCTTTTTCATCGATCAGGTCGTAGGGAGCCGCCCTGACTTCAAGAAGACTTCCGTCTTTCTTTCTGAGGATCAACGCGTCGGCGTCGAGAAATGTACTCACAAAGGAGAACCAGGCGCGTCCGCGCATTTCATTCTCAGAGTAACCCAGAAGCTTCGTAAGCGCGGGATTCGCGTAGAGGGTCTTTCCATCCATGTTCAAAAACCATACGCCCTCTTGAACTTCCAAAACCGACTGGAAGAACCAGGAGGAGAACGAGTTTTTGAACTCGGATAAAAACATGTTGTGTTAAGTACCAACTTTTTTTCACAACGTCGATGTAAAAAACATGCTGGTCGGCATAATTTATCCTCAAAGACCACATACCGAACAAAATGCGAACAATTTTCTTGGAAAGGTTGATTTTCACGTCTAAACTAAAGGAAATGTCAAAATCCATCAAAGCGAGTAAGGTTCAGGTGCGCCCAAAGGATGAAGAAGTGCGAATCGGTCGCGCAACACTGGGTTTGGGTGAGGCAGAAAACCCCAGCAGTCGCTTTGAGCGGCTCAAAATCGGGAACGATCCTCTTGAAGAAAGCTCCTTTTTTAAAGATGAGGATCCCGCACCTCTTCCGCGCACGCAGGTCTTTCGCGATTTCTCGAAGAGCATTCTCAGTACCAATGATAGTCCGGACATTGGTTTTGAATTCAGCATCAATCCTTACCGGGGCTGTGAGCACGGTTGCATCTATTGTTATGCAAGGCCCACGCATGAGTATCTCGGGCTTTCTGCGGGAATGGACTTTGAAACAAAAATTTTTGCGAAAACCGATGCGGCCAGACTTCTTCGTGAAAAATTGAATTCATCGAACTGGGTTCCCAAACCGATTTTCATCAGCGGCATCACCGACTGTTATCAACCCCTGGAACGAAAACTCCGCATCACCCGCTCCATTGTCGAAGTTCTGACTGAATTCAGGAACCCGCTTGCGTTCATCACCAAGAATCATCTCGTCACCCGGGACGTCGATCTCCTGAAGTCCATGAGCGAAATCAATGCGGTTCGGGGCTTCATCTCGATCACCTCGCTTGATCCCAAACTGATTGAGAGAATGGAACCCAGAACCTCCCGACCCGCACTGAGGCTGAAGGCGATTGAAACGCTCGCGAAGGCCGGCATTCCCATGGGAGTGATGGTCGCGCCCGTGATTCCCGGACTGACGGATTCTGAAATCCCACAGATTCTGGAGAGCGCAAGAAATGCCGGCGCAGAATGGGCTGGCTATACTCCGGTCAGACTTCCCTATGGGGTCGGAACTTTATTTGAAGCCTGGCTTTCACAACATTTTCCAGACAGAAAAGAAAAGATCCTGAACCGGATTCGGGAAATCCGGGGTGGAAAGATCAATGATCCGAACTTCAACACCCGGATGCGTGGAACCGGGCTCTATGCCGAGCATCTGAGATCCCTCTTCAAGCTCTATACAAAAAAGCTTGGGATGAACCAGATCAGCATCGAGCTTTCGACTGAACACTTTCAACGCCCCGGCGAAGGAAAACAGTTTTCCCTCTTTCAGGAGTGAACTTCAGTGAGAGTGGCCTTCACGCTGACGTCTCGGCGGAGGCGGAGGAACCCGTCCTTCCCGACGTCCGGCTTCTTCACGAGGTTCTTCAGACAGAAGGTCTGCTCCGGTCTTCAACCACTCGTTGACTTGACTCGGGAGAAAGCTTGAAGGGGTGATTCCGTTTTCCTCGAGCAGGGTCTTGATGCGTCCCCGGTTTTTCCAGAGAACAAATCCGGCTGCGCCCAGAATTGCGATTTCCGGGAGAGTGATCCGCTGACCACGCTCCTCCTCAAGTCTGAATTCACGATATTCGTAAGATGGCTCTTGCATGCGCTATTCCTTATCCTTTCCGCTGGTGATGCCAGCGCTGCTTGAAATTTTTTCTTCGAGTGCCTTTGCCTTCTTCAGGTGTTCGACAATCATGGGTTTCAAATTCTGGAGGTACTGCTTCACTTCCTTGCTCTCTGCATTCGGAATCAGGTCCTGATCGAGCGACCCGAGCACCATCTGGTGCATGGAAACTTCACTCGCCATGTAGGCGCGATCAAAATCGATTCCTCCCAGTTTCTTCAGCTCATGCTCCGCATCCTTCGCCACGGATTCAATCCCCTTCGAAGTCTGGCTGGCTTCCTTCATGATTTCCTGTTTGCGAATCAGATCCTTCAGCTTCTTGTTCTGATCTTTGTGATGAGTCTGCATGTCTTTCGCGTATTGCCTCACCTCATCATTGGTTGCCTTCTTTTCAGCGAGTTTGCCGACATCGATATCCGCATCGTTCGCGTTCTCGACGATCTCAACAATCTGGGAGTCCGTCGGAACACTCGCTCCAGCCGCACTCTTCTGGCTTGCGACGTTTTCCGTAGGGTTCGATGGATTGGGAACCTGATTAGGGGCACTGGTGTTTGAAGCTGCGATTGCTTTCACACCGATGACGAAGAGGAAACAAAGGACCGAAACGGTAATTCTCATGCGTTTTGCCAAGCAATACGCATGCCCGTGGGCTGCGGTGCAAACAGCCCCGGTGTCCAGCGGGGTGCGGCATGAGGAATGCATTTATTATTAAAGGAGAAACAGGAGGTCTCGATGAAACCAAAAAAACTAAATGCATCGTTACAACCCATGCACGAAGACTTTTTCCTGGGGCAGGGCTACGCAAGCGGAGAACGCACGATTTTTTCCGATGCGCACGATAGAAAAGCTTCCAAGCATCAGTATGGGGATAATCCCCTGGCGAAGTCAGGTGGCGGCTATGCCGGCGCCGGGCTCATTCAGCCTGATGAAGGGGAAACCTGGGAATCAGTCGAAGTCATTCCAGTCAGGGACCGGAAGGCCCTGCTGATTCACTCGCATTATATCTACACTCATTAGCGTGAGTGCATTGGGATAGGTTGATTTATTTTAAGGCTTCGGTTTAAACTGAACGCCATGAATCAACCTTTATCCCATGATGCTCTGAAACAGCTTTTCATCGACGCTCGCTCCCACCACCACTGGCAGGACAAGTCCATCAGCGAAGACACGCTTCGCCAGCTGTACGACCTCACCAAGTGGGGGCCGACTTCAATGAACATCAGCCCTCTTCGGATTCTGTTTCTGACATCAAAGGAAGCGAAGGAAAAACTCGTTCCCACCCTGATGGGCTCAAACGTGGATCAGGTGAGATCCTCTCCGGTGACTGCGATTCTTGCGCAAGACATGGAGTTCTTCCACCACCTTCCAAAACTCTTCCCTCACTTCGATGCAAAATCCTTCTTTGTCGGAAACCAGGAGCTGACCGACATCTCTGCGATCCGCAACAGCTCGCTTCAGGGCGGCTATTTCATGATCGCAGCGAGAGCGCTCGGTCTTGATGTCGGCCCGATGTCAGGCTTCGACAATGCAAAAGTGGACGAGGTCTTTTTCAAAGGAACATCCCTTAAATCGAACTTCCTCTGCAACATCGGCTACGGGGATGCGACCAAGTTGTTTCCACGCGATGTTCGCCTGAGCTTCGATGAAGCTTGTAAAATTCTCTAAAGTCGCCTGATTTTAATTTCCCCCTGACGAGGCATTCTGCCCCGGGAGACCTCAAGTCTTCCGTGGCATGGAATCTGTATTATCTTCCGTTAGCTTTTTCCCAGGAGGATTTTTGGAAACTTTAAACCATCGTGATGATCTTCTGAGTTTCAACCCGACTTCCAAAACAGTCAAAACGGTCTCTTTTTCCAACGATAAAGAAGATCAGGCACTTTTGCGCAAGTTCACGCAGTTCGGCAGGGACCACTACGAGGGTCACCCGAACTTTGTTCCGCTTCTCGACGCTGAACACCTTGGATCAACTCTCCTCGGCATGATCGGTTACTTTGAAAAGAAAAACTTTTTCTACGAACACGGAGAAGCGCGCTTCTTCCTGGCTTACAAGGACGGGAAGATCGCTGGCCGCCTGGTCGCCTTCGTGAATGATGATCACGAAAAACACTGGAAAGACGGTGTGGGATTCTTCGGACACTTCGAATGCATTGAGGACGAGGACGTAGCCCGGGATCTTCTGGAACATGCTTCCGCCTGGCTTCGCGCCCGTGGAAAGACAATCATCCGGGGACCGCAGAACTTTCCGATCAATGAGTCGACGCCAGGGTTCATGGTCGAAGGGTTCGAATCCCGTCCGATTGTTTACTACCACTATAATCATCCCTACTATGCCGACTTCATGCGGAGTCTCGGCTACCGGGAGCGGGAAGGCGTGCGTTCCTGGGAAATCAGTTTTCCAGACAACCAGATCGAAGAAAAACTCGGACCTCTGGCAAAAAGGATTGTCGAAAAAAACGGGATCGAGTTCGAACATTGGGGCGAACGAAGCATCAAGATCCGCAAACAGGAGATGTTCGAGATCTACAACGATGCCTGGAGCGACAACTTTGGATTCGTTCCCTTCACCCGGAAAGAGTTCGACAAGATTGTAGACGACATGGTTCTGATTCTGGATAAGAAGCTCTTCGTGTTTGCCTATGTGGACGGAGAAGCTGCAGCTTTCTTCGGTGCGGTTCCCAATATTTTTGAATCCCTTGCACCCAGAAAGGGTTTTGACCCGGAAGCATTCCGGGTTGCACGTCTTCTGCTTCAACGGAAAAGTCATCAGGGCGTTCGCACGGGTTATCTCGGTGTCAAACGCCAGTTCCGGAAGATCGGACTCGATGCAGTTTTGATCTGGAAACAGAACCAGTACGCCATTGATCGGGGTTATCACTACAGCGACATGGGCTGGGTGCTCGAAAGCAATCCACTCATGGTCCGGATGATCGAGCGTTTCGGAGGAAGACCCTCCAAGCGCTATGTGGTGTTCGAGAAGAGTCTGGCAGTACCCGGTGAGTCGCGCCCCGCAATGGAAAAAGGCGCCCCCGGGAAACCCGGGAACGCCCCTTCATTGAATCAGTAACAGAATCTAGTTCTGGAAAGTCATTTTAACAGCCGTGGAATCCGCAGTGTAAGTCTTTCCGTTCACGGTCATTTCACCGTGGAAACTGAAGTTGTAAACGCCACTTGGAACGTTGGAAGAACCGTAGCCGACATCGAGCCCTGGAACCACGAGGTCAGTTTCACGGGATCCAGCCATTTTTCCATTCATGCCGATCACCTGAAGGGTGACTTTCTGGAATGGAACCGGAGAAGACTCCGCGTCCACGAGGAACTCAGGACGATTGTCTTTTTGTCCGCCATTCACCTTGCTGAAGTCCGTTCCCGGACCTGGCTTGAAGGTGATGGACATCTTCGGAACACTGTTGATCACGAAGAACTCACGAACTTGTGAAGCGACCTTCGAAGACAAGGACTGAGCAGAGATCTGGTAGTGACCTTCTGCAATCGTCTTGGTGTCGAAGTTCACAGTACAAGTGTTCGTGCCGCTTGAAGCCTGGCAACTCACTTGAGTGACTTTGCCGCTGTCGTCAGTCAGGTTGAAGGTTACAGACGCGTCACCAGAAGCCACTTCTGCAGTGAGTGGGAACACGCCGGTTGCGTACTGACGGTCAGTTGGAGATTCAACTGAAGTATAGTTCGAAGCGGTATTGATGTTGAGTGACCAGGTTTCGTCGCCGACACCGGAGTTATCGTCGTAGCTTACCCAGATGAAACCATCCATACCCCATTCAGTGCCCCAGCTGTTTCGAACGAGCCATGCGCTTTTAACATCGTCGTAACCGACGATGCTGACTGCGTGACCGCCGAGAGCTGAACCGGTGGTGTGCTTGTAAACACCGCTGGTATAGGCTTCGAAGTCTTCGTACACAGTGAGAGTCGTAACGACTGGACCGTGATTCAGAGCCGTTTTCACTGCGTTCATGGAAGACGCGGTTGAAGAACTTGCGATCTTCACGCTTCTTTGACCCGCATCAGAACATTTTGCGGAACAGGATACATCCTGACCCGTGGAAGAAGAAGTCGTCGGCATGCAGGCTTCATCAGTTGCACCAGTACGCTTCAAGAAGGAAGCAGCAGAGCTTGGCTGCCATCCACGGTCACAACCGCCGCCGCCGCAGGAAAAGATCGACTGCGGAGAGAAGATTGGATGAACCCAGGAGAGTCCCGAGGAAATGGTGTATTGCGCTTCCAGAGTTGCGATCGTGGAGTACGCCACACAGCTTCCGCAATTTCCTTGATTGAGAACAGGACCAAGCCAGTTCTGGCCATCCTTGTTTCTCCAGTCAATGGACGACGGAAGTGTCTTTGCACGGCTCTCAACGAGCAAGTGCGGATGACTTGGAACGTAGCTCAACCCTAGAAGGTGTTGGCGATCAGCTTTGTTGAGCTTGGTCACCCAGTTCTCTTTTACAGAGAATGTAGCGTGACTTTGTTTCAACACGGACTGCATTTGTTGTACGTCGATTTTTTCGGACCCGGATGCGAAAGCAGATGTGACAAAGCACAGACCTGCGACTACTGCGAATATTTGATTCTTCATGAATCCTCCCCCTGATTGTAGAGATATCGTATCAAGGTTTTGACCGTTGGATAGCGCTTTCTTGACGCCTTTTGAAAGCGACCGCGTCAAGTCGGGTTCGGGGATGCAACCGTGGAAGAAGACGGTTGAGATCGGTCGAGAATGAATAAGACATCCCGCTCCTTCTGCGCCACAGGATATGAGGGGTAATTGTTTCGCAAAATCGCTTTTTTCAGCGGCAAAACCTCTTGTCTGTAGAACGAGCGAATGAGGTGAAGCTTCTCCTCGGTTTCCTTGCTTCTGAGAACGGCGCTCGGTCGATCGAGGAGAAGTATGGAAAGTTCTTCGATCGCCTCGAAGCTCTCACCCCGGAGAAAATGCTCCATCTGGTCCTGCCATTCCGAAGGAATCTGGCGGAAACCGAAGACGAGTCCCCTTTTCTTCTCCCCGAAGACATGGTTTTTGAGTATTTGCTTGAATGGAACCGGGTGGCCCATGAACTTCAGAAGATCGGTCAGGGCGAAGTAAAACTCGCGAGTGAGAAGACGGGAGCGGAAAGCTCCGAAAAAACGAAAGTCAGGAAAAGCTTCGGGCTCGGTGGTGTAACACAGATGCCACTCCTGTCCTGCTTTCCGGATTCCAATCAGGGGATAGAGAAAGAAAAAGGCGCCGGCAACATTCCACTTCGGACGATGAGTCTGAATCAGACGGGTTTCAAGCAGGAGTGCCTGTAGCTCGGTTTCGCAGACTTCAAAAAGAATCTGCTTTGCTTCCTTTTTCAGCTTCCGCATTTTCGCGTGTGCCTTGCAGCGTTTTGCGTTCCGATACTGAGCAAGCCTGCGGCGAAGATTCTTCGCCTTTCCAATATAGATCAACTCGCCTTTTCCGTTCAAAAAGCGATACACACCGGGTGAAGAAGGCAGCTCGAGATTAAATACGGCGGTCATTCAGATGGGGATGCAGGTATTTCCACTCGAAAAGGAAGGTTCCAAATGGAACTGCGGATAAAATCACCGCAGTCACGAGCTTTTTCCGGGACCAGTTTTCCTTGTCGAAAAGCGCGAACGCCAGTCCGATATAAAGGAGAAAAAGGAAACCGTGAATGGATCCATTGATGTGAACCATCTTCGGTTCATGCTGGATATATTTGAGCGGCATCGCGATCAAAAGAAGTGTCAGAAGAGACGTACCTTCGAACCACCCGCAAACTTTGAAAAATTTAGTCATGTATCCTTATTAACATGATTCCCGGAGGGAGTGTCATCCGTGATCCCCCTTTTTTTAAAATAATTACATAACCGCTAAATAATAATTGACCGGAATGCTCAAGGATGAGATTCTGATTTCAGAGAGGGAGAACAAATGACGAGAACACCGATAGAACTCGCTCCGGCAACAAAGGACGATAAGACCATCACGATAGCGCGGGGTGACCCACGGTAATCGAGGCATGAGTGAAGCGCCACGACGTCGGCGAGACTCATGGACTGTAGGATTTAACCCGGCCAGGTTATTTTGCTATAGCTGAAGAAATCATACAATTAAATATACGTAGGGGATTTTGTGGCAATGAGCCGAACATTATACACTGGCGATGACTTTGCCCCACCCCCCCAAATGAAATAGTCTTAATGACTTTCAGACCCGGATCTCCCAAGATCCGGGTCTTTTTTTGTTCATTTCAAGCCGGGTTCAGAGTTTCACTGCGCTGAAGCTGGTACTTTTGTTTCCGTCCCACCCACGCCGCGTAAAACGCGATCGCCGAAGAGAAGATCAGGCAGAAATAACTGAGTTGGTGATAAAGCCAGGTTCCGAGTGCCGCCCCAATCACAAAAGATGCAAGCGTTCCCAGGCGAAGCGAATTCGCTCGAACCTCGTTTCCGTGGGCAGGGTCTGATTTTTTAAAAGTCAGAAGCCGCGCAAGTCCAAGCCCGAGGTCAGTCGTTAATCCCGTCAAATGGGTGGTTCGAACCGAAGCGCCTGAGGATGAGGTGAGCGCCCCGTTTTGCAGGCCGCAGGCGAAACAGGCAAAAATCATGAGAATCATGTTTGAGAACAGACCCGGCAGGTCGTGGGATGCATGCCCGAGAAGTGCTGCAATCAAGAGACTGAATCCGCAAATCAGCATGGCGAAATCGTAGTGTGGAGCTTTTTTCTGATAAATCGGCCGGTCGATCAAAAGCCCGGAAAGCATTGCGCCTAACATGAAGAAAGCTGGAATCAGAAGAATGAGGAACGCTTCAAGATCATGTTCTTCTCCCAAACCAATCCCCACCATCGTGAAGAGGCCGGTGACGTGACTGACGAATTTTCCGGTCGCGACGAAAATGGAGGCGTTGATGAATCCTCCGTTAAAGCTCATTAAAAACCAGCTCAGAATGACAATCCATGAAGTCTTGTGCTGGATCCGATGTTCGAACATGAAGAACTCCTGTTTCTAATCCAGCATTGCCTGAAGGATTTTGGTAAAATACGGACCCTTCAGTTTTTTGCGTTGAACGGCGACAAAATCTTTCACGTTTCCGTAAGGCGTCTCGATCACGTAATCCACGAAGAAATGGCTCACAATGAAAAGACAGGAAAGCGGCATGATGTGATTCACGGTCAGCCCACCGGGGAAGCCCGATCCGTCTGGAAGTTCTTTCTGCTGGGCGAGAATTTTGATCGCATCGGGATAGGATGCAGAATCGCGTCTCGCGAGTTCGGCTGCGTAAGCAGGAGCCTCCAGAAAAGCCGCTCGTTCTTTCGCGGTCAGTGTGTCTTTGATCTCGTTGAATTTTTTCAAGGTCGGAATGCGGGCAACCTTCGGACACTCGGTGAAGCGAATGTCGTGGAGATAAGCGACATAAATCAGCTTGTCGATCGTCTTGTCACTCACCCACCCGAGTCTGGTTCCAAGTCCGGACAAAACCTCGCAGAGCATTTGAATATGATGCTTCAGATACTGACTGTCAGAATCGGGGCGATCAAACACATCAAAAAAGAGCTTCAGGTCTTTCTTGCGGGAAAGGCCTTTTCTAACCTTGGTGGCATTCTCAAAAACCTTCTTCCGGAATTCCTGGTCCCGAACGATTTTTTCGTCCGAAATGGTGAACGGCATCTCCCGGGTTGCAAACCGCTCGATCATCTCTTTCGGGATGAGAGCGTTGAGTTTGACCCCGATCTTGTATCCGGGCTCAACCGCGAGTCCGCCCTTTACGTCCGCCTGGACTTTGAAGACAATTTCGCCTTCCACATCTCCTGCGAGTGCCAGATCCCCGAGCCTTTTCAGGCGAAGCTTTTGTTTAACGTCGAAATCCTGATGAAGGCGTTTTGGGATGAAAACACAAAAACCGCCGTTACTGAGATCGAGTACGAGTAAATGATGCAGTTTTCCGCTCTTGCTTGCGGAAACGTATTTCTCATCCGTCGGGTGAAACAGATGGCGTTCCATCAGGCGATTTTCGTTTAAAACCATTTCACTGGGGAAATCGAGTGCGATGCGATTGTTCCGGCACGCTTTGACGGTAGCTTTGAAGGCCATGTCGCCTGCCTCGAGTTTCAGATACAGGTCATCCCCTGCATTAAGATCGAGAGCACTGTCCTCGTCGAAAGAAATTTCGATCCGGTTGTCTTCGGGTTTGAGCGCAAGGATGGTGATGGGGAAAGTGTGACGCTTCCCTTTGATCATCTTCCACGCGAAATTCTTTTTATAGTCCTTCGCGGCCGACAGCGTTTTCGAGATCTCGTCATTCCGCCGGGAAACCCTGAGCTTGCGCTTTTTCATCTGATAACAACAAGTTTATTGGAAAACCCACATTCGTCAATAGGAGGACAGGAAGCGAATCATCTTCCGGGCGGCAGCTCGACCGGTGAGGAGTGCCCCTTCCACGGTTCCACTCATTTCAGGATGGAAGGCCTCTCCGGCGAGAAAGAGGGTTTTGTCGAAAACGGTCGGTGTTCGTGCAGGCTTCTCATATCGGACCGAAGGGTAAGAATAAGCACCCAGGGAATACGGATCCCCGTTCCAGTCATGCTCATGGATTCTCAGAATCTTCCGTCTGAGTGCGTCTTTCGGAATCTTCACGATCTTCGAGAGATCCGAAATCAGGATTTCTTTTCGTTTATTTGATGAAAGTTTGGCCAAGGCAATCGCCTTTTCACCCCCGCACCAAGCCGTGAGAAAGGACCAACCAATGGGTTGGGTTCCCCACCAGGTGGTGAAATGAAGATCCGGAGCAAGCACAAAGGGAAAAGCAGTCCTCCGATCGGATCGAAGGAGTGGTTCGGAAAGCTCGACTCCCATCTTCACGATTTGTCCCATTTCATTCTGATCCAGAAAATGCTCGAGACGAGTGGGCCTTGGATGAAGGGAGATGGTTTTAAGAAGACTGATGGGAATGGTGATCAGGACCATCTTGCCGGTCAACAAGAATGGGACTCCGGTTTCGGTGTTCAGTCCACTCACCTGAACTCTCCCCTTTTCCCAGACAATATCCTCGACTACATGGGAAAGGAGAATTTCGGATGGAAAGTGATCAGCAAGTTTTCCAAGCAATGGACTGTATCCAAACAAAAGACGTCTTAGCCGCCGAACCTTGGGATCAGTGACCTGCTCATCAATCTCGGAAAGCGCCTGGGTGCTGATTTTCGTGACTTCGGCTGCATCGAAGCCCTGAACAAAAGTCCGTGCCAGTTTCTGCTGATCCCGGGAATGATGATCCTGTGTTTTCAGGTATTGATCAAAGGACAAATCCGTTTTGGGAGACTTGATGTTTCCCAGCACCGCTTTCAACTGATTCCAATATCCGGCAACGGAACGAAGCTTTCCACCCTCGTACAAATAGTAGTCATGGTGAAGATCATAGTCCGGCAACCCGCTTTCGCGAATGAGGGAGTCTGTGACCGGAGTCTCCCCATGAAGAAACTCAGGGCCGAGTTCCACCGTGGGAAGAGTCGAAGTCGTCCAGACTCTTCCGCCAATCCGCGAACGCGCTTCCAGAAGACGAAAAGAAATCTTCGCCTCTTTCAACAATCTAGCCGCCATCAGCCCCGCTGCTCCGGCGCCGATGATAATGACCTCTTTGGACAAGGTGGAAAGCCTCATTCCATCTCATGATGCAACCGTTACACCACGGGCCTCTCGCTCACAATGGAGGTTAGCTGACTGCGAGATACTCTTCTGGAATCCAATCCTCGAGCTGAAACGGACGGTGACTCGAGAACAAAGCTTCGGTCGTTGCCTTTTCAAGCCAGAGATCGCGCATTTCATCCGGACGCGAGAAGTACTCACGGCAGAACTCGGCAATCCAGACTCCGCAGCGTGAAAGAAGCACATCTTCGGGTACATCGATCAGATCTTGAAGTGAATTGATGCCGAGAGAACGAAGAAGACGGAACTTGCGGCTCTCATCCGGCGATTTGCGATGAACTTCCTGAGGGTGGAGATAATCCGAGATGACTTCGATTGGCAGAAGATCTGGAGAAAGTGTTCTCCAGCGGGCCTGAACCCAGCTCTCGGCAAGACTCTTCCCCTGCCCCCACTGCCAGGTCTCCGGCTGAAGACCATTCTTCTTTGCGATCTTGAAAAGTTTGCGCTGGAAGCGATCAAGCGCGTTCCGCCATGGGCCTTGCCCGAGATTCAGGAAAACCCGTTTGTGGCCGAAGACCACCTGGCTTGCGACTCTTTTCAAAAGAACCGAGAGGCACTTCGCCTTCTCGTTATCAAGGGCCTCCTGACCGAAGTAAATACACCACCACTGACCTTGTTTCTGACTCTGAAGATTCCATTCGTTCATACTCTACTCCCCCTGTTGAAGCTCATCCCGACCTGAAATCAGAATACCGAACAGATACCGAACACGCAAGCGCTCTTTCAAAAAATATCTCTATTTTTTTTCGAGGAAACGAGGTCAATTTTTCGACAGGAAACTCCGAACCCCTGAGCCAGGCGTCCAGAGTTTCTTGAAGTCTTCGTCCCAAACTCTGGTTACTGCTTCAAAAAGTTTTCTCATGACAGAGCTTCTTTCCGGCTGGACGCCCCCTCTTCCTCAATGTTTCAATGAGAAGGCCGAAAACAACCGAGGAAACTTTTGTGAACCACGCCCACGACGACTCAAAGCACTCTAAAATCCATCAAAAACTAAATGGTTTTGGCCTGAAAGCCATCATGGAGGTTTTCGATGTGAGCCCGAAGGTAGCCCTCAGCGTTTTTGCCGCCTGCGCAGCGGTTCTCGCTTTAGCCCTCCTCTATTGTGTAGAGTCCCTGCCTCCCACCCAACTGACGATCACCACAGGTCCTGAAGGAAGTGGATCCCAGAAGACCGCCACCAAATACGCCCAGATCCTCGAGAAAGAAGGCGTGAAGGTTAAAATCCTCACCTCCAAAGGGTCCATCGAGAACCTCGAGCGCCTGACTGATCCGAAATCCCACGTGGACATCGGCTTTGTTCAAAACGGTCTTACTGTGCCGGGCATGGATAACCTGATCTCACTCGGAAGCGTTTCCTACCAGCCAATGCTGATCTTTTATCGCGGCAAACCGTTTGAGCTTCTTGCCGACCTCAAAAATAAAAAAATCGCGATCGGGCCAGAAGGAAGCGGATCCCACAACATCGCACTCTCTCTTCTTCAGTTAAATGGCTTTGATCCGAAGTCCGTGAATCTGATCGAGGAAGATCCGGAGACAGCAGCGAACTCTCTGATGGATAAAAAAATCGATGCAGCCTTCGTCATGAGCGAAAGCGCTTCTTCCGAAATCATGAAGAAGCTCCTCCACTCCGAGGAAGTTCATCTCTACAACTTCAAACAGGCATCTGCTTACAGTCGCAAAATCGACTCGCTCAACGTTCTTGAGCTTCCGGAAGGCTCCATCGACTTCGGGAAGAACATTCCGAATCATGACGTGAGTCTCGTGGGTCCGGTCGTTGAACTTGTGGCGACGAAAAATCTTCACCCAGCCCTTTCCGATCTTCTTCTCGATGCTGCCACCCAGGTGCACAACCATCCGGGCCTCTTCCAGAAGCGCGGTGAGTTTCCGAATGCGACCGAACACACGATCCGCATCAGCGATGATGCAAATCGTTTTTACAAATCGGGGAAAACCTTCTTCTACCGTTATCTTCCGTACTGGCTCGCGAGTCTCATGAGCCGGATGGTAGTCGTATTCCTCCCGACCTTGATCGTTTTGATTCCAATCATCCGCTTGGTTCCGGCGTTCTTCCGCTGGAGAGCGCACCTTCGCATCCGCCAGCGTTATCGTGAACTCATGTTGCTCGAGCAGAGAATCCTCCGTGAAAAAGATCATGCGAAACAGGAGATCCTGCGCAAGAACTTCGATCGCATCGAAGAGTCCGTGAACCAGATGCGGGTGAAAGCTGCATTTGCAGATCAGTTCTACGGTTTGCGCGGTCACATTGATTACGTGCGCAAACTTGCCGAGAAGAAACAACAGGCCTGAGCTGCCGCCCAAACCCCAAGATACAAGACGGGGCTGAATCAATGGCTTGCACAGCCCGGCAAAAGACGATTTGAATTCATTGCGCGAACTCTTCCGAAAAGACAGCCCGAGTCTTGTCAAAATTGAGCGCTCCCGATAGATTACCCCTCATGAATCCTTTTCTTGGAATGGGTGGACTTGATCCATCAAAAATGAATCCGAAAACCATCGCCGAAATCACGGATCTGATGCGCACTCTTTCTCCGCAGCAGATCATGAAGATGCAATCGCTCATGCACAATGCGATGGGTGGCTTTGATGTAAACAAGGAGATGCAGGAATTCGAAGCGTCTCTTCCTGCGGGCTTCCGCGAGAAAATGGCTCGGATCATGTACACCGCTAACGGAATCGATGTTCCGGAACAAGCAGGCTCCCAGGCGAATGCATCGATCGTGAATGTAAGCGCGACTTCGGCTTCTCCTGCAGCAGCGGAAAGCGAACCGCAGGACATCAACGAAGCGAGAATCATCATTCTTCGTTCGGTTGCCAATAACCTGATGTCGCCGGAAGACGCGCTGAAGGTGTTGTTTCCGGAAGGCTGATTCGAATTCTGCCTGAGATAAAGAAGGGGCTGCCCTGATGTCCGCTGAACCACGGATTCAAGCCACTCCGGAGCATTGCGGCCCTTCTTCCAATGCCACTTCGGGCGCCCGAAGTCTCTTTGCATTAGCGGAAAATCGATTCCAGCAAGAATGATTTAAATGAAAGATTTTCCATTTGACGTGGTTTTTTGAAAATCACAACGAAACACGATAACGCAAAGCACGTCGCCCTTTCAAACCTCTTGAATGCCTCTCAGATCGCACGAATCATGTATTTGTCTTTGAACTTCGAAAATTCAACTTCAATCGCTCCAGTGCGATTTATACGCGAAAAATCAGCTTCAAAAAACCCATGTTAGGGTCGTTTCATGACGAACTTCTCACTTCTTTCCGATCAGGAACTCCATGAAAAAACGCTGCAAAGTGCGGCTCAGGAAAAGTCGGCGACTTTGAAATTGCTTGAACACCTTGCCGAAGTCGACGCCCGAATGTTGCATGCCCGCCGGGGTTACTCGAGCCTTTGGGAGTACGTTCATCTTGCGCTCGGTTATTCCGAATCCCAATCTTCCGAACGGGTGAGTGCCATGCGCCTCATGAGAAAAATCCCGGAAGTGAAATCAGCCATCGAACAAGGAACGATGACTCTGACTTCAACCCTGAAACTTGCGACTTTTGCGAAGCGGGAAAGAGTGAATACGGAAACCACGGTTGAACTACTCAGGGAATGCGAAGGTAAATCAACCCGGGAAGTGGAAAAGATCCTGATTAATAAAGCAATAAAACCAGAATCCCTGCCCTTCTCGCCTCATGCCGAAAAAATTGAGGCACTCAGTGCATCCCTCAGTAAAGTCCAGTTCACTGCGGACGAAGAACTCTTGCAGTTAATTGAAAGAGCAAAGCAACTGGCTTCAGGGAGCCTCGAAACCGGAGCAGAAATAAAATCGGTTTTAAAACTTGCGTTAAAAGAGTTTGTTCAAAGACACGAACCCAAAACTCGCCCGGACAAACTGAACCGGGAACAGAAACAAAAACCAGCCTCACTTCGGGCGCCCGAAGTCACCCGGGAAACTCGGTCTCGGTACATTCCAACAGGATTGAAAACACAAGTTCGGATTCGTTCGAAAGATCAATGTGAGTTTGTGGATCAAGGAACCGGACGTCGCTGCGAACAGCGGCAGTATCTCGAGTTTGATCACAAAATGCCTTTTGCAAAAGGAGGGGGCCACTCTTTCGAAAATCTGCGCCACTATTGCCGAACCCATAACACCTTCCATGCGATTCAAACTTATGGACGGATGAAAATGGAAAGATTCAGTCGGAACTGATTTCAAGGGCCATGACAGAAATAATTCAAAGTAAGTGGTTCAAGGCAGGTAGCTGTAAAGCTTTCATGACATATTCGAAAAAGGGCCGTGAGACTTGGTCAGAAAGACAAGTATCTCCGGACGGGCGACCACTCATTCGGAAAGACCGGATTCGACAGTCACTCACTCGGAAAGGCAAACGACCGCAGTCATCGGTTCCATGCGCTGGATCCACACGTTCTTTTGTCTCGAGGTCTCGCCCGAAAGAATGTGCACCTGCGACTTCGGTACGCCGAGAGTTTCTGAGAGGAACTTGATCAGCAGACGATTTGCTTCGCCCTCAGTCGGAGAAGCGGCGATGGAAACTTTGAGGCGGGTCGGCGTTGAGGCGAACTCGCCTTTTACCGCGGTCTTCGATGCGCCTGGCTGAACATACAACAGGAGAAGCGTTCCCTTCTCTCCCTTCACTTCATGTTCTTTAGCCCAGGATTCCATTAGCTCCAGTTTCCGGGAAAGAAACAGAATGGTCAATTCACCAGTTGATGCATGCGAACATTAAATTACAGCATGAGTCATGTGAACTCTCTAAAACTTGGGACACACGAACCCTCAATCACAGCGTGAGTCATGCAAACCTTCACCTGCCGCTTAAGTCAGATTCGTGAGTCATGCAAACCTTCACCTGCCGCTTAAGTCAGATTATTGTCATGGGCTTTTTATTTCAAAAAGATCAGATATGCTTCCGGACATGAAAAAGACTCTCTTGCTGCCCGTGCTTTTTTTCCTCTCATTCGCAGGCTTTTCTGCTTCCGCCGCGACAGAAGAATCCAAAGCCAATGTGATTCTAATCACGCTCGATGGCCTCCGGTTTGAGGAAGTATGGGACGGCGTGCGATTTCCGCAGAAAGCCGGCTTGCCTCGCGGAACAGAACTCCTTCCAAAACTGAAAGCCCGCATGAAGCACGGCGAAGCCCTCGGATTCCACCTGTGGATCTCAAACGAAGTCGCGATCAGCCAACCGGGATACCGCGCGATTCTTTCCGGCGAATTTGAAAACCGCTGCACGCAAAACTCCTGCGGGAACATTGATCGTCGGACTATCTTCGATGATTTGTATGATCAGGGAATGAACCAGCCTTACGAACTCGCTACTGTCGCCTCCTGGGAAGTGATCGCAAAAACGATCGAATCCCAACCCGGCCGCATCGTGAGTAATATTGCATTTCAGGATTATCAGGAAAACGACCTGAGTCCGTCAGAACAGGCACTGATTACTGGAATCAACTCCCAGGAAAAAACGGATTTACCATCCTGGGGCGGGTCCCGCTTTGACCGCTACACTTACGCGCTCTCCCGTTTTTATATCGAGAAACACCATCCCCGCCTGTTTTACATGCAGTTTGAGGACACCGACGAACTCGGACACGAGAAGAACTACAAAGGATACGTGAAAGCGATTCAGGATTTCGACGACCGACTCGACAGCCTGATTCAATATCTGGATGCATCCGGGGAATGGGGTGAAAACACCTCCATCGTCATCACCACCGATCACGGTCGGGGTCGTGGATCGAACTGGGCTCATCATAGCCGGGAGTTTTTATCCGCAGACCGGACATGGGCATTCGTACTGCCTTCGAAGCATTTGCTGAAAACCCGCAAAGTGAGTGAGCGCCCGCAACTGACTCGCTCGCAAGTTGACATCCGCCCGACGGTTGAACTCCTGCTCGGCGTAACTCCGAAATCCGGCAAGAAGAACCACGGCAAACCGCTGGTTCAATTCTAATCGGGCTGAGCTCCGCTCAACTCGTCAATGAGTTTCACCCGGATTTTTACGCAGTGGCTCCGATTTTGCACTCTTCAAGGAATGGAGGATTGAAACATGCACCCACGCCAATTTGCGTTTTTCGGCGGACTATTCCTGCTCATCTTCGGACTCATGTCTTTTTTTCCGGCGATGTCACCGATTACAACCGGTGGGCTCGTCCCCATTGATGTGAATGCTTCCTACGGTGCCTTCCTCGGTCTTTTTCCGATGAACGCATTCAACAAATTTTTGTTCGTGATCCTGGGCGGATCAGGCTGGATCGCCTCCAGCATGCAATACACCGAGCTCCCCCACTCCATTCACTTCGCCAGATTTGTGTTCTGGATCCTGGCTCCGCTGACTCTTCTTGGGGCCTTTCCTGAAACCCAGACCCTCTTCGGACTTTGTCCGCTTTATGGGCCAACGAACCTGCTCTACGGAGTACTTGCGCTGATCGGTGCTTATCAAGGGTATGTCATGCCTTTCCGGGCATCACGGAATCCAGTGGTAAAAGGAGCACATTCCCTGAAACACGCCTGGCACTAATCCTCTGCGCTACACCCTCTCTGCCTGCCACTGGTTTCTCCGCCCTGAATCTGATAGCTTAAACCCGTCATGAAAAACGAGTCCTTCCCTTACCGCGACGTCTGCCCGAACTGCAGACGCATCGTCTCGCTCTGCCTTTGCTCAAAGGTCAGACCGTTTTCCATTACACCGAAGATCGTTCTTCTCATTCATCCGAATGAATTCAAAAAGACCGTGGGCACCGCCCGCCTGGTTCACCTCTCCATTCGCGATTCAGGCCTCTGGCGAGGCTATGGCAGGGACTTTGATACGGATCCCCGGGTGCTCGCTGTTCTCAAGGATCCCACCCTTCATCCGATGGTGCTTTTTCCAGGTGAAGACAGCCTGAACCTTTCGACCGAAACACCGGAAGCCATTCAGGAGAAAATCCCTGCCGCGCGCAAGCTCGTCTTTTTTGTGATTGATGGGACCTGGGGGAGTGCTCGTCAGATTTTGCGGGAAAGCAAGTTGCTGCAGACTCTCCCCAAGGTGAGCTTTCACGTCACCGAACCGTCGCGCTATGAATTCCGGAAACAACCGAAACAGTTCTGTCTCTCCACTCTCGAAGCGGTTCACGTTCTGATTCAGAATCTGATCGAGAAAAAACTTTGTGCCGCGCCGGAAGGCGATGCACACCATCACCTTCCGGTTCTTTTTCAACATCTCGTCCGTTCGCAGCTCGACTTTGAAAACGATCCTGCGAATCGCCAGCGCTTTTTGCGCAACTTGCGCACATCGACATCCTCCAAATAACACCCCTTCAAGGTTCAGGCACGCACATTGCACTTTAGGTCGTGAAAGAACAAATACGTCCTGAGCCCAAGGAGGATTTATGACAAACGAAAAAACGGAAAATGGAAATATTCCTGCAGCACCGAAAAAAGGGCGGGGTTTTGCCAACATGGATAAGGCGCAACAACGGGAAATCGCCTCCAAAGGTGGTAAGGCTGCGCATGAAAAAGGCGTAGCGCACAAGTGGACTTCCCAGGAAGCCGCAGAGGCCGGAAGAAAAGGCGGTCAGGCATCCAGCCAGAACCGTCAGCAACAGGCAAACCGCCAGAAGACGTCGGAGAACCCACCACCCCCTGAACACAATCCATAAAAGTTCGCGATTGAGAGACAATCGACAAAACGCCGGGGCCACAAACCCCGGCGTTTTGCTTTGTCCTGGCATGAAAGATGTATTTTATAAGGTAAGCAAAGGGAAAGAACCTCCCAGTTCGGAATGCGAAAGAAAACTTCCTGATGAAAAGGGAAGACTCAGCAGAAGAACAATATGAGGAACTTTCCCTTTTTTATTTTTACCGCCGAGCTGTCCCTTTTCTCCCGCCGCACCTGGCATAAAACCTGAACTTTATAGGTACAAGGGGGAAATGATCGGAAACCTGTTGAACGTATAAAAGCAGAAAACAGAAAAACTGATCATTTCCCCTCATTTTACGGTGCCTGCCACGCCGCCATTTAAGGAATGGTGGGCACCTTTTTTTTAACGAGGAGAATTTATGAACCCGAGAAGATATGCCTTAGTTGGCGGGATTGTGATGCTCGCAATGGGTGTACTAGCCCTCGTGCCTGCATTTTCGCCATATTCCTACGAACTCATCCCTTTGAATTTTGAAGTCAGTTACGGTCTGTTCCTTGGAATGTTCCCGATGAACATTCTGAACAAGATCGTCCTGATCCTCTTCGGGATTTACGGGATCCGTGCCTCCCAAATGGAGAACCGGAGTCTGCCCATGTCCATCGCATGGTCGAGAACCGTTTTCTTTGTCACCGGGCTTGCTACGATCCTGGGTCTGATCCCGGCAACCAGCACGCTCTTCGGACTCTGGCCACTGTACGGTGGCGCAGTCCTCTACCACGGGATCTTCGCAATCCTGGGTGCGTTCTACGGTTACACCCTGACCAGCAAGGCCGCTCAGAACGAGGAAGTCAAAAAAGACGAACCGAAGTTTCCACGCCGCGCAGCCTGATGAACTTCTGATTCTGGCAGCTGACGCGTCTTTCGGATGATTTCAGCGATACGAACCGCATAAGGGCGACTCCTTCAAAAAGAGTCGTCTTTATTTTTTTGTACAAGCGAAATCAGGGCCAAGCTCGAAAAACGCACCCCGATCCAAGCTTGACGCGCGTGGTTTAAGGCGATTTTCTTGCAGGAGCCGCGGCTCGGAGTTAGTCTCCTTACATGCAAAAATTCATCCTCTCGCTCATTGCTCTTTGTACTGTTCTCGCATCTCCCGTCCGTGCGGACGAAGGCATGTGGCTTCTGAACAACTTTCCGGCAAAGAAGCTTGAGAAGAAATACAACGTCAAGATTGATCAGGCCTGGCTTGATCACGCCCGCCTCTCCAGTGCCCGTCTTGCAGGCGGCTGTTCCGGATCCTTCGTTTCTCCGGATGGACTGGTCTTAAGCAACCATCACTGTGCCCGTCAATGCGTGCAGGATCTTTCCACCAGCGGCAAGGACTACATCAAGGACGGCTTCGCAGCGAAATCATCTGCTGAAGAGCTGACCTGTCCGACTACGGAGATCAATCAACTCGTTTCCATCACCGATGTCACCAAAGCAATCAACGACAAGACCAAGGGCCTGAAAGATCAGAAGTACAACGACACCTTGAAAGCGACCCTGTCTCAGATTGAAAAGGACTGTTCCAAAGGTTCTGAAGACGTTCGTTGCGAAGTGGTCACGCTCTACCACGGCGGACTCTACCACCTTTATCAATACCGCCGCTTCCAGGACGTGCGTCTCGTATTCGTTCCGGAAGAAGCAATGGCTTTCTTCGGTGGCGATCCCGACAACTTCAATTTTCCGCGCTACGACCTCGACATGTCTTTCCTGCGTGTTTACGACCATGGAAAACCACTCAAGAGCGACCATTACTTCAAGTGGTCAAAAACCGCTGCCAAAGAAGGCGACGTCACCTTCGTGACCGGACACCCGGGCCACACCGAGCGCCTGCTCACGATCTCGGAGCTCGAAGCCCTTCGTGACTACAATCTTCCTGAGACCATCGCAAAAGCTTCTGAAATCCGCGGCATGCTGACCGAGTACGGAAAACGTGGCAAAGAAGAGCACAGAACCGCACGCGATCTTCTCTTCTCCATCGAGAACGGTCTCAAGGTATTCAAAGGCCGACTCGAAACCCTGAACGACAAGAAATTCTTTGAAGCGAAGAAAAAGGATGAGGACAAACTCATTCGTGCCGTAAAAGCAAAAGCAGAATGGGCGAAGGAATACGGCCATGCATGGGATGAAGTCGCAAAAGCGGAAGTTCAACTCAAGGACATTCACCTCGCTTACAACTGGCTTGAAGCAAACCGCGCCTTTTACTCGGACCTCTATGGCTACGCAAGAGGACTCGTTCGCGCGGCGAAAGAGCTTCCGAAACCAAACGGAGAGCGTCTTCGCGAGTTCACCGATTCCAAACTTCCAGAGTTGAAACAACGCCTGTTCAGTACGGCGCCGGTTTACCCTGAACTTGAAACCACCCTGCTTGGCTTCTCCCTGACCAAGCTTCGCGAGAACCTGAAAGCGGATCACGCAGTGGTGAAACGCATTTTCGCAAAAGAGTCTCCGGAAGATCTCGCGGCACGTCTCGTCAAGGGAACCAAACTTCAGGATGTGGCTTTCCGTAAGAAATTGTTTGAAGGCGGATGGCCTGCAATTCAGGCCTCTACGGATCCAATGATCCAGTTCGCTCTTTCTCTCGACGACGACTCTCGTGCGGTTCGCAAGATCTACGAAGACCAGATCGAATCCGTACTGAAGAAAAACGGCGAGAAAATCGCAAAAGCCCGCTTCCTGGTGAACGGAAGCGATACCTACCCGGATGCGACCTTCACTCTCCGGATCTCCTACGGAAAAATCGAAGGCTATCACGAGAATGGAAAATTCGTGAAACCGATCACCACCCTGGGTGGCGCGTTTGAACGCAACACCGGGTACGATCCATTCGCACTCCCGGAGTCCTGGCTTGCTGCAAAGAGCAAGATCGACATGGCAACTCCGCTTAACTTCTGCTCAACCAATGACATTATCGGTGGGAACTCCGGTTCTCCGGTGATCAATGCCAAAGGCGAAGTCGTAGGCCTCGTTTTTGATGGAAACATCCAAAGTCTGGGCGGTGACTTCGGTTACGAAAGCACCCAGAACCGCGCGATTGCGGTTCACAGCACTGGCATCATTGAAGCGCTGAAGAAAATCTACGGAGCGGACCGCCTCGTCTCCGAACTTCTTCCGCAATAGACCGCTTACTCAACACCGGGGAGAAGGCCGATGAACGTTGTGCCTTTTCCCCTCGTGCTTTCGACCCAGATTCGCCCGCGATGCCCTTGCATGATCTTCTGGACGATGTAGAGCCCGAGACCGAGGCCGCCTGCATTGATCGAGGCACTTCCGCGCTCAAAACGATCAAAAATCTTTTCCGTTTGGTTCTCGTGCACACCCGGTCCGTTGTCCTTCACTTCGAATCGAAGATTGACTCCATCCCGGTACGCCCGGACATTGAGCGGGGTCTGAGGCGCATACTTCAACACATTTTCAAAAAGATTGGCAAACACCTGCTCCATCCGGATGAGGTCAAACCGAGCCCGGAGGTTTTCCTCGATCTCGGAAGTGACTACAACTCCGGCTGAAGCAAACCGGACCTTGAAGCGTTCAATCATCTCTTGAAGAATGGCACCCAGGCTGTCCTCCATCATTTCAAACTTGAGATGGTTCGCCTGGATCTGACTGAGGTCCAGCATGTCATCAATCAAACGGGACATGCGTTTCACCTGGGCCTCGGAGCGCGCGAGCGCATGGTTGTACTGATCAATTTTTTCAACCGGAAAAGCACTTTTTGCAATCAGCTTTTTGAACAGCTGGTTTTGAAGACTGATCGTCGTGATCGGAGTCTTCAATTCGTGGGAGGCAATGGAAATGAATTCATCCCGGAGGTGGAGCGCGTTCACTGCTTCGTTTTTCGCGAGCTCGGCGTACCGGATCGAGCTCTGAAGCTTCGTCTTCTGTTCCGCAATCTCGCGACTGAGCGTGACCACATCACTGCTCTCGTCTCCCAGCTCCCGGGAGAGAATCCGGACGGATTGCTCGATTGAATCCCGCGCTTCCTCCGCAGCCGTATATTGCGCAAAGGACTCCCGTCTCAGGCGATCATAGAGACAGGATGCCGCCACCCCGATGAAAGCCGTGGCGTAGAGGAAGATCAGATTGTTTGCGAGAATCGCAGGATGGCTGATCACAAAGTTGTCGTGGAGCAGAATACAGAAGGTGTAAATCGCGCAAAGCCAGGCGGAAAGCGCTGCCATTTTTTTCGGAGCCCAGGGCATGACCAGAGTTGCAGTCAGAATGACAAGGCAAGTTCCTGCATAATAGGGGCTTTGGTATCCGCCAGTCACCACCGCCATTGCGGTCGTCGAGAGGGTCGCAAAAGTGTAAATCATCACAATGTGCCAGTCGGGAGAACGCTTCACATTGCGACTGCGCGCGCCCAGATAAACAACAAGAAAGAAAAGACTGGCTATGATCCGAATCTCAAAGAGTTGTCGAAAATGTTCGCGCTGAGTGAACCAGTCCAGAACCCCGAACGAGGGAAAAAGGGTCAGACCGAGCAAAGAAACCAACTTGTATCCCTGAACGCTCTGTTGTCTGAGACGTTCTTGAAAACGCGCTTCTACAGAAGCGTTCCACTTAAATGTCATGAATGCGATATTTTTACCCGAGACCGGGATTTTTGTCATTCAAGCTGTACTAAATTACTGGTCATGATTCGATCAAGGGAGATTCGCGAGTTCCTCAACCGAGTTACAACGAAACGGTGCGCTCGAAATCAATTCCTGTTTCAAGGTGGTCGCACATTCCTTTGCGTAGTGATGACCGACGAGGAAAATCGTTTCTTCAGGAAGTCTTTTGATCTTTTGAATTGAAGCGAACATTTCCCTGTTACTTCCGTCTTCAAAATCCGTTCTGCCACAATCGCGAATGAAAACTGTGTCTCCGGTAAACAGATACGGAACGGAGTTCGCACTTCCTGTTTTTAAAAAGTAACAAAATTCTCCGGCACTGTGGCCAGGAGTGTGAATAACCTGGAGAGACAAGGTCCCAACCTGGATTGCTTCTTCGTCCCGGAGAACATGAAGGTCCGTTCCAGCTGGAAGCACCTCCTCCACACGGTGAAGATCATCCTTCCCGACAAACACTTTCAGACGGGGATGGGCCTCAAGGAGTGGCCCCACCCCACCCACATGGTCCCAATGAGTGTGGGTCAGGAGAATCGACTCCAGTTCAAAACCGTTTTCATGAAGTGCTCGAAGTGGAAGGGCAAGGTCCTTCCACGGATCGACGATGGCGGCTTTTTTCGTCGACCAGTCGAGAATGAGATAAATGAAATTTTTCGCGTGACCTATTTCAAACTGGGCGATGACTTCGCCCGCTTTCAAACCTGTAGCGTGATCGGTGTTCAGGTGCGTGGGAAGATTCATGGAGCGTCGGGAAGATCGGGAGGGAGCTGAGGCGGACTCATCTTGAGGAGTGCCTGTAGCTGGTTGGCGATGGCATTGTTTCCGTTTTGCTTTGCGAGATCGATCGCAGTGTTCCCTTCAGGATCGGTCTGCGCAAGATTCGCTCCGGCAGCGAGGAGTGCCGGAATGATGTTCGCGTTTCCAACAATCGCCGCAAGCATCAGGGCGGAATCTCCGTTCTCATCCGGAAGGTTCACGTTCTGACGGGTGATCAGTTTTTCAATGGCGAGATCAGAGACATCGAAATTGAATGAACGCGTGAGCGCGGTATTGCCATGAACATCCATCTCGTTCAGATCGGGCTTTGTGTCGAGTACGAGCTGAATGAGAGAGTCATCACCGGTGTCGATCGCAGCCATGAGTGTCGTTATGTTTTTATTGTTTTTCACCGTGAGATCCGGCTTGGCAGCGAGAAGCTGTTTTGAAATTCCGATATCACGGGAGACGAACGCAAGCATCACCTCGGTGTCGCCGAGGTCATCTGCAACTTCAACATTCGCGCCCGCTTTGAGCAGGGCTGCGACTGCATCTGCATGGCCTTCCATGATCGCATACGAAAGTGCGGAATAACCTTTGGAGTCCTGGGCGTTGATTGAAGCTTTGTGCTTGAGAAGAAGAGCGATCAAATCGAGAGAGTCGTTCTTCGCTGCCGTTTGAAGTGGAGTTCTTTCAAAAGTACAGTTCGCGTGATTCACGTTGGCACCGAGCGCGAGCCAGATGCGGGCTGTTTTCACATCACCCTTTTTGACTGCGTTGCTCAGTGGAGTATCTTGGCACGCGGACGCCTGTGCAGCGACTGCGGACAAAAGAATGAGGGACAAAAACACATTTTTCATTTTAAAACTCCGGGGGCTCTCGGGGCGAAGGTATACCGAATTTCACCCATCGAGTCAATTCCCCTGAAAAACTCCAATTCCCTTGAGTTTCACCAATGATTTCAAAAATGTACCGAAGTGCCTCAAACTGCCGGAATGAAGATTTTGCCACCTTTGAAACATTGCATGCCCCCTGTTTCACTCTTATAATATTTTCATGATTCTAGCCCTCGTCCTTGGAGCAGTGCTTGGTTTTGTCTCCGCTGTTCCCGTCGCGGGTCCGGTTTCGGCCATCATCTTCAGTCGGGGGATGGAAGGAAAGTATGCCCAAGGCCGTTGGATCTCCGCGGGAGCCGGGATGGTGGAAGCTACTTATGCCTTCATTGCGTTCTGGGGGTTCGGGCATTTTCTAAAGGATCTCTCGATTGTCGTCTCGGTCTCGAACCTCATTGCGGCAATTCTCCTTATCTTCCTCGGCGTTTATTTCTACCGTTCGAAAAAAATGCGCCAGACTCACAATTCCCCGAAAAAGGTGAAAGAAACAAAAGCGTTTCTGATCGGCGTCGGAGTCAGTGCGGTCAATCCGTCCCTGATTGCGAGTTGGACCTTCACCGCCACCACGATTTACTCGATGAAACTGATCCCCTTCTCCCTCACTCACTCCCTGCTGTTTTCAGGTGGAGTCTGCATCGGGATCATCGCCTGGTTTGGCATCATGATGAAAATCATGGAACTGCATCGTAACAATCTCGATCCCAAGATCCTGGACCGTGGACTCAAGGCGGTTGCCTTCCTCCTCTGGGGAATTTCTCTCTACCTTCTGATTCACCTGTTTCTTTCGTACCGCGCCGGAACCCTGCAATAAAAAAGAGGCGACCCTTTTTACAGGCCGCCTCTCTTCTCTTTTCAAGAGCCAATTCAGGTCAAAACTACTGACCTTGTTGACTGGAGTCCTGTCCATCCTGATTCTGCTGACCTGCGTCCGCAGCCGGAGATGGAGAAGGGCTCGGTGCCACATTTCCTGCGAACTGGAGAGTTCCGCAGAGAATTGGCAAGCTTTGTTGAGGAGTCAGACCGGCGAGGGTCTGAACGGTTGCCGGAAGTGAAGAAGTATCAGCGATACTGTCCACTTCGATTACTGCAGTGCTCAGATCAATCGTCTGACCCGGCTGGAGATTCGCGTAACCGCTGTCGGCAGCTGGAGCTGCACGAGTCACGAGGTCGTTGTTCAGAGAACTGAAGGACCCTGTGCCAGTGTAGTTGATGTTTCCAGAGCCATCCGCGAACGGAAGACCACCGTTGTTCTGAGATGCCGAGAGTGAGCTGATGTCACCACCGAGCAACACGAGGATCGGGCCGGTGAAAGCCTGAGCTTCCACAGCGTCGATCACACCGTCGTTGTCACTTGGATCACTGCTTGGAGGGCAGGAGCTGCCTTGCTTGATGTAAGCAAAGTGAGTGATGTTCGCATCAGTGCCAGTCGCGAGGATGTTCACGGTGATGGTGTCACCCACTACGGAAACCAGTGCTGTACCCGCTTGCTGACCAGTGGAGGTCTGGTTTGGGTTCACGGGTGTGAAGGTGGTGGTGTAGAAGTTCGACGTTTGGGCGGCCGGTGGAGTGTTGGGAGTTTGGTTCCCGGTTGTAGTACCGTTGTTGTTGTCGCTGTTACATCCAGCAAACAACACGGTTGATAACATTGCAGTTCCTAATAGGATTGATTTATTCATTGGTTCCCCTCTTTATAGAAGTGTTAAGGAATTGCGTGTTTACACACTCTTCCAAATTTAGACGAACATTCATAAGCACGGAACGGGCCAACTTGAGCTTCCCCTTTTGGGACAGGCAGAATTCTGACGCTCCACGACGACTTTACTTCTGATTCAAAATTGAGCATCCTGTAGAGGACTCGAACTGCCTATGAACGATCAGATCCTCCTGCTATCACGACGTGACGAAGATGCCGAATTCTGTGCCGAACTGGCCAGAAGGATGAACTTTGCCTTCACGCCCATTCCGAAACTGGATCACGCGCTTTCCATTCCGAAAAATGCGAAGGTCGCAGTCTTCATTTCAGTTGATGATGACAAGGATCTTGAAAACTATAACGAGAGCGACGTTTACAAATCCCTCGAAGCCCTCCAGTACATCCTTCCCGAGTCCCGCGTCTTCGCCATCGCGGATAAAATGATTTTCGAACTGCCCCACCTTTTCAGAAACCCGACCATCGGACACTACCTGCTTCGCAAGTACGACGAGTTCTGCTTTGACTGGGTTGAAAAGCTCATCCGTCACGGCCTTCAAGACGTGCCCAAGGACGTGGAAAAGCTGAAAGAAGCGGATGCGAAAGAAGTTAAAATCCATCTCACCCACAGCAACGACCGGATCAAAGCGATCAAGGGAGCGGAAGCTCTGCTCACGGGAAAAGGTTTCAGCGATCGCTGCACCCAGCGGATTTTACAAGCTCTTGATGAATTGATTCTGAATGCGATCTTCGATGCTCCGATGGATGAAAAGGGTCGAACTTACCGGAAAGCAAATCTCCGGGACTCTGAGCTCTTCCTCTTCGGGAAAGAAGAAGTCGACGTCAGCGTGCGAATTGAAAAAAGCATGATCCTTCTCACCGTCGTTGATCAGTTTGGATCTTTCTCGAAAGACCGCGCATTGAAAGTGATTCAAAAGGATTACGCGACCGCAGGCTATACGCC
>OUNO010004837.1_pt2 | contig 36762 bp, 29 predicted proteins | sample 1779811 | NCBI WGS metagenome assembly OUNO01 (sample SAMEA3914804, study PRJEB12502) | metagenome | biome: forest; material: soil | place: Canada | collected 2010-06-25 | depth 0.3 m
GGGCGGCGCCGCTGGCGTCGGCGGGATGCCGGCATTCGACGCCACGGCAGTGAAAGCGATCATGAAGCGCGTCGCCGACTACGAGATCACGCGCTTTGGAGCCGATCAGAGCAATGGCTGGGTGCGTGCAGTGTTTCACACCGGCTCTCTCGCCGCCGCGAAGGCTTTGGGCGATACCAAATACAGCGATTACACGCGGAGCTGGGGCGAGGCGAACGCTTGGAAATTAGGGCCTGACAGCAACAAGGATCCACGCTTCGCCGACAACCAGGCCTGCGTGCAGAGCTACGCCGAGCTGTACCTGGCGGAGCCAACGGCTGCGAACCAGGTGCGCATCGCGGCCGCGCAAGCCACGTTCGACAGCATGGTGAGTGCACCCAAGCAGGGCCGCGTCGAGTGGTGGTGGGCCGATTCGCTGTTCATGGCGCCAGGCGCATTCGTGCGCGTGGCCAAGGCCGCGAACAAGCCGCAGTACGTCACGCTGATGAACGACATGTTCTGGGACACCAAAGCGTTCCTGTTCGATCCGAAGCAGAGCCTGTTCTGGCGCGACAAGACCTACTTGAACACGAACGCGTACTGGTCGCGCGGCAACGGCTGGGTGTTCGCCGGTATCGCGCGCATCTTGGACGAGCTTCCAGAAACGGACGCGCACCGCGCGGACTACGAAGCGCTGCTCCAACAGATGGCGACGAAGCTGGCGTCGATTCAAGCGAGCGACGGGTTTTGGCGCTCGAGCTTGACCCAGCCCGATGCGTTCAAGACCAAGGAATCGAGCGGCACGGCGTTCTTCTGTTTCGGCATGGCCTGGGGCATTCATCACGGCGTGCTCGATCGCGGGACCTTCCTGCCCGTGGTGAGCAAGGCCTGGGCCGCGCTGACCAGCGCCGTCAACGCACAGGGGCGGCTCGGCTGGGTGCAAGGTGTCGGTCAGGAGCCGGGCAACGCCACCGAAGCGGGCACGAACGACTACGCGACGGGCGCGTTCCTACTCGCCGGCTCCGAGCTGCTCGCTCTCTGAGCGAGTCCGACTTCGTCCGACACGTTCGCTCTGCACCAAAAATTTCAGGCACAGCGAGCAATTCGCGCTCGACGCAGCGCGAAATCGCTGACACTGCGCAACTTCAGACATGGGCGGACCGGCCCCTCGGACACCGAACGAGGATGACGTTTCGTCGCTGCTCCGCTCTGATCTCGGTCGCTGCCTTGGCATGGGTCGCCGCTTGCTCGAGCAGCGATAACGGCGGGCTAACTACCCCGGGCAACCTGAAGACGGGCGGGGCCACAGCGACAGCAGGGAGCGCAGGCGCGAACGCGGGCGCAACACCAGTGAGCGGCGGCGGGAGCAACGGAGTTGCCGGCGCCGCGGGGCAGCCCACTGTCGCCAGCGCCGGCGCGGGCGGCGTGCTCGGCAGCGCAGGCGCAAGCAACGCCGCGGGTGCAGGCGGCACTTCTGGCGGTTCCGATCCCGGCCTGGATCAAATGCCGACGCGCCCGATCAACGTGATGCCCGGCGCCAACTACAGCGGCAGCTTCAACGGCCAATCGCTGAACTTGAACAAGAGTAAGCCGATCGCCGGCAAGCTGGTGTTGCTGCTCGGCGGTATCTGCACGGGCACCGGCGCGGGCGGCTTCGAGTCTTACGTCAAGCAGAACGGCTACCACGTGTTCGCGCCCAAGACGCAGACTTGCGTCAACGGCGCGCCGGACAAGTACAAGACGATCATCAAGACCACGCCGCTCGACCAAGACGCCAATCGCCAAGTGGCCGATGCGCGCATGGAGCTGTGGGACGGCAAGGACCGCGTCGATTGGGTCACCGTCAACAAGGGCGAGAGCATCGTGGAAGAGACGGTGGGCGCCATCAACTACGCAACCACGGCCGACCCGGGCGGCGACTGGGGCTACTTCCTGAACGCAGATGGCACGTTGCGCACGAGCGACGTGTGGGTCGTCGGTTATTCGTGGGGCTCGCAATCCTGGGCCATGATCTCGAGCTACGTCCGATTCGGCCGCGTGATCATCACCTCCGGCCCGGTCGACGAAGGCTTCCCGGACGCCGAGTGGATCACGCACCCGGCCGCGACCCAAACGCCCGCGGAGCGCAAATACATGCTCGTCGGCTTGCGCGAGGCCTACCCCTCGATGAACAAGGACGACGCGGGCGACATGTCCAAGTTCGCGAACGTCACTCGTGAGGGTTGGGCCGGCACGGTGACCAATGTGATGCCCAATGGCACTCCCACGAGCTATACCGCCGAGCAACACCTGTTCGCGATGATCGGCTCGAACGGGGGCACGACTCCCGGCGGCCACACCGTGTTCTGCAACGACAACCCGATGAACGGCTGGCTACCGGTGTGTAAGCACGTGATGGATCTGGATCACTGAATCGGGTAACCGCGCCACATCCAACGCAAGGTGTCGGGCAGCGTCGCGCGGCGAACCTTGGCGTCGCAATGCCCGGCGCCCTTCGCGTACACGAAGCGGTAGTGGTAATTCTTGGCCTTGAGTGCGGCGGCCATGTGTTGGTTCGCCAGTAGCCAATTGAAGTGCGTCGACTCGGCGTCCATGTAGTGGTTGTCCATCTGGGACACGGCGAGGAACACGCGCAGCGGCTTTGCGGGATTACCGGGGATCAAATTGGAGTGATACTCCCAAGAGCCCAACGGATACGTCTTCTCTTCGGGCGCGTCGTCGTCTTGCAGATCGACGAAGGTGCCTGAATACGTGATGATGCGGTGGAACCACTCGGGGTGGAACCAAGCGGCGCTGAACGCCGCTTCGCCGCCCGAGCTGCAGCCGTAGGTGCCGCGGCCATCCGGATCGCTCGTGAAGGCGAGCTTGGGATAGGCCGTCTTGATCGCGGGCACGGCCAGCACGGCGGGCAGCACCTCGGTTTGGATGAAGCGCGCATAGCGATCCGACACCGTGTCGTACTCGAGGCCGCGCTCGCTGCCCTTCGAGTCGCCCCCGCCGTTGGCCACGAACACGGTGACGATGGTCGGCAGGCGCTTGTCCGCGATCAGGTTGTCGAGCGCGTTCACCATGTCCGTCTGCAGGCCGTCTTGGCCGAACAGGATCGGAGCCGCCGTGCCGTCGACGTATTGCTTCGGGATGTAGACGTTGATCTCGCGCGTGAACGAGTGCTGGTTCGCGGCGAGCAGGGTTTTGTCCAGGCCCGTGTAAATCTTGCTGGCCGTCGAATTCATCGTGAACTTGAAGAGCGTGCCGTGCGGCACGCTGGCTTTCACGAGCACGTCCGGCGAATCGGTGAAGGTTGGACCGATCGTGAGATCGCCGTCGCCTTCGGTGCCCGGGTCCGTCACGCCGCTACCGGCGCTGCCGCCGCCCATGCCGGCCGAAGCGCTCGAGCCGCCCGCGCCCGCACCACTACCGCCCGCGCCACTCGTGCTAGCTCCAGCGCTTGCATCGCCGGCCTCGCCGCCCTCGGGCTGGCTCGTGTTGCCGCCAGCGCCGCCAGCGCCCGCGCTACCGGAGCTGGTGCCAGCCTCGCTGAGGGCGCCTGCATCCGCCGAGGAGCCCGCGGCACCCGAGGCCGGAGGTGAATCCGAGCCGCACCCAACGGCTGCGAGCGCCGCCAGCACATTCACCCAAAGGAGTTGCTTCATTTCGAAAAGACCTCGTGCGCAGGGCCGTGTCCTGATTTGTGGCATACCCCGCGTGTTCTCTCGATCATTTTCCGAGGGCTCGGCGTTCATTCGTTTCGTGACCCCGACGTGGCCGACCGGGCCAGGAAACTTTTCCGGTGAGGGCGCTCGGGCAGAGGCGAAAGAGCGACGAGATTCGCCGTAACTCGTGACCTCGCGGGTTTCGCCAGCGGGTGCGCGTGCGGGTCGCACTGCGACGCCGAAGGCTGCGACGCCTGCGCCGCGCTGGATGACCATCAATCAGCAGCGAGTCTTCGGCGCGTCCGCACGTGCAGAGCGGACCAGAGCTATCCCTTCGCCTATCTGCGCTGCGAGCGAGCGCTGGGAACTGCCGATGTGGTCGGCTACTCAATCGAGGAAGCCGCGCCTCGCTGAGGCAGTTCGTCGAACGCGATGCGACCGAGGTCGTCTTGCCAGGGGCTTTGGCACTCGGCGTCACTCGCAAAGAGCAGCACCGCGCGGATCTCGCGATAATAGTGGGCAATGCACGCCAATGCGGACGCAGGCAGCTGGGTTTCGTCGAGGCCGTGAAAGGCTGCGCGTGTGCTCGGCTCGAACGACTCGAGCTTTTCCAACCGAGCCGCGACCGAGACCAGCGCTGCGTGAAGTAGGGGCTGCCGCACGGCTCGATCCGGAACGCCGATGACATCGAGGCCGGCGGCCCAACACAGCCAACACAGGGCCGCCCACTCGAGACGCGAACGGAGGGCGAGCTCGCGAGCGCTGGAGTGCTCGACCACGAGAGCCTCGTCGACATGCACGGCATCGCCTTCGTCCGTCTGGAACGAGTAACACCGCGCAGGCTCACTGGTCGTGAACGCGGCGACGTCTGGCGCAGCCTCGGTTTCGGCGCGTGCTCGGGTGACCTCGCGGCAGGCTTGCACTCGCTGTGCGGCGCGCGAAATAGCGCTGCGCAGGCGCTCGAGAGGCTGCTCGACCGCATACTCTTCGGGCCCAACGAGCTCCGCCAAGGTCTCACGAGCTGGCCAAAACTCGTAAGGGATGCCCAGCGGATCGTCTTCGCGCTCCCGTAGCGGTCTTGCGGCAGCCGCGGATTCGTCGCTCGCAAGCAACACGCCGGCCCTGAATTCTTGCACAATCGGGCGATCGCCTTGCCCGACGAGCGTAGTGAGCAAGCCGTCGAGCGCGCCTGCGAAGAAACGGCCGCGTTGCAAAAGGTGAGAGGCTCCGTCGTAGCGCTCGAAGGGGCCGTCCTGGACTCCGTGACGAAAGCGCGTCTCGAGCACTAGGCTGCCGGACTCTCGAAACACTCGGGCCAGACCGTGTTGTTCGCCGTTCGCGTCGCGCTCGCAAACGAGCCACTCGCTCGTCTCGGAGAGCCACTCGGCTTGCTCGGGGATCGGCGCAAAAGCGTGCCTCGGTCGCTCTGGCTGGGACGCGACGGCATTCGATGGGCGAAAAGCGTGCGCGTCGAGCAAGCATGGCTCGCTCGGGCCTGCCCGTTCCGAGACTTCGACTACGGCGGACTCGTTCAGCGCAACGGTGCTCGAGCCGCCCGTTAGCAGTTGCTCGATGGCTTGCGCGACCGAGAACGAGCGAGTGAGCACTTGACCCGCTCGCACGCACAACAAGTAGCGACCGCCCGCGTCTGCGATCAATGCCGGAAAGCCGCCCTGCAGCCATCTGAGCGAGGTCTCCGTAGACGATGCCGCAGTGCCCGCGGGACCCTCGGTTGCGCATACCCAAGCGCCGAGCAGCTCGAGATCGCTACAGTGTTCCCGAATCGAGGCGAGCGTCCGCGCAAGGTCGGCGGGCTCGGATGAAGGCGCGATGACGCCGACCGCGACTCGAATGCGAGCGGGCACCGCCTCGCCGAACTGCCGTTGGCCGTTCAGTTGGTAGGCGTTTGGAATCAAGCCAGCGTCACGCTCTTCCAGCAAGCGACCGATGTGGCGCGAGCAAATCGTATCCAAGAACGCGGAGCGATGGCCGAGCTGGGTGTAGCGCTCACCGAACTCTCGCTCGAAGTGAATCGGCGACTCGTCGAAGCGGCCCACGGCGAGCACGCGCTCCGTCAGCATGAGCGACGGCCGCAACGAGAAGTGCGGCCAAGACGCGAGCGAGCGACGGCCTGGCCTGACCGGTGCTGGATTGGGATCAAATGCGTGGATCCAGTAGCGAGGGCCGTCAGCCGGCCAACGAAGCACGCCGCATTCGACGTTTCGGTCGTTCGTGTCTTCGGCGTAGCCGCGGTTGAACAGCACCTGTGCGACGTCCTGCTCTCGAGTCAGGATCGCGCGTGCCTCGGCGAGGAACGCGCGCGGCTCGAAAAATTGAAAGTCGTCCTCGAGGTGCAGCCAGTATTTGGTGCGCACGGCGTCGCGCAGAAGATTCATGCTGCGGGCATGGCCGCGCTCCGCCTCGGTCTTCAGGATGAGCTCGAAGAAGGGGTACCGCTCGCGCATCGCGGCCCGATCGGCCGCGCTCGAGCCGTCGTCGATACACAGGAAGCGGCCAACGAGCGCGATGTCCGTGCACGCCGCCAGGAACGAATCCATCGAGCGCACGAATAGCTCGAGACGTCGACAAGTCGTCACGGTGAGGGTTATTTCGAACTTGGCTGGTGTCGTGCGTTCAGTGAGCGCGCGGCGGCGGGCGGCGGCTCGCTGGAGCACGATGGCCTCCATCCTCGGAACGCACAGGTCGCGATTCGCTTCGATGCGCGGGCGTTCTCGCTCAGGCAGCCGCACGTCGTTCAAGAGCAGGCTATCGAGCTCGAAGGCTTCTTCGTCTCGGCCCTGGGCAAACGCCACTCGGGCTCCTTCGTCGCGCGCTCTCAGTCCTTCTTCCACTCTTCGGCGTTCCAGCGTTTACGACTCAAACAGTCGAACATCGATCGTGGCGCGAACTGCATTGCAGGGACATTTCTCGCGCGTCTCCGGGACACACGATGCTGGTGCGCGCGATTCTCGGCGCACGTGTTTGTCAGCGCCCGGGAAGCGCAAGTCATCGCACTGCTCAGCAATGGAATCGCGCCCAAGGAGATTGGGGCGAATCTTGGTTGTGGGCATTCCACCGTTCGTACCCACCTGCATCGCATCGGTGTGAAGCTCGGTTGTACGGGCACGCGGGAGATCCTGCTCCAGCTTCTGGCGATCGAGCCCTAGCCCGTTGGCGGGGCTCATTCGGCTCGGAAATTGCTTGATTGAACGGCCGCTTGCGCTCGCTCACAAAAGGAGCGACTCGTCACTCGCCGGCATGTCCACGACGACCACCGATCCCTCGCGCGCTCCGTCTCGTTCTTTGGGCCGCAACGATTACCGCACTCTCGCCTTGGCTGCGCTCGGCGGCGCGCTCGAATTCTACGACTTCGTGGTGTTCGTGTTCTTCACCAAGGCGCTGAGCGGCATCTTTTTCCCACCGAACATGTCGGATTGGCTGCGTCAGCTGCAGACCTTCGGCATCTTCGCGGCTGGCTATTTGGCGCGTCCCGTGGGCGGAATCGTGATCGCGCACTTCGGCGATCTGCTCGGGCGCAAGCGCATGTTCACGCTCAGCATCTTGCTGATGGCCGTGCCGACGCTGGGCATGGGCCTCTTGCCCACGTATGCCAGCGCGGGCGCGCTCGCGCCGATCCTGCTGCTCACCCTGCGCATCCTGCAGGGCGCCGCGATCGGCGGCGAGGTGCCGGGCGCGTGGGTGTTCGTGTCCGAGCACGTGCCCGAGCGACACACGGGCTTCGCCGTCGGCACGCTCACCGCGGGCCTGACCGCCGGCATCCTGCTCGGCTCGCTGGTGGCCACGAGCATCAACACCGCGTTCACGCCCGCCGAGGTCGGCCAATTCGGCTGGCGCATCCCGTTCTTGCTCGGTGGCGGCTTCGGCTTGTTTGCCGTGTATTTGCGGCGCTTTCTCGAGGAGACACCGGTCTTCAAGCAGCTGCACGCCACGCGCGCCCTGAGCGAAGAGCTGCCGCTGAAGACGATCGTGAGCGAGCATCTGCCGGCCGTGCTCTTGTCGATGGCGCTCACCTGGGTGCTCTCGGCAGCGATCGTGGTCGTGATTCTGTTCACGCCGACCTATTTGCAGACCGTGTTCAAGGTCGTGCCGCGCGTCTCGCTGCAGGCGAACAGCGTGGCCATCGTGGGCCTCACCGCTGGCTGCGTGCTGTTCGGGTGGCTCGCTGATCGCGTGGGCAGCAAATGGGCGCTCTCGATCGGTAGCCTGGCACTGCTCGCCACGAGCTCGTACTTCTATCACTCGCTGCCGCTCGAAGGCGCTGCGCTGTTCGGCGCGTATGCGATCACCGGCTTGTGCGTGGGCAGTATCGGCGTGATCCCGTTCATCCTCGTGCGCGCGTTCCCCGCCAAGATCCGCTTCTCCGGCCTCTCGTTCTCGTACAACGTGGCCTACGCCATTTTTGGCGGCCTCACACCGGTCGTGCTCACCTTGTGGTTGAAGAGCGACAAGCTCGCTCCGGCACACTACGTGGCAGCGCTCGCGACCCTAGGCTTTGCGCTGTCGTTCGTGAATCTGCGGCGAGAGTAGGGGCGAGCGTGTGACCCCCGGGGAGGCTACGACGTTGCTGCGCGGCGATCCGCTGCGGCACATCGTGACGTTGAAAATGCTGTCCGCGTACGGTGCAGCGATGCAGCTGCGCTTCGCCGAAGACGACAGCGGTTGGGCGCTCGTCTCCGAGCTGCCGCTGGGCGCGTTCCCCTATGACGCGGCCACGTATGGCACGAGCGGCCTCGCGGTGTTGGTCGATGGCACTTCGGCTCCGTTGAAGCTGAGCTTGTTGCAGGCGTTGCCGCGCCAATTCTTGGTCGTAAAAACGTACGATGCCGTCGTGCAGCGCTATGCGACGGCGGAGTGGGGAGCCGAGCATGTCGCGACGTTCCTCTCGTTCACGACCGATACCGCGTTTGCCGAAGATCCGTCGGTCAAGCGAAGCACGGATCTGTCCATGGAAGCCGCAAAGTTGTTCGCCTCCAATGGCTACACGGACCAGGAGCTGTGGCGCGCGTTCGACAACGGTGCGTGTTGGTTTGGGGTGCAGCGCGACGAGCAGCTGGCCTCGGCCTGCTTCGTGTTTCAGAACTTCGACCGTGTTTGGGAGATCGCTGGCGTAGCCACCGAGCCCGCATTTCGGCGGCAACACCTGGCCGCGACCGTCGTTCGCTCGGCAGTGAATCACTTGATCGCGCTGAAGCGGCTAGCGCGCTACCAAGTGGCGGCCGACAACGTCGCTTCCGTGCAGCTGGCTCGCGCCGCGGGCTTGCACGAGTTCATCCGCATCGAGCACCATGTCGTGGCCAAGGCGAGAGCGCGCTAGATGAATGATTCGGATACTCGCGTGCGCTTCACCCGCCGGGATAGCCACTAGGCGCCACCCGCAGAAGCCGTTACATTGCTCGCAGCGGAAAATGGCGTTCGTTCGACTCGGCAAGGGGGCATTGGGCACGGTAGCGTCGCTGGCAATGCTGGCGCTCTCTTCGACAGCGGCGGCTGAGGCGCCACTGCAACGCCGTATCGCGTTGATGAGCACGACACAGGAGAAGCTCGCCGCGAACAGCAACGGTGCCGGCAGCGCAGTACTGCCGCTCGCCCTCGGCGTCCTCTATACATCGGCGGGCGCCTACGTCGCGTTCGACAGGCATGAACCGGGCAGAGATGCCGCGTGGCGCGGCCTCGCCGTCACTGGCGCGGTGCTCATCGGTACCATCTCTTTCTCCGCTGGGATTTACGCGCTGGCGCCAGGGTCGACGATCAGCACCCTCCGTCGCGCTCACTTCCAGAGGGACGTGAGGCTCGGCCGCATGAACGAGGTCCTGCTCGCTCGCTACGAGGGAGAGCTGTACTCGGACGCTGTTCGTGCGTACGTCAATCGCCGCGAGTCGGGCTGGCTCTTCGGCGGTGGCGCAGTCGGCGGGGCTGGCTTGGTCGCAATTGCAGCGACCTCCGACCTGCGCGGTGACGCGCGCGGCCTGATTTACGCCGAAGGTGGTGTGCTGTCGGCGTACTGCCTGTACGCGAGTATCGCGTCCTTCAACACGGAATCCGAGGTCGAACGCCTGTGGCGATTTTATCGAGCTGCGCAACCCCGACCTGCATCGGGCAGCACGAGTTGGTCCATCGTACCGCTGGCCGCTCGTGGCAGCGCGGGGCTCGCTGCGGTAGGCAGCTTCTAGATGAACGACGTCACAGCCGGCCGGCGTACGCCGTTTTCATCGCATCGTAGAGGGCGAGATCGGGCGTGGCCGTGTATGCGTTCCCGCTCGCATTGAACAACGTGTGACCGGTGTTCCAGTCGCCGTTTTGCGAGGGCTCCCAGTTGAACGTGCCGAGACCGCGGTTGTTCGCTAAGCCGAAGACGACGTCATTGATCTCGCGTTGTAGCGGACCGTATTCGGCCGCCACGAATTGCAGCGTTGGGAATTTACTAGCGAGGCCTCCGAAGGTGCTGGCCCAATCGGTCTTGGTATTGGCGGCGCTGGCGGTGTCGCCTTGGTACGCCTGGTAGCAAGATTCACCGAATACGTCGAAGACCACGCCTTGCTTCTGTGCGTTCGTGATGAAGCTCGTGCTCGTCGCCAACGCTCCACCAGTGAAGCCGCCCTTGTCGCCGCCGCGGTCGATGTGGAGCATGATTTGGATGGCGCCATCCACGTCTTTGACGCCTTTGACGCCTGCTTTGAGCAGCGCGCCCAGGTTCGCCCAATTCGAGATGCTGCCGCTGACCGCGTTGTTGCCCGTGGGCTGGCCAGTGCTGTCGCAGACGTGAATCAGCATGCCCGGCGTGATTTCGTTGCCGATTTGCACCATGTCGGGGCGCGCCCCACCAGCGATCAGCTGCGTGATCGCGTCCTTCGTGTAGTCGTGCACGGCGCTCGCGAGCTGGTCGATGGTGGTGAAGCCTTGCCAAGCAACGGGCACGCATTGCTTGCCGGGGTCGGCCCAGTTGTCGCTGTAGTGAAAGTCGAGCAAGAAGCCCATGCCGGCGGCCTTGACGCGCTTGCCGAACGCGATGGTGTGCGTCAGGTCCGCATAGCCGTTCTGCTTGTCGTAGCCATCGGCAGCCTTCGGATTGACGAACGTGCGCAGCCGCACGTAGTTGAAGCCGTGGCTCTTCAAGAGCTGGAAAATATCGCGCTTCGTGCCATCGCTGTACGTCGCCCCGCGTGCTTCAGCCGCTTGCACGGACGTGATGTCCGCGCCGATCAGGTACGTCGCCGTCGAGAGCGCTCCGGCACTGCCGCTCGTACCGCCCATCGGACCCATGCCGCCCATCGGACCCATGCCGCCCATCGGACCCATACCCCCCGCGCCGCCTGGACTGACCACACCGCCCGCACCGCTGAATCCCGATTGCCCCGCGTTCGCGTGCCCGGTGCCGCTCGCGCCGCCGCCACCGTTCACGCTGCCGCTCTGCCCGGCACCAGCAATGGTATTGCCCGCACCAGCGCCGACGAGCGGCGGATCTCCCGCCGCACCAGCGCCGCTCGAGCACGCAGCCGAGGGGATGGCGAGCACCAACCAGCGTGCGATGAGAATGGCACGCTGCTTAACATTGAAGGGCATCTTCCTCATTTCATCAATGCCACGCACTTGCTAGAATGATCAATCCGAGTGGCATTCGGGTCGATTCGAAGTTCAAAAGAGCAGTGTCACTACGACGGTCGCTGCAAGCGCGCTTTGCCCGTCGCGTTGCGCGTGGCCGTTGGGCGGCGGCTGCTCGTCGCTACGTTTCGCGGCGAACGAGTCCGGGTTGCAGCGCGCTCCTGACGCCGGGTAATTCGTTGTAAGAGATTGTCCGGACCGGCCAATGCGCGCTCTCGCGCGTGTCAGGCTCTGTGCATGAATCGCTGGTCGCTGCGCTGGGTGGTCGTGGGGCTGCTCGGGCTGTTACTGATGGGTTGGACGCCAGGCCTACGATTCGTGCGAGCGGCTCGCTTTCTGCAGCGCATGTCGCAGCCATCGACACCTGCCGAACCTGCCGCAGCGCGGGTCACGACGCGAGAGATCACGATCGACGGCCGCGGCGGCCCGATTCGCGCTCGCTTGTACTTCCGTACCGATCAGCCGAGAGGCGAGGGCGTGGTCGTCGCGCACGGCGTGCATTACCAAGGCATCGACGAACGCCGGCTGGTGCCGTTTGCGCGCGGGCTCGCGGAGAGTGGGCTCACGGTGCTGACACCGGAGCTAACGGATCTCGCCGACTACCGCATCACGGCCAGCGGCGTGGCTGTGATCCAAGATGCCGTGCGCTACTTGGCTGCCGACCAGGAGCACGTGCGAGGCGACCGGGTGGGCCTGTTGGGGTTCAGCTTCGCGGGCGGCCTCGCGCTGGTCGCGGCAGAGGATTCGGCAACTGCCGAGCATCTCTCGTACGTCACGAGCGTGGGCGGGCACCACGACCTGCGCCGCGTGCTGCGCTTCCTGATTCACAACGAGATCGAGACGCCGCACGGCGTGCTGCCGATGCAAGCGCACGAATACGGCTTGGTAGTGCTCGTATACGGCAACTTGGAGCACTTCGTACCCGCCGCCGACTTGGAGCCCATGCGCGCCGGATTCAAGGCCTGGTTGAAGGAAGACCGCAAGGCCGCACGCGAATTCGCGCGCGCAGCTACGACGCCCGAAGCCAGCGCCCTGTGGCAGCTGCTCGAATCGGGCAGGTTGCAAACGCTGGCACCCAAGCTCGACGCGCTACTCGAAGCACAGCAAGCGCAATTGACGGCGTTGTCCTCCGCCGGTCACCTGGCGGAGCTGAATGTCCCCGTGTACTTGCTGCACGGCGCGCACGACAACGTGATTCCGCCCTCGGAGACGGACGCGGCCAACCTCGAGCTGGGCGCAGCCGAGCACTTGGCGCTCGTGTCACCGTTGATCGAGCACGTCGAAGTGAGCAAGACCGCCGAGCTTGGAGACGAGCTCGCGCTGGTCTCGTTCATGGCCAAGTTGATGTGAGCGCGACTCGATGGCGGTCGACGGCTCAGCCGACTTTCTTGCACCAACCGCCGCCGAGCTGACGCTCGCGGAACTCCTCTTTGAGCTCGCTGCGCGCGTCGGCACTCAATAGCTCGCAGGGATCGAACCAGTGTTCGGTGCGTGCCGCGGCCAAGACCTCGGGCAACGTGCCGGAGAAGGCGTCGTTGGCGGGGCAGCGAGCGTGCCAGAGCGCACTGGGCGTGACGGCCTCGGCGAAGCACAGCACCTCTTTGACGCCGCCATTGCAGTTGGTCGAAATCACCAAATAGTCACCCGGCAGTGCGGGCTGAGCGTTCGCGACTCGCACGAACACGTCGTGATGAAACTCGCCCTGTTGGTGGTGGTGCAGCAAATCATAACCGCCGCAGTCACGCCGCACGCGGTCGAGCACCGCTCCGAGGACACGCTGCTCCGCCAAGCCCTGCACCGTCGCCTGACCGGCCTGTGACATGCCGGTAATATAGCGCTCCGCGGCGCGCCAGCCATGGCCGCCGCTTGCGCCTTTTGGGACCGCTTCCCATACTAGCGCGGCAAGCCATGGCTGACCCCACCGACACGCTGCTCACGGGTCCCGTGCTCTTGTACGACGGGACGTGCGGCGTGTGCAGCCAAGCGGTGCAATGGATCTTGCAGCACGAGCGGGCGCATTCCCTGCGTTTCGCGGCGCTCGAGAGCCCGCTGGGCAGCGCGCTGCGTGACTCCGCGCAGGTTCCCGCGAGCGTCGACTCGGTGATGTGGGTCGAGCTGCGCCAGGGCCGAGCCCACGCCGACCTGTGCTCCGGCGCGATCTTGCGCGTGTTGGGCTATGTCGGCGGCCCGTGGCGCTGGCTCACCGTGCTGCGCTTCGTGCCGCGCGCGCTGCGTGACGCGGGCTACCGCGCCTTCGCCAAGGTGCGCTACCGCGTGCGCGATCGCTCGTGTTTGATCCCCACGCCGGAAGAGCGCGTGCGCTTCCTGGCAGCGCCAACGCGCGCAATCTGAGCCTGATGGCAGCTCCGCGCGTCTTGGTCGTAAATTGCGGCAGCTCGTCGCTCAAGTTCGCGGTCATCGAGCCGAGCTCGGGCCAGGTCCGGCATCACGGGCTCGCCGAGCGCCTCGGCAGCGCCGAAGCGAGCCTGACGCTGGACGACGCCCCGAGCGAAGCGCTGCCCGCCGCCGCCGACCACGGCAAGGTGCTCGATCGCATCTTGGAGCACGTGAGCAGCGAGGGCATCAGCGCCGTCGGACACCGCGTGGTGCACGGCGGCGAGCGCTTCTCGGACAGCGTGGCACTGAATGACGAGGCCGTGCGCCAAATCGAGGCCTGCTCGCCCTTGGCGCCACTGCACAATCCAGCCAATTTGCTGGGCATTCGTGAGGCACGCGCGCGCTTCCCCGAGCTACCGCACGTGGCGGTGTTCGATACGGCGTTTCATCACCGCATGCCGGCCCAAGCGTTTCACTACGCGGTCCCGTACGAGCTGTACGAAAAGCATCGCCTGCGCCGCTACGGGTTTCACGGCACGAGCCACCGCTTCGTCTCCGAAGAGGCCGCACAGCGCCTGGGTCGACCGCTGAGCGAGCTGATGCTCGTCACCGCGCACCTCGGCAATGGCTGCAGCGCGTGTGCGATCAGCAATGGGCGCAGCGTCGACACCACCATGGGCCTGACCCCACTGGAAGGGCTGGCCATGGGCACCCGCTCGGGCGACGTCGATCCCAACCTGCACGATTTTCTGGCCACCCAAAGCGGCATGACCCTGCACGAGATCACCGAGCTCCTGAACAAGAAGAGCGGGCTGCTCGGCCTCTCCGGCGAGAGCAACGACATGCGCAAGCTGCTCGAAGCACGCGAGGCTGGCCATGTGCGGGCCGCGCTGGCCATCGACGTGTTCTGTTACCGGCTGGCCAAGGCCGTGCTCGGCCTATGCGCGGGGCTCGAGCGAATCGACGCGCTGGTGTTCACGGGCGGCATCGGCGAGCACGCCGCCCCGATCCGCGCACAAACCGTGGCGCAACTGCGCGTTTTGGGCGCTTCGCTCGACGAAGCGCTCAATCGCGAGCACGGCCAGCGCAGCGGTGGCCGCATCACCAGTGAACGCTCGGGCCTGCTGGCGCTGGTCATCCCGACCAACGAAGAGCTGGTGATCGCGCGTGAAGCCGCGCGCTTCGTCACGCGCTGAGCTCCCTCTACGGCGTGCGCGTGCTCGGGGGAGTGGTCACGCCCGGTGCTTGCTCGACCTCGGTCAGGCGAATGCTGCTCACCGGGTGCGCGAGCGACGCGCCCGCATCGCGCACGACCTGCAAGATACCGAGCAGCAAATCTTGGCGCACGTTCAGGAAGCGCGCGTTGTCGATGGTCTCGAGCATGCCCAAAATCTCGACGTTGAGCGCCCAGTCGGTCACGCCAATCAAGCGCACACTGATCGTGTCGTTGGAGACGACTTCGTTTTCCAAGAGCAGCCCTTCGATCCCCTTCAGAATCACGTTCAGCTGCGCCGCAGAAGCCTGAGCAATGCCGAGCACCAGGTAGAAGCGCATCCGGTCGCGTGCGCTCACCGTCTCGATGCGCATGTCGGCGAGCTTGCCGTTCGGAATGGTGACGATGGTGCGGTCAGCCGTGCGAATCCGCGTCGAGCGAAGGCCGATGGCCTCGACGGTGCCCGTGATGTTGTCGACCGTCACGGTATCGCCCTCGCGAAACGGTCGATCGACGGCCAAGGAGAACGCGCCGAACAGGTTCTCGACCGTCTTTTGTGCTGCGAGCGCGAGCGCAATGCCGCCGATACCGAGGCCGGTGATGATGCTCGTTACCGGGTAGCCGAGCTCGGCGAGCACTGCGACGAACGAAAACGCGCCGACCACGAGCTTGCCCATGCGCGCGCTGAGCCCGACCAAGGACGATGCGGTCGGCGAGTTCTTCGCCCAAGTCGCGTCGCTGAACGCGTGCTGCGAAATCTCGACCGCTTTCCACAACGCCCAGAACATCGAGATCAGCAGACCCGCCGACAGGTAGCGGCGGACGAAGGCGCCCGAAGGCTCGTACAGGCTCAACCAAGGCAACAGCACGTACGCGGTGACGACGGTCCAGGCCATCGTGGCCGGTCCGCGCAGCCGGCGCGCGGCCTCGGTGCTGTGCCGAGCGAACAGATGCCGAATCAAGAATCGTGACGTGCGCGAAAAGACGATGCCCACGCCCAAACCAACGAGCAGCACGGGGACTAGGGCGATCACTTGCCACCAGCGCAACTCGTGCGGCCCCACTCGCAGGGCCCAGCGCGGCAAGCGCTCGAGCAACCAGCGGTTCTCCAGGTGCGCGTACCAGTCTTCGATGTGCGAGACCGTGCTGCTCGCAAACAGCCAGCGCGCGCCAGTGCTGTCCACGCGGCGCACGATGATCACCGACTCGGGCTTGCCGGTCGAGCCCGGGACGCTCCCGAGATCTTCGCGATCCGGGGCGAGCCCGTCCTCTTCCACGCCGTGCGACAACGGAGACAGCTTGTCGACCTCTACCCACAAGTGGCGATCGAGCACTTCTTTCAGGTGCTGGGCGAGCAGCGCGCCGTCACTCTGGGCAACCGTGCTGAGATCGAGATAACGCGACGCGCTCTTGAAATCACCCGCGCGGCAGAGCCGGAAATACTCGCTCAACGAGGCACGCGGCGAGTCCGGCGCTACCTTTTCGGCGGGCGGTGCGAGATCGGCGGAAGCGCTCGGCGCGGGCGCGGAGCCGAACAGGCGCGTTGGCCCTGCGTATGACGGGCTCGTGACGAGCACGAGCGACGCGAGCACCAGCACGGCGCTCGACAGCCAAATTTTCCCGATGTAGCGACGCCAAGCCGAGCTCACGCGCAGAGGCTTACCATGCCCCGCCCGCGCCGGCCTCGCCGGCCTCGCCGCCTGCGCCGTCGCCGCCAGCACCCGCCTCGCCAGCGGCGCCTCCGACGTCCCTGACCCAGCGGATGCTATCGACTTGGAACGTGGTGGCCGGGATGGGAGTGTTCGCATCGGCAGCGATGAGCTCCCACTGAAAGCCGAGCTCGATGCCCGATGGGCCCGCGTCGTAGTCCGGGCCGAGCGGGATGCGATAGCGCTGCCACTCCGTGGTGAGCGTGAAATAGAACTCCCCACCGCCAGCCGCGGCCGCGACGATCGCTTCGCCGCCGAGCGCGCCTTTGGCGTAGAAATCCACGAACTCTGCGCCCTCTGCCAGGCACACGGGCGGGTGAGTATAGTTCGTGTCCCACATCCTCACGTAGGCGACGCCCACGTACGGATCGGGCACCGCCTGCGGCAGATACGACCAACGGTCGCAGAAACCGAACGCACCAGGCGCGCGCTCGCCGACGCACGGCGAATAGCCAATCGCGCTGGGATTGCCGAACCAACCGCTGCCGATGAACGCGCTCGTGACCGTGAAGGGCAGAGGCTCGCGCGGCTGCACCGGCACCGCGTTGGGATCGCAGAATGGGGTCGGAGGCGGCCCTGCACCTGCGGCGCTCGGCTCCGCGCCGAAGCCAGCGGACGAGGTGCCGCCGGTACCGAAGCCAGCAAACGAGGTGCCGCCGTTGCCGAAGCCAGCGCTAGCGTTGGGATCGAAGACACAAGTGAACGAGCCGCTGCATAGCAAGCCGAGGTCGCAGCTCCCGTTGGGGTAGCACGGTTGATTCGGTCCACCGTGCGGACCAGGCTGGTACGGGGCGACGCCGCCGACGCCGCCGCTGGAAACCAAACCGCCCCCGCTCGAGCCCGCCACGTTGCGCGAGCCGCCGAGCGTCGCGCCAGAGCGACCGCCCGCCGCCTGCCCCTGGTCGACCTTTCCACTGCAACCGGTTGCCGCGGAGGCAAACGCGGCGCTCGCGCCAAGCCCCAATAGAGCCGCACGCATGCGCCGCGCTGTGCCCCGGTCGTTCCTCGCGCTCACCCGAGGGAGTTTACACCCCGTCGCGGACAACCCCTAGCGTACGCTGCCCGCCTGGGCTGAGCTGATCGAATCACGCAGCCGATCACGTTGCCGCGTACCACGCCCTCGCGGCTCAGGGCCTAGTTTGGCGGGCAAATGACTGAGCGTGTGCCACGGCGACGTCACGCGAAGTGCACTTGCTCCCGGTCGCTTCCCGATGCGATCGTCCGGCACTGTGAACGAAGAGCACCGTCCAAGCCTGCTGCGGCGTACTGGCTTGCAGCTGGTTGCGTGCGCGGTCGTGCTCCTGATCGCGAGCCGCGCGCATGCCGACGACGCGGCTTCGAGTGCCAGCGCCAGCGCGTCAATCGAGCCGCTACCGACGCCGCGCACGGCGCCCCCCGCTACAGCGCCAGCGCGAGCGGCGCTGGCCGCAGATTCGTCGCCACCTCTGCTCTCGAAATCGCTGCCCATGCCGTCACCGGACGTGGATCCGCGGCGCGCGCTCGACGCGCAAGACTACCAACGCAAGAACGAGGGTGGCTACTTCACCGGGCTGCCGCTGGCGAATTACGACTCGAACACGGGCCTCGGCCTGGGCGTGCGCGGCTACTACTATTACAACGGACGTCACGGCGATCCGTTGTTCGGCTACACGCCTTACTTCTTCCGCATGTTTTTGCAGATCTTCGCTACCAGCGGCGGTCTGCAGTTTCATTGGTTGGACGTCGACGCGCCTACGATCGCCGGTTTGCCGCTGCGTTTTCGATCGCAATTGATCTTTCAACGCAACACCGAGCAGCACTATTTCGGCTTGGGCAGCCGCGCCATGCAGCCGCTGAGCTTCACGGGCAGCCCGCGCAGCTTCCGGCACTTCGACGACTACGACGCTGCGTTGCGCGTGCCCGATGCGCTCGGGCAAACGCGCCCGCGCTACGACGACTATCTGATGGTGCAGCCGCTGCTCCTGCTCAGCTTGCAGCGTTCGTTCTTCGGTGGCGTGCTCTGGCCGCTGGTTGGGCTCGGCTTCAGCAACACAGGGGTGTACGACGCGTACCGCGTCGCCGGCGATCAAGCGCCCACGCGCTTGCAAGAGGACTGCGCCGCGAACCGCGTGCTGGGTTGCAACGGCGGTTGGAACAATTTCTTCCGTCTCGGCGTTGCGCTCGACACGCGCGACTACGAGCCCGACCCGAACCACGGCTTGTTCATCGATGCAGCGCTCGACATCGGCTCGCGGGCGCTCGGCTCGGGCTACGAGTGGACGCGCTTCATGCTCGCGCCGCGCGTTTACTACGACCCGTTGAAGCGTTGGGTCGATTTGGTGTTCGCGGCGCGCGGCACGTTTCAAGTGCAGAGCCAAAGCAGCCCCTTCTTCGGCATGAACTTCCTGCCCTACACCGAGGATCCACGCACGGGTCTCGGCGGCCTGCGCACGCTGCGCGGCTACAAGCAGGACCGCTTCGTGGGTCCAGTGATGGGGCTCGTGAATCTGGAGCTGCGCTGGACGTTCCTGCGCTTCGAAGCGCTCCGTCAGCGCTTCGCTCTGATCGCAGTGCCCACCATGGACATCGGTGCCACGTATGACCGCGTGTCTGATTTGCGCTTGGCGGGTTGGAAGCGCAGCCAAGGAGGTGCCCTACGCATCTCCTGGAACCAAGCCACGATCCTGACGACGGAATACGCCTTCAGCGCCGAAGACAGCGCGTTTTACGTGAACTTCAATCACCAGTTTTAACGGCAAAGCGGCGTTTGAAGACGACGCACCAACGTGCGCACGAGCGAGCGCTGGGGGCAGAATTGCATCGACGAACGACCTGACGCTGCGCGTCGCTCGACGCCGATTGACCGCTGCAAATGTGTTGAGTAACTCTCGGACCATGAGTAATTCTTGGGTTCGGGGACATGGGCGCGGGATGAGTGTTGCGGTGCTGGGCTTGGGCCTGGTGTTGCTCCGTTGCGGTTCGAGTGACAGCGGGGGCGGTCCGGCGGGCGGTAGTGGTGGCACGAGCGGCGGCGCGAGCGGCGGCGCAAGCGGTCATGCGGGCGCGGCTCAAGCGGGCGCTACGCACGCAGGCAGCGGCAACGCAGGCGCGGGTCACGCAGGCGAAAGCAGCGGCGGCGGCGCCGGAGAGTCCGAAGCGGGCAGCGCGGGCGCGTCCGAGGCGGGTGCGGGCGGTGAGGGCCCGGGCCAAGGCGTCGCCGAGACGCTCAAGTACGTCTTCAACAAACAATCGATCCCGACCACGATGGGCCAGTTTGCCGCCGATCTGAATGGCGACACCGTCGACGACAATCAGTACGCAGTCGTCGGTGCCACCCTCGCGGCCCAAGGCGTGATCCCACAAGCCACGTCGGATGCAGAGACCGCAGCCGGTCGCGGCCTCGAGCTCTCGCTACTCCACGTAGCCGACTCGAACCTCGTGAAGAGCGCTGGGGCGATTCTGGATCTGGCGCGCGCTAGCGAAAAGGCGAGCCCCGATTTCGGCGGTACGGGCATGTTCACGATCGACGCAACCGCGCCGAGCGCGACGCTGCCCGGTGCCATTGCGGGCGGTGTGTTCACGAGCAAGCCGGTTCAAGTCGGCGAGAAGCCGCAAAAGCTGTCGTTGCGCTTGCCCTTCGGCGTCGCCATCGACGTGCCGGTGTACGTGTTCTCGGTGAAGACACACGTCGCAGAAAATGGCTTCACGACGGGCCAATTGAACGGCGCCATGCTCGCGACCGATGTCGACGCGCTCGTACCTCCGGCTCTGGCGACGACGCTCAACGCCACGTGCGCGGGCGTCAACTCGACCAGCGCGACGTGTCTGGCCTTCCTGACCACGTTCGACACCGACCACAACAAGACCATCAGCGCCGACGAGGTGCGCGCCAACACGCTGGTCAAGGCGGTACTCGGCCCCGACTTGAAACTGTTCGACGCGCTGGGCAAGTACGCGCCGAGCACCGCTGCGAATGCGGTGAAAGACTCGTTCTCGGTCGGCATCGGCTTCACCGCCGTGACAGCGGTGTTCGCCGAGTAGCTGAACGTCGGCGTAGGCGCCCGAGCATTTGGATCACGGCGCGGCCCGCGCGTCGCGATCTGACACGCCACACTCTCCTGCGTGTTCCCGCGCGCAAAAAATCGGCTCGTTCGGAAAAACCCGACGCGAACCGCTTGGCATGCCGCTCGCAACCGCGGCGGCATGCCTGCCTCGGCCGAAGCGCAACCCAACCAACCCGAAGCCGAGCGGCAGACGCCGGTTCCCGATTCCTCCCCGCGTAAGAAAGAGCCCGAGAAAGAAGGCGAATCGAGCGACCAAAAGAAGCCCGAGGACACGAAGTCCGAGGCACGAAACACGGCCAAGCCCCGGATGTCGCCGCGCAAGCGCGCCCTGCTGATCGGCGGCGCAGTGGTGCTGGCCCTCGCTGGCCTCGGCTACTGGTACTACGGCACCTATTTCGAGGACACCGACGACGCGCAGATCGACGGCTACATCTCGAGCGTGTCGGCACGCGTGGGCGGCACCGTGACCGCGGTGCACGTCGATGACAACCAGGCCGTGAACACCGGGCAAGCGTTGCTCGAGCTCGATCCGACGGACCTGCGCGTGGCGCGCGACCAAGCCAAAGCAGCGCTCGCGCAGGCGGATGCGCAGCTGCGGGCCGAGCAGTCAGGCGCTGCGGTGAGCGAAACGTCGACGGAAACACTCGTCTCTACGAGCAGCAGCGATGTCGCGTCCGGAGTAGCGGGCGTCGCTGAGGCACGCCAGGCCGTCGCCCAAAGCGCCGCTCAAATCAAGCAAGCCGAGGCCGACGCGCAGCTGGCCGAGACCGAGCGCCAGCGCTCCGAACAGCTGTTTCGAACGGGCGCCATCGCCCGCTCCGAGCTCGACAATCGCAACGCCGCCGCGCAGGCTGCCGCGGCCAAGCTGGAAGCGCAACGCGAAGCCATGGAGGCGGCCAAGCGTCGCGTCGACGAACAGGCAGCCAAGGCTAATGCTGCCAGCAGCCGCGCCAAGGAAGCGAAGGAAAACGCGCCCGACGTCGAAGCGGGCAAGCGCGCAACCGTCGATCTGCGCAAAGCGAGTGTCGATGCCGCCAATGCTGCGCTCGAGCAGGCCGAGCTGAACCTCGGCTACGCGAACGTTACTGCGCCAGTGAAGGGCATCGTCGGCAAACGCGCGGTGAACGTGGGCGATCGCATCAGTCCGGGCCAAGCACTGCTCGGACTCACGCAGGTCGACCAGCTGTGGGTAACCGCGAATTTTCGCGAGACGCAGGTGAGGCAGATGCGAGTCGGCCAGCACGTCACGGTGCACGTCGACGCCTTGGGCCGTGATTTCGAAGGCAAAGTGCAGAGCTTGGCGGCCGCCACCGGCTCTCGTTACAGCGTGCTGCCGCCCGAAAATGCCAGCGGCAACTACGTGAAGGTCGTACAGCGCTTGCCAGTGCGCGTTGCGCTCGAGCCCCGGCAGGCCGGTCTCGACTTGCTGCGGCCCGGCATGTCGGTCGAGCCCAAGGTGCGCGTGAGATGAGCGAGGCCGCCGCGGGCGAAGGCCGCGAGCAGATCGAAGCCGACGGTTGGCATCCAGGGCACAACCCCTGGCTGATCGCGCTCACGGTGACCATGGCCACGTTCATGGAGGTGCTCGACACGAGCATCGCCAACGTGGCCCTGCCGCACATCTCGGGCAGCCTCTCGGTCAGTCAGGACCAGAGCACGTGGGTGCTCACCTCTTACCTGGTGTCGAACGCGATCGTGCTACCGATCAGCGGTTGGCTGTCGAACCGCGTCGGCCGCAAGCGCTTCTACATGTCGTGCGTGGCGCTGTTCACGGTCAGCTCATTTTTGTGCGGAATTGCGCCTAATTTGACGGCGCTGATCTTCTTTCGCGTGCTGCAGGGCATCGGCGGCGGCGGCCTCGGGCCGAGCGAGCAGTCGATCTTGGCCGATACATTTCCGCCCGCGAAGCGCGGCATGGCCTTCGCCATCTACGGTATGGCCGTGGTGCTCGCGCCCGCGCTCGGACCGACGCTCGGCGGCTACATTACCGACAACTACTCGTGGCGCTGGGTGTTCTTCATCAACGTGCCCGTGGGACTATTGTCGTTGTTCCTCTCGCATCGCATGGTGACGGACCCGCCCTGGCTGGAAGACCTCAAGCGCAAGGTCGGTAGCATCGATGTCGTGGGCTTGGGATTGATCACCATCGGCCTCGGCAGCCTGGAAGTGGTGCTCGACAAGGGCCAGGAGGAAGATTGGTTTCATTCTTCGTTCGTGGTCGGTTTCTCGATCGTCGCGCTGGTCTCGTTGAGCGCTTTGATCATCTGGGAGCTGTACGCCGAGCACCCGGTGATCGATGTGCGCCTGTTCAAGAACCGCACCTTCTCGATGGCCAATGGCATGATGTTCACGCTCGGCCTGACGCTGTTCGGCACCACCGTGCTCCTGCCGCAATTTACCCAGACTCTGCTGGGTTATTCGGCGCAGCAGGCAGGCATGGCGCTCTCGCCAGGCGGCGTCTTGATCCTGTGCATGATGCCGTTCATCGGCAAATTCATGGGCAAAGTCGATACGCGCAAGATGATCGCCTTCGGGTTCATCGCGCTGTCCATCTCGCTCTTCTACATGTCGCACCGCCTGTACCTGGGCATCGACTTCAAGCATGCCGTGCTGCTACGCATGTACCAAGCGTTCGGCTTGGCCTTCCTGTTCGTGCCCATCAACACGCTGGCGTACGTCGACGTGCCGAAGGAACAGAGCAACTCGGTCGCCGGTATGATCAATTTGGCGCGCAACATGGGCGGTGACGTCGGCATCGCGGTCGTGACGACGCTCCTCGCGCGCCGCGCGCAGCATCACCAGGTCGATCTGGTGTCGCACACCTCGTTCCTCGATACGCCGTTTCGGCTTCGCTTCGAAGCGCTCGTCGCGTCGCTACAGCATTCGGGCTCGAGCGCCAGCGAGGCCGCTGCCGAGGCATACCGAGTGCTGTATCGCACCGTGCTCCAACAAGCCCAAACGCTGGCCTACGTGGACATCGTTTACTTGCTCGCCTGGAGCACCGCGCTGATGGTGCCGCTGGCGTTCTTCATGAAGCGGCCGCGTCCGGGCGCGGCCGCCGGCGGGCATTGAGGCGCTGAGCGCGCTCAGCCCGTTTTCTTGAGCTCGCGCTCCGCGGCCTGCACCGTGTTCAGCAGCAACATGGCGACGGTCATCACGCCCACGCCACCCAAGCGCGGCGTGACCCAGGCTGCCTTTTCGGCCACGGTTTCGAGCACGTCCGGCAAGAGCTTCTTGCCGCGCCAAGTGATGCCGGCGCTGACGACGACCGCGCCTTCGCGCACCATCTCCGGCGTCACGATGCCCGGCTGCCCGACACCCGACACGAGGATGTCCGCGCGCAGCGTGTGCGTTTTGAGATCCGGCACCGCGGAGTGAACGACGGTCACGGCTGCATCGCCACCCACACCGCGGCCGCTGAGCAGCAACGACAACGGGCGCCCCAGCGTCGGGCCGCGGCCGATGATCACCACGTGGCGGCCTGCGATGGCGATTCCATAATGAAGCAGCATCGCGCGCACGGCGCCGGGCGTCGCGGGGACCGGGCCCGGCAAGCCGACCGCCAGCCGTCCGACGTTGTACGGGTGCAAGCCGTCCGCGTCTTTGCGCGGATCCATCTCGAGCAAGGCGCGATCGAAATCGAGGGGCGCGGGCAGCGGGTGCTGCAGCAAGAAGCCGTGAATCGTGGGGTCTTCGTTGAGGCGATGAATGGCTTCGTGGAGGTCGGCCTGGGTCGCGGTCGCGCTCAGGCGAATGTTTTCCGAGCGCACTCCGACCGCCGCGCAAGCCTCGTGCTTCTTGCGGATGTAGCCGACGCTCGCCGGATCATCACCGACGAGGATCGTAGCCAAGCCCGCGAGTAAGCGCGCTTCGCGCAGGCTCGTGACGCGCCCCGCGACGTCCATCATCACTCGCTCCGCGACGGGCAAACCTTCCAGTAATTTCGCAACCATGGCACCTCCAGAATAGCGCAGAGGCCCAGACGCGCGGCTCGAAACATCGCTGCTCCCCGGTGGTTTTCCACCTTCAAGCGTCAGTCACAGCGACGCCGAGGCTTTTACCACGCGGCGGTGAGTCGCGCGAGCCGGCTTTCCACAAATGAGCGACAAAAACCAGGTCAGCGCGCCAAGCTCGGCGTCTGAATCGGCGCTGCCGGCGCCGGAACTGGCCGCAACGCGGGCGCCGTAGCCGGAGGCGAAGGCGTGGGCGGCGCTTGTGCGGCGATGCGCACGCGCTCGGGGTTCGGCTCGAGCAGCTCCTTGCAGCTGATCTGCTCGGAGCCCAAGAACGTGCCGAGGCCCTTGTTGCTATCTCCCGTCTCGTTCATTTGCGAACAGACGTATTGATGTCCTCGACATTCGGCGATCCAGGTCTCGGCGGACTGCGTCAGGCCGAAGTGATAGTCCTCGGTCGAGATTTGGATCTCGTCGGGCAGGCAACCCACCTGCCCCGCGCTGCGCACTTCCTTGCTGGGCACGCAGCCCCCGATCCAAACCAATAGCCCCAGCACCGCGACCCATCGCTTCTCCATGCGCTCTCGTCTCCTGCCGCCCAGCAGTGCAGCCCGCATGCCAGGCGCGCAGCAGCCCAAATGAGCGCTGCCATGGGGGAACCGTGATCGGCCCATTACACTGTGACTCGGCTGCGTCAGTGGGCACTGCCACAGCGCAGCCGGGTTCGCGGGCTCGGCGAAGCTCAGGGAGCGGTCGTGGTCAACCGTTGGTGGAACGCGCTGACGATCGACGAGTTCCCGTAGTCGAACGATGGGCTGTAGCTCGTGTCGACCGTGCCGATCACGTGCGCGAAGTTGATTGACGGTGGAACGGACAGGTAGTCGAAGTAATACACGAAGCTGCCGTCATTCGCGCTCACGCCAATCAGGTACGACTTGTTCGCTTCCAGCTGAACGCTGAGCGCGCCCGAGCTCTGGAATCCGGAGCCCGACCCGGTGGACGTCTTCTGATACTTGAGGTCGAACTCACCGTTCAGGTCCGCGTTGGTCTGCTCGTACACGGACCAGACGAGCGCGCGGGGCGCGGGCATCGACAGGTCCATCTCGATCAGCGTCAGCTTTCGAGCGGCGTGCACGAGCAGCACGTTGCCGATCAACTCCTGCGTAGATGCGGTCAGGATCTCGCTGCCTTTCGTCACCGTGTCGACCGCCGAGCTCGCGCAGCCCTGTAGCGTACAGACTTGCTTCTGCGCTCCGCAATCCGTGGGTGAGGTGACACTCAGACCGTCGGTCGCGCAATGACCGAACTTCTCGGCCGCACAACCGTCGGCGTCCGGGGTACAGGGAGTGGGTGCGCAATCGGGGGTAGAGCCGTGGCTCAAGCAGTACGTGCCCTGAGGGCAGAATTGGTACTGCGAGGACGTGAGGCCCTGGTCGTCACACACCTGAACGCTGTTGTTCTTGCAGAAGAGCAGGCTCGGCGTGCACACGGTGGGCTGGCACTTGCCGTTCAGACACGTCGCGTTCGTCAGCGAGCAGTCGATGCCGTCGTTCAGCCAATCGGTGCCGTCGGCGTTGCAGGTCGCGAGCACAGTTCCGTTGCAGCTCGGCTGGTTGGGGAGGCACAGATTGCTATCGCAATACGCGTAGGTGCCGCTCTCGACGCAGTGTTGACCCGAGCCGCAGCTTTGGCTCAGGCTCTGAGTCGCGCCGTCAGTACTGCAGCTGTAGACCTTGTTGTCCTGGCAGAATCGGACGTTCGCCTCGCAGGCGGCCGTCACGCAGCTGCCTGCGACGCAGACCGCCTGTTTTGCCACGCAGTCCATGCCGCCTTGGGTCCAGCCGCTGCCCGCTGCGTTACACGTGACGACGCGCGTCGAATCACAGCCCAGCTTGCCGGGGTCGCAAAGCTTCGGCAAACAGGCACCTTGTGTCGCGTCGCACACCTGCCCGGCGTTGCAGCTCGTGACCAACGCGCGCGAGGTGCCATCCTCTGCGCACAAGTACAGGCCGCCGTTGTCGCACGATTTCTGGCCCGGCGTGCACACGCGATCGCGACATTGGCCGGAGTAGCAGACTTGATTCAGCGTCGCGCAATCGGTGCCGCCCGGCTTCGGGCCCGAACCGTCTGGTTGGCACTGCGTTGCGACCGTGCCCACGCACAGCGCGTCGTTCGCGAAGCAGACCGTGGAGTTGCACGAGGCGCTCCCGGCCTTCTCGAGGCAATACAGACCGGTGGTGCAGTGCTGAGCCACGCCTTGCGGCACGCCGTCCGAGCCGCAGGTGGTGACCGCGCCGTCGTTGCAGTAGGTGGTGCTGGGGACGCACGAGACGTCTTTACACACGCCCGCGCTGCACACGCCGGCCGAGCAGTCCGCATTCCTGGTGCACTGAGCCGCGCCACTGGTCGCACCGCCGGAGCCTCCAGCGCCCGAACCGCCGCCCGTGGAGTTACCGCCATTCGAATTGCTCGTTCCCGAGCAGCCGCTGAGCAGCACCGCAAACAAGCCCAAACCCGCCCAAAATTTCATTTCGTTTCCCTGTCGATCGCCCGACCCACTCGGCCGCGCCCCGCGCCAGATACAAGTGCCCGCTCCACCCGGCTCCGGGTCACGAGAAGCGCGAGCGTGCTCCGAACTCGCGCCTTCGACAAGGCACCCATTCCTTGCGTACTCGGATCGGAGCGCCGATCAGGAATTTTGCATGCAGGCTGGTTGCCTGAGCGGCGGTCCTACCCCTGATGGGCGCTCGGGTCTCGTTCCAGGCAGGCCACGACGGCCTCGAATTCGAGTCGCCCGGCCTCACTCATGCGGACCAGCGCGCGGTGCGCGTCGAGCATCGTTCGCTGCAGCTCCGCGGCAGAAGGCGCTTCCGAAGCCACCGGTTCGTCGTCGGCTCGAGGCGACTCGACGCTCGCGGGAACGACGTCGAACGTCTGATCGAAGCCCATGCTGCGCAGCACGCCGTCGATGTCCTCGTTGCTCGAGATGATCACGCTGTTTGCGCCTCCGATGTCGTGGACCTGCTCGTTGACGCGCGCCATCAGCCCGAGGTTCGTGCTGTCCAGGGACTCTGCCGCAGTGAGATCGAACACCAAGCCCGACACGCGCTCGTCGTGGATCAGGTGCTGTAAGAAGCGCTGCAGACCCGGAGCCAGCGTGTAGTTGACGGTGCCGAAGTAGCGCAGCACGTGCACGCCTTCACGTGCGGCATGGGTGATGTGTCCCAGAGTCATGGCGTCTCCTCGTAGTTTAGGAATAGCAGCGCGACGTCATCGGTGACTGGGGTGTGCTCGGCCAAGCCGAGTGGTCCGGTAATATCGTCCATATGCCGAGCGCGCGACATCAGCTCGCTCAGCTGGTCGCGCCGTTGCTTGTGGGACTGCTTGGGCTGCAGCTCGAGCACGCCGTCGGAGGCGAGCAACAAGCGTCCACCCGGGCCCAAGCTCGCTTCGCCGGCGCCAAACCCGGCTCGCCCGGGCAAGTTCAGCGGCCGGCCCGAGCTCTCGAGCTGCACCGTCTCTGCGCCGTTCGATAAGTAGGGAAACGGGAACGCCCCGGCATTGCCGTAGACGAGGCGCCCGAGCTCGAGATCCACCACCGCGTAGAACATGGTCACGTGCTTGGGAATCGAGAGCGCCTTCAGATCCGCGTCCAGCCCGTTCAGGAGCTGTTGTGGATGGAGAACGGTCTCGTCACCACGCAGCGGCAACGCTTGGCGGTACTTTCCGACCAACGTGGTCAGGATGGCAGTGACGAACGCCGAGGCCGCGCCGTGCCCGGCGACGTCCGCCAAGTAGAACCCCGCGTAGCGCTCGTTCAACGCGAAGTAATCGAGGAAGTCGCCACTCAGCAGCTGCGACGGAAAGAGCCGACGCTGGCAGCGGAGCGGACCGAGACGCCAGTCGTCTTCTGGTAGCAGTTGGAATTGAAGCTGGCGCGCGCCCTGCTCGTCGCTGCGCAGCTCGGCGAGAGCCGCCGACAGGCGCTGGTTGGTGGTCCGTAGGCTCTCGCTGTAGGAACGGTTCTGACGTAACAGCGCCGAGCGCTCCATGCCGCGGCGCGCCGCTTGCCGCAAAATCTCGTTGTCGGGCAGCGGCTTGGAGACGAAATCCCAAGCACCGCGGCGCAGCGCCTCCACCGCGTCGGTCATCGTGCCTTGGCCGGTGACCATGATCACGGGCGTATCGGGGTGCTCCCGCACGAGCGTGGTCAGTACGTCGAGCCCGTCCATTTCGGGCATGCGTAGGTCGAGCAGCACCAGGCCAGGCTGGTGCGTGCGGCACAGCTCGAGGCCAGTGGCTCCATTCGACGCTTCCAACACCGACCAACCGGCACGCTCGAGCACGCGGCGGAACACCCCGCGTACGGCTTCATCGTCGTCAACGATCAGCAACGGAGCGTCGTCGGTCATGAGCGCACTCGCGAACCACGAGTCTACCAGCGATGTCTGGAGGGCGCTCCTCGCTCCACGCGTCGAAAACCGTCGCGCTGTCTCATCTCGAGCTATCTGTGCGGCTCTCGCGCTCGCTTGTGGGGCATTCCGACACAAAACGAACAGCGCGAACGGAACGCGCTGCTCGCTTCGTCTCGACGCATCAGAATTCGTCGTTCGGGTTGGCCGCGAACAAGTCGGCTTTCGCCAAGCTCAAGTAAACGAGCGCACTCTCGATGTAAGCCGGGCGCAACGCGTCCGGATTGGCGCTGGCGATCTGCAGCGTCTGCTTGACGGTGGCAATGTCGTGCTGCGCTGCCGGGTTCAGGCCTTTGGGGGTGAGATCGTTCAACGCGTCTTGGCAATCGTTGATCGCGAGCGCCAGGAGCGCGGTGTTCCCCGTGCCCCGGAAATCGTGCACGAATTGCGCGCGTTTGCGGATGGCACGCACGTTCTCGGCCGCGTTCAGCACACGCAGGAAGGCGCCGATGTTCTGAATCTCCGTGTCCGTGAGGTGGATGTCGGTTGCGCCGCCCACGGGCGTCGCGCGGAAGGTGTCGCTCGCGTAGAAAGAGATCGCAGTCTCGAGGTCCGTGGCCGCGTTGTTGTGGAACGCGCCCATGGTGTCGGCGGCCTCGATCAGCGGCGGCACGTTGAAGCTGCCGTCTCCGAGGATGAACGGCTGCGCGGGGTTCGGGCTCTTGAAGCCGTCGTCCAGCGGGAGCTCCGGGGTCAGACCGCGCACGCCTTGCGCGACCACGAAGTTGATGTCCAAGGGCGGGTTGCCCTCGGTGCTCCCGAGATCCAAATGGCAATTGGTGCATTTGCCGCCGCTCTGGCCGCTCAAGAACAGGGTGCGCCCGGTCTCGGCGCGCGACTCGCGCAGTTGCAGCGCGCGCCCGTCGACCAACTTTTGACGACCACTGAACAGCTGGAACGCCTCGATCGCGTCGAGCTCTTCTTGCGTCGGGATGCGGAAATCGGTCCCCACGCGGCGGCGCGCGTCCTTCGTGAAGTGCTGCACGATCGCGCCGAACGCGAACTCGTTCAGCGTGCCTCGGCCCGGCGCGCCATCGCCGCCCCAGCCCAAGCGGTGCTCGGGCGACGACGCCGGGAAGCCGGTATTCGCGTTCTCGATGCCCTGCGTGGCCGAGAGCGCCAGCGTGTGCTGAACACTGCGAAACACGGCTGGCTTGTCGAAGCCGTCCACGTGCTCGGTGATCAGCGCGCGCGAGCGCAGCAGCTGCGGGTTCTCGAGGAACGACAGATTCGGGTTGGTCTCGGCGAGGAACAGCGGGTCGCTCGGGGGCAGCGTGGCGATGAACGCGGGGTCGATGGTGAGATTGTGCTCGAGCCGATGGCACGTGGTGCACGTGCGGCCGTTGCCGGCGAACGTCTCGTTCGCGAATAGGAACGCGCCGCGTTGCACGAGCGGGTCATTGGTCTCGACCTCGTTCGAGAGCGCGCCGCTCACCGCGTCCGGGCTCTGACCGTTCCGCTCGCGGAAGAATCGCTTTTCGAGCAGCGTGCGCGCCCCAACCAGAATACGCGATGTGGTGGGCGATTGGCCCGCACGCGTCACGACCACCAAGTCGAGGTCGAAATCGACCCCGTTCGGTCCGGCGGGCAGCACGACATCCAGCGATTTGCCGCCGAACGGCGTGGTGCCGGTGAAGGAGCCGACCTTGAGCAAGCGATCGCCGGTCTCGGGCCTCACGGTGCGACCGGCGCCGGGCACGTTCTTCACGAACCACAGGTCGAAGCCTTGCCCGGACGGAATGTCGTCGAGCGTCGCCCGCACGTGACGGTCGGCGAAGGTGATGCGCGCGCGGCCCTGCGCCGTTTGCCCGGCCGTGACGAGCTTTTCGGTGCTCAACCCCGGGTGATAGCCGTAAGCGATCGGGTAGTTCTGGTCGAAGGCGAAGCGCGCCTGAAAGTCGGATTTGAACAGGGTGTACGCGTCGGCGAGCCCATCACTGACCAGCGCCTGCTCGGAGCTGGCGACACCAAAGTCGTCATCGCGGCCCGTGAGGTTCGGGTCGCCCGAGCAACCCGTGAGCGCAACCAACCCCAGCACCATCAGCCCTACCGTCTGGTTCATGCTGCCCCTGTACACTGGAAGAGTCGCTGCGCGACTGCGCGCACGGAAACGCACATCGATTCGAGACGAGTTGTTTAGCCGCACGCTGACCGCCCGTCCGGCCCTGGCGCCGCCCCGATCCAAGACTTATAGACAGAGCACGATGAGCAAGCTCCGTATCGACATCTGGTCCGACATCGCGTGTCCCTGGTGCTTCGTCGGAAAGCGCCGCTTGGAGGCCGCGCTCGAGCGCTTTCCGCACGCGGCCGAGGTGGAGGTGGTGTGGCGAGCCTTCGAGCTCGACCCGAGCGCGCCCCGCGAACGCGACCCAAACGAGTCCCACGCCGAGCGCTTGGCGAAGAAGTACGGCATGTCGGTCGAGCAAGCCACGGCACGCACCGCTCAGCTCACCGAAACCGCGCGCCGGGACGGCCTCGACTTCGACTTCGAGCACATTCGCCCGGGCAACACCTTCGACGCGCATCGCCTGGTGCACTTGGCCGAAGAGCGCGGCCTGCAAGACGCGGTGAAGGAGCGCTTCCTGCGCGCGTACCTGACCGAAGGCGAGGCCATCGGTAACCCCCAGGTATTACAACGCCTGGCCGTCGAGGCCGGCTTGCCCGCAGCCGAGGTCGAGCGCGTGCTGAGCACGGATGCGTACGCCAAGGAAGTGCGCGCCGACGAGCAAGAGGCGCGCGAGCTCGGCATCAACGGCGTGCCGTTCTTCGTGTTCGACGAACGGCTGGCAGCCTCCGGCGCTCAACCGCCCGAGGTGCTGCTGGGCGCGTTGAACCAAGCCTGGAATGAGCGCGCCCCGAAGCCCGAGGTATTCGCCGAAGGCGCGGTGTGCGGCCCTGACGGCTGCTGAGCTCGTCAAGCGTGAGGCTTGTCGCACTGATCGGCTTCGACTATTGCTCGCAAAATGTGCGGACGCGTGTGGGTCAATTGGGGCGTGGTGTGTTTGGCGCTCGTGGGCGCGGTCGGTTGCGGCAGTAGCGACGCTGCTTCAGCCAAGGCTCCGCCCTCGGGCTCGTTTGCGGTGTCGGATTACTTCGTGCCCGCCGCGGTGCTGCAGGGCGCGCCGGGCCACGTGATCACGCACATCAACGACGGCTGCATGACGCGCCCCGCCGCCGCGCTCGGTGATTGCTACCGCTTCGACTTCCAGGAGGCATCCCTGGGCGCGCTTTGGCAGTATCCAGCCGGCAATTTCGGTGACGCTCCCGGACTCGCGTTGCCGAGCGGGCTGACCAAGGTCTCGTTCTGGGCGGCCGTGACGGGAGGCGAAGTTGCAATGCCCTCCTTTGAGTTTGGTGCCGGCTATCCCGTCCCTGACGTCGCGTATCCAGACACGTTCGCCGTGACCAACGACGTGAAGCTGAGTGCCGAGTGGCAATACTTCGAGGTCGCGCTCCCGCAACCTGCCCCGACCTCGTTGGTGATGGCGTTCAAGTTCGACTCGTATGTGACGTCAGGCGAACGCTTCTACCTCGACGACCTCGTGTACGAGTGAACGCGGGCCCGAGCGCGTCGAGCTTTGGGGACTACCCCACGCCGGTCGAGCGACTCGAGGCGCTCTCCAGCGCGCGCACGACGCTGTGGGTGAAGCGCGATGATCTGACGCATTCGGTGTACGGCGGGAACAAGGTGCGGAAGCTCGCCGCACTGCTGGAAGACGCGCGGCAAAGCGGAGCGACGCGCGTGGTGACCATTGGCGGTGTGGGCAGCCATCACGTGCTGGCCACGGGCGTGTTCGGGAAATTGCTGGGGCTCGAGGTCGAAGCGGTGATCCTGAAGCAGCCCTGCTCGGCGCACGTTCTCCAGACCGTGCGCGCGAGCATCGGGCAAGGCGTGCGTCTCCACCCTGCGAGCTCCTATTCCGACGCGCTGCGCCGCTTCGCGGAGCTCGTCGATGCGGGCGCGTACGCCGTGCCTGCCGGCGGCTCGAACCGAATCGGCACGCTGGGTGTGGTCGCCGCTGCGCACGAGCTGGCGCAGCAGATCCGCGCGGGAGAGCTGCCCGAGCCCGAGCTGATCGTCGTTCCGCTCGGCTCTGGAGGCACCGTCGCGGGTCTGCTCGCGGGCCTCGAGCAAGCCGAATTGCGCACGCGCGTGTTGGCCATCTCGGTCACCGAGCCGCAGAAGCTCTTCGAGCGCCGGGCGCGTGCGTTGGCCCAAGAGTTGCTCGACGACACACTCCATGACCGGGTCGCGCAGCGGCTGGAGATCGAACGCAGTTATCTGGGCGAAGGCTATGGCCACGCCACGCTGGCGGGCAGCCGAGCCATGCAAGAAGCCACGCGCGTCGGGCTCACGCTCGACCAGACCTACACTTCGAAAGCGTTCGCTGCGGCGTTGGATCGCGTGGCGCTCGGTGCACAGCGGCAGGTCCTGTTCTGGCACACGCTGTCCAGCGCGCCGCTCGCTCCGCTCCTCGTGGGCGCGCCCACAGAGCAGCAGCTCGAACCTGCAATTCGTCAGCTCGCACACGACTGAGCCACGGGCCGCGTGCGGTCGGACAGCTCGCTGTTCGCCGGCGCGATCACTTGCTCGTTGCGAGCTCGACCGGCACGGGCAGCTTCAACCAAGCCTCGAACGTGCTCTGCAACGGGCAGCTCGCCGCTTCGCCGCACAAGGCGGCGTGTTTGCTCGTGAGCTCGGCGCTGATCACGTCGTTGCTCACGCCCCAGGCCTTGGCGCAGACCAAGTTCTTCGCGGTTTGGTTGACGTTCAGGGTGCCGCCCGCCTCGACCACCACGCTCGCAGGCTTGTTCTGACAGGAAGCACGTTTCAGGGCGCTACGCGTGGCCTCGTCACCGTCACTGAAGGCGCCATCGGGCGTCGAGTGCCAGAACAGCTTTGGCCCGGTGATGCGCGGGGGGCAGGCCTTGAGCCCGCAATCGGCGCCCAGGAATGCCACGAACGCACCGTAACCGCTGAAGTCGGGGCGCATGTCGAAATCGAGCTGTTCGATACCAATTCCGCCACCCACACTGGGAGCTTTGGCGTACGGCGCGACGCCGCTCTCGGAGAACGACCAAATCGGTGAGGCGTACGCGGCAGGCGCCCCGGCAGTGCCTTTGATCTCGTACGGCACGATCAGCTCGTCGCGGCCGTCATCGTCGTAGTCGTACACTTGCAGCGCTTGCAGCTCGAACGCACCGGGCGCCACATCGAAGCTGCCGAAGCTCGCGGACTGACGCACCCCGTCGAGGTCGACGCGCACGACCTCGAGCTGCAAGTGATGCTGACGCGCGGCGGCCTCGCCCTTACCGGCCGCTGCCTTCAACGCTAGCGCCCAAGATCCCAAGCCGCCGGGTTGGCACACGCCGAAGCGGCTGTATTTGGCAGCTTCAGTGGTGGTGAGGCGCGCCTCGCCTTCGGCCTTCTGGGCCGCACCGAGCACGGCCTTGCTCTCGTCCAGCAGTTGCTGGCAGGCACGGCGATGCGGGACGCCCGAAGCCGCCCATTCGAGCGTCGCTTTCGGACCCGTCACGTGCAGCGTGTAGCGCGTGTCGGTCCACTCGATCTCGACATCGCGCTTCTCGTCGCCCGACCAAGGCAGCACCAAGTTCAGCTCGCCCTGATCGTTCGCGGCGATCTCGTCGCCCGCTGCGGCGTCCGCGGCGGCGTTTTCGCGCTCGTCCTCAGCGTGCTGCTCGGAGGGCGGATTGCCGTGCACCGTTGCGCGTACCGGATGCCCACCCGTCCCGTTCTTCTTGCGGCACAGCAGCTGGAGCCAGCCGTCGAGGCTCGTTGCTTCGCAACCGAGACCCACCGCGTTGCCGATCGTCTCCTTGGTCCCGCCCTTGAAGGAAGCGGGGGCGCTACTCGGCGTTGTCGGCGCTGCTGCGGCCGGCGCAGCGCTCGCAGCCGGCGCGGCTGCCGGCGCTGGCGCGCTACTCGCCGGCACGCTCGAGAGCGCGCCCGACGGCGCGGCCGACGAATCCAGCGGCGCCGGCGTCGGCGACGACTTGCTACATCCCACGACCAACCCCAAAACCAACCAAGCCCCAATCTGTTTCATCTTGCGGCGACCTTTAGCAGGCGGCGTGCCAGCCCGATACGCTGCAAAAACACGCCGAATTGAGCAAAGAGCCGGCGGGCGCGTGGTGTACGGCACACCGCCTGTGTGTAGCGACCCACGGCTTGGCCCGTGGCGGCGGACATGCACTTGACAGCATATTCCTTGGAAGCCATATTTTCGACATGTTCGAAATCACGCCGACGTCCGAGTTCAGCGCCTGGTTCGAATCGCTGAGCCCGGAGCTCGCGGAGGAGGTCGCTTGCGCGCTCGATCTCTTGGCCGAAGCGGGCGTCGCGCTCGGGCCGAGCCGCACCAGCCGCGCCCTGCTTTGGTTCGACGGCTGCGGCAACGAAGTGCCGAGCGGCAGCTCGCAGGGCAACCGACCCCTTTGGCCTCGCGAAGCGGGCTTACTGTCACCCGGGCACACCACGGAGAGTCAGCTGCGATCGTTCGAGGACGTGCGTGAGCTGCTGCTCTGGCATCGTGAGGTCGTGCGCTGCCTGGAATCGACCGCGTTTCGCGAACGCCTGGCGCGGCTCGAGCCAAAGGCCGCGGGCGTCGCGCTACGCGCAGTCGAGAATCTGAAGGTGCGCTTGAAGGCCGTGGCAAAGCGCATCGCGCTCCAAGGTCCGCTGCCCCGGCCCGCGCCGGCGCATTTGCCACCTTCCGCACTGAGCGCGCTCTCGCCGCGCGAAGTGCGCATCCTGCAAGAGCGCTTCGCGCCCGAGAATGAGCTGAAGCAGGGCTTCTTCGAAGTATTGCGGCTCGTTGGGCTCGAACCTTCACAGATGCTGAACTCCGCGAGCGGGCTCTGTGAGCTGACCATTCCCAGCACCGAGCCGCCGCTGCGCGTGTTGTTCGGTCTGGACGCGCCGGCTCAGCGCATCGTCGTGTTGCTCGGCGAGCCGCTCACCCGCAGTTATTATGGGGATTCGGTGAACCTGGCCGAGCGGCGCTGGCTGCAGTATTGCGCGAGCCCCGCAGCGCCCACGGCGAACCCTGTCGAGCCATGACGAAAACCTGGAAGTCACTCAAGCAATCGCGGCTCGGTGCCGAGGGCGAAGCGCGCGTGCGCGCTCGCGTCGCCGCCAACGTCGAGGAGCTCACGCTCAAGGCCATGCGCCAACGGCTCGAGCTCACCCAAACCGAGGTCGGGCGCTCTGCAGAGATGACGCAGTCGGAGCTATCGCGCTTGGAAGCGCGCAGCGATCATCTGACCTCGACCTTGCGCCGTTACATCGAGGCGCTCGGCGGCAAGCTCGAGATCAGCGCCGTGTTCGGCGATCAGCGAGTGAAGCTGAAAGACGGCTGAAGCGAACCGGCTGCGCCGCCGAAGGCTCCGTGCCCCAGGCCCACTCCGCGTGACCATCAACACCCGTCTCCTCGAGCCTGTCGATGGTCACCGATCACGACCCGTCACGGCGCAGCCTTCGGCGGCGCGTTGCAGGGGTGACGAGATGTCGATTTCGAATCAAGTCGCTCGCCCGAACTTGCTCGGTCGTCGGATCGCGCAAGGGTCGAGCCTTCTCGGCGTTAGGGTTCGTCCAGGGACCGAGCCACCATGCAATACCCGCCGACGCCAATTCGATTGCTGCGCTGCCTGTCGCCATTCCTGCTTGCCTCGTCCGGCGCGTGCGCCACGGCGAGTTACGACAGCGGCTATTTCGACTCGGCCGACGCAGCGGGCAGCACAGGCCTCGCCGGCGCGAACGCCG
>OUNO010004842.1_pt1 | contig 36745 bp, 29 predicted proteins | sample 1779811 | NCBI WGS metagenome assembly OUNO01 (sample SAMEA3914804, study PRJEB12502) | metagenome | biome: forest; material: soil | place: Canada | collected 2010-06-25 | depth 0.3 m
GACCGTGGACGCCGGCGTCGCCGAGGATTCCAAGCCGTTCCTTGGCAGCAACTTCCAGGCCACCTTGCGCGACCTCGAGGGCCGGATGCGGGCCGCGGCCGCCAATCTCGAATTCGAGGAAGCGGCGCGGCTGCGCGACGAGATCAAGCGCTTGAAGTTACTCGATCTTGAGTTCGCCAGGGACGCATTGCAGGACTGAGCCTGGGACCGGCCGGCGCATCCCATCGCCCGCTCGCGCGTTTGTTCCGACCGGGGGGTCACGCGGAGCTCTCCCATGAAAGTTCTCACCCTTTCCCTCATTGTCGGCGCAGTAGCGGCGGTGACCGGCTTGGCCCCTGCGACCATGGCCAGGGCCCAGCCCGTTGAGCACGAGGTCGCCTCGCCATCCCACGGCGACTGGACCTTGAAACAGCGAGAGGACTGGCTGAAGGAGCGCATCGAGCGCTCGCGCGACGACGGCTCGCTGGCCCATTCGGAATACGACCGGGTTCGGCACGCGCTGGACGATATCCGGCACGACGAAGACCATATGCGCGATCACCACAAGGGTCAGCTGACGGACAACGAGAACGCGCGCCTCGAAGCGCGCTTGGACGACGTCGCTTCGACCATCCATTGGCTCAGGGCCGAGAATCTCGAACGGCCTTGGTAATCCCGCTCAGAGCCTGATGGCCATCTTGACCTAGTGGGACGCTGCTGTGGCAATAAGCCAACCGCCGGCGACCAGGAAGCCCAGCCCTGCCACGCGAGAGACCAGCCGGCCGCCCGGCGCGATCTTCTCGATGAGCACGAAGGCCGAAATCGCCGCGATCCACAGCACGTTCATGACCCCGCCGACAAATAGCAACGCCATCAGCGCCCAGCAGCAGCCCACGCAGTAGGCGCCGTAGCGCAGGCCCAGCCGCACGGCGCCGGCCGGGTCGCGCCGGAATCCGCCGTGCCGCTGGATGAACAGCTTCGGTGACTGGCATTGCGCCAGGCAGACGTTCTTGATCGGCGTCCATTGGTACAATCCGGCCACGATCAGGACGACGCCGGCGAACACGCGGCTGACACCCGCCATCTTCGGATTGAGCAAGGCGGCGCTGTCGAGTCCCCACTGCGCGGCCGTAGCGGCAAGCGCAAAGCCAAACCACACCAGAAGGTATCCGGCGACGAACCATCCGGTGGCCACGAACAGCTTGCCCTGGTCGGGGGCCTCCTTGCTGACTCGCTCGTGGGCCAAGACCACCGGGACGGCGGACGGCGTCATCATCGCGACCATTATCACCGCCCACATGGCGAACACGTAGCCGGCTTCGACCAGGCTCCACGGGGCGCGGGCCGGAACCATGTCGCGGGCGAGGGAGGGAATCATCCGCATGTCGGACGTGACCATGGCGCCGGGGTCCACGGCCGCCGCCAGCCATAAGATATAGCTCCACGCCAGGGCGGTCAGCGCCGCCAGTGCGACCGCCACCACTACGCGATCACGCTGGATCGCCCGCTCAAGGATCGAACCCACCACGATGGTTAGCTGACGACGCCGACGACGGCCTCACAGAGGCCGTAAGGCGGCGGAGCGTTGAACTGGCCGGGGCGGCCGTAGGCGCAATGGCAGTGAGAAGAGTTCCGGCCCCGAAGATGCAAACTGACGTCTGTCATCGCCGCCTCCCAGGAGGTCTTGTCGGCGATCACGCTATCACTGCGGCCGGCGGCTCGAAAGCCGAAAGCCGGCTCCGGCGGGACGCCCCTCGACCTAAGCCGAGGGGCGCAAGGCCTTCAGTATGAACCGGCGATCTGGATGATCTCGCCCGTCTGGAGGTCGATCAGGACTATCTCGTCGCCGAGGAAGACCCACGCGGTTCCGTACGGCGCGGGCGGCAGACCATAGTCGTACGGATCGGACACGTAGTAGCTGCGCAGTTCATAGGGCACGACGGCGCCGACTTCCCAGTCATAGCCGTACCAGCGCGGATCGACATGGTAGTAGCCCCAGCCTGGCGCGAACCAGAAGCCGCTGCGGTGGCCTGCGTAGCCTTCGAACCCGTGGCGGCCGCGCCACCAGTCGCCGGAAAGCCGGCTGCTTCGGTTCAAGGTGCGGCCTTGATACTGGCCACCCTGATATTGGCGGCTCCCCTGGTATTGGCCGCCGCCCTGATACTGGCCACCCTGGTACTGGCGGGCGCCCTGATACTGGCCCGTGTTTGGGCGCGTCGGCGCAGATTGACCGCCCTGGTAGCCGCGATAGCCGCCGTTCTGGCCGGTCGGCGTAGGAGCCCGATAGGTCGGGGCCGTCCGGTTCTGCGGCGCATAGTTGCGCGGCCCAGAGGCGGCGCCTCCCTGCGGGGCCCGGTAGGCCGGGGCGGAGCCCTGTCCGCGGCCGGCCGGCGGCGTGTAGTTCCCCTTCGCGGGCGCGCCGCTCGGGTGCTGTGCGCGGGGGGCGGTATTGTTGCGATGGTCCTGCCCCTGGTCGGACTGGGCCAGGGCCGGCCCGGCCAAGACCGCCACCGCGGCAGCGGAAAGAATCAGGCGCTTCATGATGCGTCTCCCAAAAATGGACAGGTTTCCCTGTTGGAAGCCGCTTCTAGGCGGCCACGCATGAACCCGGTTTGAACGCACCATGGCGCCTGTCGTTCATCAAACTGGCTGCGGGAGCCTCAGAGTCGGTGTGGAAGCACCACGCCGGTGAGGATGGCGGCGTATTGCATGCCCGCGGCGGCGATCACAAAGCCATGCCAGATGGCGCGGCGGAAAGGCAGGCTTTGGCGCACATAGACGATCACGCCCGCCGAATAGACCAGACCGCCGGCCAGGAGCAGGATCAGGGCCAGCAGAGATACTGTCGCCAGCAGGGGCTTCACGGCCACAACTGCGATCCAGCCCAGCGCCAGATAGAGCGCAACCCAGAAGCCCCGGCCGAGGCCCGGCAGGAACAACTTGCCGGCCACGCCCGCCCCGGCCAGAAGCCACACCGTGGCGGTCATCCCGATCGCCCAGCCGCCAGTCAGGCTCTGGGTGGTGAACGGGGTGTAGGAGCCCGCGATCATCAGGAAAATGGCTGCATGATCGAGCCGACGCAGCAAGGGCCGTCGCCGCGGGCTGGCGAGGTTGTAGGCCGCCGAGCAAGCGAACATGGCCATCAGGCAAGCCGCATAGACCCCGATGGCCGCCGTCTGGCTCAGCCGCCCCAGTCCGAGGGAAAGAGCGAGCAAGGTCAAGCCGCCCACCCCGCCAGCCGCGAGGCCGGCCACGTGCACCCAACGGTCCGCGGCTCGTTCCGCGGCGCTTGGATAGTGTGGACCCGGTTCGGGCGGCTTTGACTGAACGCTCATTGACGGTTCCGAAATGGGTGCGCGTGATCCCAAACCATACTAAGGTCGGCGGAGGACAATGTATTCAATTGGAGTGGGCCCTTGACCAGAAACGCTTTCGTCGCCCTCACAGTTAGCCTGCTCGTGGCTGCCTCGACCGCGGCAGTCGCGCAGACCGATCCGGCGGCAGGGACGCCGCCAAGCACCGGTCCGGCCACGCCGGTCCCTTCCGCCGCGGCCAAGGCGAATCCGGACGACAAGGTGATCTGCAAGACCCAGACGCCCTCTGGGAGCCGGCTGGGCGCCAAGCGCGTGTGCATGAAGAAATCCGACTGGGACGCGCAGTCGCAAAGCGCCGGCGACCAACTTCGTTTCCGCCCGCCACAGCCCCACTGACTTTTCGGCGCTCAGCGCGGCAGGAGGTTGCTGAGATCGTAGCCGGCTGCCGAAGTCAGGCGGATCAGTTCGTCTCTCGCCTTCGCGCCCGCGCCCAACTCTCCTAGAGCCCAGGTCATAATTGAGCGTGCGCCCGAGCGGCAATAGGCGAGCCCCTTGCCGTTGCTTGCCGCCAGAACACGGGACATTTCGGCCACCTGATCAACGGTCGGTCGACCGACGACAGGAATGTGGGCGTAACTCAGGCCTTCGGATTTGGCCGCGGCCTCGATCTCGGCGGAGGCGGGCTGATCCGGCGATTCTCCGTCCGGCCGATTGTTGATAAGCAGGGTGAAGCCGAGCCCCTTGGCCGTGACGACGTCATCGACCGCAATCTGGGGACTGACCGCGAACTCGGGAGTGACGGGGCGGAACTGGGTCATCGTCTCACCTGACCTAGACTGTTAGCTCTCGCGCTTGGCCTTGCCGGCCCCCTCGCCGTCAATGGTCATGAAGAATGCCCCCAGCAAACCCTTGCTGATCACCACTTTTGAGCCCTTGTGCGGCCGGCGACCCAGTTCCACCGGCTCTATCTGGCGCCAGACCGCGCCATCGTCGAGGGTAATGACCCACTCGCCCAAGGGGTTGCGACCGACGTCGACGGCGGTCGCGGTGACGTGGTTGGCCTCCTCCACCTTCTCTCCGCGCTCCAGGAACGCGAGCGATGGCAAGGCGAAGCCGAACGCCTGGCGCCGAGCCTTGCGCCTTTGCTCGCGGTCGATGGCCACCAGATCGCCGCTGGCGGTGGCCTGGGCCACGGCCGCGACGGCCTTGTCGTAACAGGCAAGCCGCTCAGCGTCGCCGACCAGCTTGCGGCAATCAAGCAGACTGTCGACCACGGCCGGATTGGTCAGTGGCTTCGCGCCGGACTTGGCGGCCGGCGCCATCGTTGGCGCCGCCATGAGGGCGAGCCCCGCCGCCACCAGAAAAGTCGATTTTACGTTCCGCATGGCGGTCGCTCCCCAGCGTGATCCATTCAGCGGACATACAAACCCGGGAGACGCAAGCGCGCAATCGGCGCCTGGGCATGCCCGCAGCCCCCAAATCCCGCGATCTAGCGGCAAAAATTCGCGCGGCGCCCCACCGATCCCGGAATCTGTGACCGGAAAGTGACAGGCCGGCGACGATCACTATTACAGATGCGTAATCTGCGTTGACCGATTCACCCGCTCGATCCTAAGTGCGGGCCAACCGGGGGGGATTTTCTGCCCGGAAAACTTGCGCTCGCGCCCGAGCGCCGCGCAGGCGGCGTTTTTTGGGCTGAATGGAGGGACTCTCACTTGACCAATCAAACCATGCGTACGCGCCTGATGGCGTCGTCCATGATTTCCGGCGTTGCTCTGGTGGCCGTGTCCGTGACCGGCGCCCAGGCGCAGACCGCACCGCCTCCGCCATCGTCGCCGCAGACCGTCCAGGAGTTGGTGGTTACGGGTTCCCGCATCCCGCAGAGGAACCTGACCAGTGTCAGCCCGATCACCACGGTCAACAGTCAAACGATAAAGCTTCAGGGCACGACCAACGTCGAGGACCTGATCAACAATCTGCCTCAGGCGTTCGCCGACTTCGGCACCTTCGAAACCAACGGCGCCAGCGGCACCTCGACCATCGACCTGCGCGGCCTCGGCAATACGCGCACCCTGGTTCTGGTGGACGGCAAGCGCCTGCAGCCCGGCGACCCCAATGTGCCCGTCGCTGACATCGACATGATCCCGCCGGCGTTGATCGACCGGGTGGAAGTCCTCACCGGCGGCGCCTCCGCCGTCTATGGTTCGGACGCCGTAGCCGGGGTCGTGAACTTCATCATGAAGCACAACTACCAGGGCCTGCAGATCGACTCCGAATATTCGATTGGCGAACACGACAATAACAGCCAGCAGGCTCGCGCCGACAACAAACTCGGCCAGGCCGTCTTCGGCCTGCCCGACGTTGGTCTGCCCTCCGGTGCGGTCTGGGCGGGTGGGCGCTACACGACGACCATCACCGGTGGCTCCAATACGCCGGACGACAAGGGCAATGTCGAGTTCTACCTGGGATACACGCATCTGGACGCGGTCACTCAGGATAAGTACGACTGGAGCAAGTGCAGCCTCGCCACCAACACCAGCAACAACGCCCAGCAGTACTGCCTGGGCTCCTCGAACGACGCGACCGGACGGCTGATCCCTGAGAGTGGGCCCAATGCGGGGGCCAGCTTCAATATCCTGGGAACACCCGTGGGCGGCCTGATGGCGCCGTTCAGCTCAGCCCAGGACTTCAACTTCTCCCCGTACCAGTATCTCCAACGCGCCGACGACCGTTATACGGCCGGCGAATTTTCGCACTATGAAGTCGCCCCATGGCTCGACCTGTATTCGAGCTTCATGTTCATGGACGACCACACCGTTGCCCACCTCGGGCCAACGGCCGCGTTCCTCGGCGACACCTTCACCATTCCTTGCAACGATCCGCTGCTGTCCACCGCCCAGGCCAACACCCTGTGCGGCGCGAGCGCCGGCGTGGCCGGGCAGAGCGCCGAGGTCCTGATCGGTCGGCGTAACGTCGAAGGCGGCGCGCGTGTCTTCGACACGACACACGAGGACTACCGCATCGTATTTGGAGCCAAGGGCGATATCGGCTCGGGCTGGTCGTATGACGTCTCGATGCAATATGGCCGCTCGGTCCTGACGGACGTCGAGACCGGCCAGTTCCTGATCAGCCACCTCGACAACGCCCTGGACGTGATTCCGGGGCCGAACGGCCCGGTGTGCGCCTCAGGCGCCAAGGGTTGCGTGCCGTGGAACATCTGGTCCCCCGGTGGGGTCACCCAGGCGGCGCTCAACTACGTCGGCGGCACGGCCGAGGACAGCGGCTACACCACCGAACAGGTGGTCACCGGCGCCATCACAGGCGATCTTGGCCAGTACGGCGCGAAATCGCCATGGGCTTCCGACGGAGTCGGCGTCTCGGTCGGCGCCGAATATCGGCGTGAATTCCTGTCCTTCCAGCCAGACCAGCTGGAGGAAAGCGGCGATATTTCGGGCGCGGGGACGTCGGCTCCCACCGTCGGCTCGCAGTCCGACAAGGACGTCTTCGGCGAAGTCCGCATACCGCTGATCCAGAACATGCCGCTCGCCAAGGACCTGCAGTTCGAAGGCGGCTACCGCTGGTCGGACTACACTTCCGGCGGCTCCAACAGCACCTATAAGCTGGGCGCCGACTGGCAGGTCGTTTCCGACCTGCGCCTGCGTGCTTCCTACGAGCGCGCCGTCCGCGCTCCGAACGTGGACGAACTGTTCGGGCCGCAGATCACCGGCCTGTTCGGCGGTGGCGATCCGTGCGCGGGGTCAAGTCCGACCTTCACCCTGACTCAGTGCGAACTCACCGGCGTCACCGCCGCTCAGTACGGCCACATCCCTCAGTGCGTCTCCGGCCAGTGCGGGCTGATCAGCGGCGGCAACCCCGATCTCCTTCCCGAAACCGGCAAGACCTATTCGTTCGGCTTCGTGATCACGCCGACGTTCTTCCGCGGCTTCTCGCTCTCGGCGGACTACTTCAACATCGAAGTGGATAACGCGGTCACGACCCTCCCGGCCCAGCAGATTCTGGCCGGCTGCGCCACCGAGGGCATCTCCGCCGATTGCACCCTCATCTCGCGCAACCCGATCGGGTTGCTGTTCGGCACCGGCGCAGTCAAGTCGTTGGATTTCAACGCCGCATCCCTCAAGACGACCGGCGTCGACGTCAACGCCGACTACCGGACATCGCTATCCGACTGGCACCTGGGCGATTTCGGCTCGATCGACTTCAACTTCACCGGCACCTATGTCCACACCCTGTCGACCACCCGGGTCGGCATCGGCACCTACGACTGCGACGGCCTCTATGGCGTCACCTGCGGCACACCGACGCCGAAATGGCGGCACCAGTTCCGCATCAATTGGACGACGCCGTGGAACCTCACGTTGTCGGCAGCTTGGCGGTATCTGAGCCCGACATCGCTCGACTTCGACTCGAGCCAGCCTTTGCTGGCCAAGGCCTCACCGGACGGTGCGCCGGACACCAATCCGACCGACGCCCATATCCCGGCGTTCAGCTACTTCGACGTGTCGTTCCAGTACAAGTTCGAAAATCGCTACACTCTGCGCGGCGGCGTCAACAACATCTTCGACAGGACCCCGCCGATCCTCGACACCAACAGCTTCGGCATCACGGCGCCGGCGTTCGGCAACGCCAACACCTGGCCGCAAGTTTTCGACCCCCTGGGCCGGGTGTTCTTCGTGGGTCTGACCGCCGACTTCTGATCGACGGCCTAGGCCAGACTGCCTTCGCGGGCCAGGTTCGACCTTTCGGGGTCGGGCCTGGCCCGAAACTTTTTTGGGATGCGCCACTCCGGCGCCGTCGCTTGCCTGACGCCGCCGCGACCATTAGCCTGACAGCCGCATCCACCCGAGACGCCCCATGACCACGACGCCGACGGCCGGCGCCCTCACACCCGACGCCTCGGCGACGCGCATCTCTCAGATCGCCAAGACCGCCAGGGGTGATGTGCCCAAAGCGATAAAGCTGGCCTCACGGGCCAGGGCCGACGGGATCAGGTCGCCGCTGGTTCATCATCTGGTGGCACTGGAGCTGCAGGACGCCGGCCGGTTCGAGGAGGCGATCGCCGAACTCGGGTTAGGACTCGCGCTCGCTCCACACGATCCGGGCCTGATGACGACTGTCGGATATTGCCTGCTTGAGCTTGGCCGGCGCCAGGAGGCCGCGCGGGTGTTCGAAACGGCGTTAAAGCTGGATCCGCGGTCGGTTGACGCAACTTACGGCTACGCTTGCGCGGCGGAACGCCTGGGCGCGCTGGAATCCGCCGAGTCAGCTTTCAAGCGGGTCCTCGCGCTTGACCCTAATCACGCCAACGCCTTGGCTGGGATCTCCGGTCTGGCGGCTCGCCGGCGCGATTGGCCGACGGCCCGCAAATACGCCGAGCAAGCGTCCCAGCTGGACGGGCGACAGACCGACGCTCCGATGAATCTGGCCCGCATTGATATCGGCGAGGGCGATTTCGAGCGCGCGCGCGCGCGCCTGGGGGAGATACTCCCTCGCCCCGATCTGAAGCCATTGGCGCGTTCGAGCACTCACATTCTGCTGGGGGACGCCCTCGATGGATTGGGGCGGTATCCGGCGGCCTTCGAGGCCTATGCCGAAGGCAAGGCCCAACTCGACAATCTGTATGCGCTCGAATTCGGGGGTGTGGAACAGCCGCGGTCGCCGGAAGTCGTCGGCGCCATGGTCGCCGAATTCGAGGCGACTCCCGCCGAAGCCTGGGCCATGGCAAGCCGCTCAGCCAGTGGCGGACCCGAGCGGGGCCACGCCTTTCTGATGGGATTTCCCAGGTCGGGCACGACCTTGCTCGAACAAGTGATCGCTACTCATCCGGACATGATCGCCCTGGGTGAACGCCCGGTGATGATCGATGCTGAGGCCGAATTCGTGACGCGCGCGGGCGGCATAGCGCGGCTGGCCGGCGTAATGGGCGAGATGTTGGAGCCGTACAGGCAGTCTTACTGGAGACGGGTGAGAGAATTCGGGGTTGATCCCACAGGGAAGGTGTTCGTCGACAAGCATCCGCTTGGCGCCATGCGCATTCCACTCACCTACAAGATGTTTCCCGACGCGAAGATCATCTTCGCCTTGCGCGATCCGCGCGATGTGGTGCTCAGCTGTTTCCGGCGCAGCTTCAACATGAATGCCAATATGTACGAGTTCAACACGATCCTCGGCGCCGCCCATTTGTACGCCGAGGTGATGGCGGCCGGAGAAGTCTATCTGGAGCGACTTCCGGTAAGGGCCCTTCGCGTGCGCCATGAGGACCTGGTGGCGGATTTCGATTCCGTCGCCGGCGACCTGTGCGCCTTTCTGGAGGTGGACTGGACTCCCGCGCTCAGGGATTTCGCGGCGACGCAACGCCCCATCGCCACGCCGAGTGGGGTCCAGGTGACCAAGGGCCTCAACAGCGAAGGGGTGGGTCACTGGCGCAACTACGCCTTCGCGCTCGAACCGGCGGCGTCGATTCTGGCGCCGTGGATCGAAAAATTCGGCTACCCGCCGAACTGACGCGCCCGTCCATGGCGCGCGCCACCCAGCTCACACCAATTGATCCCGCCCGGCGAACCGAGATGCTGGAGGGCGTGTTCGCGGCCGTGCGCGCCGGCGACACGGCTCAGGCCAGCCGACTTGCTGTCTACGCTCTGGCGCGTGGCGTCGAGCATCCCGTCTTGCTCAATCTCAGAGCCCTGGATTTCGAAGAAGCCGGGCGCTTCGACCAAGCTCTGGCGGATCTTCGACGCGCCCATATACTGGCGCCTGATGATTTCACCATCCTGAACGCCTGCGGCCTCACCCTCGCGCGCATGGAGCGACGGGAAGAAGCGCTCCGCTGCTACGATCAGGCGCTGGCGTTGAAACCTGACTTTGGCCAGGCCTGGTTCAATCGCGGCCACGTGCTTGAGCGCGTGGGTGAAACTGGCGAAGCCGCCAGGTCCTACGCCAAGGCCGTGGAGATCCACCCCCAAAATGTCCAGGCGTGGGCCAATATGGCGACCCTCGCCGCGCGGCGCGGCGACCCCGAGTCAACCCGCGTTCATGCTCAGCGGGCCCTAGACCTTCAGCCCGATCATCCCACCGCGGTCCTGGCCCTGGCGAGCGTCGAACTCTCCGAACCGAGGGCCGCTGAACGGCGTTTGCAAACGCTGCTCAAACAGACCCTGACGCCGTTCGACAAGGCCATGGCGCTCGGCCAGCTGGCCGACGTACTCGATATTCTGGACAAACCCGCTCAAGCCTTTGACGCCTACACGGCCAGCAATGCCGTGTTCCGTGACGCTCTGGCTTCGAGGTTTGCTGCGCCGGGGCTCGACACGGTGGCCGACGTTGTCAACTGGCTCATCTCATGGGCTGAAGACCTGGACGCAGAGCGCTGGATCGTCGATGCGGACGCCGACGATAGCGGGCCGCGCCACCATGTCTTTCTCTTGGGATTCCCGCGCTCGGGAACCACTCTCATGGAGAGTTTCCTGGCCGCGCATCCCGATGTGGTCAGTCTCGAGGAACGAGAAACGCTGACCGCGGGAGTCATGGGGTTCCTGAACGGCCGCCGCAATCTGGACCGGCTTGCGTCGGCGCAGGGCCGCGAACTGCAGGCAATGCGAAGGGATTATTGGGCGAGAGTGCGCAGGTTCGGCGTGGAACCGGCCGGCAAGATCTTCATCGATAAGAACCCCTTCAACACGCTCAAACTTCCCCTCATCAAGAAACTTTTCCCAAAGGCCAAGATTATCTTTGCCCAGCGCGATCCCAGGGAGGTCGTGCTGAGCTGCTTTCGCCGGCGTTTCAATTTCAGCGCTTCGACCTATGTGTTCCTGGACATCAAAGCTACCGCCGCTAACTATGACGGCACGATGCGGTTAGCGCAGCTCCTGAGGGCGAAGCTAGGGTTCGATGAGTTCACACTGGTTTTCGAGCGACTCATCGCCGACTTCCCGGCAGAGGCGCGGCGAGCGTGCGATTTCATCGGCGCCGAATGGCGGCCTGAGCTTCTAGACTTCGCCGATCGCGCCCGGCGTGGGGAAGTGGCCAGCGCCAGCTCGGCACAGATCGCGCGTGGGCTCTACACCGACGGGACCGCCCATTGGCGGCGCTACCGGGCACAACTTGCCCCGGTGTTGCCGATCCTCGCGCCGTGGGTCGAGACGTTTGGCTATCCGCCCGACTGATCGGGGCAGGCCTGCGTCCAGCGCGACCTAGTCCCACCTGCTCGTGGCCGCGCCATAGGATCCAACCGAGCCCAGAGTGGCCGCGACGAGCTTCCGCTCTTCAACGGTGAGTTCAGGCCGCCAAACGTCGAATATCAGCACCACGCGAAGCTCGTCGCTATTGTTCCAGGCCTCGTGCTCGATGGAGTCATCGAAGATGAGAGCCTCGCCCTCCCGCCACTGACGCGTTTCGTTGCCCACCCGAAGTCCGCAGCCTGGAGGGACGATCAGAGGCAAGTGACAGATCAGCCGGGCGTTGGTGTGCCCAGTATGGGGTGGGATGCGAACGCCGGGACGCAGAAGCGAGAACAACACCGCCGGTGTGCGCCCGGGCGCGTCGGTCAGAGGAACGGACTTCAGGGCCGCGAAGGTATTCGGGCACCGCCGGACGGCCTCGGTCACCACCTCGCCGAACTTGATCAGGTAGAAGGCGCCCCAATCGGGGCTGTCGATCAGACTGCCGTAGTCCCTGCGCGGCCGGTTCGGGTCGGTCTGCACATAGGGACTGAAGGCGCTGCCGTCGCGGAGCACACTTTGCAGTTCGTCGCGAATCTCGGGCGTTCTGGCCTCAAACCTGGCCAGCCAGGGGAATTCCGATCGCTCATAGAACTGGCGATGCGGCAGCTCGGGATAGAAGAAGGCGGTCGGTGACTGGAGATAGATCTGCTTTTTTCCAAACAGCAAGTCCAGGGATTGGCTGAATCGCCGGGAGGACGTGGCCCGGTCAAACCCGGCGTCGGCGAGGGCAGCCAGCAAGTGAGACTCGTACGAACCAGTGAAACGCGCGCTTTCACGTTGGGCGCGCCGGACTTCGGCGCGCAGTTCCGCCGGCAGTGATTCCGGGTCTCCCGCCCGAGCCGTCACCGTCTGGTAGAAGGCGTGCGCCGCCCGGGTGTCGCCGGTTCTGGCGAGGTGGTCCGCCTTCATTATCAACGCCCGCAGATGATCTTTGTCGGCGGCCAGCGTCCTTTCGAGTGCAGCGAGTTGGCCTTGATCATCTCCCAGGCCCCGGCGCGCCAACGCCACGCCGTACCAAGCGTCCGCATCCGCCGGAACAGCTTCGGCCGCACGCTCGAACAGGCTCAGGGCCGCCGCCAGATCATGCCGGCGCAAGGCTTCCGCGCCCGCCTGGCGGAGTTGATCGGGACTCATGCTCTCGGTCACGGGGCCTTGATACTGCGCTCCCCAATTCGGCCCTTGCCGCATCACCCAACGCTTGGCCAAAGCTATATCTCCGGCCAGCGTGTGGGCCAAGCGGCTTGCTCAGCGGCCGCTTTGGGGTGGCGGAGCGATTGCAAGGCGGCTAAGGGCGGGCATGGCCGCCCTCGATCAGACCGCTACGCTTGCCTCCATCAAGGTGGGAGCGGACCGCGCGCTGAGGAGCGGGAATCTGGCTGCCGCGCGCGAGCAGTTTCAGCGCGCTGTCGCCCTGGCGCCGGAGCGGGTGGATCTGTGGATGGGTCTGGCCGCCACCCAACGCGCGGCGGGCGATCTCCAAGACGCTCTGTTGTCGGTGGGCAATGCGCTGATCGCCGAGCCGCGATCCTTTCCGGCTCTGCTCATGAAGGGCTCGCTGCTGGAATCGATCGGGCAGATGATCCCCGCGACAACGACCTACGCCGCTGCGGTGAAGCTGGCTCCGCCGATCGAGAGCCTCACTGAGCCCGCGCGCCAGGCGTTGGTCCACGCCCGGGCGGTGCAGCAGCGTCACATGGAGGAGTTGGCCGCCAGCCTCAAGGCGGAAGCCGGCCTGTCCGGGCTGGCGCCGGAATCGGCGCTCGGCCGGCGCACGGACACGTTCATCGAGGCCATGGTCGGGCGCCGCCGCGTCTACCACCAGGAGCCGGTTCAGTTTCACTATCCGGGTCTGCCGGCGATCGAATTCCACGAACGGGACACGTTTCCGTGGCTCGAGGCTTTGGAGGCGCGCACCGAGGCGATCCGCAAGGAAGTCCTGGGAGTGCTCGCCGAGGACACGCCCGAACTCACGCCATACATCAATTACCCGCCGGGATTGCCCATCGATCAATGGGCCGAACTGAATCACTCCAGCAATTGGAGCGCGTTCCATCTCCATTTCGAAGGCGCGCGGGTGGAGGCCAATTGCGCCAGATGTCCCGAGACGATGGCGGCCATTGCCCTCATCGACCAGCCCAAGGTTGTTGGTCGCTCGCCTGCGTCCATGTTCTCGATCCTTAGACCGCGCACGCGCATACCGCCTCACACGGGCGTGGCCAACACCAGGCTGGTGATGCACTTGCCGCTGATCGTGCCCGAGGGCTGCGGTTTCCGAGTTGGGGGAGAGACGCGGCAGTGGCGCGTCGGCGAAGCGTGGGTGTTCGACGACACTATCGAACATGAGGCGTGGAACGACAGCGACGAGCCGCGCGCCATCCTGATCTGCGATGTCTGGTCTCCCGGGCTGTCCGTCGAGGAACGGGAACTCATCGGCCGCCTAACGGCCGCGCTCGACCGCTTCAACGGCGGTGCGGGAGCCGGGAGCGCCCTTTGACCGCCGACGATCGCGCCCGGCTCGAGGCGGCCGAGACTCTCATGCGCGCAGGGCGCGTCGGACAGGCGGTCCAGGCTCTGCGCGAATTGACGGCCGCCCGTCCCAGTCTCGCTGCGGCTTATGAGCTGCTCGCGACAGCGCTGGAGACTTCGGGAGACCGTGTTGGCGCGGAAAGCGCCCTGCGCGCGGCTCTGACCGCCGATCCGGGCTCGGCATCATCGGCGACGCGGTTGGCGACAATACTGACGGCGCGGCGGCGCCCGGCCGAAGCCGTGCGCATTCTGGAGCCCTTCGTGGGCGGCCCTTCGGCCGATGTCAGGCTGCTTACGGCCTACGGTTCGGTTCTCAAGAGCCTCGAGCGCCGGGATGATGCGGTCGAGGCCTATGCCATGGCTGCGAAGGCGGCGCCGGAAATCGCGGCGGCGCAGCACAACCTGGCGGGCGCATTGGGCGACGCCCATCGCTTCTCTGATAGCGAGAGAGCGATGCGCAAGGCTTTCGCCATGGGCCAGGACGCGCCGGAATCCTGGCTGGTTCTGGGACGAGCGCTTTTGGGATTGATGCGGTTTGATGAGGCTGACGCAGCCTTCCGTGAAGCCGTCCGCCGTCGCCCCTCGTACGCGGAGGCGCACGCCGAGCTGGCCCAGCTCATCTGGATGCGCACCGAAGACCTCGCCTCGGCAACCGAGACGATGAACGCGGCCATGCAGTCCAACACCGACCCAGCGCTGTGCCTCGCCAAGGCGAAGGTGCTGGAATATGCCGGGGATGTCGACGGCGCGTACGTCGTCCTCACCGAAGGCCTGTCAACCCGTCAGTACGATCCGCATCTTCATGTGGCGGCCGCGCTGTTGATCATGCCAAGAGACGCCGAGCTCGGGTTGCAACACGCCGAGAAGGCCTACGCCGCGGCTCCCGACCTCGGTCCGACGGCGGCCGCCCTGTGCCAGGCGAACCTGGCCATGGGCCGAGCCGACACGGCCGCCGCAATGGCCGAGGCGCTATGCCGGGACTGGCCGTTGGATCAGCATCCCGTCACACTCTTGGCCACGGCGCTGCGTATCAATGGGGACGATCGTTATCGCCAGCTCTATGATTACGGCCGACTGGTGCGCACATGGACAATCGAGACGCCGCCCGGCTGGGCTTCTCTTGATGCCTATCTCGCCGATCTTGCCTCGAGCCTAAGGGGGCTGCAGCGCCTGCAAGCCCACCCCATTGGCCAGTCCCTGCGCAACGGCGCCCAGACGGGTCAGTCGCTCGCGCGCTCCCAGGACCCGGTCATCAAGGCGTTCTTCTCGGCGATCGACGCGCCCATTCGCGCCTACATCGCAATGTTGGCCGAGCACAATGACGTCCTCGGCCGTCGTGTGACTGCTGGTTATCGGTTCTCGGGGGCCTGGTCGGTGCTCCTTCGGCCAGGCGGCCACCATGTGAACCATATTCACCCCATGGGGTGGATCTCATCGGCCTTCCACGTCGAACTGCCGGATGCTGTGGAGAATGGACGCCAGGGCTGGCTCAAATTCGGCGAGCCCGGATTGCTCACCAGCCCTGTCCTCGGACCGGAACACTTCGTCAAACCCAGGGCCGGCGATCTGGTCCTCTTCCCCTCGTATATGTGGCACGGAACCGTTCCGTTCGGCGGCAAGGAAACGCGATTGGCCGCGGCCTTCGATCTTCTCCCTGCCTGACGGCGTTCGTCGCCAAAGCCATCGCGATTCGACTGGACGTCAGTCGACCCCCCGCGCGCACGTGTCGCGTGCGACTCCTGCCCGGCGGGTGTATGCTTCACCGATTGAGGCGAGGCCGGGGAGATGGGCCACGACCGCACGACACGGCGGCAAGCGATAACGGCATTGGCCGCGGCGTGGCTATGGCGTTTTCCCACAAGCGCCAGCGCCCAGTTTGCCGAGATCGATTTGCTGCATGACTCGCCGACCCGCGTCCCCGGGAGGCGCGCGGCGCCGTACAGCCCGCCATCGGAGTTGAGCGCGGTCGCTGACCTTTACCGCCGTATGACTGTCGCCATCCGGGTGAACGGCGCAGGGCCGTTTGCTTTCGTCGTGGACACCGGCGCCAATCAATCGGTGATCTCCAAGGAATTGGCTCTCCAGCTCGGCCTGCCGGCCGGCCCCGATGCGCCCCTCAATGGGGTGGCCGGGATTCAGATCGCCCCGACCACCAGCGCGCGCCTCCAGATCGGCAAACGACCGCTGCCAGAGCAGACGCTGTCAGTGCTGCCGCAGGCGGGACTCGGCGGCGATGGCATGCTGGGCCTCGACGCCATCGGCGATCAGGCGCTCACGCTCGACTTCGCCGGGCGGGACTTACGCATCGAGACCCGCCAGAGCAACTGGCGCGACCCAGCCGCTATTTGGGTAAAGGCCAAACGCCGCGACGGCCAACTCACTCTGGTCGACGCCTATCTCGGCGGCGTGCCCTTGACCGCTTTCATCGATTCCGGGGCCGGGAACACCATCGGCAACATGACGCTGCGCCAGATGGCCCTTACCCGTAACCCAAAGTCTCCGTGGACGATGACTCCGATTGTCAGCTCCACGGGTCAGATCATCATGTCCGAGATCGCCGATTTGCCGTCCCTCCGCGTCGGCGGCTTGAGGTTGCCGAACTGGCCGGTGGCGTTCGCCGACCTGCATACCTTCCAGATGTGGAACATGGTCGACAAGCCGGCGATCCTGATCGGCGTCGATATCCTCAGCCGCTTCGAATATGTGTGCCTGGATTTCGCCCGCGACGAGGTCCGATTCCGGCTGCCGACCTCCTCCGCCTAGGCCTCAGACGCCAGCAGCTCTCTGGGCTCATAGTTGAGGATCGGCGCCAGCCAGCGCTCGGCGGTGGCGAGGCTCCAACCCTTGCGCGCGGCGTAATCGCCTGCCTGATCGCGCTCGATCTTGCCGACACCGAAATAATGGGCCTGCGGGTGGGCGAAATAGAGCCCCGAGACCGACGACGCCGGCGTCATCGCGCAGGATTCGGTCAGTTCGATGCCGGTGCGCGCCGAAGCGTCCAGGAGTCGAAACAGCGTTTGCTTCTCCGTATGGTCGGGCTGGGCGGGATAGCCCGGCGCGGGGCGTATGCCGCGATAGCCTTCGGCCAGCATGGTTTCGAGATCGAAAGGTTCATCGGGCGCATAGCCCCACAGCTCGGTTCGCACCTTGCGGTGCAGAGCCTCGGCGAAGGCCTCCGCCAGGCGATCGGCCAGGGCGGCGGCCAGAATGGCCGAATAGTCGTCGCCGGCGGCCTTGAACCGGGCCGCGATCCCGGCCTCGCCGTGACCGGCGGTGACCGCGAAACCGCCGATGTAATCGGACCCGGACGGCGCGACGAAGTCGGCCAGGGCCACGTTGGCGCGGCCCTCGCTCTTGGCCATCTGCTGGCGCAGGGTGTGCAGGCGGCTCGCTTCGTGCGTGCGGGTGTCATCGGTCCACACGATGATGTCATCGCCGTCCGCGTTGGCGGGCCATAGGCCGACAACGCCTTTGGCCTGGAACCATCCTTCCTCGACGATCTGTGCGAGCATGGCCTTGGCGTCGGCGAACAGATCGCGCGCGGCCTTCCCCACCACCTCGTCTCCCAGGATCGCGGGGTAGCGGCCCACCAACTCCCAGGCGGAGAAAAACGGCGACCAGTCGATGTAGCGGGTCAGGTCCCCGAGGTCCCAGGTCTCGAAACTGGTCAGCCCCTGGGCCGCCGGCGCGGGCGGCGCGTAGGACGCCCAGTCGATGGCCAACCGGTTAGCGCGCGCGGCGCTGAGAGGCGTGCGGACCTTGGCCCGACGAGACTTCTCGAACTGCTCGCGGATGCGGGCATATTCCTCGCGGGTTTCGGCCTCGATCCGCCCGCGGTCCCTGGTCGACATCAGCCCGGAGACCACGCCCACGGCACGGCTCGCGTCCAGCACGTAGGTGGTTGAGCCGCGGGCGTAATTCGGCGCGATCTTCACCGCCGTGTGGGTGCGACTGGTGGTGGCTCCGCCGATCAGCAGCGGAATGGCGAACTCGCGCCGCTCCATCTCGGCGGCGACGAAGGCCATCTCGTCCAGTGACGGGGTGATCAAGCCCGAAAGGCCGACGATGTCGGCGTTCAGCCTGATGGCCTCGTCGAGGATGCGGTGCGCCGGAACCATCACACCCAGGTCCATGACCTCGAAATTGTTGCATTGCAGGACCACGCCGACGATGTTCTTGCCGATGTCGTGCACGTCACCCTTGACGGTGGCCATCAGCACCCGACCCGCCGACCTTCGCGGTTTACCCTCGGACTCGGCTTCCATGAACGGCAACAGCCAGGCCACGGCCTGTTTCATCACTCTGGCCGACTTGACCACTTGAGGCAGAAACATCTTGCCGGCCCCGAACAGGTCTCCAACCACGTTCATGCCGTCCATCAGCGGACCCTCGATGACCTCGAGCGGCCGGCCCGAGGCCAGGCGCGCCTCCTCAGTGTCCGCCTCAATGAACTCGGTAATGCCGTGGACCAGGGCGTGGCTCAGACGGTCGGCCACCGGCGCGGAACGCCAGGCGTCGTCGACGACCCGCTCAGCCACCTTGCCGCCTTTGAACCTGGGCGCGATCTCCACCAGTCGTTCGGTGGCCCCCGGCCGGCGGTTAAGGACAACGTCCTCCACCGCCTCGCGCAATTCGGGATCGATCTCGTCGTACACCGGCAGGTCGCCGGCGTTGACGATGCCCATGTCCATGCCGGCGGCAATGGCGTGGTAGAGGAAGACGGAGTGCAGCGCCCGCCGGACCGGTTCGTTGCCGCGAAAGCTGAACGAGACGTTGGAGACGCCGCCCGAGACCCGCGCGAACGGCAGCCGCTGTTTTATGGCGCGCGTGGCCTCGATAAAGTCCATCCCGTAGTTGTCGTGCTCCTCGATCCCCGTGGCGATGGCGAAGATGTTGGGATCGAAGATGATGTCCTCGGGCGGAAAGTTGATCTTGCTCGTAAGAAGCTCATAGGCGCGCGCGCAGATCTCGACCTTGCGGTTGCGGGTGTCGGCCTGGCCTTTCTCGTCGAACGCCATGACCACCACCGCCGCGCCATAACGCTGGCACAAGGTGGCCTGGCGCAGGAACTTCTCCTCACCCTCCTTAAGGCTGATCGAGTTAACGATGGCCTTGCCTTGGACGCACTTCAGGCCGGCCTCGATCACCTCCCATTTCGAGGAATCGATCATGATCGGGACGCGGGCGATGTCCGGCTCGGCGGCGATCAGGTTGAGGAACGTGGTCATGGCCGCGACGCTGTCCAGCAGCCCCTCGTCCATGTTGACGTCCAGCACCTGGGCGCCCGCCGCCACCTGATCGCGAGCGACCGTCAACGCGGCCGCGAAGTCGCCCGCGCTCACCAGCTTGCGAAACCTCGCCGAGCCGGTGACGTTGGTGCGTTCCCCGATATTGATGAAGACCGGTCTCAAGCGCCGGGCTCCGCGCCCTTGACCGTCACGCGAGTTCGAACGCCTCCAGGCCAGATAGCCGCATGGCCGGCGCGCGAACGGGGACCTTGCGGGGCGGTTGGCCCTCCACCGCCTGGACGATCTGGCGGATGTGCTCCGGCGTCGTGCCACAGCAGCCGCCCAGTATGTTCACCAGACCGCTCCTGGCCCATTCGCCCAGGTGGCAGGCGGTGTGATGCGGCTCTTCGTCATATTCGCCAAAGGCGTTGGGCAGGCCGGCGTTGGGATAGGCGGCCACCAGAGTGTCGGCGACCCGCGCCAGTTCGGCGATGTAGGGTCGCATCAGGTCAGCGCCGAGCGCGCAGTTGAGCCCCACAGCGAACGGCCGTGCATGACGGACGGAGTGCCAGAAGGCTTCCACCGTCTGCCCCGAGAGCGTGCGCCCGGAGCGATCGGTGATGGTGCCCGAGATCCACAACGGCAGGGGTTCGAGACCGTCATCCTCAAGGTCGAGTATGGCTTTGATCGCCGCCTTGGCGTTCAGGGTGTCGAAGATGGTCTCCACGAGGAAGAAGTCCACGCCGCCCTGGTGCAAGGCGAGGGCCTGCTCACGATAGGCGTCATAGACCTCGTCGAAGGTGACCTGGCGGGCGCCGGGGTCGTTGACGTCGGCTGACATGGAAAGCGTGCGGTTCAGCGGGCCGATGGCCCCGCCCACGAAGCGCGGCTTGTTAGGGGTCCTGGCGGTCCAGCGGTCGGCGGCCTCGCGCGCCAGGGCGGCGCCGGCCAGATTGATGTCCGCCGCGGCGCCCTCCAGGCCATAGTCGGACTGGCTGATGGACGTCGCGGTGAAGGTGTTGGTTTCGGCGATATCGGCGCCGGCCTCGAAATAGGCGTCATGCAAACCGGCGACGATGTCGGGCCGGGTGAGGCACAGAAGGTCGTTGTCGCCCTTCACCGCCGTCGGGTGGTCGGCGAAGCGTTCGCCGCGGAACTGCGCCTCGCTGAGCCCAAGGTGCTGGATCATCACGCCCCAGGCGCCGTCAAGCACCAGGATGCGCTCCTGCGCGGCGGCTCTCAGTGCGGCGAACCTTTCCGAGCGCGGGCTCATGCCGACACCTCGCGCACGCCGAGCACTCGACAGATGGCGTAGACGAGGTCCGCCCGGTTCAGGGTGTAGAAATGAAAGTCGGTGAAACCTTCCTCCTCCAGCCGGGCGCACATCTCGGCGGCCACCGATCCGGCGATCAGCCGGCGCGTGTCCGGGTCCCCGTCCAGGCCCTCGAACAACCGGGCGAGCCAATCGGGAATGGCGATACCGCACGGGTCGGCCATCTTCTTCAGGCCCTTGAAGTTGGTCACCGGCATGATCCCCACGCAGATGGGGATGTTGACGCCGGCCGCGCGCACCTGCTCGGCGAAGCGCAGGAAGCCGTCCACGTCGAAGAAGAACTGGGTGATCGCTCGGGTCGCGCCAGCGTCGATCTTCGCCTTTAGCACGTCAATGTCGTGGGCCGCCGACGGGCTTTCCGGATGGACCTGCGGGTAGAGGCCCACCGAGACCTCGAACGGGGCGATGGCGGCGATGGCGGCGGCCAGTTCGGTGGCGTTGGCGTAGCCGTCGCCGCGCGGCGCATAGGCTCCCCCGATCCGCCCGGGAGGGTCGCCCCGCAGGGCCACAATGTGCCGGACGCCGGCCTTCCAGTAGTCCTCGATGACAGCATCGACCTCGTCTCGCCCGGCATCGACGCAGGTGAGATGAGCGGCCGGTTTCAGGCTCGTCTCGGCCAGCATGCGCATTACCGTCCGATGGGTGCGTTCGCGCGTGGATCCGCCAGCGCCATAGGTAACCGATACGAACTCCGGGGCCAGCGGCTCGAGCCGGCGGATCGCTTGCCAGAGGCTCGCCTCGGCCTCGGGCGTCCTGGGCGGCGAGAATTCAAACGACACCTTCAACGCGCCGTGATCGCGGCCGCCGGCGCGGGCCACCGGGCCGAGCGCGCTCGCCGGGGGATCGAACGGGGCGTTCATGCCGCCCTCCACACGCGCGGGGCCGCGCGGACCGCGCGCCACACCTTTACCGTCAACCCCCCCGCTGCGGGCGGCGGCAGGGCGGCCATGTTGATCTCGCCCAGGCCCGCCGAGGCTAGCCAGCGCTCCATCTCTTCGTCGAAAAAGCCCAGGCGGCGATGGCGGTGTTCGGCGCGCAGGAACTCCAGCCCGTGGTGAGCGAAATCGACAATGATCAGGCGCCCGCCGGGGGCCACCAGGCGCGCGGCCTCCGCCACCGCCGCCGCGGGCTCACCCAGATAGTGCAAGACCTGGTGCACCACGACCAGGTCGGCCGAACCGTCGTCCAGCCGGGTGTCGAAAATGTCGCCATGACGAAGCTCGCAGGCCGGCAGGCCCGCCGCCGCTACATTGCCGCGGGCGATGTTGAGCATTTGCCGCGACAGATCGAGGCCGGAACTCCGTTTGGCCCGGCTGCCCAACAGGGTCAGCATCCGGCCCGTCCCGGCGCCCAGGTCCACGAGCCGCTCGAAAGGCCCCTCGCCGGCCGCTTCGACGATGGCGGCCTCGACGGCGCTCTCCGAGGTGTAAAGCGAGCGGATTTCGTCCCAGCGATCGGCGTTTTCGGCGAAATAGTCGGCCGCCTGTGCGGCGCGCTCGGCGCTGACGCCCTGCAGCCGCTCGGCGTCATGACGCAGGGTTGCATCTTCTCGCGAGACGAGGGCCAGCGCCTGATCGACCAGATCGCGGGCCGACCCCCCGGAGGCCAGGCGATAGAACACCCAGGCGCCGTCCGGGAACCTCTCCACCAAACCGGCGTCGGCCAGCAGCTTGAGATGGCGAGACACCCGAGGCTGGCTCTGGCCCAGCACCCTGGACAGCTCGAGCACCGCCAGTTCTTCATGGCCCAGCAGGGCGAGAATACGCAGCCGGGTCGGTTCGGCCGCCGCGCGCAACACCTCCACCACCTGATTGGCCGCCATCGTCATCTAGATATAAAGATATCTTTATATGGCCCTGTCAAGGCGCGAGCGGGGTCGCGGTCTGACGAACCCCCTTGCATTAGATCGTAACATGTTAGATATATCTATTTGTACGATATATCTCGTACGACTTTAGATAGGTATAGATACAATGCATCGCTTTCATTTCGGCCGCCGCGACCAGGCCACCCATTCGCCGGACTGGCGCGGCTTCGGCCGCCACGAGTTCGTCCGCCACGCCGTGCGCCAGTATGGCCGTCATGGTCGGCGCGGCCGGGTCTTCGAACAAGGAGACCTGCGTTACGTCCTCCTGAAGCTGATCGCCGACAAGCCGAGTCATGGCTATGAACTGATCAAGGATATCGAGGAGCGCCTCGGCGGCGCCTATAGCCCCAGCCCGGGCGTGATCTATCCGACCCTGACCCTGCTGGAGGAACTGGGCTACATCCGCGCGGCCCAGTCCGAGGGCGCGCGCAAGGCTTATGAAATCACCGACGAAGGGCGCGAGACACTGGAGAAGAACGTCCACATCGTCGAGGACATCTTCCGCCGGATCGGCGAAGTGGCCGATCGCGCCGGCGGCCAAACCCCGCACCAGATCGTGAGGGCCATGGAAAATCTCCGGCTGGCCCTGAGGCTTCGTCTCGAGCGCGGCAGACTCACCGAACAGCAAATCGCCGATGTCGCCGCCGCACTCGACGCCGCTGCTCAAACCGTCGAGCGGGAATGACGCGGGGCTGGTGAGCGGGATCTGAGGTTCGCATCCAATGCTGAACTGGAGGCTGTCGCCGTGACCGGTGGTCGGGCTCGAGCCATCTTCGCCCTTGCGACGCCCGTGGCCCTGGGTCTTTTGGTCCAGAATGCCATGAGCCTCATCACCTTGGCCGTCGTCGGGCGACTGGGTGACGCGGCGCTGGCGGGCGTCGGCGTCGCGGGCGCCCTCGTCTCGATCCTCCTGGCGCTATTGTTTGGACTTGACGCCGGCGTGCAGGCGCTGACCGCGCAAAGACTCGGAGCCCGCGATCCCGGCGGCGCGGGTGCGATCCTGACCCAGGGCCTCCTCCTCAGCGCCGCATCCGGCGTTGCGCTTACCTTCGTGGCCTGGCTGGTGGGACCGGCCGCCATCGGCGCGGTGTTGCACGACGGCAGGGCGGCAAGCGAGGGGACCCGGTTTCTCGACGGCTTCGCCCCCATTCTGCTGGCTCTGGCCGGTAACATGACCTTCAGCGCCTATTGGAACGGGGCCGGCGCACCGGCTTGGCCGTTCGCCATCTGTCTCGTCCAGGCGCCTTTGCATCTCGCCTTGAACCTCACGCTGGCGTTGGGCATCGCCGGGACGCCGGCGTTGGGGGCGTTCGGGGCGGGCCTGGGCTCCAGTTTGGCCGCGCTTTTCGCGCTTGGCCTTCATATCGCTCTCGCGACGCGGCTGCGGCCCATCCCCGGCCTCAAGCTCAAGAGCCCGGAATGGCGCGAGGTGCGATCACTGCTCGCCATTGGCGCACCCGTCAGCCTGCAGGGGGCGATGCTGAGCGTGGGCGCGACCGTCTATTTCGGCGTCATCGCCCGGCTGGGCGTTGCCGCCGTCGCCGCCGTGAACGTGATGAACTCTCTGATGCTGATCTTCGTCCTGGCCGCGAGCGGCTTTGGCGTGGCCGCCGCAACTTTGGTTGGCAGGGCGCTGGGTCAAGGCAACGCCGGAAACGCGCAGCGCGCGGGCTGGGAAACGGCCACGCTCTCTGCGGCGGTCACCGCCAGCCTTGCGCTCATCTTGGCCCTCGCGCCCAAGGCCGCGCTCAGCTTCTTCATCGCACGACCGGAAACCTTGGCGATGGCCGCAACGCCCCTGCGGATCGTGGCGCTTTCGGTCGGGTTGAGTTCGTTCGCCCTCACCATTTCCTATGCTTTGCGCGGCGCAGGAGCGACGAAGGCCCCCGCTCTCGCAAGCTTCGCCCTGCTATGGTTCGCGCAGATACCTATGAGTTGGCTCGTGGGCGTGCGGCTTGGTTATGGTCTTCCCGGCGTCGCCTGTGTGCTGTTCGGCAGCGCGGCGGTCGAAGCCGTGGTCATGGCCCTTATTTGGCGGGTCTGGGCGCGGAGGCGATCCGCAAACGGCGACTCACCGCACCCGGCGGCGCTCACGGAATTGGCCTGACGGGGTCCGCCACCTCGTTGGCCAGGGGCTCGCCGGCGAAAAACCGTCGCAGGTTCTCCAGCGTCAGGGCGATCATCTGCGGTACGGCGGCGGCGGTGGCGCCGGCGGTGTGGGGTGTGAGCACGGTGTTGGGCACGCCTTTCCATCGGCTTGCGGGTGTGGGCTCCTGGCGGAAAACGTCGAGCGCGGCCATGCCCAGGCGCCCTTCCTTCAGAGCGTCGATGACCGCGTCCTCGTCCACCACCTGACCGCGGGAGACATTGACCAGGAGGCCGTCCGGTCCGAGGGCGTCCAGAATCGGGCGCGAGATCAGGCCAACCGTTTCGGGCCCGGCGCGGCAGGTCACCGCGAGGATATCGCTCTCGGCGGCCAGATCGGCCAGGCTGTCCGACCTCGGCCAGGGCGCGTCCGGCTTTTCCCGGGGACCCCACCAAGTGGTCGTCATTCCGAACGCGTCCGCCCTGCGCGCAAGCGCGGCGCCGATCGCGCCCAGCCCCACGATCCCGAGCCGGCGCCCACCCAGAGATGAGGTGATGAGCTTGGCGGTCGGCTTCCAGGCCCCTGCGCGCAGTTGGCCGTCGCCGGCGAGGATCTTGCGCCAGGCCGCCAGGATCAGGCCCATCGCGTGGTCGGCCACATCGTCATGGTTGACGCCGGGGGAGTGAGTAACCTTGAAGCCGCGCGCCTGGGCCCAGACCAGGTCCACGCCATCATGGCCGGAGGTGAAGCAGGCGATCAGGCCGAGCTTAGGCAAGCTCTCCGCCAACGCCTTGTCCACAGGAAACTCCCCGGCCACCACCAGCGCGCGAATTGTCCCGACCGCTTCCAGCGGCGGGCCCTCCCAGAACCGCCAGACCGTGTAGTCGGCTTCGAGGAGGGGACTGAGAAATCCCAGGTGGGGCTGGAGGATCAGAACGGCGGGCTTGGACGTCATGATCGGTCCCACGAAGTTCTAGCGTCATTAGACCGCCCAGACCTCACTTGACCAGCCGCATGGCGCCGGTCATGGCCCCGCGGATGGACCGGATCGCCATCGTAGGCTGCTCGGGCGGGGGCAAATCCACCCTGGCCCGCGCCATGGGCGAGCGCCTCGGCCTGCCGGTGATCCACCTCGACAACCTGTTCTGGAAGCCTGGCTGGACAGAGAGCCGCCTCGAGGAGTTCCGGCCCAAGGTCGAGGCCGTGGCCAGCGAGGCGCGCTGGATCATCGAAGGCAATTTCACCCGGGCATCGGCGCTGCGCTTCCAACGCGCCGACACCGTCATCTGGATTGATTTGCCGATCTGGCAGTGCCTGTGGCGCGCCTTCGCCCGGATGATGTTCAACTTTGGTCGCACCCGGGCGGACCTGTCTCCGGGTTGCCCGGAGCGGTTCGATTTCGCCTTCTATGCGTACATCTGGAACTGGAATCGCGCGACGCGACCCAAAATGGCCAGAGCTCTTGCCGAGCTGGCGCCTACGGCGCGGCTCGTCAGCCTCACAAGTGATCGGCAGAAATCGACCTTTCTCGTCCGACTCGACGCCTAGCGCACAGGCGCGCGCCCGACGCAACGAATTGCAGGCTTCACCGTTAAGGGAACTGCGGGGGGCGATCCGTGCTGCAAAAATAGCGCAGCCATTTGGGAGCCTCACCCGTGATCACCAGGATTCTCGTTACGGGCGTCGCCATCGCCGCCCTTACCGCCGGCGCCGCTTCGGCCCACAAGGCCCGCCATCATGCCCGCCATGGGGGCTTGACCTTCGCTGCGCCTGAGCAGCCGATCCCGTACGCCGAGCTCGATCACTATCTGCGGGCTTCGCCGGCCGAACGTCGCTCCATCGCCGCGGCGGCCAGCACCGGCGGCGCGGCGAACGCGTCCGCCACGACGTCTGACACGACGACAGCCCCGGCCCCGGCCAATCCGCCGGCAGCCACGCCGGACAATAGCGCGGTCAATCCGCCCCCCTCGACCATGGGCGGCGCCACGGGCGCAAGCTCGGCAAACGACACCACCCAGCCCCATACACAGCCCAAGTAGCGAGGCGAATTAGGGAGCCGCCCCTCCTCGACCTAAGGCGAGGGCCGTCAGGTCGGCCCCGGCGCGCTCAGCGTTGGGGCCGATGACGATATGCACGCAGCCGGCTGCGACGCGGGCGATAGCGCGGGCCCCGGCCGCCAGGGCCGCGGCCTCGTCGATGAGCGCGCCGTTGGCCAGGCCGACCACCAGCCGGCTCGACCGGGTTTCCACCTTCGTGACATTGTTGGGACCGCCCAAAGCCGCGGCCAGGGCTTGGGCGCCGATTGCGGGCGCCGAAACCGCAAGCACTGGGGCGGCGGCCAAAACGTCGCCGATCTCCCGCGCCAGCTGGTCAGCCGTGGCGCCGACGACGACTTGCAGATCACGCGCCGAGGGCCGGACGAGACCCCTCGCCCCCAACGCCCTCAAACCCGCCTCGTCGATCGCGTCCTGGTTGTTCACGACCAGCCGCAGGCGCGTGGTGCAGGCGCCCACGCTCACGAGGTTAGCCGGTCCGCCCAGGGCTTCGACAAACGCGCGGGGGCGGGCCAGGGGCCCAGCGGAGACGATGGCCGCCGCCGGCGCCGCGTCTTCACGGCCCGGGGTCTTGAGGTCGAACCGGCGGATGAACAGTCGGAACAGGCCGTAGTACAGCCCGAAATAGACCAAGCCCACGGGCAGCAGCAGTAGGGGCCGTGTCGCCTTACCGAAATTGAGCACATAGTCGAACAGGCCGGCGGAGAAGCCGAAACCCAGCTTCACGCCGATGAGGTTCATGATCACCATCGCCGCGCCCGTGAGCACAGCGTGCAGGACGTAGAGCACCGGAGCCAGGAACATGAAGCTGAACTCAATCGGCTCGGTGACACCGGTGAGCAGAGCCGTGAGCGCGAGGGACAGCAACAGGCCGCCGGCCTCGGCGCGGCGATCTGGCTTGGCCTCGTGGAACATCGCCAGACACGCAGCCGGCAGTCCGAACATCATCACCGGGAAGAAGCCGGCCATGAACGAACCGGCGCTTGGATCGCCGGCGAAAAACCGGTTTAGATCGCCGGTCGCGCCGTGGAAGTCGCCGATGATGAACCAGGCGATATTGTTGAGGATATGGTGCAGCCCGGTGACGATCAGGAGCCGGTTGAGCAGGCCATAAAGGAACAGCCCTACGGGACCGGCGCCGACGATGAGCCGGCTGAGGGAGTCGATCGTCGCGTCGAGGCGGGTCCAGCCGAAGCCGAAAACGGCGGCCAGGGCCAACCCCGCCAGACCACTCACGATGGGAACGAAACGGCGTCCGCCGAAAAAGGCGAGATAGTCCGGCAGCTTGATGGCCCCGAAGCGGTTGTAGAACCCGCCGGCGATCAGGCCCGAAATGATGCCGAGCGGCACGCTGAGCTTGAACAGCGCTCCGCTTCGAAAATCGGCCACGGCCAGCGGGACCATCTTGGCCGAAAGGCCGGCCGTCACCTCAGGTGGCGCAGCTATCAGCGCCTCGGCCCCGGTGGTGGCAACCAGAAAACAGACCACGCCCGCCAGGCCCGCCGCACCGTTGCCATCGCGTGCAAAGCCCACCGCCACGCCAATGGCGAACAGCAGGCCGAGGTTGTGGAAGATGGCGGTGCCCGCCGCGGCGATGAAATCGATGTGCAACAGGTCGGGCTGGCCGAGGCGCATGATCAGCCCCGCCACCGGCAGAACCGCGATCGGCAACATCAGCGCCCGTCCAAGCGGTTGCAGAGCGCCGACCGAGACGTTGACCCCGACGATCTTCATGCCGACCCTCCCTCGAGGTTCTGGTTTGCGAGCAGGGCACGCACCTCGGCGGCGCTGACGCAGTCCAAAGCGCGTGCGGCCAGGGCCTCGCAGGGGGCCATCCTCAGGAAACGCACCGCGGCCTTGATCTCCGGTAAAATCGCCGGCGGCGCGGAAAGCTCGGTCACGCCAAGTCCGATCAGGATCGCGGCGGCCGAGGCGTCCGCGGCCAGGCCGCCGCAAACTGTCACTGGCCTGGCGTGCGCCCTTGCGCCGCGCGTGGCGGCCGCGATCATGCGCAGCACCGCCGGATGCAAGGCGTCGACTCCACTCGCCATCCGTGGATCGCCCCGGTCCATGGCCAGGACATACTGGGTGAGATCATTGGTCCCGATCGACAGGAAATCGGCGTGAGCGGCCAGGAGGTCGGCCGTGACCGCGGCGGCCGGAGTCTCGACCATCACCCCGACCTGGACCGGCTCGTCGTGGCCCACTTCGACGCGCGCCGCCTCGACCATCGCCCGCACGGCGGTCAGTTCGGCGACGCTGGAGACCATTGGAATCAGGATGCGGCATTGGCCCTGGGGCCGCACGCGCAGAATGGCGCGCAGCTGCTGGCGCAGGAACTCGGGGCGCCACAGACTGACGCGCACGCCGCGCAGACCGAGCGCCGGATTCTCCTCCCTGGGCAGATCGAGAAACGGCGCCGGCTTGTCGCCGCCGACGTCCAGGGTGCGCACCACCACCGGCCGCCCGGCCAGCGCCGAGGCAATCGCCTGGTAGCACTCAGCCTGCTCGTCCTCGGTCGGCGCCTCGCCGCGTTCCAGGAACAGGAATTCGGTGCGCAACAGGCCGCAGCCCTCGGCGCCATTGGCCAGGGCCTGATCGGCATCCGCCTGAGAGCCGATGTTGGCGAAGACTTCAATCCTGGTCCCGTCGGCCATCCGACAGGGCTCGGCGGCCCGCGCAAGGGATTCCTGATGATGGAATTGGCGGGCGGCGAGCCGGGTCTGCGCGGCCTCGATCTCGGCCGCGTCAGGCGCCACGCGAAGCTGGCCCGATGCGCCGTCGAGGATCAGGGTGGCCCCGTCGGGGACGGACGCCAGTTGCGGCCCGACAGCGACGACAGCCGGAATGTTCATGGCGGCGGCGAGAATGGCGACGTGCGATGTCGGGCCGCCGCCGGCCAGACACACGCCGGCCAGATTTCCCTCCAGGCTCATGAGCTGCCCAGGCCCCAGCTCGTCGGCGAGAATGATGGCGTTGTCCGGCAACACCTGGCGGTTCTCCCCGTCGCCGCTGAGCGCGATCAACACTTCGCGTTCGAGTTCGTCGAGGTCGTCAGCTCGCTGGGCGATGTGGCGGTCTTCGATCCCCCGTAGAATCTCCACCTGGGCGCCCACGGCCTGGCGCCATGCCACTCCGGCGCTGGCCCCGCCGCCGATCGCGGCGTCCGCGGCGGCCATCAGTTCCTCGTCGTCCAGGAAGGCCAAGTGGGCCTGGACGATTTCGCGCTGTTCGCGCGGGCCGCTGCCCGCTCGGGCGGTTAGTCGAGTGCGAACCACGCCCAGCGCCGAGCCCAAGGCGAGGATTTCCACCTCGGCGCCCCGCGACTCTTCGACGATTGTAGGCTGGGCGGCGACCAGCCGCACCGCCGATCCGATGGCGAGGCCCGGCGCAGCAGGCGTTCCGTTCAGCACGCCGACAGCTGGCGCGGCGGACGGAGGCTCGGTGGGGGCTAGCGGGGTCGGCGCAGGCGCGGGCGCAGATACAGGCTCTGGCGGCAAGCAGCGCTCGATCAGGTCAGCCAGAGCGGCGACAGCCGCCTCGGCCTCCGGACCTGAAGCCGTCAGCACCGCAGACTCCTGGCCCCCCAGCCCAAGGGCCATGATCGCTACCGGGCTCTTGGCGTTGGCCGTTCGTCCCGACCCCGTCAGGGTGATGTCCGCGCGGTGACGCTTCGCCTCCGCGGCGATGAGGGCCGATGGGCGGGCATGCAGCCCATGCGCCAAGGGAACAACGATCCGGCGCGAAGCGGTCGCGACCTCGGCCGGCGCCGCTTCGCCGGGAGGCGCGGCCTCGCGGATGGCCATGATCTCATCGCCGATCTCCGCCCGGCGGCCGTCGCGACGGCGAACGATGGCGAAGTCGTCGCCGTTGGTGATCACGATCGGCGAGATCAGGCTCTTGGCCCGGCCGGCGATGAGGTCCAGGTCGACGGAGATCAGCAGGTCTCCGACCTCGACCTTCTGGCCATCGCTGACATGTCGACGAAAGCCTTCGCCGCCGAGACCCACCGTCTCCAGGCCGACGTGGATGAGGATCTCCGCGCCATTTTCGGCCCGCAGGCTCACCGCGTGACCGGCCGCGTGGACGCTCATCACCTGGGCGGCGCAGGGCGCGCGCACTTCCGGGCCCGTCGGATCTATGGCCAGACCATCACCGAGCATCCGAGCGGCGAACACCGGATCGTCGACCTCGTCGAGCGGAGCGACCCATCCGCGCATTGGCGCTCTTAGAATGAAGTCAGCCATGGTCTCGACCTTCCAAGGCGCGACCGCGCGGGACCAGCTCCACTTGGCGAAGTCCCCAGATCGGGTCATTTCGTGCGCCCGCATAAGCGAAACAGAGGGCATGGACGCCTTTCCGAGCCGGCAGGTTGACGGTCGCTTTGAGCTTGGTCCGCCCCTCGGCGAGCGGCGCCGTGGCAAGCAGCTCGCCGGTGTCGCAATTGTCGAGCCGCACCTGGATTTCGCCGCCCGGCGAGGTGGCGGGCCGATGGACGACCTTGTCCAGCTCCGGCCCCAGCTGGAGGTTGAACGGGGCGGCGACGACGTCCAGTTTGACCGCAGCGATGTCGGAAAGATCGGCGTTCGGCCAGATCCAGCACGGGTTCATGATCTGGACAAGAAAGGCCGGCCGTGTCCCGCCCTCCGCGGTCTGTCCCTCGAGAATGAGCGGCAAGGTCCCCGGACAGAGCGTGAGCTGCTGGCTGACGCGCGTGCGCACCGAAACTTCGTCAAGCAGCTTTTCCAGCACCGGCGAGATCCTGCGCGGGCCGACGAATGTCGCCGCCTGCAATCTGGCCGGCAGGGTCACCCTCAGGGGTTCCGTATACCGATGGGAAGCCGCGGTCGGCGGCTGGCCGTCAAGGCTGTAACGGACCTGGCCGAAGCCGGTCTGGTTCGCAAGGGTCACCCTGGCCGCCCCCACGCCATGAGGCGCCGCCGTCAGGTCGATCGCGAAGGCGCTGTCATCCTCGGCCAGGCCGAGCCCGGAAAAACGGGCGATTTCCGTCGGCAACCTGGCCAGGAATCCCGGCCAATGGCGATCTGCCTGCGCCGTCCATCCCGCCTCGGCCACCGCGGCGGCCCGGGGAAAAGCCATCTTGGCCAGCCGATCTTCGGTGCGGATATGCTCGGTCCACAGGTTGCCCTGGACGCCCACCAAATGAGCGCGGTCGGCCTCGCTCAGGATCACCGGCGCTGCTGGGACGGCGCCTGGGGTCGCCGGCGGCGGCGGCGGGATGGGCGGCGCGCCCGGATCGAGGGCGTAGACGTCATGCAGGCTGACCACCCAACCGCGCCCGGGCGGCTCGGTGGCGATCTCGCTCTGGCGGTTGTCGAAATAGAGCGTGGGCGCAATTCCCAGCACAACGTCATGGCCGGCCTTCGCCGCGGTCACCGCGCTCTGGGCGCCGCGCCACGAGGTGATCGCCGTGTCGGGCGGCAGCGGTCCGCCTTGCAGGATTTCCTCCCAGCCGATCATCCGTCGGCCACGGGCCGCGAGCATCGTCCCCACGCGGCGGATGAAATAGTTCTGCAAGCCTAGCTCGTCGGCGATCCCCAAGGCTTTCATCCGCGCCTGGACTTCCGGCGACGCCTTCCAGATCTGCAACGGAATCTCATCGCCGCCAATGGCGATAAACCGGCCGGGGAACAGGTCCATGACCTGGCCGAGGACATTGTGCAGGAAACCAAACACGCGCTCGTCGACGCCATAGGCGGCCGGGATCAGCCCCCAGTCACTCTGCAATGACCTGGGAGGAAGCGGCCCGGCCGATAGCTCCGGATAGGCCAGCATGGCCGAGAGCGCGTGTCCCGGCATCTCGATCTCCGGGACGATGGTCACGTTTCGCGCCTTGGCAAGGGCGACGATCGCGCGAATCTCGGCGCGGCTATAGAAGCCGCCATACTGGCGCGGCCGCCGCGTTCGCGGATCCATCGGCGGCGGTCCCACACTAGCCGGAACGCGCCAGGCGCCGATCGTGGTCAGCTGCGGATAACCCTCAATCGGCAGGCGCCAGCCCTCGTCGTCGGTGAGATGCCACTGCAGAATGTTCAGCTTGTGCAGAGCCATCCAGTCGATCATGCGCTCGATGAAGGCCGCCGATTGCATGTGGCGCGCCGAATCGAGCAGAAGGCCACGCCAGGCGAATCTTGGCTGATCCTCCAGGCGAAGGCTCGTCAGACGGACCGGGCCCCTCCCCTCATCGGCGGTGATCAATTGCCACAACGTCACCGCGCCGTAGAGAAGGCCGGCGTCGGAAGAGGCTCGGACCGTGATGCGGCCGCGTCCGATGCTGATCTGGTAGGCTTCGCTTTCGGCGGAGCCGGCGCGTCGCTCGAAAATGATCTCTGGCCCCGCCTGCCGGGCGACAGATGTCAGGACCAAGCGCAAGCCGCGGCTGCGCAGGGCCAGGGCCGACAGCCAACGCGCCGTTCTTAGGGCGCTGGCGTCGTGCGGCCCGACCACGATCGGCGCGCCGTTCCTAAGCCAAACGGCGGCGCCATCGCCTGCCTGGACACGCTGCGGCTGGGGAATCATATCGACCGACAGGGGATGGGCGAGCGCGGGGGCCGAAACTAACGCCAGAAACGCCGCCAAGAGCCGCCACGCTCTAGCGCCGAATTCAGCCCTCGCATTTCTCCTGGGCAAAGCCATCAGGCTCTAGCCAAGGGCGGCGGCCCGGCCGACCGGGGAATCTCCCGCGGCGTGATCGGCATCGGATGCGCCCCCGATCCAGACCCGCCGAACATCCAGTCGTTCATCCAGGAGCACGAGGTCGGCCCGGTAACCAGGAGCAATACGCCCCACTTCAGCACCGAGCCCGAGGAATTCGGCCGGGTTGCGGCTGGCCATTCGCGAGGCGTCGGCGAGACTGAGGCCCAGGAGGCTGACCGCGTTGCGCACGGCGGCGGCCATATTAAGGTCGGATCCGGCCAGCCGGCCACGGTCGTCGAAACAGGCGCCGTCGCGCACGGTGATGGTCTTGTCCTGAAGCGTGAACGTTTTCTGATCGGAGCCGACACAGGGCATGGCGTCGGTCACCAGCATGAACCGCTCCAGAGGTCGGCAGCGGAGGGCCAACTTCAGGACCACCGGGTCTACATGCCGGCCATCGACAATGATTCCCAACCAGGATCTGGGGTCGTAGAGCGCCGCGCCGACGACGCCCGGCTCGCGGCTGGCCAATGGCGACATGGCGTTGAACAGGTGGGTGAAACCGGTCATTCCCGCGTCGAGGCCGGCCAGGGTCTGAGCGTAGGTGGCGTTGGTATGGCCGGCGGACACCACCACTCCGGCCGCGGTCAGACGCTGGATCATGGCCGCTCCGGCCACTTCCGGCGCCAGCGTCACCAGAGTGCGGCCATTGGCCAACGAGGTGAACAGGGCCAAGCTGTCGTCGTCCATGGACCGAAACTTCGTCGCGTCGTGGATGCCTTTCTGGGCGGTATTAAGAAATGGTCCTTCGATGTGCACGCCGAGCACCCCCGGCGTGGCCGCCGCCATCGCTGCGTTCGCCGCCTCGAGGGCCGCGCCCACTATGGCCAGCTCGTCACTGATCAGGGTCGGAAGGAAACCCGTCGTCCCAAAGCGCCGGTGCGCGGCTCCGATGGCGGCAATGGCCTGCGGCGTCGGCGAATCGTTGAACAGCACGCCACCGCCGCCATTGACCTGGATATCGATGAAGCCTGGGAGCAGCCGGTCGCCATCAAGGTCGAGGCGCGGGAGGTCAGCTTGCAGCTCCCTCTCGGCGACGACGGAGACTATCCGATCTCCCGCCAGGACGACGGCGAGACCTGGCTCCAGGCCTTGGTCGGTCATCACCTGGCCGTTGACGAGGGCGAGCTCCATCAGGTGGTCTCTGTGATCTTCGCCAGGTGCGAGGGCCGGTCCGGGTCGTAGCCGCGGGTGCGGGCCAACGCGTCCGCGAACCGATAGAAGCTCTGGATCTGGCCAATGGGCTCCAGAACCGGATGGCCCTTCACCGTCGGCAGCCGGATAACGCCGCCGGCCTGGGCGCCGCCGACCTGGATCACCGGAGCTCCTTGTGCGGCGAAAGCGGCCGCCGCCGCCTGGACCCCCTCCTCCGTCTCATCGTCCTGGGTAAAAGCCAGCACCGGAAACGATGGGCCAACCAGCGCCATCGGCCCGTGCCTGATCTCCGCCGCGCTGAACGCCTCGGCGTGAAGACCGCACGTCTCCTTGAACTTGAGCGCGGCTTCCTGGGCTATGGCGAACCCCAAGCCGCGGGCGACGACATAGAGGTGTTCGGCCCTGGCGAGCGGAGCGATGGCGCCGCCCCAGTCCAGAGCCCACGCCGCCTCGAGCCGGGCCGGAAGTTCCTCGACCGCCTCGATGAATGTGCGGTCTTCGCTCCACCATGCCGCCAATTGGGCGATGGCGGAAAGAGCGGTGATGAAAGACTTGGTCGCGGCGACGCTCAACTCCGGTCCGGCTTTCAAAGGAATGGTGACGTCAGCCTGGGCGGCGAGGGGCGAGTCTTCGGTATTGACCAGGGCCACCACCAAGGCGCCGGCTTCTGCGTGCGCCTGGGCCGCGGCCAGCAGGTCGGGGCTGCGGCCGGATTGCGAGATGACCAGGCAGACCGTCTCCTCCATCGAAGGCGCTGATTCGTATACCGAACTCACAGACGGCGAAGAAGAGGAGGTCATGACGCCGAGGCGGGTCTCGATCAGATAGCGCGCGAACGTGGCCGCGTTGTCTGAACTGCCCCGGCCCAGAGTCGTGACCGCGCGCGGCGGCTTTTTTCGCAGGCGATCGGCAAGCGAGCGGACTTGTGATTGGTTCGCTTCCAGTTGCGCGCGCACCCGGTCGGGCGCCTGGGCCGCCTCACGAAACATCTGCGTGGCGGCGTCCTTCATGCCGCCCCGTCGTTGAGTTCGGCGACGAAATCGTAGGCGTCGCCCCGATAGTAGGATTGGGTGAATTCTACGGCGCGCCCGTCGCGCAGGAATCCGCGCCGCTCGATGAGCAGTCCGGGCGCGCCCTCGGTCATGCCCAGCAGCCGGGCCTGTTCATCGGCGAACGCCACCGCGCGCAACCTCTGCAGGGCGCGCACCGGGCGGTGCCCGTGACGCTCCAGCGCCTCATACAACGAGGTCTCCACAGCCTCCTTGGCCGGCAGGCAGAAGGCCGGCACGGTGGTATATTCCAGCGCCATGGGCAGATCGTCGGCGAAGCGGATGCGGCTGAAGCGGTAGACGGGCGTGGCGGGGCTCAATCCGAGGATCATAGCCTCTTCTGGCGTGACCGCGCCGTCGGATCGGCGCAACCAGGCGCTGCGGGGGGTGCGCCCGCGGGCGAGCATATCTTCCGTAAACGACGACAGCTTGGAGAAACTCTTCTCGACCCGCGCCGCCACGAATGTCCCGGCGCCCTGCCGGCGGGTGACCAGGCCTTCATCGGCGAGGGCGTCCAGGGCCTTGCGAACGGTGATTCTCGAGACGCCCAGATCCTGGGCTATGTCACGTTCCGCCGGCAGCGCCTCGTCAGGCGCCAGCTGCTTGCTGGCTATGGCTTGGCGCAATGCGCGATGGAGCTGTTGGTAGAGCGGCCCCGGAGCCTGTTCGCCCAATCCTCCGATCAGTTGGGATAGCGACACTGCCACAGATTTCCTCTCATCCGAACAACCTAACGCATAGCCAAGCGACGTCGCGCCTGATGCGTTTGTGCCACGATCCCGGATAGTTTGCATACCAAAATCTAAATTGGTACTAAAGTTATGTCGGTTTGGGCTTGCGCCCGACTCGAAACTTGTGACAATCTCATATCAATTCCGGCCCTAGACCCTGTCAAAGGTTGGAAAAGTGTCGAATTGGTATCTTAATGGCCTTTGACGAGGGGTCCGACTGGGTCGGCCCTAATGGGGGATACAACTGATGAATCTTCGCAGATCCATGCTGATCGGCTCGGCGAGCCTTGCGGCGATCACCTTCGCAGTCGGCTCGGCGATGGCCGCCGACGCGGATAATTCCACCACCGTCGGCGAGATCGTCGTGCCCGGCATTCGCCAGTCGTTGGAGAAGGCCATCGCGATCAAGCGAGTCAGCGAGAATTCCGTTGACGCCATCTCGGCCACTGACATCGGCAAGCTGCCGGAC
>OUNO011323108.1_pt1 | contig 36652 bp, 27 predicted proteins | sample 1779811 | NCBI WGS metagenome assembly OUNO01 (sample SAMEA3914804, study PRJEB12502) | metagenome | biome: forest; material: soil | place: Canada | collected 2010-06-25 | depth 0.3 m
CGGCTTCGCCGAGGCGCTGCGGCGGGGCGGGATTGAGAAGCTCTACACGCACCAGCTGCAGGCCTACGAGGCCGCCGACCGCACCGACCTGGTGATCACCAGCGGCACCGCCTCGGGCAAGAGCCTGGCCTTCAACCTGCCGGTGCTCGACGGCATCGCCCGCCAGCCGAAGAGCCGTGCCCTCTATCTCTACCCGACCAAGGCGCTGGCCCAGGACCAGGCGCGCAAGCTGGCCCAGCTGCGGCCGCCGGGGCTGCGCGAGGCGATCTACGACGGCGACACCCCGAAGGAGGAGCGGCCGGCGATCCGGCGCCAGAACAACCTCGTCCTCACCAACCCCGACATGCTCCACGTCGGCGTCTTGCCCCACCACAAGAGCTGGGGCAACTTCTTCACCAACCTCGGCTGGGTCGTCGTCGACGAGGCCCACACCTACCGCGGCGTCTTCGGCTCCCACGTCGCCAACGTGCTGCGGCGGCTGCGGCGGGTGGCGCGCTACTACGGCGCCGAGCCGCGCTTCCTGCTCGCCTCGGCGACGATCGCCAACCCGGTCGATCTCGCCGAAGACTTAGTCGGCACGCCCTTCCAGCTGATCGACGACGACGGCGCGCCGCGGGCCGGGCGCGAGGTGGCGATGTGGAACCCGCCGCTGCTCGACAAGGCGACCGGGGCGCGGCGCTCGGCGCTCTCGGAGGCGGCCGACCTGCTGGCCGAGCTGGTCTCCCAGAATGTGCGGACGATCTGCTTCCTCAAAAGCCGACGTGGGATCGAGCTGATCCAGCGCTTCGCCCGCGAAAACCTCGAGCGCCGCGGCAAGCCGGAGCTGGCGGCGCGGATCGCCCCCTACCGCGGCGGCTACACGCCGCAGCAGCGGCGGGGGATCGAGGACCGGCTCAGCTCCGGCGAGCTGCTGGCCGTGGTCGCGACCGATGCGCTGGAGCTGGGGATCGACGTCGGCGAGCTCGACGCGGCGATCTGCGTCACCTTCCCCGGCACCGTCGCCAGCCTGCGGCAGATGTGGGGCCGGGCCGGGCGGCGCCGGCGCGGGCTGGCGGTCTACGTCGCCGGACAGGACGCGCTCGACCAGTTCTTCTGCCGCCACCCGGAGGAGTTCATCGACCGTCCCGTCGAGGCGGCGATCCTCGATCCCGAAAACGAGCAGATCGCCTCCCGGCACCTGATCGCCGCCGCCTATGAGCTGCCGCTCGGCGACGCCGACGACGAGTTCTTCGGGCCGGGCTGGCGTGAGCGGGCGGAGCGGTTGCTGGCGGCGGGGGAGCTGCGCAACGCCGGCGGCCGGCTGGCGCCGCGGCGCAGCGAGTTCGTCGCCTCGCGGATCCCGCTGCGCTCGGCCTCTTCGGACTCGGTCGCGGTGATCGAGCGCGAGGCTGGCGAGATGCTCGGCCTGGTCGAGGCCGAGCGGGCCTTCACGACGATCCATCCCGGCGCGATCTACCTCCACCTCGGGCGCTCCTACGAGGTCGAGCGGCTCGACATCTCCGAGCGCCGGGCGCTGGTCTCCAGCTTCGACGGCGACTGGTACACGCGGCCGAAAAAGGAGACCGAGATCTACATCGAACGGACCCACGAGCAGCGCCAGGTGGCGGGCGTGGAGCTCAATTTCGGCGAGGTCTCGGTGAGCGAGCAGGTGATCGCCTTCCAGCGGGTCTCGATCTCCGAGCAGGAGCCGATCGACATCGTCGCCCTCGAGCTGCCGGAGCAGAACTTCGTCACCCAGGCGCTCTGGTACGTGCTGCCGGAGCGGCTCAGCGCGGCGCTGCCGACCGACGTCTTGCTCGGCGCCCTGCACGCGACCGAGCACGGCCAGATCGCGGTGCTGCCGCTGATCGCGATGTGCGACCGCTGGGACATCGGCGGGCTCTCGACCAACGTCCATTTCCAGACCGGCCGGGCGACGATCTTCATCTACGACGGCCACCCCGGCGGGGTCGGGATCACGCGGCGCGGCTACGACGAGTTCGAGCGCCTGCTGGACGACGCCGAGCGGCTGATCGCCGAGTGCCCCTGTGAGTCCGGTTGCCCCTCGTGCGTGCAGAGCCCGAAGTGCGGCAACCTCAACGAACCGCTGCACAAGGCCGGGGCGCTGGAGCTGATGGGGCAGATGAAGGCATCGCAATGACGGGGCGCACCCAGCTCCGCGGATGAGCGTTTTGTAGCGCTAGGGACGACAAAACGCTCATCCGCGGCCGGTTGGCGGGCGTAACATGGACACCGATGTACGAAGAGTCGATCCGGGATGAGTTCACTCACCAGAGCGACGCCTTCGCCCGCGCCCCGGTGATGAGCTCGGCGGAGACGCTGGGGGCGCTGGTCGAGCTGGTCCCGGCCGACCCCGAGGCGCGCTGGCTCGAGGTCGCCTGCGGACCGGCGGCGATCTCGCGGGCGCTGGCCGCGCGGGTCGGTTCCGTCCACGGCGTCGACCTGACCCCGGCGATGGTCGCCAAGGCCGGCGAGGAAGCGCGGCGGGAAGGGATCGCCAACGCTGAGTTCTCGCTCGGCGACGCCACCGCGCTGGGCTTCGCCGAGGCGAGCTTCGACGGCGCCGTCACCCGCTTCAGCCTGCATCACATCCCGGCCCCGCAGCGGGTGCTGGAGGAGATGGCGCGGGTCGTGCGGCCGGGCGGCTGGGTGATCGTCGGCGACCACGTCACCGACGCCGACGGCGACGCGGCGGCCTGGCACGAGGAGATCGAGCGCCTGCGCGACCCTTCGCATTGGGCCTGCCTGACGCCGGACCGGCTGCGGGCGCTGGGCGAGGCGGCCGGCCTCGAACTCGACCTCGAGGAGCTGATCCCCTTCGACCTCGACTTCGCCGAGTGGCTCGGCCGCGGCTCCGGCGGCGCCGGCGCCGCGCCGCTGATCGAGCGACTGCTGGAGGCGGCGCCGGAGCCAGCCGACTCCTTCCGCGTGGTCGGCGCGGGCGACGACCGCCGCCTGGCGCTGCACAACTCGCTCAGCCGCTGGCGCCGTCCCTGATTTTCCCGCGGACGTGTCTGAGGTTCGACCCCCGGTGCGGGGGCGGTAGCTCAGAAACGTCCGGGCCAGAGTTCGCGCAGGGCGAGGATCGCGAAGGCGTGCGGCCAGGCCAGCGGCGTGGTCGAGCCGGGGAGGCCGGTGCGGGCGTCGACGCGCTCGGGGATCGCCCCGGCCGGCGTCGCGGCACGGCGCAGGTCGGCGAGCAGGCGCAACGCCTGACGGCGGTCGGCGGCCGCCTGGGCGATGTCCAGCTCCGGGTTCCGTAGTCCCGCGAACGCCCAGGCGGTCCAGGCGGTAGGCGCGGTCCAGGGATCGCCGCCGCCTCCCCAGCGTTCGCTCGGCACGATCCCGAATCGGGTCTGGCCCGCGCTCAGTCGCAGCAGCGACCGGCGCGCCGCCGGGTAGAGCCGCGGCGCCGCGAACGGCCGCACCGCCCAGGCCGCCGACGAGTCCAGCCCCGAGCCGGGATCGCCGCTACGGCGCACCAGCCCCGCGGGCGTCCCGAAGGACCGCGCTATGTCGCGTACCGCGCGCTGACGTCGGGACTGGGGGTCGGTTGGCACGGCAGTCGCGGCGAGCGCGTTGGCGAGATAGTCGCCCGGGACGCCCTCTTGGTAGTCGGGGAGGTTGCGCCGGGGGGAGGGCTCGGTGGGGGCTGGCTCTTGGGCGGCCTGGGCAGCGACTGCGATCCAGCCGGCGGCATCGCCCTGGGGGCCGCGGCCCGGCACCGGTGCGCCGTCGCCCTGGAAACGGGCGGCGGCGCCGGAATCGAGGCCGAGCAGGAAGTGGGCGACCCGGTGCGCCTCGCCCCTGTAGCCGGCGGCGGCAAAGGCCAGCGCCGCCGTGGCGGCGTCGCGCGGCCAGACGTAGGCCCAGCCGTCGCGGGCGCCGGCGGCGACGGCGCCCGTGCGCCGGTCGGTGAGCGCCCGCAGGGTAAGCAGCGAACGCGCGTACATCGCCCGCGCCCAGGCTGGCGCATCGCCGAGTTGTCGGGCGCGGGAAAGCCAGCGGCGGTCGTTGCGGGCGACGTTGCGGATCAGTCCGGCGCAGCCGCGCAGGCAGAGGTGCCAGCCGCGGCGATCCTCCGTATCGACGCCGACGCTTCTCCTCACCCTCGTGCCCGGCGGCGCCTCGGCGCTCATCGCGACGGCCAGCGAGCTTCCCCCTGCTGCGACCGTAACGACCGCCTCGACGTCGCCGAATCGCGCCACGGTTCGCACCACGCTCGTCCCCGGCAGGTAGCGCTGGGAGACCGAGTCGGCCCGCCAGAACGGCAGCGCCGGGCCCCCGTCAACGCTCACCCGCGGCACGATCCCGGTGTCGGCCGGCACGGTCCCGGTCGCCTGCCGATCCGCCGGGTTGTCGATCAGCGCCGGTCCGGCCGGGCTCGGCCGCAGGTCGACGACGTCTCCGTAGGCATCGACCGCGGCCGTAAATCCGCCGCGCCCGGTCACTGCGGTGCCGAGAAATGGGGGCGGCATCCCCGGCAGGGCAGCTGGCGTCCGCGGATCGGTGTCCGAGCCGCCGGAGACGAGCACCAGCGCAACCGCCGCCACGGTCACCGCTCCCAGCGCTGCACGAGTCCAGGTCACCGCTCAATGCAATCAGCCCGATTGCCGCGCGGTCGCTAGCCTTCCCGCAGCGCAGGCCGTGCCGCGCTCCAGGCCAGGTAGCTCAGTTGGTAGAGCACACGACTGAAAATCGTGGTGTCGCCGGTTCGAATCCGGCCCTGGCCACTGGCCTCAGGTGCCGCCGGCCGAGAAGTGCTGGTAGTCCTTGGGCCAGTCCCAGTAGCCGCCCCAGGCCCAGCCGACGGCGGCGAACGCCCTGACCACGGCGCCGCCGCTGTGGATCAGGCCGGGGACGTGGCGGGTGCGGTTGGCATAGGGGGCGCCGGCCGGCGGGGAGACGTAGCCGTCGTCGTCGGCGTAGGGGTTCTCGACCGGGTTGATGTCGATCGCGTGGCCATAGGCGTGTTCGGACCAGCGGCTGGTGCCGGAGACGAAGCGGCAGTTGAAGGCCGAGGTGTTGTCGGCGGCCATGCTGCGGTGGTCGTCGGCACCGTAGGCGTCGACCAGCTGCATGCGGCGGATCGGGAAGTGGCGGCGGTAGAGGGAGCGCATCGCCCGCAGCATCGGCCGGGCGGAGTCGCGGTTGACGACCAGGCGGCCGACGTGGGCCTCGCCGTCGAAGCCCCAGTAGGTGAGCGCCAGCAGGCGCAGGTCGTCGAGCCCGACCGGGCAGCCGCGGTGCCAGGAGACGCCGATCATCCGCTCCCTGGTCTGCGGGTCGATCGGTTTGGCGTGGCCGCGGAAGGGTGAGGCCGCGGCGCCGGCCGGCGCCAGGCAGAGCAGGGAGAGGGCGGCGGCGAGGAGCGCGAGGCGGCGTGCGGTCGTCTTCACGCCCTCAACCGTAGCCGTGGCCGCGGGGCTATCCGTATGCATCATCGCATCATGATGTACTGGCGCTAAGATGCACCAATGTCGAAGACTCGCACGACCTTGACTCTCGACGAGGAGGTCTTCCGCGCGGTGAAGATCAAGGCCGCGCGCACCGGCCGGCGGGATTCGCAGGTGATCGAGGAATCGCTGCGTCGCGACCTCGGCCTCGATGCGCTGCGAGACCTATGGGCGCGGGTCGATCCCGCCCCCGAGGACGAGGGCCTGGGTCTCGCCAACACCGAGCTGCACGCGATGCGCGAGGAGGGGCGTGCGGCGGGCGGTTCTTGATCCGGGCGTTCTCGTTTCCGCCCTGATCAGTCCCGAAGGGTCGCCCGCGCAGCTGGTCTCCCAGGGGCGCGACGGAGCGCTGGAGCTGATCGTCTCACCGCTGCTGCTGGCCGAGCTCGGCGGGGTGCTGAAACGCGAGAAGTTCCGCCGCTGCGCCAGCCTTGGCGTCGCTCGGGATTACGTTGAGATGCTGCGGCGGGAGAACGTCCATGCCTCGGATCCGGACCGCCCACCGCCCTTCCGCTCGGCCGATCCCGACGACGACTACCTTCTCGCCCTCGCCTATGAGCAGAGCGCGATGCTCGTCTCCGGCGACCGGCATCTGCTCGACCTTGCAGACAGGGGTGCCCCGATTCTTTCCCCGGCTGATCTCCTGGTCGCGGCGTAGGAAGCTCGCTGTCCTGCGGCGCTGGTAGATCCCTCCTGTGCAGGTGACTCGACACCCGGGGCGCAAGCTGGCGGCGATCTACGCCGGCGGTGTCGTCGGGGCGCTGATCCGGGTCGGGCTGGCGCAGGCCTTCCCGCCGGATCCCGGCACCTGGCCGTGGCCGACCTTCGCCGTCAACATGGCCGGGGCGCTGGCGCTCGGCTATTTCTTCGCCCTCTTCCGCGACCACCCGGAGGAGAGCCTGCGGCACCCCTTCTTCGCGACCGGGATCTGCGGCACGCTGACTACCTTCTCGACCCTGCAGCTGGAGCTCTACGAGCTGGTCGACGGCGGCGAGCTCGGCCTCGCCGCCGCCTATTGCGCGGTCACCGTCGCCGCCGGTTACGCCCTCGTCCTGCTCGGGATCGGCCTCGAGCGCCTGCAGCGGCCACGGCGGGCGCTGCCGTGAGCGTCCCCGCCTGGATCGCCGTCGGGCTGCTCGGCGGCCTCGCCGCCGGCGCCCGCTTCCTGATCGACTTCGAGGTCTCGCTGCGCGCCCGCGGCCCGTTCCCGCTCGGGATCCTCATCGTCAACCTCTCGGCTTCGATCGCGCTCGGGATCGTCGCCGGCGCCGCGCTGCACGGCGAGGCGCTGGCGATCGTCGCCGGTGGCGGGATCGGCTCCTTCTCCACTTTCTCGACCTGGATCCTCGACTCCCACCGCCTCGGCAGCGCCGGCCTGGCCCAGGTCGCCTGGCTCAACATCGGCCTCTCGATCGCCGCCGGCTTCGTCGCCGTCGCCCTCGGCCACTGGCTCGGAACCCTCCTCTAGGACCGGACCGCGTGGCGAGAGGGGAGGGGCTCCCCGGAACCTCCCCGCTGTTGTGAAGGGGGAGAGCCTCCCTCTCCCTTCACTGTCCGCCCCTCTCTCTAATTTGATTCGGGATGGACGAGCAGACGCAGATCGAGGCGTTCGAGATGGCTCCGGTCGAGCCCGCCCCTGCAAGCGCGAGCGCCGCCGAGGTGGAGGAGTTGCCCCGGGTCGCCCTCAGGGACTGCGAGGACGGGCAGCGGGTCCGCGGTGTCTACGCCGTGCGCGAGCGGGAGCTGCGGCGCAAGAAGAACGGCGAGCCGTGGCTGCGGCTCAGCCTCGGCGATTCGAGTGGAACTGCTGAGGCGGTCTGCTGGGAGGACGCGGAGGCGCTCTACGCGCGCGCCGCGACCGGCAGCCCCGTCTTCATCACCGGCGTCTTCGAGGTCAGCGAAAGGTGGGGGGCGAAGGTCAAGCTCTCCGGCTTGCGCGAGGCCGAGGCGCACGAGTACGCGACCGAGGACCTGGCGGCGGAGTCCCACGTCTCGGTCGAGCTGCTGGAGGGCGATCTGCGCTCGCTGCTGGAGACGGTTCAGGACCCGCAGCTGCGCCATCTGCTCGACCTCTTCTTCGGCCCCGACTCCGAGACCTGGGCCCGCTTCCGCGACGCGCCGGCGGCGAAGGTCTACCACCAGGCCTACCGCCACGGGCTGCTCGAGCACACGCTCTCGGTCGCCCAGGCGGTCAGCGCCGCCGCCAACTTCTTCCCCGGCATCGACCGCGAGGTCGCCGTCACCGGCGCGATGCTGCACGACATCGGCAAGATCGTCGCCTACAACGACGACCCGCTGGCGATCGACCTGACCGACGCCGGCCGGCTCGAAGGCGAGATCCCGCTCGGCTACTACACGGTGCGCCGCGCGATCGAGGACGTCCCTGGCTTCGACCCGGCGCTCGCCCAGGCGGTGCTCCACATCATCCTCAGCCACCACGGCCAGCTCGAGCACGGCTCCCCGGTTGTGCCCGCCACCCGCGAGGCGGTCCTGGTCCACATGATCGACAACCTCGGCGGTCGCCTCGGCAGCTTCGACCGCCTCGAGCGCCAACTCCCCGCCGGCGAGTCCTGGTCAGGCTTCGATCGCGCCTTGTCAGGCTCGGCCTACTTCGGCCAGCGCGCCGCGGCTTAGATCCTCAGAACTTCACCGTGCAGCGTTGGATTTTGTGGACGTTGCCGTTCGCATGTTGAACGCAGCGGACCAGCTTCTTCGGGTTGCCGTGCTTCTTGGCCGAGTGGAATGAGCGCTGGATCTGGATCTGAACCTGGTGGTTGACGCTGTCGATCGTCTTGCTGATGTCGCCGAGATCGGCGCCGTTGGCGCCAAATGACTTTTCGAAGCTTTTGTTCGCTTCCTTGAAGGTGTCGCTGGTCGTCTTCAGGACCGGCTTGACGATGAAGAAGTAGGCCGCCGCGAGGATCCCAACCGCGACCGCAAGCCGGATGATCCCGGAAGTGAGGCTGCCGAAGAGGTTGCGCAGGATGTCCATGGTGTGCGCCGCAGACTATCCTGCGCAACGTGGCAAAGGACACCGAGAAGCTGATCCGACAGCTCTCGCTGATCTCGTTCCTGATGGCCCAAGGCAGGCCAGTTTCGGCGCTCGAGATCAAGCGGGAGGTAGAGGGGTACAGCGATATGAACGACGACGCGTTCGCGCGTCGTTTCTATGCCGACCGGGCGGAGTTGGAGAGCCTCGGCATCCTGCTCGGGGTCGAGAAGCCCGGCGAGGGCTTTTTCGAGGCCGAGCTCTACTCGCTGCCGCCGGAGAACTTCTACCTCGACGCGATCAAATTCTCCGACGACGAGCTGGCGGCGCTGAGCACGGCGCTGCTGCTGCTGACCGATGGCGGCTTCGCCTACGCCGAGCCGCTGCGCCTGGCTCTGCAGCAGGTCGCTTGGGGGCACCCGAACCCGCTGAAGGAGGCCGAGCGCGCCCCGGTCGAGATGGCGATGACCGCCTCCGCCGGCGGCCGCGACCTCTCCCAGCGGCTCTCCAAGATCGAGACCGCGATCAGCCGCCGCAAGACGATCGAGTTCACCTACTACACGATGGAGCGGGGCGAGACCGAGAAGCGCAAGGTGGACCCCTTCCACCTCGTCTTCCGCGGCGGCCAGTTCTACTTGATCGGCCACTCGCACGAGCGCGATGCGGTGCGGGTCTTCCGCCTCTCGCGGATCCAGGGCAAGGTCGGCTACGCCTCCAAGGCCGAGCACGACTTCTCGCCGCCGGAGGACTTCGACCGCCGCGACTACGGCAGCCGCGCCGACTGGCAGCTGGGTGAGACCAAGGGGACGGCGAAGATCTTCATCCGCGAGCGGATCGCCTGGCTGATCGAGCGCGATTTCGGCTCCTACGGCGAGCTGCGCGACGCCAGGAAGTCCGACGGCGCCCCCGGCAAGGGCAAGATCTTCGAGACCAGCTACGCCTCCCACCGCGAGCTGATCGCCTGGGCGCTGCGCTGGCGCCAGAACGCCGAGGTGCTCGGCCCCGAGGACCTGCGCGAGGAGGCCGAGAGCCGCCGGGCGCTGCTCCACGACCGCCACGCCAACGGCTTCAAGCCGGCCGAGATCGTCGACCGGCCGCTGCGCGACACGCCGCGCCGCACCCGCTCCAACGGCCGCGGCGAGGCGGCGATCAGGCCCGAGCGCTTCGCCCGCCTGGTGACCCTCGCCGGGATGCTGATCGAAGCGGCGAAAAAGAGCGAGCGGCTGCAGATCGCCGAGCTGCGCCAGCGCCTGGAACTGACCGACGAGGAGCTGCGCGAGGACGTCGAGCTGCTCAACGTCGTCAACTTCGGCGGCGGCACCTACGTCCTCTACGCCGAAATCCTCGGCGACGAGATCGAGGTCGACTCCGAGCCCTACGGCGACAACTTCGCCCGCCCGGCGCGGCTGCTGCCGCTGGAGGCGAAGGCGCTGGTCGCCGCGATCGACCTCTTCGGCGAGCACCTGCCGCAGAGCAACCTGCAGAGCGCCCGGGCGAAAATCGTCAAAGCCCTCGGCCACGACCCTTCCGAGGAGGGGCTGGAGATCGCCTCGGCCGGTGGCGGCGGCGATGCCGCGGTGGCGCGGATGGTCAACGACGCGATCGCCGACAGCCTGATCCTCGAGCTCTCCTATTACAAGGAGAACGAGGACCAGTTCACCGACCGCCGGGTCGAGCCCTACCGGCTCGAGAACGGCAAAGAGGGCTGGTACGTCGAGTGCTATGACCTGACCAAAGGCGGCGTCCGCCACTTCAAGCTCGACCGGGTCAAGGAGGCGAGCCTTTCCAAGGAGCACTTCGAGCCGCGGGCAGAGGTCGAGGAGTTCGCCGGGGTCGAGGGCTGGATGACCCACGGCGAGGTCCCCACCGCCGAGGTCGCTCGGGTCTGGGTCTCGCCGGAGCGGGCGCGCTGGCTGCGCGAGGAGCGGACCGTGGTCGAGGAGCTGGCCGACGGCGCCGTCGTCGTCGAGCTGCCCTACGCCGGCAAGCCCTGGCTGGTGCGGGAGATCCTGCGCGGCGCCGGCGACCTCGTCGTGCTCGAGCCCGAGGACGCCCGCGAGGCGATCGCCAAAGAGATCTCCGGCTGATCCAGGCGCCGGGACACCCTGAGGTAGTGAAGATCGTCGCCCCCAACCCGGGGCCGATGACGCTGGAAGGGACGAACACGTATCTGCACGGGGCCGACCCCTGCGTCGTGATCGATCCCGGTTCCGAGGACGCCGGCCACCTCGAGGCGATCCGCGATGCGGCGGCCGAGCGCGGCGGCATCGGACTCGTCCTCCTCACCCACTCCCACGCCGACCACACCAACGGCGCCGATCGCCTCGGCGCCGAGGTCGTCCTCCCGGCCGGCGGCGAGACCCACGCCGGCCTGCGCGCGATCGCCACCCCCGGCCACGCTGCCGACCACGTCTGCTTCCTCAGCGCCGCGGGGGTCTGCTTCGCCGGCGACCTGGTGCTCGGCCTCGGCTCGACGATCGTGCCGCCCGGCGGCGGCTCGCTGGCCGCCTACATGGGCTCGCTAGCGCTGCTGCAGGCCGAGGAGATCGACCTGATCGCCCCCGGCCACGGCCCCTGGATCACCGACCCCGAGGCGAAGCTGAGCGAATACGTAGAGCACCGCCTGATGCGCGAGCGCAAACTCCTCGCCGCCCTCGACGGCGGTGAGCGCTCCCGCGCCGCCCTGCTCGCCGACGCCTGGAGCGACATCCCGATCGAGCTGCTGCCGATGGCCGCGATGGCGATGGAGGCCCACCTCGAAAAGCTCGACGGCGAGGGCCGCCTGCCCAGCGATCTCAACGAGTAGCGCGCCGAGTCCGCACTTACCCGGGCTATGCACGGGTCAGGGCGGACTCGGAGAACGGCTTGACTGGCCAGCTAGCCAGGATTGCTGCATACTCACTGAGCATGGCTCGCTCGAGTAGACAGCGGGCGGCTCGGGCGGGGTTGCTCGCCGGGGCCGCTGGAACCGGACTTGCCGCCGCCGCGACGGCGATCGCCTGGCACCGGCTGGCGCGTCGCCCGCTGCCGAAGCAGACGGGGACGATCGAGCTGGCGGGGCTGCGCGGCAGGGTCCAGGTGCGGCGCGACCGCTGGGGCGTCCCCCACGTCGAGGCCGAGGACCGCCACGACCTCTACTTCGCCCAGGGCTTCTGCCACGGGCAGGACCGGCTCTGGCAGATGGACTTCTACCGCCGCGCGGTCCGCGGCCGGGTCGCGGAAATGGCCGGGACCGAGGGCCTGCCGGTCGACAGGCTGATGCGGACGCTCGGCATCTACCGCACCGCTGAAGCCGAGGAGGCAGCGCTCGACCCGCAGCTGCGCGCCCTGCTGGAGCGCTTCTGCGAGGGCGTCAACGCCGCCGCCGCGGATGCCAACGCGCGCCCCTTCGAGATGCAGCTGCTGAAACTCGAGTTCGAGCCCTGGCGACCGGTCGACATCCTCGGCCTCGGCAAGCTGCTGGCCTTCGGCCTCTCGACCAACTGGGAGCGGGAGCTGTTGCGGGCCGACATGGTCCGCGCTCTCGGGCCGGAGCTGACCGCCCGCCTCGACCCCACCTACCCGGCCGACAACCCGGTCGTCACCCAGGAAGCCTGGAGCGGCGACGGGCTCTCGATCGTCGAGCAGATCGACGCCGTGCGGCGCGGCATGGGCCTCGCCGCCGAGGCCAGCGGCTCCAACAACTGGGCCGTCTCCGGCGCCCTCAGCGCCACCGGGTCGCCGCTGATCGCCGGCGACCCGCACCTGCCACCGAGCATGCCGGGCATCTGGTACCAGGTCGGCTTGCGCCACGGCGACCGTTTCGCCCGCGGCGCCTCGCTGCCGGGGATGCCGGGGATCTACATGGGCCAGAACAACGACGTCTGCTGGACGATCACCAACGTGATGGGCGACGTCCAGGACCTCTTCGTCGAGCGGATCGAGGACGGCAAGTACCTCTTCGAGGACGAGTGGCTGCCGCTCGAGGTCGTGCGCGAGGAGATCGTCGTCAAGGGCCGGACCGAGACCGAGAACATGGACGTGCGGATCACCCACCACGGCCCGATCGTCAACGAGGCGCTCGGCGCCGACGACGCCGAGCCGCTGGCGCTGCGCTGGCAGACGCTCGACCAGCCGACCAGCTTCGCCGGCCTCTTCGAGCTGCTCGACATCGAGTCCGGCCCCGACCTCGTCGCCAAGCTCGAGGGCCACACCTCGCCGGCCTCGAACATGATCTGGGCCGACCGCCACGGCTCGATCGGCTACAAGCTGATCGGCCGCCTGCCGCTGCGCCGCGGCGGCTGCCCGGACTTGCCCAAGCCCGGCTGGACCGGCGAGTTCGAGTGGGAGGGGACGATCCCCTATGACGAGCTGCCCGAGGTGATCGACCCCGAGAGCGGCTTCCTCGTCACCGCCAACAACCGCATCGTCGGCGACGACTACCCGCACCACATCACCAGCGAGTGGCTCGACGGCTTCCGCGCCAAGCGGATCGAGCAGCTGCTGGGGGAGAGCACGGAGCACGATCTCGACGGCTTCGAGGCGATGCAGTCCGACAACCTCTCGCTGCCGGGCCTGGAGGCGGCGCGCCGCCTCGGCCGGCTCAGCCCCCGCGGCCAGCGCGAGCGCAGCGCGATCGAGCGCCTGCGCAGCTGGGACGGCTACCTCGGCCCGGAGACGATCGCCGGCACGATCTACCAGGCCTTCCTGCTGCGCCTCGCCCGCGAGGTCACCCGCGCCGCGATCGGCGACCGCGACCTAGCCGAGCGCTGGCTCGACCGCGCCGACAACGGCTTCACGCCCCACGTCACCTCACCGTGGCGCTGGCACTCGCACCTGATGGGGCTCTGGGAGGAAGCCGACGAGGAGCTGGTCGGCCGCCCCTGGGACGAGCTCGTGCTGGAGGCGCTGGCCGGCGCTCTCGACGACCTCGGGGAGCGCTTCGGCCCCGACCAGGAGGGCTGGCGCTGGGGCCAGGTCCACGAGATGGAGTTTCCGCACCCGCTGGGCGAAGCCAACCCGATCCTGCGCCGCTACCTCAACCGCCGCCTGCGAGCCGGGGGCGCACAGGAGACGGTCAGCCAGATCGCCTACGACCCCAACGACCCTTACCGCGCCGTCTGGGCGCCGAGCTGGCGGATGGTCGGCGACCCGACCGACCCCGACCGCTCGCGCTGGCAGATGTTCACCGGCCAGTCGGGCCACCCGGCCAGCCCCCACTACGACGACCTCCAGGCCGACTGGCTCGAGGGCCGGACCCAGAAGATGAGCGGCGAAGGGCCCTGGCGGGAGCTGGACTTAGTCCCCGCGAGTTAGCTCCCTGTTTCTGGTGCTGCACGGTGTTGCACCTGTGGTATGGTGCGGCGGTGCCGACGACCAGACCCCGCCACACGATCACCGAGACCGAACCGGTCCGAGAGGCGCTTGACGAGCTGCGCCGGATTCAGGGGGGAGAGCGGGTCGAGCTTCCCGACTTGGTGATCCGTGGTGCCAGGGACAAGGTTCGGGAGTTGATGGCCGAGAGCAAGTCGGCCGACAGAGCACGACAGGAGATCGCCGAGTGGATTCGCACCGGCAACGGGCCCGAAGTGGATATCGCGGCGGCAGCGGAGGTCAAGCACCTCGGCCTGGTCGCCAACTACGACGAGTAAGGGTGCAGCTGCTCGACAACTCGGCCTGGTCGCGCCTGCTCAGCGGCGGCGTTCCGCAGGACCGGCGCGAGGAGGTCATCGAGTTGTTGATCGCACGCAAGCTCGGGACCTGCCTCCCGTTCCTGCTCGAGGCCGGCTACTCCGCCCGCTCGGGAGCGGACCGCAAGGCGATGATGACCAGGCTCGAGCAGCTGCCGCGGGTTCCCGTCGACGCCGAGGTCGAACGCCTGGCGCTGGAGGCGCAGCGGGAGCTGGCCGAGGTCGGCCACCATCGCCTGGCGCCGTCGGATCTCGTGATCGCCGCGTGTGCCCACCGGGCGGGAGCGGACGTCCTCCACTACGACCGCGACTTCGACCTGATCGCCGCCCACACCCGCCTTCGCTTCGAGAGCGCCTGGCTCGCCGAGCCGGGGACCCTCTAGCCCCGGCTCGGCGGCCGTCTAGGCGTTCAGCAGCGGGTCTCCGGCGCTCGACACGGCCCTGACCAGCTCGACGATCTCCGCCGGCGCCTTCTCGGGTGAGCCGCAGTCGAACGGGGGGTCGGGGTCGTACTCGATGCCGAGCTGGATCGCCTGGGCGACCTCGGGGCCGACCTCGCGGGAGACGAGGTGCAGCGCCATGTCGATCCCGGCGGTGACCCCGGCCGCGGTGACGACCTTGCCGTCCTCGACGAAGCGGCCGCCGACGGGGTCGGCGCCGAACTGGGCGAGGACGTCGAGCAGCAGCCAGTTTGAGGTCGCCCGCTTGCCCTCCAGCAGGCCGGCGGCGCCGAGCAGCAGCGAACCGGTGCAGACTGAGGTCGTCCACTTGGTCCCGCGGTCGACCTGGCGCAGCCAGTCGAGGACCTCCGCGTCTTTCATCAGCGCTCGGCTGCCGCGGCCGCCGGGGACGAGGACCATCCCGGGTTCCGTCACTTCGGCCAGCGCGTAGTCGGCGCTGATTCCCAGCGCTCCCTTCTCGTCACGGACCACGCCCTTCTCCTTGGCGACGAACCGCGGCTCCCAGCCGGGCACGTTGCGCAGCACTTCATAGGGCCCGATCGCGTCGAGGCCCGCCAACTCGTCGTAGACCAGCATCGCTATATCCATGCTGCCATCCTCCGCCGCCGCGGGGATACTTTCCAGAGGCAGGAATGCCAATGTTCGCTAGATTCCTGCCATGCACCGCGTCGTCGCCCTCTGTCTCGACGGTCTCGTCGCCTTCGACCTGACCGCGCCGGCCCAGGCCTTTGCCCTGGCGGCGCGGCCCGGTGGCGAGCCGCACTACGAGTTCTCGACCTGCTCGGTCGGTGGCACCGAGGTGCGGACGACCAGCGGCTTCGGCGTCTCGCCACAGGCCGGGCTCGGCGCCCTGCGGCGGGCCGACACCGTCGTCGTCCCCGGCTACGCCGGGATCCTGGCGCCGCCGCCGGAGCCGGCGCTGGCCGCCTTGCGCGCCGCCGGGCGGCGCGGTGCCCGCGTCCTCTCGGTCTGCACCGGCGCCTTCGCGCTCGCCCATGCCGGCCTGCTCGACGGTCGACGGGCGACGACGCACTGGGCCTGGGCGGGGGAGCTGGCGTGGCGCTTCCCGGCGGTCGCGGTCGACCGCGAGGCGCTCTACGTCGACGAAGGGACGGTGCTGACCTCGGCCGGGCTCAGCGCCGGGATCGACCTCTCGCTGCACGTGATCCGCACCGACTTCGGCGCCGCCTGCGGCGAGCGCGTCGCCCGCCACATGGTCGCGGCGCCGCACCGCGAAGGCGGCCAGGCGCAGTTCTTCAAGCCCGAACTGGAGAGTGGCGCCGGCTCCCTGGAGCCGACCCGGCGCTGGGCCGCGACCCGGCTCGAGCAGCCGCTCGACGTCGCCGCGATGGCGGCCCACGCCGGCGTCAGCCCGCGCACCTTCGCGCGGCGCTTCCGCGGGGAGACCGGGACGACGCCACTGCAGTGGCTGCTCGGGCAGCGGGTGCTGGAGGCGCGGCGGCTGCTGGAGGAGTCCGATCTGCCGGTCGAGACCGTCGCCTGGAACTGCGGCTTCGGCACCGCCGCCTCGCTGCGCGACCACTTCCGCCGCGCGACGACGACGACGCCGACCGCCTACCGGCGCTCGTTCAGGCCGGTGCCGGCCTGACTCAAGCCGGGGCCGCTTTTCCCTGCTCGAATGGCCCAAAATTGGCTCACTATGCGGGCTTCAGGAGACTCGGACAGGCATTTGGGGTGGCGGCGAGATAGATTGCGCCGTGGGATGGGCCAGCGGGAACTGGCTCGGTGTTAAGCGCACTTGTTTTGGTGCGTGGGGTCACTAAAATTAAGTAGAAGAGATTTTCATCGGTAACCGGGTAGGGGAGTCCTGCACGGTCGGGGGAGTTGTCTCTCCTGTCGCGGCACCGCCAAATGGAAGCTCTGCAGAAATCGCCACTGATCCAGTTCGGCCCGGCCTCGGGCCTGGCTCCGCGCTCGCAGGCGCAGGAGCTGGCCCGGCTGGCGGCTCAGTTGGAGACCCGCGTCCCCGGCAGCGCCGGGCACGCGCGGCGGGTCTCGCTCTACGCCGCCGGGACGGCGAAGCGGATGGGTCTGTCGCCGGCGCAGGTCGCGACGGTGCGCCGCGCCGGGGAGCTGCACGACATCGGCAAAGTCGAAACGCCGGCGGAGATCGTCAACAAGCCGGGGCCGCTCAGCGCCGAGGAGTACGAGGTGGTCCGCCGCCATGCCGACCTCGGCGGCTGGATCGTCGCCGGCCTCGGTGACGCCGAACTGGCCGCGATCGTCCGCCATCACCACGAGCGCCTCGACGGCGACGGCTACCCGCACGGCCTGGCCGGCGCGGAGATCCCGCTCGGGGCCCGCATCGTCGCCGTCGCCGACACCTTCGACGCGGTCGCCTCCGGCCGTCCCTACCGGCCCGCCAGGCGGGCCCGCGAGGCACTCGAGCTGCTCGACGCCGAAGCCGGCGGCCAGCTCGACCCCGAAGCCGTCGCTGCCTTCCGCGGCTACTACTCGCGGTTCGCGCGGCTGCGGCGGGTAGCTTTGCGGCTGTGAGCCGGCGCGATCAGATCACCCTCAGCGAGGACGAGCTGGCCGAGCTGCTGGCGAGCGAGCGGGTGGCGATCGTCTCCAGCCTCGGCCCGCGTGGCTGGCCGCACTCGATGCCGCTCTGGTTCGTCGCCCGCGAGGCCGAGGTCTGGATCTGGACCTACGCGAAGTCGCAGAAGGTCCGCAACCTCGAACGCGATCCGCGGGCGACGCTGCTGATCGAGACCGGCCACGAGTACGGCGAGCTGCGTGGGGCGATGATCGAGGCCGAGGCGGTCCTGCATCGCGATCTCGGGACCGTGCTCGGCTTCGCCGAAGAGCTGACCCTGCGCTACGCCGAGGGGATTTCCTCGATCGAGGGCGACGCCCGGGCGGGGCTGGAAGCGCAGACTCCCAAGCGCGTTGCGATCCAGTTCAAGGCGCTGCGCACGTCCAGCTGGGACCACCGCAAGCTCGGCGGCACCTACTGAGCCGGCATTGACAGTTCCGCTACATGCGGCCGGCGGCCGTGTTGCAAGCTGACCGGACCGCTACCTTTCCCGACTCGATGAAACGCGCCCTCGCCACCAGTCTCCTGCTCGCCTGCCTGCTCGCGGCGATCTTCGCGACCGCTCAGGCGGGCTCGGCGACGCCGACGCCCCGCGCCCCGAAGGGCTTCTTCGGGATCGGGCCGCAGAGCACGCTGAGCGACGAAGACGCCACCTACATGAAGGCCGGCGGGATCGAAAGCGTGCGCTGGCCGGTTGCCTGGTCCGCCGTGCAGCCGACCGCCAAGGGCGGTTACGACTGGTCCAGCTTCGACGAAACCGTCGCCATCGCCGCCCGCCACGGGCTGCAGGTGCTGCCGTTCCTGGTCAGCACGCCGCGCTGGATCGCGACCAAGCCGACCACCCTGCCGATCAACAACGGCCGCGCCCGCAAGGCCTGGACCGACTTCCTCGAAGCCGCCGTCGAGCGCTACGGCCCGGGCGGCGAATTCTGGGACCTCCACGCTCCCGGCCCCGCCGCCCCGGGAACCGAGAAGTACCTGCCGAGGATCAGCAAGCCGCTGCCGATCCGCAACTGGCAGATCTGGAACGAGGCCAACTTCTTCTACTTCGCCTACCCCGCCTCGCCGCAGCGCTACGCCTCGCTGCTGAAGATCTCCAGCCCGGCGATCAAACGCGTCGACCCCAGCGCCAAAGTCATCCTCACCGGCCTCTTCGGCAAGCCGACCGCCTCCGGCGCGCGCGGCATGCCGGCCGCCACGTTCCTCGAACTCCTCTACCGCACGCCGGGGATCAAGAGCTACTTCGACGGCATCGCCCTGCACCCCTACGCGGTCGACACGGAAACGCTGGAAGAACTGGTCGAGGCGCTCCACGACGTCACCGTCAAAAACCACGACCGGGTGCCGCTCTACATCACCGAGATGGGCTGGGGCTCCCAGAACGACTTCAACATCGTCGCCTTCGAGCAGGGGATCCAGGGCCAGGTCCGCCAGCTCAAAGGCGCCTACGCGTACCTGCTGGAAAACCGCAACCGGCTCGACCTCAAGCAGGTCTACTGGTTCTCCTGGAAAGACCTCGCCGACTCCTGCAGCTTCTGCGACTCGGTCGGCTTCTTCCGCGAAGGCAAGCGCTTCCACCCGAAGCCGGCCTGGCGCGCCTTCGTCGCCATCTCCGGCGGCCGCGCCCGGCCCTGAGCCGGAGTCGCGCCGCTCAGTTGCGCCGAAGCGCGGCGCCGAGCCGGCGCAGCGGCGCCGTCAGCCGCCACGAGCGTGAGGCGAGGACCGCCTCGAGCTGGGTCTGGGCTGCCTCAGCATCCTGCTCGGCGCCTGTCGAGCGCCGATCGGCCTCGCGCAGGGCACCGAGCAGGCCCCGCCCGCCCGTTGCGCGCCGGCCGCGGTAGGTCGGCGGCAGGCCGAAGCCGCGTTTGCCCTCTTGGACCAGCGCCTCGACCACCGCTTCGAGGTCGGGCCGCTTGGCGCGCCGGGTCGTCTCGAGGACGTCTTCCCAGAGGATCAGTGAGATCGGTGAGTTGATCCTGAATTCGCCGATCCGGTCGAGGTCGAACTCTGCCGGGAAGCTGGTGAACTTCTCCCTCACCCCGAGCGCCTCCAGCGGGATCGTCGTCAGCATGCACTTGCGGCAGCGCCCGCAGTTGTAAGCGCCGCCGGGGTTCTCCCAGCAGACCCGCAGGGTTTCCTGCGCCACCGGGTGGTCGGCGATCAGCTCGATCCGCTGCTCGCGGTTGAGGCGGCCACCGTCGTCGACGATCTCCAGCCGCTCGCTGCTCCAGAGCTGGTCGACCATGCGGCTCGTCCCCAGCGGGACCTGGGTCTCGTGGTCGGCGTCGCTGGCGATCAGCACCCGCTCGAAGAGCGGCTCGAAGAAGAGGGCGACGGCGATCATCGCACTCGGGTTGTAGGCCTCCCAGCGGATCAGCGGGTCCGACATCTGGCGCAGGTTCGTCTTCACGACGTGCAGTTCCAGGCCCAGCTTCGCCGCGGCCTCGCGCAGGCGCCGCTCGACTTCCTCCCCCAGCCGGGCGTGCTGGGGGACGCTGGGGACGAGGTCGAGGCCGTGGACGAAGATCAGGTCGGTGACCTCGGGGTTGGCGAGGACCGTCGCCCAGGAGTCGACGCCGCCGCTGAAGAAGGCGGCGACGCGGCCGTCGCCGGCCGGGGCGGGGCGCGCGGGCGCCTCGACCTGCACCTCGACCTCTCGCAGCGGCGCCTGGCCGAGGTCCCAGTCCAGCGACCAGGCGGCCTGGATCGCCTGGTACTCGCGCTGGGTGCGCAGCACCCGCGGGCTGACCGGCTCGTTCATCGTCAGGCTGCCGCCGCTGCGCATCGCCGGCAGCAGGCAGGCCGACAGCGCCGCGTCCGCCGGCGGGGTCACCGCGGTCTCGCTGCGAATCCAGAGGTCGTAGGCGTCGCCGTCGATCGCAGCCGTGAAAGAGAGCTCCCCCGGCGCCGAGTGGAGCTCAGTGATCGCGTGGCTCGGGCCCTCCGGGTCAAGGCGTCCGAGCAGCTTCGCCTCGGCGTCGCGCCGCCGCCGCCTCAACTCTTGTGCGCCGGTCTGCAGGCTCTCGCGCAGCGCTGCGGCACGACCCGCGTCGAGCACGAACGCGGCGACCCCGGCGGCGCACTCGCCGGCCTCCCGGTTGCTGTCGAGCGCGAACTCCTCGGGCAGCCCGAAGGCGTCGCGCAGGCCGCCGAACTTCTGGTCGTAGTAGCCGTTCTCGCGGATTCCGGCAGTCGGTACCCCGGACATCAGCGAGGCCAGGGCGACGTGGTAGGAGCAGCTCAGGGTCAGGGCGCCCCTGGCGATCTCGGCGCTCGCCTCGCCGATGACGGCCGGGGCGAGGACGAGCGGCTCGTCGACCTCGACCCCGATCGCCTCGCAGGCCGCCGTCAGCCGCTCGATCCCGGGACGCTCGTCGACGTGGCGGTCGAGGTAGGCGATCAGGGGGCGGGCCGAGACCGGCCCGCCGGCCTCGCGGCCGAGGCGGTCGAGGAAGCCGACGAAGAAGTCCAGCAGCGCGCTCGGCTCGCCGGTGACGAAGTCGTGTTCGCCGAAGTGGAGGTTGACGTGCAGGCGGCCGCCCGCCGCCGGCCCGGGAGGCGCCTCGGCCCGGGCCAGGGCCCCGACCGCGTCGTCGCCGCTGGCGAAAGTCGCGGCCGGGGAGAGGAACTCGGTCAGCGCCTGCTCGGAGCTCGGGTCGCGGCCGCCGAGCAGCTCGAACCGGGCCAGCGCTTCCCGGTCGGCGACGCCCAGGCCGGCGAGCCAGTCGCGCTCGGCTTGTAGCCCGGAGCCGACCCGGCGGACCCGGTCGGCGGCGGCGACCAGGTTCTCGGCCGCGGCCAGCATGTCGAGCTTGCGTCGGCCCCAGAAGCGGTTCAGGTAACCGCCGCCGTAGAGGAAGCAGGCGGCGTAGTCGAGCTGCCGCGGCGGCTGGATCGCGACCAGCCCATCCTCGGCCCCGGCCGGCCCGAGGAAGAGCGGGTGGGCCGGCGGGTAGAGCATCCGCGGTATCACCTCGGCGTGGTCGTCCAGCCGCGAGCGCTCCAGCACCGGCAGGATCAGCAGCTCCTCGCCCAGTGGCTCGAGCAGCTCCAGGGTGGCGTCGAGTTGGGCGACGTCGCCGAAGTTGCCGGAGCCGTCGTAGCCCCCGATCAGCAGCATCACGCCGCTCGCACGGGCGATCGCCGCGACCGTGTCAGGCGCGGCGTAAAGGGACTCCGGCGCCGGCCCGTGGGTCAGCCCCGCAGCCTCCGGGCAAGAGGGTGCTGCCATCGCCGCAGCTTACGCGGCGGCCCGATGCTTGCCGCCGGGGCGCTGGCGGTGCCGGATCTGGATCTTCAGCCGCCGCGAGGAGCCGGCCAGCGAGAGGTCGTTTTCGCCGATCGTGGCCCGGTAGCTGCTGGCCCGGCCGATCCGCGGCCGGAAGTGGGCGGTGCAAGCGCGGTCGAGGTGCCGGGTGGCGACGTGCTTGCCGTTGCGCAGCAGCTTCACCGGCTCTCCCCGCCGCCCGCCACAGGGGGAGACGAAGGCGGTCAGCAGAACCCGGCGGTTGCGCTGGACGCGGCGACTCTGGGCCCGCAGCCCGATGTAGGTCACGGAGAGTGCGGCGCGGCTCGGCGATTCGGCGCAGGCCGGGGGCGAGGCGCCGAGGAAGCGGTAGACCTGGCCCTTGCCGGAGACCACGTAGAGCCGGCCGCAGGAGTCTTCGCCGAACGAGGTCGGTTCGGCGATGCTGAGGCCCTCCGCGCGGTCGCTGCCGAGCGGGTTGGCGGGATCGAGGGAGCGGACCTGGCCGGTGCAGAGGTCGACGTAGACGTAGCGCCCGTAGAGCGCCCCGAGGCTGGTGTCGCGGGCGACGTAGCCGCCGATCACCGCGCAGCCGTAGGCGCCGCCTCCGCCCGGGTTGTTGTGCGGGTAGTCGAAGATCGGGGCGGTGAAGTCGGTGGCTTCGCTGCCGGCGCAGCCCGTGTCGGTGAACGGCCCTTTGACGAACCCCTCGCGGCAGTTCCAGCCGAAGTTGTCGCCGGCCGAGGCGCCGCCCGGGGCGTAGTCGATCTCCTCGCGCGCGTTCTGGCCGACGTCGCCGATCGCGATCGCACCGTTGACGCGGTCGAAGGAGAAGCGGTAGGGGTTGCGCAGGCCGTAGCTCCAGATCGTGTCGGCCGGCGCCGTCGCGGCGCTGAACGGGTTGCCGGCGGGCACGGTGTAGGGGAGCAGGCCGCTGGGCAGCGGGTCGATTCGGAGGATCTTGCCGAGCAGGCTTTTGAGGTTCTGGGCGTTGTGGAAGGAGTCGTTTTCGTCACCGCCGTCCCCGCTCGAGATGTAGAGCAGGCCTTCGGGCCCGAACTGCAGCTGGCCGCCGTTGTGGTTGCTCGCGCCGGGGTGGGGGATGGTCAGGACGCCGCGCAGCGAGGAGAGCGGGGCGACGTCGCCGGAGGCCCGCAGTTCGGCGACATGGAGCTCGCCAGGTTCTTCCTTGCCGGTGTAGTCGACGTAGAGCCGGCCGCTGCTGTCGAAGTCGGGGGCGAGCGCGATCGAGAGCAGCCCGCGCTCGCCTTCGCAGCAGCGGACCAGCGAGCGCAGGTCGGCGAATTCGCTCACCGTGCCGCCTTTGAGCTGGAGGATCCGCCCGGCGCGCTCGACGACGAAGAGCCGGTTCGGGTTGCCGGGGTCGGAGGTGACGTAATCCGGTTCGCTGAAGTTGCCGATCGGTTCCAGGGTCGCCGCGCCGGCGGCCGCGGGGCCGAGCAGGGCAAAGGCGAGCGAGAGCGCGATGGCGGTGCGGGCAACCACCGCCTCAAGTTATCGACGCGGGCCGACCGAGTAGTGGCGCTGGACGGGAGTTTGGCTCCCGGCCGCCGCCAGCGCCGCGGCGTATCCCTTGCCTGGCTCCAGGCTCAGCAGCGCGACGGGCTCGGCCGGCGCCGGGTTGCCGAGCCCACCGCCGAGGCACTTGACCAGCGCCTCGCGGCGCACCCAGGCGGCGTAGAAGTGGGAGGCCCGCTCGGTCCCCGGTGCCGCCGCCCGCACGGCCGCGGCTTCCTCGGGGTCGAGCCCGCGCTCGGCCAGGGCGAGCAGATCGCGGTCGGGGTCGATGCGCTCGACGTCGACCCCGACTGGGCGGCCGACCGTGACCGCGACCAGCGCCAATCCGGCGGAGTGGCTGAGGTTGAAGTCGAGCCGGCCGGGAAGCTCGGCGAGCTCCGGCTTGCCGTGCTCCCGCGCCCGCAGCGCGATTGCCGCCGGGTCCTCGCCGAGGTAGCGGCCGAGCACCTCGCGCAGCGCCCAGCGCGAGGCGATCCAGCGCCGGGCCGGCTCGGGGCGCAGAATCGCCGCGGTGCGCTCGCGCTCGGCCGCTGGCAGCCGCTCGGCGCCGGGCCAGCCAGGCGCGTCGAGCTCGGCCCGCCAGATGTGGACCGCGGCCGTCGGCGCCGGCGGCCGCGGCGGGCCGGTGGGCCAGCCGGCGCTCAGGGTTCCAGCGCTTGGGCGATGCACTCGTCCAAGCATTGCGCAAGCAGCCTGGCGCCGGGGTCGCGCAGCATCTCTACGTGCCCGAGCGGCAGGGCGCGGCGCTCGACGCCGCCGCGGGCGCGCTCGGCCCAGGCGACGTAAGCGGGTTTGTCGGCGAACTCGGTTGAGGTGATGAGCAGGACCCTGCTGTCCCAGGGCTCCGCCCGGTAGCTCTCGCGGGCTTCGCGGGCGGCCGCGACGATGCGCCTCTCGAGCCGCCCCCGCGCCCGGGGGAGCGTCCGCCGCAGCTGGCGTTCGCCGTTGTCGAGGAGGCGGTCGCGCCCCGCCTCGATGCCGGTGCGCGGGTGCCGCGGGGCGCGCTCGGCGAGCCTCTCCGCCAGCCGCCGCGCCGGTCGCAGGCGCAGTTCGAGGCGCAGTCGCCGTGGCAGCGGCACCGGTGGGGGCGGCAGCAGCTCGGGTGCGAGGCCGGCGGCGACTCCCTCGGTCCAAGCCCAGGCGCTGAACTCGTCGAGGTCGGCGCCGAGCGGGTCAGGGAAGCTGGCGGCGAGGTCGGGCCGTGAGCAGGCGCAGAGCAGGTAGCGGTTCGCGCGGCCAGCGGCCAGCGGCTCGGTCACCCACTCGCGCAGCCGCGGCCAGCCGGCGCTGGAGAGCGGATCGGCCGGGCGCCGCCCCGCCTCCTCCCAGGCCGCCGCCAGGGCCCAGTCCCAGCGATGCCCGTCCGGGAGGCGGCTGCCCGCGGCGAGGTCGGGAAGCAGCAGCTGAGGGGCGAGCCGGTGTTCGGCGACGCCGTTCTCCCAGGCCCAGGTGGCCAGCGCCGGCGCGTCGGCACCGAGCGGGTCGGGCCAGCGTCGGCGCAGGTCGCGGCGCCAGTGCCAGGCCTCGTGGGCGTAACGCGAGACCCCGGGGGCGAGGGGCGAGCGCAGCCAGGCCACCATGTTGGCCGGCCCGCCGTCGCCGTCGCGGTCGGGAACCGCCTCGCCACGTTCCCGCGCTCGCAGCCAGGCGACCTCGGCGAAGTCGTCGCTGCGCAGGCCGGGCAGCAGCTCGGCCGGCTCGCCGTGCGGCGGGTCGGAGTCGAGCGCGGCCAGGAACGGCACGTCCTCGCCTTCGCGGCACAGGCGCTGGGCGATCTCGAAGGCGACGGTGGCGCCGTTGCAGCGGCCGGCCAGGAGGTAGGGCCCGTGCGGCCGCACGGCGCGGATTTCCTCGACGCAGCGCGCCGCCATCGCCTCGATGCCGCGGTCGATCGTGCTCCTGCCGTCGAGGCCGCTGGGCTGCAGTCCGTAGAGCGGCTGCTCGTCGGCGAGGGCGCGGGCGAGCGGGCCGAAGCCGACGACGTTGCCGTCGCCGGCGGTGACCGCGAAGAGCGGCGGCCGGCTGCCGGAGGGCTTCAGCGCGACGAGGTTGTCCCAGCGCGCCGCCGTGGCGGCGGGGCCGAGCAGCGCAGCCAGCGCCCGCGGGGTCGAGGCCTCGAAGATCGTGCCGAGCGGTAGCCGCCGGCCGCCGGTGCGCTCGAGCTCGGCGAACAGGGCGACGGCCAGCAGCGAGTGTCCCCCGAGCGCGAAGAAGTCCTCGTCGGCGCCGACGGCATCGAGGTTGAGCACCGCCTGGAAGATCGCCACTACCCGTCGCTCGGCGTCGTCGCGCGGCTCCGACTCGGCTCCGGCGGAACTCGCCAGGTGCGCTCTGGTGGGAGCCGGCAGGCGATCGCGGTCGACCTTGCCGCTGGCGTTCAGCGGCAGCCGCTCGAGCGTCACCCAGGCGGCCGGCACCATCGCCGCCGGTAGGTTCGCGGTCGCGTGCGCCCGCAGCTCGGCCGGCGTGGGCGGCGTTGCGCCGGGGGCGGCGACGAGGTAGGCGAGCAGAGCGCGCCCCGCCGGCCCGTGCTCGGCGGCGACAACGGCCGCGTTGGCCAGCGCCGGGTGATCGCGCAGGACCGACTCGACCTCGGCCGGCTCGACCCGCACGCCCCTGACCTTGACCTGACGATCGAGGCGGCCGAGGAACTCGATCGTCCCGTCACCGCGACGGCGGACGCGGTCACCACTGCGGTAACGGCAGGCGCCGGGACGCTCGGAGTCGGGCTGGAAGCGCTCGGCGCTCAGCTCCGGGTCGCCGCGGTAGCCGCGGGCGACGCCCTCGCCGCCGATCCAGAGCTCACCGGCGACGCCGACCGGCACCGCCCGGCCGCTCGGGTCGAGGACTTCGCAGGTTGTCGCCTGAATCGGCCGGCCGAGTGGCACCGTCGACCCGACCGCATCGCTCGGCCGCAGGTCGTGGGTGAGCGCGAAGGTCGTCGTCTCGGTCGGGCCGTAGCCGTTGGTCAGCCGCGCCTCGGCGGGGAGGGCGGCGAGCGCCCGGGCGACGTGCCGGGGCGAGAGGACGTCGCCGCCGGCGAGCAGCTGGCGCAGGTTCGCGAGGCAGTCCGGACGGTGGTCGACGAGCTCGTGGAAGAGGCCCGCGGTGAGCCAGGCCGTGGTCACGCCGTGGGCGTCGATCGCCGCCGCGACCGCGTCCGGCGAGGGCTGCTCGGCGAGGACGGCGATGGTCCCCCCGTTCGCCAGCGGCCCCCAGATCTCCAGGGTGGAGGCGTCGAAGGCCGGCGAGGCGGCATTGAGCATCGTCGTCCCCGGCCCGAGGTCGGCGAAGCCGGGGTCGTCGACGAGGTGGGCGACGTTGCGGTGGGTGACCTCGACCCCCTTCGGCGCCCCGGTCGAGCCCGAGGTGTAGATCACGTAGGCCAGCCCCTCCGCCGCGGCCAGGGGCGACTGGAGCGGCTCGCTGCCGCTCGCGTCGAGGCCGATCCGGTCGATCCCGGCCGGCAGCTCGGCGGCGAGGGCGGGATCGGCCAGCGCGACCCGGGCCCCGGCGTCGGCCAGCGCCCGCCCGGTCCGTGCCGCTGGATGGAGCGGGTCGAGTGGGACGTAGGCGGCGCCGGCCCAGAGCACGCCGAGCTGGGCCGCGATGAGGCCGACCGAGCGCGGCGCCAGCACCCCGACCGCGTCCCCCGGCCGCACTCCGCGGGCGGCCAGCGCGGCGCCGATCTCCGCGGCGCGGGCGACCAGCTCCGAGTAGGAGAGCCGCTCGGAGCCGGCGATCACGGCGACCGCGCCGGGGTCGCGCCGGGCCTGGGCCGCGACCATCGCCGGGATCGTCGCCTCGCGGTCGAAGCCCTCGGCGGAGGCGCTCCAGGCGCCCAGCTGCGCCCGCTCGCCGTCCGTCAGCGGGTCGAGCTCGGAGAGGCGGGCGTCGGGCGCGGCGGTGAACTGGCGCAGCAGCTCGAGGTGCTGGCCGGCGAGGCGGTCGGCGTCGGCGTCGCTGAGCAGGTCGGAGTGCTCCCAGATGTAGAACGGCTCACCCTCGCCGTGGTCGACCCCGATCACGTTGATGTCGGCCTTGGCGGTTCCGTTGGGGACGGTCTGCACGACCTCGACCTCGAGCCCGCTCCAGCTCGCGGCGGTGGCCGGGGCGTCGTCGAAAGAGAAGAGGGTCTGGACCAGCGGCGAGCGGTTCGCCTGGCGGACCGGCGCCAAGGCTTCGACCACCCGCTCGAAGGGCACGTCGGCGTTGCCGATCGCGTCGAGGACGGTGCGGCGGACACGGCGCAGCAGGTCCCGCACCGTCGGGTCGCCGGAGAGGTCGATCCGCAGGGCGACGGTCCCGACCGTCATCCCGACCAGCTGCTCGGCGGCCGGGTCGCTGCGATTCGCCAGCCCGGTCCCGATCTGCACGTCCTCCACGGCGGCGCTGCGCCCCAGCAGCGTCGCGAACGCCGCCAGCCCGGCCATGTAGGTGCTCGCCCCCTCGGCGCGGGCCAGGGCCCTGACCGCGGCGGCGAGCCCGGCCGGGACCCGGCGCCGGACCGAGCCGCCGGCGAAGGACTCGCGCTCTGGCCGGCGGCGGTCGCTCGGCAGCTCCAGCAGGGCCGGGTCGGGGTCGAGGGTGCGGCGCCAGTAGTCGAGCTGCAGCCGCTCGGTCTCGCCGCTCGCCAGCTGCCGCTCCCAGCGGGCGAAGTCGCCGAGGTCGACGGTCAGCGGGGCCAGCTCCGCGGGCCGGCCCTCGACCCGCGCCGAGTAGAGCTCGGCCAGCTCGGTGAGGACCGTGATGAAGGACCATCCATCGTGGGCGGCGTGGTGCTCGAGGTCGATCAGCGACCAGCGTCGCGGGCCGCGACGGACCAGCGTCCAGCGCACCAGCGGCGCCCGGTCGAGCCGGATCTTGGTGCGGGCCCGGGAGCGCACCAGCCGCGCCCACTCGACGCCGCTCTCGCCGGGGAGGTCGACGACCTCGAGCGGCAGCGGCACCTCCTCCTCGACGACCTGGACCGGTTCGCCCCGGCGCTCGCGCAGCGAGGTGCGGAGGATCTCGTGGCGCCCGACCAGGTCGCCGAGGGCGCCGCGCAGAGCCTCCTCGTCGAGCTCTCCTTCGATGTGGAGCACGGCGGCGAACTGGAAGGCGAGCGAGCCCGGGTTCATCTGCTCGAAGAGCCAGGCGCGGCGTTGGGCAAAGGTCGCGGGTGCCGGGCCGCCGGCCTGCGAGCGCCGCAGCGGCGGCCGCGAGTTGGCGGCGGCGGCGTCGATGTGGGCGGCGAGCCCGCGAGCGGTCGGGACGTCGAAGGCGGCGCCGACCTCGATCGCCGCGCCGAAGCGGTCGCGCAGGCGGCCGACGAGCTGGATCGCCAGCAGCGAGTCGCCGCCCAGGGGCTCGAACTTCTCGTCGGGGCCGACCTCCTCGAGGCCGAGCAGTTCGGCCATCAGCTCGGCCACCGCTGCCACCCGCCCATCTGCCTCGCCGTTGCCGGTCGAGCGTCCCGGCGCCGGCAGCGCGGCGCGGTCGAGCTTGCCGCGCGCGGTCAGCGGCAGCTCCGCCATCGGCACGATCGTCGCCGGCAGCATGTAGCGCGGGAACCGCTCGGCGAGATGGTCGAGCAGCTGCTCGGGGGTGCTCGTCGCGCCGTCGCTCAGCGCTGCGTAGGCGACCAGGCGCTTGTGGCCGCTGACGTCCTCGCGGGCGACCACCGCCGCCTGGCGGACGCCGGGATGGGCGCCGAGCGCCTGCTCGACCTCGCCGGGCTCGACCCGGTGGCCGGAGATCTTCACCTGGTGGTCGTTGCGCCCGAGGAAGAGGAGCTCGCCGTCCTCGCGAGCCCGGACCAGGTCGCCGGAGCCGTAGATCCGCGCCCCCGGCTCGGCGGCGAAGGGGTTCGGGCGGAAACGCTCGGCGGTCCGCTCGGCGTCGTCGCGGTAGCCGCGGGCGACGCCGGGGCCGCCGATCCAGAGCTCGCCGGCCTCGCCGGGCTCGACCGGGCGGCCGTCTTCGTCGAGGACGTGGAACGTGTACCCCGGCAGCGGCCGGCCGATCGGCAGCGGCGTCCCGTCGACCGCGTCGATCTCGAAGCTGGAGGCGACGATCGAGGTCTCGGTCGGCCCATACCCGTTGAGGACCCGGACCCCCGGGTGGGCGGCGCGGACCGCCCCGGCGGCGGCGGGCGACATCACGTCTCCGCCCGCGGCGACCAGGCGCATGCCGCCGAGGTCGGGCAGCGCCACCCTGACCACCTGCTCGAAGAGCCCGGCGGCGAAGAAGGCGAAGCTGACCTCGCGCTCGGCGATCAGCCGGCCCAGCGCCCGCGGGTCCGGTCGCCCGGGCGGCGCCAGGACCAGGCGCGCTCCCACCGCGAGCGCACCCCAGGTCTCCAGCGCGGCGATGTCGAACTCGATCGGCGCCACTCCGAGCACCGTGTCTCCCGCGGCCGGCAGCAGGTCGGACCCGCAGTCGAGCAGCTGAAGGATGTTGGCGTCGGTGATCTCGACCCCCTTCGGCGTCCCGGTCGAGCCGGAGGTGAAGAGGACGTAGACGAGCCGGTCGCCGCCGGGCGCGACCTCGGCGTCGTCCCCGGGCTCACCGCCGGCGAGCTCCTCGACGTCGAGCAGTGTGGCGCCGGCGGGCAGCCCGAGCTCGGCCCCGGTGTCGGTCAGGACGAGGCGGGCGCCGGCCAGCTCGAGCAGCTCCCGCTTGCGCCGCGGCGGCTGCTCGGCGCTGATCGGGACGTAAGCCGCACCGGCTCGCACCGCGCCGAGGAAGGCGCAGACCGCCCGCCAGGAGCGCGGCAGGCAGATGCCGACCGGCTCCTCGGCGCCGCAACCCGCGGCTCGCAGGCCGGCCGCGACGGCGGCACCGGCGGCGTCGAGCTCGGCATAGGTGAGGTGGCGGTCGCCGTCCTCGACCGCGATCGCTTCGGGGTGCTCGACGGCCCGCTGGCGCACCAGGTCGGCGATCGAGTGCGGCGCGGCTCCGATTGGCGATCTGGCCGGGTGGGCAGCGGGGACGAAAGGCTCCAAGCCAGCCAATCCTAGCCAGTGCCGTTTCGCCGGCTCCCCCCTGAACGGCGCAAGGACGTCTGCGTATAGGTTTCCGCCCGTGAACTGGGACGGTGTCGAGCGGCGGCTTCAGGGGCTAGCGCCCTTGCTACTGGCCGCGGCGATGGCCGTTGCCGCCGGGCTGCTGCTCTGGGAGGGTCGCGGCCAGACCCTCTTCGTCGACGAGTGGACCTTCGGCTACATCGACCGGACGGGCCTCTCGCCGGCGGAACTGCTCAGCCCCGACAACGGCCACCTGGCACTGGTGCCGGTGCTGATCACGAAGGCCTCGCTGGGGCTGTTCGGCGCCGGCACGACGCTGCCGCTGCGGCTCGTCTCGATCTCGCTCCACCTCAGCATCGGGCTGCTGGTCTTCCTCCTCGCGCGCCGCGCGGTCGGCGACCTGGTGGCGCTGGCGCCGGCGATCCTGATCCTCTTCTTCGGCTCCGCCGACGACCTGCTGATCGGCTCGCACGGGATGCCGATGCTGATCGCGATCGCCACCGGCCTCGGCGCCTGGCTGGCGCTGCGGCGGGGGTCGACGGCGGGCGATTGCCTGGCGGCGCTGCTGCTCGCGATCGGGCTCGCCTCCAACGGCCTGGCGCTGCTCTTCGTCCTCGGTGCCGCGACGATCGTCCTGCTCGCCCCGGGCCGGCCCTGGCGGCGCCTCTGGCCGGCGGCCGTGCCCCTCGCCCTCTACCTCCTCTGGCAGCTCGCCTACGGCGGCGGCGAAGGGAGCGAATTCGCCATCGCCAACATCGCCGGCATCCCGGCCTTCGCCTTCGACTCCCTCGGCGCCGAGCTGGCCGCGATCACCGGCCTCTTTACCCAGCCGGGAGCGCAGGTGGCGAGCTTCGAAAGCCAGGCCGGGCTGGCCCTGGCGGGCGGCCTCGTGGTCGCGGTCATCGCCCTCTTCCTGGCCGGCTACCGGCGTTTTCCGCGTGCGGCGCTGCCGGCGGCGCTCGGCCTTCTCGTCCTCTGGGTGCTGACCGGGGCGGTGGCCTCACCGGCGCGCCAGCCCGAGTCGGCGCGCTACCTCTACCCGGCGGCGATCCTGCTGCTGCTGATCGCCGCCGAGGCGTCCGCCACCTCGCCGCTGCGCCGTCGCGGCGCTCTGGTCCTGGTCGGGGTCTGCGCCATCGGCCTGCTCCCCAACCTGCGCGAGGTCCACTACGGCGCCACCTTCTTCCGCCAGTCGGCCCACCGGGACCGGGCGGTGCTCGGCGCTGCCGACCTGCTCGGCCCGCGGGTCTCCGACGAACTGCCGCTGGGGATCAAGGGAGACCCGACCGCGGTCGGGGACCCGGCGATGACCTTCCCGCTCGGCGTCTACCGCGCCGCGCGGGAGCGCCACGGCACCCCCGCCTACAGCCTCGCCCAGCTCGAAACCGCCGACCTCGCCTCGCGCGAAGCCGCCGACCGCCTGCTGGCCCGGGCCCTGCCGATCGCCCTGGCGCCGGCCACGGCCGCGCCGGCGCCGCTGCCGAGCGGGTTCTCGCCCGAAGCCGCCGGCGGCGAGCTGCGACGCCGGGGCGGCTGTCTGCTGTTCATGCCGACCGCGCTCGGCGCCTACCTGGTCGTGCCGCTGCCGCCCACCGGCCTCTGGATCCGGCCCGCCGCCGGCCTCGCCGTCCCGGTCGCCCTGCGCCACTTCGGTGACGGCTTCGCCGCCCCGGCGGGCTCGGCCCTCCCCGGCCGTCCGGCCGCGATCACCCTGCCGCCGACGCCCGTCGCCCGCGACTGGGACGCCCAGCTGGCGCCAACCCAGCCGGTCGCGGTCTGCGGGCTCAGTCGTCGGTCTGCCTAGCTCCTCTACCTAGTTTTGTCTAGCCTCCCCTTGGGTACGCGTTCCTCCATGCATACGACGGAAACCATCGAGCAGCCCCTCGAGGCGCACCTCAATCGGCAGCTGGAGCGATCCCGAGATTTCTTCTGGAACCGGCTGCGCTGGAACCTGATCGCCTCGCAGATTCCATCGGGGCAACGCCAGGTCGTCGATGTCGGCGCCGGTCCGGGGTTCCTCGGCGACTACCTCAAGCGGCATCGGCCTGAGATCGAGTACGGCTACGTCGAGCCGATCGAGGGCCTCGAGCGCAGCCTCAGCGAGCGGTTCGGGGCGGGGGCGAACAGGCGTGAGCGCGATTTTCCCGACGCCTCCCACGTCACCCTGCTGGACGTTCTCGAGCATCAGGAGGACGACCGCGAGTTCCTCACCGAGCTCGCCGGGAAGATGTCCCCGGGGGCGAAGTTGCTGCTGACCGTGCCGGCGATGCCCTGGCTCTGGTCGGAATGGGACGCGCTGCTCGGCCACTACCGCCGGTACACCAAGCCGATGTTGAGCGAGGTGGTGCGTTCATTGCCGTTCGAACTGGTCGAGCAGAGCTACATCTTTCCGGAGCTGATTCCGGCGGGGATGGTGCGACGGCTGCGGATGCGGGCGGGTTCGCAGACTCGGATCGCCGCGGATCCTGCCGCTGCCGAGTTTCCCGACCTCTCACCCCGGCTCGACCAGGCCCTCTACCGGATCGGCGGCGCTTCGATCCGGATGCGCCGCCTCTGGCCCTGCGGAACTTCGCTGTTCGCGGTTCTGTCGCGCAGCGCCTGACCGCGTGAGCCCTGCCTCGTCCCCAAGGGCGCGTCTATACGCTTGGGCCGGATGGGGGAGGAGAGACGGCGGGGGCCGATTGTGAGCTTGATCGACGAGATCGCGCGGCTTTGGAGGCGCCCGGGAGTGCCGCTGGCGATCGGCGTCGTTGCCTTTACGGTGCTCACGGTCGCGACCTTCCGGATCGCTCGCCTACAGATTTTCACCGGCTTCTCCAACTACGACGACGAGGGCTACATGCTGATCGCCCTCAAGTCGTTCCTCCACCAGGGGTCGCTCTACGACGACGTCTTCAGTCAGTACGGGCCGTTCTACTACGAGGCGTGGGGGGCGTTCTTCTCGATCCTCGGCCTCTCTGTCGACCATGACGGCGGGCGGACCGCGACGCTTGTCGCCTGGTTGCTCGCCACTCTGATTCTTGGGCTGGCGACCTGGCGGATGACCCGCAGCATCCTGCTCGGCCTGGCGGCGCAGATGATTGTCTTCGGCTCCCTGGTGACCCTTGGCCATGAGCCGATGCACCCGGGCGGGATCATCTGCCTGCTGCTCGCCACGATCGTCGCGATTTCCTGTTTCGTGCGCGAGCGGGCCTCGCCCGTCGCGATGGGCCTGCTGGGCGGCGCCGTGATGGCGCTGATTCTGGTCAAGATCAACGTCGGCGGGTTCGCGTTTGTGGCGCTGGCGCTCGCCTGCGTAGTCACCTACCCGGCGCTTCTCGCGCGCCGCTGGCTGCGGCCGCTGGTCGAGATCGGCTTCGTCGCGATCCCGTTGCTGCTGATGAGCTCGAAGCTGGGCGAAGGCTGGGCGCGCCACTACAGCGTGCACGTCGCGGTCGCGGCGCTGGCCGTCGTGATCGTGCTGAGGACTCGCGCGCCCGGCCGACGCTCGGCGGAGGAGCTCTGGTGGCTCGCCGGCGGCCTGCTCGCCGTTGCCGTCACCATCTGCGCCGCGATCATCGCCGCCGGGACCAGCCCCTCAGGGCTGGTCGAAGGAGTCCTGACGCAACCGCTGCGGCAGTCCGACGCGTTCTCGATCCCCCTCTTTCTGCCGGACAGCGACTACCTCTTCGACTTCCTCGGGCTGGCCGCCGCCCTGGGCTACTGGTATGCCCTCCGCCGGCGCCGGGGCGCTGCGGGCACCGCCTGGACTTCGACGGTCGCGGTCCTGAGCATCCTCATCGGCCTGCAGTTGGCGCTCTCGGTGATCGGCAAAACCCTCTTCTTCGGGTCGATCACCTCACTCGGTCACGAGATCAGCCTGTTGGGGTTCGCCTGGGTGGCGTTGATCGCGATGCCCGGCGAGCCGGACGAGGGGTCCGCCTTCGCGCGCCTGCTGCTGGTGCCGCTGGCGGTCCTTCAAGGGCTGCACGCCTATCCGGTGGCCGGCAGCCAGGTGGCCTGGTCGGCGTTCCTGTTGATCCCGATCGGGGCGCTCTGCGTCGCCAACGGGGTGCGGGGCCTGGCCTTCGTTTTCGCGGACCGCGGTGAGCGCTACGCCCTGGCCGCGGCCGGCGCTGTGATTGCGGCGGTGCTGATGGTGGTTCTGGTCAACGTCCAGCTCCGGCAGGCCTGGCACGACGCACGCTTCTTCCGCGACAACTGGCCCACCTTCGGGCTGCCTGGCGCCACCGAGCTGCGGATCGAGCCGACCGAAGCGATCCAGTACCAATCGATCGTCGCGACGATCGATTCCAACTGCGAATCCCTGGTCATGTTGCCGGGGATGGACAGCTTCTACTTCTGGACCCAGCTGGAACCTCCCGACGGCTACAACGCGACCGGCTGGCCGACGCTGTTCGACGACGCCCACGAACAGCGGGTGGTGGAAGCGGTGCGGACCGAGCCGGGCCTCTGTCTGCTCAAGAACATCCCGATGGCGGAGGCCTGGAGCGGGGGCAAGATTCCCCCCGGGCCGTTGGTCGACTACCTGCGGCACGGCTTCGAGCCGATCGCCAAGTTCGGCGACATCCAGATCCTCAAGCGCGTGCCTGGGGCGGGAGGATCGGCATGAGCACCTGGATCGTCGCCCCCGTGTACCGCGACGTGCGCTCCTTCACGATCCTGCGGGAGCGCCTGCTGCAGGTGCTCAACGCCGAGGTCAACGGCAAGCCGGTCCGTTTCGTCGTCGTCGACGACACCGCGGGCCAGGACGAGGAAATCGAGGCGTTGCGCGGCCTCGACGACGTCACGGTGCTGACCCCGCCGTTCAACCTCGGTCACCAGCGGGCGATCGTCTACGCCCTGCGCAAGTCCTTGCCGGAGGTCCGTGACGATGACGCGGTCGTCACGATCGACGCCGACGGCGAGGACCAGCCGGCCGACCTGCCGAGGTTGCTGGAGCCCCTCTGGGGCGATCCCCACCCGCAGCAGAAGGTTGTCTTGGCGCAGCGCACCCGGCGCCGCGAGTCGCTGCAGTTCAAGCTCATGTACTTCTTCTTCCGGATTCTCTTCCGGGCGCTGACCGGCGCCACCGTACGCTCCGGGAACTTCGCCGCGATGCCCGGCTCGATCGCCAAGCGGGCGCTGCGACACCCGACTTTCGACATCTCCTACTCGTCGGCGATCCTCGCCCTCGACCTGCCGGTCGAGTTCGTCCCCTGTGAGCGCGGCGAGCGCTACGAGGGCCGCTCGAAGATGACCTTAGGCCGCCTCGGGATCCACGCCCTGCGGATGCTGATGCCCTTCACCGACCGGATCGCGATCAGGGCCCTCGCGGTCTTCGTCTTCTCCCTGCTGCTCGGCGTCCTGCTGGCGCTGGTGGTCGTCTGCATCAAGCTGTTCGGCAACTCGGTCCCAGGCTGGGCCAGCTTTACGGTTCTGGGCGCGGTGATTGTCTCGCTGGTCGCACTCGGCAACTTCGTCACCCTGTTCGTGCTCTTCTCGCAGAACCGTGCTGTCTCGCTGGCCAGCATCGAGGACCTGACCGACTGACCCGATCGGTGTGCAGGTGCTCGCCTATAGCGAGCCCATCTTGAATTTCGCGATGCGCGTGATGTTGCCAGCCCCGTGCAGACCGGCGTAGCCGCCCGAGAAGGCCGAGTCGGCGGCGCTCAGCAGTTGGCTGAACCCTGAGCCGGTATCGGTCCAGGCCGAGACGATGCCGCCCTGGTCGACGATTGCGAACGAGCTACCGTTGGCGAAGGAGTAGCCGGATTTGGTGGCGAGCAGGGATTCGCTGCCGCTCACCCACTTGGCGAGCTTGACTGTATAGGTGTTGGTGGCGGAATTGGTGAAGCGCAGCTCGTAGCCCGCCCGGGTGCTCGCCGGAGTCTGCATGTCAAGCCAGAGCGAGAAGTAGCGTTCGGCACTGCCGGGGTTGGTTGCCATCTTCGCCACGGCAGCGATGCCTGCGCCGGTGTCAGTGAGGGTGGAGTTGTAGTAGGCGCCGTTGATGGTCGCGTAGGCGGCTACGGGCCGCCAGCCGGTGGCCGTATCTTCGCCCCTGGTGGGGCTGCCGCTGACCCACCCGAGCGCCGCCCATTTGGAAGCGAAGTTGGCGAGCGATTCCGTGCCGCCGTCGAAGGGCTCGGTCACGGACATGCCCGCCAGTTGACCCGCCGTGGTCGAGGATTCCGTTTTGAAGGTCCTGTCTTCCCCGTTACTCGTGCCTTCGGGGCCGGTTGCGATGATGCGGTAGTGGTACGTGGCCGCCGCGGCCAGACCAGTCAGGGTCTGGCTGACTGCGATACCGCCAGTCCCATAGCCGACGCTCTGTCCGGCCGGCGGGCTTTTGGAGCCATAGGCCGTGGTGGGGCCGTATTCGAAGTAGTAGGTGGTGGGAGAGCGTTCCGGATTGACTTCTCCTTCGACTTTCGCCGAGGAAGCGCTGACGGAGGTCGCGGCTCCCGTAGTTACGGCCGGAGGCTTGGCAGCAAGCGAACCGCCCAGGGTCTGGACACCCCAAACCGGGTTCCAGGGTTCGTGCCAGTCATGGCCGAGCCCACCACTCGTGGTCCGGTATAAGACATGCACGACGTTGTTAGGCATCGCCACCGGGTTGGGCTCCGAGGCAAGCGAGCCACCCAGTGTCTCGACCCCCCAGACCGGATTCCCCGGTTCAGACCAGTCGTGACCGAGACCACCGCTCGGAGTGCGGTAGAAAACGTTGATCTCACCGGCGGGGG
>OUNO010004843.1_pt1 | contig 36611 bp, 33 predicted proteins | sample 1779811 | NCBI WGS metagenome assembly OUNO01 (sample SAMEA3914804, study PRJEB12502) | metagenome | biome: forest; material: soil | place: Canada | collected 2010-06-25 | depth 0.3 m
CTCGGCCTGCTCGACTCGCCGCTCAATGCGCCAGCGCCGGCCCGCCCTTGAGCGCTAAATCGATCACCTTGCGGAATGCCGCTTCGGGCTGCGCGCCGCTCACGTAATAGCCGTTGATCACGAACGCGGGCGTGCCGTTGATGCCGACTTTGTTGGCGAGCGCGGCATCCAGCTCGACTTTGGGGAGGTGCTTGTGGGCGTCCAGCGCCGCCTCGAATTGGTCCATGTTCACGTTCAGCTCGCGCGCCACTTGCTCCAGCGCGGGGCGCTCGGTGCGCGTCACGTCATCCTGGGCGCTGGCGAACAACTTGTCGTGGAACGCCCAGAAGCCCGCATTGCCCTTTTGAGCAAATACCTCTTGTGCGGCTTCGGCGGCGAGCTGCGCGTTCTTGTGAAACGGCAAGGGGAGGTTCCGCCACACGAACTTGATCTTGGTGCCGTACTTCTTGGCGAGCGCCTGGAGCGTGGGCTCGGCGCGTTTGCAGAACGGGCACTGAAAGTCGGCAAATTCTTCGATCACGACCTTGGCCGCGGCATTGCCGCGCACCGGATCCGAGGCGTCTGGCGCGGGCACTACTTTGCGCTCGGGCGGCGGCGGCTCCTTGCCGTTCTTGATGATGGCTTCGTAGACCTTCACGCGCGGCGTGCCGCCTGCCACGAGCCCCTTGGCGAGCGCGAGCTGCTCGTCCACCAGCTTGGCGAAATTGGCATAGGGCTGTGCGCCGCTCAGTCGCCGGCCGTTGATGAAAAAGTGCGGCGTGCCGCGGGCCTGCAAGTCCGACGCGAGCTCGATGCTAGCGTCGATCTTGGGCGCGAATGTGCCGCGATCGCTGGCTGCCTTGGCCGCGGCCCAGTTGAGCCCGAGCCCCTCGGCCACGCGCTGCAAATCCGCGTCTTGTAGCTGGGGATTGCTGTCGAACAAGCGGTCGTGCGCGTTCCAGAACGCGTCATTGCCCTTCTGGGCGTAGGCGTAGCGTGCCAAGTAGGCCGCGGGCCGAGCGCGCACGTGGAACGGCAGTGGATTGTCCTTCCACACGAAGCGTAGCTCCTGCGCGTAATTGTCACTCAGCTGCTTCAGGGTGACCTCCGCGCGCTTGCAGAACGGGCACTGAAAGTCGGCAAAGACCACCACGGTGACGAGCGCGTCCTTCGCTCCGCGCACTGGGTCGTCGGCCGCGACAGGGACTTTCCAGACGTTGCGATCGTCCTCGCTGTCTTGCTTGGTCGTTGCCTTTGCGAGTGCGTCGGGGGTGAAGTGCTTGTTGGTGAGCACGGCATAGACGTCGGGGCCGGCCGTGCCATCGACGACGGCCGTTGCGGCTTCCACGAGCTGGGCGTCGATCACTTCTTGGAATTTCTCGAACGGTTGCGCGCCGCTGACGGTGACGCCGTTGATCCGAAACGCGGGCGTGCCGTTTGCGCCCACCTTGGCGGCGAGCGCAATGTCTTGCTCGATTTTGCCCGAAAAGCGCTTGGCAGCGAGTGCTTCGTCGAAGTCGGTCGCGGTCACGCCGACCTCGACCGCCCACTGGCGATATTTTTCCGCGTTCAGCTCGGTTTGATTCTCGAACGCGCGATCGTGAAATCCCCAGAACGCATTGCTGCCCTTCAGACCGAAGACCACCATGCCCGCCTCGGCCGCGGGGCGCGCGTTTTCGTGGAATGGCAGCGGGTTGTTCTTCCAAACCATGCGCACCTTGTGCGGTCCGTAGGTGTCGCGAACCCGCTTCAACGTGGGCTCGACACGACTACAAAACGGACACTGAAAGTCCGAGAACACGACGACCGTCACGAGCGCGTCGTGTGCGCCCCATTGTGGATCCCGTCCGCTCACGGGCACGGTCGCGATCTCCTCGCTCGGGATGAGCGGCTCCGACCCCTCCACCGACGGCGCAGGCGTGAGTGGCGCCGCCGTGGCGCTCGGAATCGTCGTCGTGGGCGCGACGTGAGCCGGAGCTCCCGCGCAGGCCACGATGCTTGCCATCACCACCACCAACCAGACCAGCGATCCTCGCCCCATTTCCCGTTTGCTCCTGCTCATCGTGTCTCTCTCCCGCCGCGCTGGCGCACCGTAGCCCAAAAGTGAATCGCGGTGCGCCCCTTGACATGCAAGCGTTTGCTTGCATAATGAATCCGGCATGAGCGACGCGGATCTGCTGTTCAAGGCCTTGGCCGACCCCGGCCGAAGGAAGCTCATGGATCGGTTGCACGCCCATGACGGGCAGACGCTGGGTGAGCTGTGCCAGCACTTGGACATGTCACGCCAAGGGGTGACGCAGCACCTGGCCCTGCTGGAAGCAGCAAACCTGGTGGCGGTGCACTGGCGTGGGCGCGAGAAGCTGCATTTTCTCAACCCAGTGCCGCTGCAGGAGATCTACGAGCGCTGGATCCGCAAGTTCGAGAAGCCGCGCCTGAAGGCCCTGCGCGACTTGAAACGCCGCTTGGAAGAAGACGACGAATAGGGCCCGAGCACGCTGAAACACACCGAAAGAAAACGAGGAATCAAACAATGAGCGCAGCAGACCGAAGCAGCTTCGTCTACGTCACGTACATCCGCACCACGCCCGAGAAGTTATGGCAGGCGCTGACCGACCAGCAGTTCATCAGCCAATACTGGTTCGACATGATCATCGAATGTGCTTGGCAGGTGGGCTCACCTTGGAAGATGGCGTTCCCAGACGGGCGCCTCGCCGACACGGGCAAGATCATCGAGATCGACCCGCCGCGGCGCATGATCATCCACTGGCAACACGAGTGGAAACCCGAGCTCAAAGCCGAAGGCCCGAGCCGCTGCACCATCGAGCTGGAGCCCACCGGCGAAGCCGTGAAGCTCACCATCACTCACGAGATCGAACAGCCCCAGGCCAAGCTCATCGGAGCCGTATCTGGCGGCTGGCCGCGCATCATCTCCAATCTGAAATCGCTGTTGGAAACGGGGCAGGTCGTCATGAAGGACAAGTGATTTTCGGCACCACGAGGCGAGTGAGGCGCTCTTGCCGCGGAGCACCCGCGAGTGGTCAATCCGAAGATCCGAAGATCCCGTTGAAGGGTTGGCTCGGGCCGGAGGCAGACGACTGTGAGCAACTCGGAGTCGCAGGACCGGCGTTGCTCACACCGCGCGACCATTGCAGACTGCTCGACAGAACATGGCACGCAACACCTGGGTGCTCGTCGCTCTTCTGACGACCTCTGCCTGCGCGCACGTTCAAGCATACCAGCGCGGCCGGCTCGCCCACCCACGCATGGATCCGAGTGACGGCGCCAGCGTCGGCCAGCACCACATGCAGAGTGTGCAGGAAGGTGCGATCGGGGGCGACGACAACGCGGTGAGTGGCTGTGGCTGCAACTAAGGGCGGCGTCGCGTCGTGTGGGCTGCTCATGCTCATGACTTCGGGCAGCGCGAGCGGGCAGAGCGCACATCCCTTGGACGTGCAATCGAAGGCCGAGTTCTCCGCCTATACCGACTCGGACAACGTGACGGTCTTCACGCCGGCTGCTTCCGCTACCGTGACCGACCCGTTGGGCGGGCTCAGCGTGTCGGGCGGCTACCTGATCGACATCGTGTCGGCGGCGTCGGTCGACATCGTGTCGACCGCGAGCCCCAACTGGCACGAGGTACGACAAGCCGCAAACCTCGGCGCCCAGTACAAGCCGGGTACCGTGGGCCTCGGCGCTTCGACCGCGCTGTCCTACGAGCCCGACTACACGTCGATCTCGGGCGGATTGAACGCCGCATTCGATCTCGACGACAAGAACCTGAGCCTGACCCTGGGTTACGCCTATGGGCAAGATACCGCTGGCCGTACCGGCACGCCATTTTCGGTCTATTCGCTGGTCCTGCATCGGCACGCGCTCGACGCCTCGCTCGCCGTGCTGCTCGACCGGGCCACGGTCTTCACGGTGACCGGCAACTGCTTGCTCGAGAACGGTCGGCAGGAAAAGCCGTATCGCTACCTGCCGCTGTTCGAAGCGGGCGTGGTGTCGGAGGTTCCCCGCGGCGCGCCGGTCGCTTTGGTCAACGACCTACGCTTGCCTGGGCGCGTCTCCGAGCACGTGCCGGACACGCGGCAGCGCTTCGCGCTCAGCGGGAGGCTGGCGCACCGTGGAAGGGCGAGCACACTGCTGCTCGACGAGCGTCTCTACGCGGACAGCTGGGCGCTCTTGGCCACGACACTGGATTTGCGCTGGGTGGTCGATGCGAGCGCCCGCTGGTTCCTCTGGCCGCACTTGCGCACGAACTTGCAATCGGGCGTCTCCTTTTGGAAGCGCGCCTACGTTGCCGAGCTGGGTGACGCCTCGCTGTCGTTGCCCAATTACCGTACCGGGAATCGGGAGCTATCGCCGCTTTGGTCGCAGACGTTCGGCGCTGGGGCGCGCTACAACCTCGGGGGACTGGATCCCGAGGCCTGGGCGCTCACCCTCGAGCTCGAGAGCACCTACACGCGCTACGACGACGCGCTTTACATTCGAGATCGCTGGGCGGCCTTCGGCGCGCTCGAGCTCGACGTGAGGTTCCGATGAGCGCTCGCTCGTTCGGTTGCGTCTGGCTCGCGATCTTGGCACTGAGCGCGTGTCGCAATCCGGTCAACAACGCGCGCCAGGATGCGCTGGGCGGGGAACAGGCCGGCGTTCCACGTGGCCCACTGCATCGCCCCGGGCAGCCGTGCACGGTTTGCCATGGCACCGGTGGCGGCGCGCCCAATTTTGCGCTGGCCGGTACGGTGTTCGTCGACGCGAGCTCGACTCAGCCGCTGGTTGGGGCCGTCGTGCAAGTCATCGAGAGCGATGGCGGTCAGAAGTATTTGACGACCAACGCGGCGGGCAATTTTTACATCTCGAGCGACGACTGGTCCCCCCAATTCCCGCTCTGGACCAGCGTTGGCTACACCTGCGGCGACGCCGCGGCAACGTACGTGCACGCCGACATGCAGTCGCAGATCTTCCGAGCGACGGTGTGCGCAGACTGTCACTTCGACCCTCTCGGGCCGAGTAGCGTCGGCCACGTCTATCTGAGCGAGCCGCCGTCGGGGCTGTGCCCATGAGCCGCTGTGCAGCCCGCGTCGGGTGTCTGGGGCTCGCTCTGTTTGCACTGGCGTGCGCTGGCCCGAGCAACACCACCGAGCAGGTGCAGGTGGCGACTCGCACGCGCTTCGAGCTGGTTTCGGGTGTGCTTGGCGCGCGCTGTGGATCGCTCGACTGCCACGGTCAGGTCGGCCGCAGCTTACGCATCTACAGTCAGCTCGGCCTACGCCAAGACGCTGACGACTATCCGGGGCTCGAGGCGGGCATCGTCAGCGAAACCGAAGTCGAAGCGAACTTTCGCGCAGCAACCACGCTCGAGCCGGAAATCATGGCCGCGGTCGTGAGCGATCAGGGCAGAAATCCCGAGCGGCTCACGCTGGTTCGCAAGGCGCGCGGTTCCGAGGACCACAAAGGCGGGCAGGCAATCGTTACTGGCAGCACCTCGGATCGCTGCATTCTCTCGTGGCTGGCGAGCGACGTAGACGACAGCGCCTGCACCGAAGGCGCGCTCGTCGTTCGACCCGACGCGCCTCTGCCCTGAGCTTGCAAGCTCTGCAGCGGCGTGGTGGCTGAGCATCACGTCGTCGCCATAGCGATCGATCGCCCGACTCCTACGATCTCATCACCCTCGGGTATGGCGAATCTCGACGCGCGTCGCGTCTGACGCTGTTCGACGACCGCAGGTGCGTCATGACATTCTTTTTCCTAACGAGCTCGGCGCCACGTTGACAACGTTGAGTCGGTTCACCCATATTGCGTGACCGCTCGGCTTTGCCGTTCGCAAAGTGCGAAGCGCTCCAGGAAAGGACGGCGTCCATGCGCATATTTTTGTCCGCAGTGATGAGTGCCATTTGCGTGAGCACACTCGTCGCAGGTTGCAGCTCAGGCGATTTCGGATCGGGCTCCAACGAACCCGTCCAAGCGCAAAGCGCAGCACTCGTCAGTGCAGCGCCCGCGGTCGGCAGTTGGTCGACCTTCACCAATGCACCTCCGCCGTTGGGCACCTGCCTGCAACTAACGAATGGCGATGTGATGTGCCATCAAAGCTCGACGAACGTCTGGCACCGCCTCCGTCCGGACGCGTTTGGCAGCTATAAAAACGGCACTTGGGACAATCCCCCGATCCCGCCCATGCCCAACGGGACCGACCCGAGCTGCAGCACCAACCCCTGCACCTATGCCCCGCTGTACTTCGCCTCGGCCGTCTTGAAGGACGGCCGCGCCGTGGTGATCGGCGGTGAATACAACGCTGGCGTCCCGTCCGAGCTCGGCATCGGTTTCATGTACGACCCGGTGGCGAACGTCTGGTCGGCCCAGTTGCAATCGGCGTTCAGCCGGGTGGGTGACGCAATGGGCACCGTCTTCGCCGACGGAACGTTCGCGATCTTCAACATCGATGACACCAACATCGCAGTGTTGAATCCCAGCACGGGCGTGTTCACGTTGAAGAACCCGACGGGTAAGCTCGAGTTCACCAACAGTGAAGAAGGCCCCGCTCCGCTCTATGACGGCACACTGCTCGCGGTCGACGCCTGGCTACCTTCGTCGTTCGAGCGCTACAACCCGACCACGAATACTTGGGGCAACGGTGGCACGACGCCGGTGAATCTCGCCGACTCGGGCGACGGCACCGGATTTTCGCGCGAGGTGGGGCCATGCACGTTGCGGCCGGACAACACTTTGATGTGCTTCTCGGGCAATACGTTCGGCCAGAATGCGCTCTACAATCCCGCGACCAACACCTGGTCGCACACCGCCGCCATGGACTTTCCGCTGGGCCCCGACGGCGTGAATCACTTCTCGATGGGCGATGCGCCGTCGGCCGCCCTGCCGAACGGGAACATCTTGCTGTTTGCGGGCCCGTTCAATACCTCGGGCTCGAACCCGTGGCAGTCCCCGACTCATTTCTACGAATTCGGGCTGACAACGAACAGCCTGACCCAGGTGGCCGATCTTCCGAACTCACCGGGCAGCGTCGCCTACAACGGTCGCATGATCGTGTTGCCCACGGGTGAGGTCCTCTTCACCGGTACGGACGTGGCGCTGTACACCGCTTCGGGCGCACCCGCGGACGCATGGCGCCCTGCGATCACCAGCGTGCCCACGACCATCGCGGCCGGAACCGGCTACACTGTCTCTGGGCGCTTGTTCAACGGGTTCTCCGAGGGCGCTTCGTATGGCGATGATGCGCAGTCGGCCACGAATTACCCGCTCGTACGCATCACGAACCAGGCGTCCGGGCACGTGTTTTACGCCAAAACGAGCAATCACAGCCGAATGGGTGTCGAGTCCGTGGGGAGCACCACGGTCGTGAGCACGAGCTTCCTCGTGCCTGCGAACATCGAGAGTGGCGCGTCCACGCTGCAGGTGGTCGCCAACGGCATTGCCTCGCTGCCAAGCGCCATCACCGTCTCCGGCTCGACGCTCGCTGCGCTCCCGCGTACGGGCTGGGTCGCAAGCGCATCGAACACCAGCGGTGGTGACGTGCCCGCCAACGCGTTGGATGGCAGCACGGCCACGCGCTACTCATCGGGCGTCGCGCAGTCGAACGCGACCACGCACACCTTTACCGTCGACATGCAGAGTCCGCAGAGCTTCAGCCAAATCACGCTCGATTCTGCGGCCGACTACGCGCGCAATTATCAGGTCTTTGCCTCGAACGACGGGGCAACGTGGGGCGCGGCCATCGCAACCGGTAGCTCGAGCACGGCGCTCACTACCATCTCCTTCCCGCAAGTGTCGGCGCGCTACGTTCAAGTACGGCAGGCGACGGCCTCGGGCGTGGGCTCCTGGTGGTCGATCTACGAATTCAACGTCTACGGGAGCGGCTCGACGAGCACCCCGGGTTCGGCCCTACCGCGTACGGGGTGGGTGCTGACGGCCTCCGCGACGAGCGGCACGGACACCGCGGCGAAGAGCATCGATGGCTCGGCGGCGACTCGTTGGAGCACCGGCCTCGCGCAATCGGGCGCCACCACTCAGACGCTCACCATCGACATGTCGAGTGCGCAAGCATTCGACAAAATTACGCTCGACTCTGCCGCTGACTACGCGCGCAACTACCAAGTGTTCGCGTCGAACACGCTCGGTACTTGGGGCACCGCGGTTGCTGCGGGTGTGGGCGTGACGGGCACGACGACGATCACATTTGCTCAACAGAACGCGCGCTACATTCAAATCCGGCAGACCACGAGCGCCGGGGCGACAGCCTGGTGGTCGATCTACGAGCTAAACGTGTACTCGCCGAGCGGGCCGCCCGTGGCGTTGTCTCGCACCGGTTGGGGCGCTACCGCTTCTTCGACCGCGCTCTCTCCGTCGCTCGCTTTGGACGGTGCAGCCGGCACGCGCTGGGCAACGAGCGCGGCACAGGTGAGCGGTCAGTTCTTTCAAGTCGACATGCTCAGCGCCAAAACGTTCAAGCAAGTCACGCTCGACACCACGGCGTCTCCTGGCGACTACCCGCGCGGCTACCAAGTCTTGATCTCGACCGATGGCACGAATTGGAGTGCGCCAATCGCCAGCGGCGCACCGACGACTCCGGTCGTGACCATCACTTTCCCGCCGCAAACCGCCCGCTTCATCAAAGTCGTGCAGACGGGGACGGTCACCCCGAATTGGTGGTCGTTGTACGAGCTCAACGTTTACAACTGATCTTCGACGCGACGAAACGCGCCGAGCTCCTGCGGGGGCCCGGCGCGTGCTCGGACCGCCTTCATGACGCTCACCCCTTGCAACGCAGGCGGCTCCGCTACGCCGTCGGCACCGTGCCGCCGTCGATGACGTACTCGGTGCCCGTGATCGAGCCCGCCCTCGGTGACGCCACGAAGGCGATCAGATCGGCGACCTCGCGTGGTTTTGCTGGGCGGCCAATGGGAATGCCGCCCAGCGAGTCCATAATGATCTTCTTGCCGCCTTCGTAGTCCGTGCCCTCTTTGGTAGCGAGACGCTCGGCGAGGCGCACGGCCGCCTCGGTCTCGACCCAACCCGGTGAAACGCGCACCACGCGCACCCCCTGGGGGCTCACTTCTTTGGAGAGCGCCTTGCTGTACGTCGAGAGCGCTGCCTTCGCGGCGGCATACGCCGTGGTCGATTCGGGCAGCGGCAGCCGGTGTTGAATCGAAGTGACATGCACGATCACGCCCGTGCCTTGGCCGAGCATCGCAGGCAAGAGCGCGCGATCGAGGCGCACCGCTGGCATCAGGTTCAGTTCGAGCTCCTTCCGCCACTCGTCGTCACCGAGCGCTGCGAAGCCTCCGGGAGGTGCGCTCGAGCCGCCGAGCACATTCACCAAGATGTCGATGCCGCCCAGGCGCTCGCGCACTTCCTCCGCGACACGTGCGCAGCCGTCAGCGGTGCTGATGTCCGCTGCGACGTAGGACACGCCTTCGGGCGCTGCTTTTGGAACCGAGCGGGCCGTTGCCACGAGCCGGACTCCGAGCTCTTGCAGCACCTCGACGACGGCTGCGCCGATGCCTTGGGTGCCGCCGGTGACGAGCGCTCGTTTGTGCCTCAATTGGAGGTCGAAGCTCACGACGCGATCTCCCCGTGCGAGCAGTGATTTCGGGTCTTCGATTGCATGCGCGTGATGTAAGGGCCACCGTTCCATCCCGCAAGAACGCACGAGAAAGTGGGAGACTCACCTTTGGGTAACCATGACCATCACACGCCCAGCTCGGCTGCGAGCGGCATCGGCGACGCGATCCAAATGCTCGAAGGTCGCTGGAAGCTAGTCATCCTGTTCCACCTCTTCGGCGGCAAGACACTGCGTTTCTCCGACCTCGAACGCGCCATCTCCGGCATCTCTCAGAAGATGCTCACCCAGCAGCTGCGCCAGCTCGAACAAGACGGCATCGTCACGCGCATCGTCCACGCGCAGGTGCCGCCCAAGGTCGAGTACCACCTGACCGAGTGGGGCCAATCGTTGTGCCCCGCGCTCGATCAGCTCCTCACTTGGGCTGAAGGCCGGCCTACGGCGAATCGCGCAAGCCGACCTTCGTCCTCGGGTCAGTGACGGCCAAGGCCCGTCGGACCTCGAACGCTGCGGGGAGCACTGGGCGGCGGTGCACCCTAGAACGTTGGATTCGCGTTCTCGGGCGGGACGTCGAAGGCGAGGTTGATGGCGGCGATCGGAAAGCCGTTGGGAAAGCTGTTGTGACCAGCGGCCATGGAATAGAAGCGATGCGAGCCGCCGTAGGGCGCCATGGCCGTGTCGATGTTCACGTAGTCGCCCAGGAACTTCATGCGCTGCATGGTGAACATGATGTCGCCAAATTGGGTGTCTTTGGCGCCGACGAAGCCGAAGATGCGGTCGATGGGCGTCGCTCTCGGGCCGTCGAGCCACGAGGCAATGTGATCGACGGGGCAGTTTGGATCGAAGGGCGGGTTCGCTGGATCGTAGAGGCCCTTGGCGACGCCGGTGCCGCACGTGTTGTCACGTGGGCCGGATTGCGGCACCGCGCGCCACACGCGCAGCTGGGTCGCGAAGCAGACCGAGCTCTGTGCGCCATGTGAGAGTCCGGTGAACGCTACGTCGGACCAGCGCACGGCCTTGCCGTCTTGGGTGAGGAAGTAGCCCCAACCTTCACCGGGGTACGTGGCCTCGAACGTGATCAACGCTTGCAGCACTTGATTCATGACGCTTTGCTGCTGCGTCACCATGCTTTGCGTCCCGTGCGGCAGGCCGTCGAGCGTGTTGAGCCGGCAGTCGCCGTCGTAGCCGCGCCCGAGCGTCCAATCGTTGATGCTGCTGCAGGCGTTCACCGAGTTGGCGCCGATCACGTGGAAGCCGCGCTTGCCCAGGTACTGCTGATAACCGCCCGCATCGACGCCCAGATCGACGACGAGCTTGCTGGCCATCTTGGCCGCGCGGTTGTCCATGCCCGCGCTCTGCCCAGCAGGCGTGGTGTGCGTGTGTTGTCCGGGTGCGACGGTGACGTTCAGGTCGCGCCAGGGAGGAATGTCCATGCCGATGCCGTCGGAGCCGGCCGAGCCAGCGGCGCTGCCGGCAGTACCGCCCGAGCCAGCAACGGGCGCAGTGCCGCCCGAGCCGGCAATCGGTGGTGCGCCACCGGCAACGGCGCCGGCGCCGGCGCCGGCGAGTGCGACACTGCCGCTCGAGCCGCCTGCGTCGATGGCGCCGCCATTCGAGCTGCCCGACGTACCGGAGACGCTGCTCCCCGCAGCGCCTCCCGCGTTGCTGCCAGCCGCACCACCGCCGCCACTCGACGACGAGCCGCAAGCAAGCGCACCCAGGCCGAGCAACGCCGCAACCGAGAACGAGCAATGTTCAATCCGCATGGCGCAGGGTCCTACAGCTTCGAGAAGAGCGACCACGCTCCAGGTCCGTAGTCGACGTTCTGGTAATTTGCATTGATGTGACCGTTACCGGGCAAGAAGCACCACACGACGGGATATGCCGCCGGGCAACCCGTATAACTAACACACGCTGGGTACGCTGGATTCCAGATCGCGGTCGCGGTGCCTCGGCAACCGTTGCGAGTCAGGAGCTCGTCACGCATCGGCGCTGAGCCGAACGTATCATTGTTCAGGATGTTGTTGTTCACGTCACTCGCGTTCAAGCCGGATGCCGCATCCGCTTGGTCCTGCACCAGCGGACCCACCGGATTGTCGCGGTCCAACCCGCCAACGATCATGTATGCAGCGGTCGGTCCGGTACATACAGGTCGGTGGTTGCGCAGGCCGCCGGCCACGGCGGCCATGCCTCGAATGCGGTTGCCCAGCGCGCAGCTCACCGTTGGCGCCTCCCAAGCGCCGCTGCTGTAGCCACCGATGAACACTTTGCCGCGGTCGACGCACAAGCGAGCTTCGACGTAATCCAAGACGGCATTCACGTACGGCACCTCGGGGGTGTCGACGCAATCGCCGATGTGCGCTGCGTCGACCGCGCAACCGTGGCCCGTTTTGCCACCGAGGCCGCCGTCGGCAAAGCAATCACCGACCTTGGATAGGCCCACTTGGATCGCATCCGCGCCTGCTTCTCCGGCGCTATAGCCGCCGCCAATTCCGTCGGGCCCCGTGCTGCAACCGCCGCCCGCGAGCACGATCGGGTACGGCTTGGTTTGATCGTAGTTGTTGGGCAGGCGGATCCCCAGGTTGCGATTGAGGTAGTCCCACTGCTGGTTCTTCACGTAGTCCGCGCCTCCGGGAGAGAACGCGGGGGCCACGCAGTGCGGCGTGACAGGTCCGCTGCCACACGAGGGCACCGTGAGCTGCTCGAGCGTATTCTGATTCCCGAGCTCGGGTGGCGCGTCATGATTGCAGCCGGCGCTCGGCCCACTCGGAAACGATGGCGCGCCCGCCATCGAACCCGTAGCGCCCGCCGCGCCGGCTGAGCCACTCGAGCCTCCCGATGCCGCTCCTGCGGAGCCTGCACTGGCGCCACTGGAGCCCGCGCTTGCTGCGCTCGACCCGGAACTGCCACTCGAGCCCGCTGCGGACGGCGCTCCGGCGCTCGAGCCGCCGGCTGTCGCTGCGGCGCCCGCGCTTCCGCTCGCTCCAATCACGATCATCGTGCCGCTCGGCGGCGCGCTACTGCACGCCACGAGCGCAGGCACGAGCCACACTAGGTGCTTCGTCCAGCTCATCACTCCAGGTCTTTCGGCCCCACGGCGCGGGGTATGTAGGTGTGTTTGCCCGCAGTGGCCGCTCGCCTCGAGAGCGGCTCACTTCGGATAAAAAAAGTCGCGTGAGCCGGAATCACCCTCCGAGCCAACTGCGTGGTTGGAAAATGATAGAATGACCCGCGTGCACCGTCAGACACCGCTGCCTGCTGCGGGCGACCGCGGGGGTCTGCCGCTTCGCCTCGTTGCGACGACCGACCGCGCCGCGTCCACGGACAGCGAGCTCGTGGCGGCATTGTGTGCGAAGCAAGCCTGGGCAGAGGTCGCCGTGTGGCGTCGCTATGCGTCGCTCGTGCACCAAGTTGCGCACCGCTCGCTCGGCTCGCGGCACGACGCGGAAGATATCCTGCAGCAGGTATTCTTCACCTTGTTCACTCGCATCGAGACGCTGCAAAAGCCGTCCGCGCTGCGCAGCTTCATCTTCTCGATCGCTATCCGGACGCTCAAGGCCGAGCTGAAGCGGCGCAGGATCCGGCGTTGGATCACGCTCTCCGACACGGGAGAGCTGCCCGACGCCGGCATCCCCGGCGTCGATCCGGAAACGCTCGAGCTGCTGCGCAAGTTCTACCGCGTGCTGGATCGGCTCGGCGCCGAAGACAGGACCATCTTCGTCTTGCGCCACCTCCAAGAGCTGACGCTCGAAGAAGTGGCGGAGGCCACGGAGCTGTCGCTCGCGACCGTGAAGCGGCGCCTGCAGAAGTCGAACCTGAAGGTGAGCCGTGAGTTCGAGTCCGAGGTCGAGCAAGCGCGCCTGCTCGAAACCATGCGGAGGGGCACGTGAGCTCCGACCTGCGCGGCGCCACCCGAGACATCGCGGCAGTTGCGCGAGCAGTCTCGCAATCGGCGGATGATCACGCGCTCGACGACGCGTTCGGGCGCGTGCGTGATCGGGTCGAACGCCACCGGGCTGCACGCGTTCGCAGGGCCACGGTTTGGGGCCTGGCGTTGCTGGCCGCTGCGCTACTGCTCGTCGTGACCTGGCGAGCGGTTCGGGTGCCGCCACGACCCGTGCCGCTGGCCTACCGAGTGACGGGGGCCGAGTCGTCGAAGGAGGGCTACATTCGCGCGCGTCACGGAGAGCACCCGAGGCTGTCCTTCTCCGAGGGCAGCGTGGTCGAGCTGGCCGACGCTGCGCGAATGCGCGTGGTGTCCGTGGATGAACGCGGCGGGCACCTGGCCATCGAAGAGGGTGAAATCCACGCCGACATCGTGCACCGTGCCGGCGCGCGTTGGTCGTTCGACGCAGGGCCCTACTCCGTCGATGTGCGGGGCACCTCGTTTGCGATGGCCTGGCGAGGGGCCGAGGGCCTGTTCGATCTGCGCCTGCACAGCGGCTTGCTCGATGTTCACATTCCGTGGTCACCCACGCCGGTCGCACTGCATAGCGGTCAAAGATTGACGATCCGCTCTGCGGATCACCAAATCTCGATTGCTGATCTGGACAATGCAGCGGAGCTCGCCGCAGCGCCCGCGTCGCCGATTGCTTCCGAAGTGCGCCCTGAGCCGTCGGCGCCGTCGGCCGCAACGCCCGTGCCGTCGGCCGCAGTGGGCAATGCGAGCGCGCCGAAGGAGCACCGAGGCAGCTGGTCCGAACGCCTGGCGTCCGGGGCGTTGCAATCGATCATCGACGAAGCCGTCGAGCACGGCATCGATGTGACGGTTCGCGAGCGCTCGAGTGAAGATCTCGAAGTGCTGGAGTCTGCGGCGCGCTATCAGAAGCGCCCCGACATTGCGCGCCGCGCGCTGCTCGCTCAGCGTGCCCGATTTACGGGCTCTGCGCGCGCGAAAGAAGCCGCGTTCCTGCTCGGGCGCCTCGCGGAGGCGGGCGACGGCGTGGCCGCGCACGAGTGGTACGAGCGCTACCTGGCGGAGGCCCCGGATGGAGCGTTCGCCGCCGAGGCCACGGGCCGCAACCTAGTGGTGACCAATCGCGTCTTCGGGGTCGAGCGTGCGCGTCCTTTGGCAGAAGCCTACTTGAAGCGTTGGCCGAGCGGCGCGCACGCGAAGCTCGCTCGCTCGATCCTCGACGGTTCATGACGCGAGCGCTCCCCTTAGCGGTTCTCTTGCTGATCGGAAGCGTGACGCTCAGCGCCTGGGCTGATGAGCCGAGCAAGCCCCTGGTCGTGTTGCTCCGTCCGGACCCGCCGGATCCGGCGCTCGGCCAAATGTTCGTGCGCATGGCAGGCGAGCTGGGCACTGCAGGCTTCGGCGTGACGATCGTGGCCAAGGCAGCAGACGAGGATCCACGCGCCGCGATCGAGCGAGCGTCCAAGACTCTCGCTCCTGCGGCAGTGATTGGCGTCTTCGGCGATCCACTCGTGGGCATGGAGCTCTGGGTGACCGATCGTTCGAGCGGTCGGAACCTGGTGCGGCACCTGAACGCAACGGGCGAGTCGGGGGCTCGCGCCTCGGAAATCCTGGCCGTTCGTGCCGCCGAGCAGCTGAGCGCCGGTCTGGTCGAGCTCAATTTGCTGCCCAAGCCGGTCGAGGCGACTCGACCTGCGAAGGTCACGCCTGTTCCGCCGTCCGAGCCGCCGCCTCGCGTCGAACGGCACGCCGAGCCGTCTCGCTTCCAAGCCGAGCTCGGCCTCGGTAGCTTGTTCAGCTTCGAGGGCGCAAGCCCCACGCTCACGCCGGTGGCGCGGCTGGGCTGGGCGGTGCTGCCCGCGTGGCAAGTGCGCCTGACGGGCGCTGGGTTGGGGAGCAAGTCGCGCATTTCGTCTTGCCGGCGGCACGGCGAGGTTCTCGCAAGATCTGTTGCTGGTAGAGGGCGTGTTCGCCCCCAGCAAGCCCGGTGAGCTCGGCCTTCGCGCTTCGCTCGGTGTCGGCGCGTTGCACGTCGCGGTCGAGGGGCGCGGTTCGCCTGCAGTTCAGGGGCTCGACACCTCGCTCTGGGCTGCCGCCGTCGATGCGGGCGTCGGCCTCGGTTATCGGCGACCCGAGCGCTGGGGCTTCGCTTGCGAGGCACATGCGGTGTTCGCGAGTCCGTATCCCGTGGTGCGCCTGCTCGACGAGGCGCGAGCCACGACGGGTCGTCCCGCGCTCTTTGCTTCGCTGGCCCTGATGAGTGATTTATGAATTGGGTCGCAACGCTGCTGCTCGCATGCGTCGCTCTGCTCGGCTGTCAGCCACACGTGCTCGATGCGCTAGCGGAGTCGAGCGGAACGGGCGGTAGCGGCGGATCCACTCAGCAGGCAGGCGGCGCCGGGGCGCACTCGGGAGGCGCCGCCGACACGGCACTGGCCTACTACAGCTTCGACGAAGCCGCGGGCTCCACCGTTCACGATGAGTCCGGTCATGGTCACGACGGACGGTTGCTCGGCGGTACGTGGACTGACGCCGGGCGCTTCGGCAGCGCGCTCCATCTGGGCGCGGCCGACGACGGAATTCTGATCGATCCATTTCCGCAGCCCGTGAAAGATTGGAGCGTCTCGTTTTGGCTGCTCGTCAACGGCTCGGACCTGAGCGACGTGAGCACCGTGCTCAGTAGTGAAGTCACCTTTGCCGGCGGCTGGGAAGTGAACGTGCAACCCAAAGACGCAGCCCTGGGCAACTTGGAGTTCGCCTACTGGATCGGCACCGAATACGCGAAGGCTTCTTGTGACTGCGTGCTGCTCGGAACCTGGACTCACCTGGTTGCGGTCGTCGACGGAACGGCGCAAACCATCCAGCTCTTCCAAGACGACATTGCGAGCGCGCCTGCGTCAGTGAGCGGCACGTTCATGCCCGGCAACCCCTACCTCTACCTGGGGCGTTGGGGAGGCACCGGGCGACCCCTGGTGGGCGTGCTCGACGAAGTGGCGATCTTCGATCGCGCCTTGTCGACCAGCGACGTGGCTCAGCTGTACGCTGGGGTCGTTCCGTAGACCTGGACTGATTCGAAAGTATTCGAAAATACGCCTTGCACGCTCAATCCCGCGGTGACGCTCGCTCGGGACGCGAGCGATACCTTTGCCGGCATTCGCCCAGCAGATGCGCCTGGCTTCGTGGTCGCGCAGCTCGCGGGGGCTGCGGCGGCAACCAACTATCGATTCTATCGATTCTATCGATATCTAGTATGAAGACTATCCATGCGCCGCTGCCTTGTCCGAGCACTAGGCTCGCTCACGGTAGCTCATGGGAACCGTTCAACCTCCGCCCACCCTGTTCGACTGGCTCGGCGGAGCGCCCGCGCTGGAGGAGCTCATCAGCACCTTCTATCGCCGAGTTCCGAGCGATTCGATCCTGGCACCGATCTTCCAGCACATGTCCGCCGAGCACGTGCCCCATGTGACCGCGTTCATCGCCGAAGTATTCGGTGGCCCCAAGGCGTATTCGGAGCAGCTCGGCGGCCACGCGAACATGATCCGCCGCCACCTCGGTCGTGCCTTGAATGACACGCAACGCAAGCGCTGGATCGGCCTGCTGCTGGAATGTGCCGACGAGCTCGGGGTGCCGTCGGACCCAGAATTTCGCTCCGCGTTCGTCGCTTACCTGGAGTGGGGAACGCGCCTCGCGGTGATCAATTCGCAACCCGGCGCGACGGTAACGACCGACCAACCCATGCCGTCTTGGGGCTGGGGTGAGACCAAAGGCCCGTACGTCGAGTAAGCTGTCGAACGCCTGGCTCGAGAGCTCTGCGTGTCGTGCGTCGCCCGATGTGCGGTGAACGGTGAACGACCAGCGCCCCTGTCCAGCGCTAGCGTCGCTTGGCTGCGACCGCGAGCTCGACCTCCGTACGGGCCTCGCTCTCGCCGCCCCAGTTGAGCAGTCGCACGTCCTTGATCTGGCGGCCGACGACGGAGAAGAATTCCTCCAGGGCTCGCTTCTGCGCGCCCGTCAGCAAATGACCCGCCGTCGGGTGGTCCGCCGGCACGGCGATGATGCGGTTGTTCTGGTGCTCGTCTTTTTCACCCGGCCTTCGTTCGGCTAGACGCAAGACCGCAATCGGGACGCAGGCGATCACGACCCCGGGCGAGGTCGCTGCGTCGTGCATGACCATCGCGTCGAGCGGGTCGCCGTCTTCTGCCAGTGTTCCGGGAACGAATCCCCAGTCGTAGGGGTAGTAGACGTCGTTCGGGAGCCGTCGCTCCAGGGTGAACGCCCCGCTGGCAGCGTCGAAGCGCAACTTGAAGGCCGAACCTTTCGGCGTCTCGACCACGACGCGCAGCCGCTTTTGGCCGTCCCAGGCGGGCAGCTCGAGGACTGGCGTCATTCTCGCGTGCGCTGTTGGTCCTGCCGCCGAGCTCATCCGCTCGTTACATTGCAACGTCAGTGCCACACGTTGCCGTTTCGGCGAACGCATTCCCCATAGCGAACAACAGCACTCGAGCTGCTCGCGTGCGAGCGAGCGGCGCGAGGCGTGCTGTCACGCTCGCCGCAAAAAGTCTCGGCTTCGTTGGTCCAGAGGCGCGCCGCCCGACAAAACCAAGGGCTCGCGCGTCGCCCTGGGCCAGCAAAACCCTGGATCCGAGGCGTGGCATTTTTACCGGCGCGCTTCACTTCGGCTCTGAACCAGTGATCGTGATATCCCCTAGAGATGACAGCCGAGGTGTCGCACGCTCGCTGGCTAGCCGGCGATCAAGAGATGCTCCGGCGCGTCCGCGAATTCGACTGGGCGAGCACGCCGCTCGGGCCGATCCAAGGTTGGTCTGCGAGCCTTCGAGCGGCGGCCGCCGCCGTTCTGCACTCGCGGCAGCCGATGTTTCTGTGGTGGGGTCCCGAGCTGATCCAAATCTACAACGACGCGTACGTGCCGAGCTTTGGCGTGGGTAAGCACCCGGCGGCTTTGGGTCAACGCGGCGCAGATTGCTGGCCGGAGATTTGGCCGATCATCGGACCGCAGATCGAAGCGGTGATGAAAGAGGGCGTCCCCAGTTGGCACGAAGATGCGCTGGTGCCCATCTTTCGCGACGGCGCGATTCAAGACGTGTACTGGACGTACGGCTACTCGGCGGTGTTCGACGACGCGGGCAACATCGCCGGCACGCTCGTGGTGTGCACCGAGACGACGTCGCGCATTGCCGCGCAGGCCGAGGTCGAGCGTCAGCGCTCGCGCTTGTTCGAGTTCTTCAGGCAGGTGCCGGCTGGCATTTGTATCTTCCGCGGCGAGGCGCTGCACTTCGAGTTCGCGAACGCAGAGTACGAGGACTTCGTCGGTAAGGGCTCACTCGCAGGGCACACTCTGCTCTCGGCGATGCCCGAGCTCGAAGGCCAGGGCTTCGACGAATTGCTGCGCAGCGTGCTGCGCACGGGCAAACCCGTACACGGCAACGAGGTCCCGATTCAGCAGGATCGCGGCGGCGTCGGCATCATTCAAGAGCGCTACTACACCTACTCCTACAACCCGTTTCATGACGATGGCGGCAAAATCAGCGGAGTGATCGCGTTGGTCTTGGACGTGACCGAGCGGGTGCTGCAGCGTCGTCACGCGGAGGAGTTGAGCAAGAGACTGCTCGCCAGCGAGCAGGCGGCCCGTCACGCTGCCGAACAAGCCAGCCGAGCCAAGGACGACTTCTTGACCACCGCGTCGCACGAGCTGCGTACGCCGCTGAACGCGATCTTGGGCTGGGCCAACATGCTGCGCACGCATGCGCTGACGCCCGAAGCGTTCGAGCGAGCCACCGAAAGCATCGAGCGCAACGCGCGCGCTCAGGTGCGCTTGATCGAAGACATTCTGGACGGCTCACGCATCATCACCGGCAACCTACGCCTCGATTTGGAGCCACTGGAGCTGACCCGCTTGCTCAACGTGGCGGTAGATTCCGTGCGTGCCTCCGCCGAGGCCAAGCAGATCGAGCTCACCGTTTCACTCGAGCCGACGACTGCAAGGGTGCTGGGCGACGCGGAGCGCATGCAGCAAGTGGTTTGGAATTTGGTCAACAACGCGATCAAGTTCACGCCCGAAGGCGGCAAAGTTCAGGTCTCACTGGTTCGCGCCGAGAGCACGATCGAGCTCGTCGTTTCGGACACGGGGGAAGGCATCAAGCCCGAGTTTTTGCCGCATCTGTTCGAACGTTTTCGACAGGCCGAAGGCGGTAGCACCCGACGCCACGGTGGCCTCGGGCTAGGGCTCGCCCTCGTGCATCATTTGGTGGAAGCCCATGGCGGTAGCGTGCGTGCGGAGAGCGCCGGCCTTGGCTTGGGCTCGCGCTTCACCGTCACTCTGCCCGCGCCCGCCCAGGATAGCGACGCGAGCGGCAGTCGAGCTCGAATTTCGCCCACGGACGCCACCCTAGGCCGCTCAGCGCTCACCGGGCTGACCGCGCTCGTCGTGGACGACGACGACGACGCGCGTGACTTGGTCGCGACCGTGCTTCGCACGCGCGGCGCGGAGGTGCTCGACGCTTGCAGCGGCGAGGCCGCGCTCGACCTATTGCGAGCGAGCACGCCCAGCGTGCTGGTCAGCGACATCGGCATGCCCGGCATGGATGGCTACGAGCTGATCCGTGCGGTGCGCTCGCGCCTCGGTGCTGCCGGCCGAGCCATGCCCGCCATCGCCGTCACCGCCTATTCCCGTGAAGAAGATCGCCGCCTCGCCGCCGACGCCGGCTTCAATGCCCACCTGGCCAAACCGGTCGAGCCGTCGGAGCTGGTTCGGATCATTGCACGCATGGCGATGCGCTCTTAAAGCCGGCAACGCTACTCAGCGCGCGGCTAGGACGAAGCGCGCCACGCGCTCAATCGCTTCCGGAGCGACGTGGGGTTCGGCTGGCGTGCTCTGCTGGGTGAACAGGTGACCGAGGCCAGCCAGAGACGCGCTTTCGAGCGGCACGTGATCGCTCAGCGCTTCGATCCAGCGCTCTTGGTCGACAGCGGCGACCTGCCGATCGTCGCTGCCGCGCAGCAGTAGGACTGGGCGGCCCAGGCTTCGCGCGGCGCCGAATTCGTCGCGCTTCGCCAGGTCTTGCCAATACCCGGCAGGGACGCCCAGCACCAGCTCACTCGCTGCGAGAGTCGGCAACGCTTGCACCCTGGCTTCCAGCGGAGCGAGGTCGCTCGGCTTCACGCCACGGGAGCGCAATTGCTCCAAGATCAAATCGGGGACTGGGCGGCCAGGCGCGGCCAAGAGCACGAGCGCGCTCACTCCACCCGCGCGTGTGGCGATCTCGGGAGCCAACAGTGCACCGAGGCTATGCCCGAGCACGACGATGCGCCGCGTGTCCACCTCGGGGCGAGCTCGCAGTAGGGCGACGGCGGCAATCGCATCTTCGATGGTCTCGCCCTCGACGCTGATCGAGCTGCCCTCGAACAACTCGGGATGAACGAACGTACGCTTGTCGAAGCGCAACGAAGCGATGCCGTGTGCCGCCAGGCCCTGAGCCAGATCTCGGAAGGGCTTGACTCCGAGCACGCTCTCGTCGCGATCGCTCGGGCCTGACCCGGCCACGAACACCACGCCTGGCAGCAGCGAGCCGTCTGTTCGTGCCGGTAAAGCGAGCAGGCCGCGCAAGGCGAGCGGACCGACGCTCACCTCGACGTCGGACGCGGCGATGACGCGCGCTGGCTTGGGCACGGCCGCTGATGCGGAGGGCAGCGCGGAGGGTGGCGAATGAGCACCGCCTTCCGCGCGCACCTGAGCGCAGCCGCCTGCTACGCTGAACGCAGCCAGCGCTCCCCACACGCCTCGAGTCACGACCCGCTCCATGCGGACATCAGTAGCTCTCAGCGCCGGTGGGGGCCACTGTTTTTCGGTTGCCCGCCGCGTCGCGCGGTTCAGCGCTGCGCGGGCGAGGTCGAGACTACCGGGCTGCTGGTGAGGCGTTGCTGGCTAGCGCCAGTGGCGCCGCACGCTTGAACGAACAGCCCCAGGGCGGCGACGGCAGCGAACACGATCGTGATGCGGATTTTGGAATGATTCATGACACACCTTCTTCGAGGTTGAATTGCTAGGGACGTGCAAAAGCCAACCTAAGTGGCGATAAGAGCGCGCGCGCGGCGCGACTCACTTCAACAGTGAGTCGAATGTGGCGCGTTGGAACTGCTTGAGCAAGGCCGGATCTCGAGTGGCACGAACTCGGAGCAACGTACCTTCCCAGGCGCTGAGCAGGAAGCCAGCCAGCGTTTTGGCATCGAGGGTCGAGCCGATCTCTCTGGCAGACTGGCCCTCCTTGATCACGCTGGCGACGGTTTCGGCCCAGCCGCTGAATAGGGCTGCCAACTTTTCTTGCACCTGCGGGCTGTGATCTGCGAGCTCGCTCGCGGTATTGCCGATCATGCAACCGCGCTGATAATCCGAGGCGATGAAATCTGCTGCCAAGAGCTCGAAGTAACGCCGCAAGCGTTTGATTGGGCCGAGGCTCTTGTTCGTCAACGTACCGTGTGGGCCCAACTCCACATATCGGTCGAGTGCCACGAGCAGGAGCGCTTCTTTGCTCTCGAAGTGGTTGTAGAAGGAGCCCTTGGGTACGCCCGCAGCACTGGTGATGTCCTCGACACTGCAACCGTGGAAGCCGACGCGGTGCAGGGTCGCGGTGCCGGCTTCGACGATCTTTTCTCGAGCGCTGGGCCTGGGCATGAGGCTTGATCTAGGACGCAGATTGCCGCAAGTCAATATGACCAGTCAGCTTAGTTCAGGCACGCATTCGTAGGATTCGACGAGTTAGTGGCCCACAGACCGCTTGACGTTAAGACGACCGGTCATATTGATCGGCCCCATGAACAACGGCTACTTGGCAGCGCAGGTCACGTCCCCCGGAAAGCTCGAGCTCGTCGAGCGCGAATTGAAGGAGCCCGGCCCCGAACAAGTGCGGATTCGCGTGGAGGCATGCGGCATCTGTCGCACCGACGCGCTCACCGTCGAGGGTGCTTTCCCAGGCATTGCCTACCCGCGAGTACCCGGCCACGAGGTGATCGGGCGTATCGACGCCGTTGGCAGCGAGGTCGCGAATTGGAGCGTCGGACAGCGCGTCGGCGTCGGCTTCATGGGCGGCCCGTGCAACGTGTGTGTGTCGTGCCGGCGCGGTGACTTCGTGAATTGCCAGCAGCAGAGCATGTCGGGCGTCAGCTCGGACGGCGGCTATGCCGAAGTCATGCTGGCGCAGGCCAACGGGTTGGTGGCCATTCCGGACGCACTGAGCTCGATCGATGCCGCGCCGCTTTTGTGCGCGGGTCTCACGACCTTCGCTGCGCTGCGAAAGTCCAAAGCGCGCGCGGGCGACCGCGTGGCCATCTTCGGTATCGGCGGGCTGGGTCACTTGGGCGTTCAGTTCGCCAAGTACATGGGCTTCGAGGTCGTGGCGATCGCCCGCGGCAGCGACAAACAAGCCCTCGCCACGCAGCTCGGCGCGCACCACTACATCGATTCGACGGCAGTGGATCCCGCCAAAGAGCTGCAGGCGATGGGCGGTGCCCGCTTGATTCTGGGCACGGCCGCGAACAGCAGCGCGCTCTCGCCGTTGATCGCTGGCCTCGCGCCGCACGGCGAGCTGATCGTTGCTGGTGCCGGCGGCCCCGAGCCCATTGCGCTGAACCCCATGCTGATGCTGTTCGGAGAGCGCACCGTATCGGGCACCATGACGGGCACGATCAGCGATACCGAAGACACGGTGGCTTTCACTGTATTGCAAGGCATTCGTGCCCGCATCGAGACCGCGCCGCTGAACGACGCGCAGCGCGCCTACCAACGCATGATGAACAACGAGCCGCGCTTCCGCCTCGTGCTCACGATGGGCTAGCCGCAGCCGCTTTTCGAGCACTGCTTCGGGCGGCGTTTGGGCACGCAAACGTGCCGTGTTACGGGTGCGGTCGATGTCTATTGGCGAGCGTCATCTGTTCACCTGGCTGCATGTTTCCGACTTGCACTTTGGCCATGGGGACAAGACCTATGGCTGGAATCAGAAGACGCTCTTCAAGCTGCTGAAGAAAGACGTCAAGAAGGCGCTCGAGCAGTGGCCCGAGCTACCGCGCCCGCAAGCCATCATCGTCACCGGGGACATCGCATTTTCGGGGGCAAGCCGCTCCGCGCGTGAGTACACGGACGCAGCGGAGTTCTTCGTGGAGCTGAGCAAGACGTTGGGGCTCGAGAAGAGCGCCGTGTATTGCGTGCCCGGCAACCACGACGTGCAGCGCGGCGTGGCCAAAGATTTGGTCGATCGTGTGCGCAGCGAGCCGCGTGCGCTCGACGACATCTTGGCGGACCGGAACGAGCGCAGCGCGCTCTTCGCACGCCAGGCCAACTACCAAGCGTTTGCCGACGCCTTCGCCAAGCGCGAGCTGGCCGGCTGGGTCGAAGACATTCAGGTCTCGAATTTCGGCACGATTCGCCTGGTCGGGCTGAACACGGCCTTGTTGTGCAACGACGATCAGGACAAGGGCACGCTCGTGCTCAGCGGTGAGCAGCGTGATTTGCTGTCCGACGGCGACGAGAAGGTGTGCCTGCTGCTCACGCACCACCCGATCGACGAAGGCTGGCTGAATGACGAGCCCGCGCTCGCGCAACTGATCAAAAACCAGACGAAAGTGCACCTTTGCGGGCACGTTCACGACCCGCGCGTGAACCTGGCGGCCGAAGCGGGCAACCAGGAACACGTGCAAATCGTGGCTGCCGCGGCGCACCGTGATCCGAAAGAAGCCGCGAGCGGCAAAGACAGCCACGGCTACAACTTCTCGTCACTGGTGCTCGACGCGCAGGGCAACCTGCAGGTTCGAACCTGGCCGCGCCGCTGGTTCCCCAATTGGCAGGCCTTTCGCGTCGATCACCTCGGCGTGCCGGATCGCAGCTTCCACGACGACAAGTCGCTCGGCGTGAAGCACAAGGGCTCGGGCTTGGTGCTCGACAACGCCAGCGTGATGCGCATCTCCGGCGTGCATTGGTGGGGCAAGCCCGTCATTCGTTGGGACGAGCTGCTGCACAACCGTTCCAAGCTCGAGATCTTCGGCATTGCCGTGAACGACATGTTCGGCGGCGCCAACCGAGAGCACGTCAAAGACCTGCTGCTGCGCGGCGGTTCGCTGCACGTCGTCTTGGCCGATCCCCGGAGCAAGACCGCCATGGCCCGCTACGACGAAGACTTCGACCGACCCCTCGGCGATCGCTCCACCAAAATCCTCAATGCCCTGAAAGCACTCAAAGCGTTGCGAGCCGAGCTGAAAGGAAGCCCCCAAGAAGACCCCGTGCACGCACGCCTGGCCTTCTCGATCACGCGCCACCACTTTAAATACAGCGCCTACCGCATCGACGGCGACGTGCTGTTCGTGCCGTATCGCATCACGCCCGGCACGGACGCGACGCACACCGCAGCGCTGGTCTTCGAAAAGCAGAGCAGCGTCGTGAACGACTTCATCGGTAAAGACTTGGACGCGCTGCGAGACACCGCCACGCCCCTGACCGACGAGCTGCTCGCGAGCATTCTCGGCGCAAGCTGACGACCGAAGCTGACTGCCTACAGTGCCGCGCCCTTCGTGACATCCCAACCGGTTTGGGCTTTGCCTGCCTGCCAGCTGATCGTCGAGTAGGCGAAGGATTCCGATTCGTTCAGCGTGCCGTCGTCAGCCACCGATAGGCTGACGTTGGCGACGACGAGATCCGTCAAGGTCACGGAGTGGCTGGCGGTGTCGGCGGCGGTGAACCAAGTCAGGTCCAGCGCCGGCGTGTGCTTGGTCATCGCGGCAGTGCCGAGCGCGTCGAGCGTTTCCGGGCCGACCGGCTTTTGCACGCTGAGCGTGCCGTGCGCCACTTTGCAGGGCGGCGTCGCGCAGCCCATTTCGTGGCTGTAGCTGAGGATCGGCACGTAGCCTGCGGTCGCGGGCACACCGGGGGCGAAGTACGCGAACGAAGCCGGCAGCGCGCCAGCACCGGAGGCGATGCCCTTCGTGCGATCGAAACTGACGACCTTGGCGGCGGCTTTGCCCTCCTGCCAAGTCCACTCGGCGGCGTCGAAGTACAAGCCGATGGTTTCCTGCGCGCGCCCCGCTTGCACGCCGGCCACTGCGACGCGCGTGACCAGCACGCTCGTCAGGTGCACGCTCAGGCTGCCCATCACGATGTCGGCCGTGGCCAAACGCTTCTGTTGATTGAGCACGAGATCGAGCGGCGGAGTGCCATCGCCCGCGTCGCGCACGACCTGCACGTCCGAGAGCGTGGGCTTGGAGTTGCCCTGGCCACTGCCCACAGCCACCACGGGCACGTCGATCGCTTGAGTGAAGCCGCGGATCGGCGCGTTCGTCAGCACGCCTGGCAGCGTCAGCGTCCCCACGACCGCTCGCACGTGCTGCCCATTGTTCAACGCGTCGAGCGAGCTGCGCAGCGCTTCGAAATTCGCGTTCACCTGGTCGGCCTTGATCGGGTCGCCCGCTTTGAACGAAAACGGCACGCTCAACGCAGCCGTCACCAGCGCTGGCACACACAGCGCACCCACGATGCCGAGCACGCGCCACTTCTTTCCGATCTTCATGCTCATCTGCTTTCCTTCTTCGGCAAGCGCGCGGCGCTCGTCATTGCCAGACCGCTTCGTCCCACTTCGACGCATCCCAGGTCCCAGGAGCCAGGTCGCTCCCTGTGCTGCCACCGTCACCGGCCTCGCCCGCGGCGCCGCCAGTGCCGCCGCTGCCCGGCGCGTCTGTGCCTGCTTCGCCCGCGGTATCGCCGTCGTTCGTGCCGGCGCTTGCGCCATTGTCCACGCCGCCGCCTGACGGCGCATCCGACGAGCAACCGACCGTGCCCAGCACCTGAACACACGCCGCGAGCCCACAAAGCGCCGCCAAACGCGTGATCTTCGTGCTGCGATCGAGTCGGGCCATCGTCCAACCGGTACCGCGTTGCCACGCCGTTGTAAACGGTAACCGTTTTGTCGATGGTCACGCGTTGCGACGAAGAGCACACAGCCTTCGGCGTCACTGCGCCCGTGAGGGGAAGCACGCACGCGCTCCGAGCTGGGGCTCGCCTTCATTCCAATTGCCGGACGCCCCGAGCGTCCGCAATGGACGTTCCAATCTGACGAGCGGGCGCGCGGCTTCTATGCCCAGTCTGTAGTAAGACCAACGCGGCTTGCCTGCTTGGAACTACCTGCTGCTCGTACCCGCTGGTGTCGTCGCCGGAATTAGCGGCAGCGTTGCGGGTTTGGCGTCGCTGGTCAGCTATCCGGCGTTGCTGGCATTGGGCTTACCGCCCGTCGTTGCCAACGTATCGAACACCGTCGCGCTGGTGTTCGGCGGCATCGGCTCGGTCTCCGCATCGCGAGTCGAGCTCGCCGGGCGAGCGCGGCGAATCGTGCCGCTCGCCGTCGCCACGACCGTGGGAGGAGTCATCGGTGGATTCTTGCTGATGCTCGCGCCCGCCGCTTCGTTCGCGTACATCGTGCCCTGGTTGATCGCGGGCGCGTCGGCCGCCGTGCTGGTGCCACGGCGCGTTGGCACCCGAAACCCGCAGCGCGCGCACAACGTGCTGCTCTACGGTGGCAGCACGCTCATTGGCGTGTACGGCGGCTATTTCGGCGCGGCCGCGGGCGTATTGCTGCTCGCGCTGCTGCTCGCGCTCACCGACGACACGCTGCCGCAAATCGGCGCCTCGCGAAATTTGCTGCTCGGACTCTCGAACTTGGTCGCATCGGTCGTGTTCATCAGCTACGGCACCGTGAATTGGCTCGCCGCGATCCCCCTCGCACTCGGCTTCTTCATCGGCGGCCGAGTTGGCCCGGTGATCACGCGCAAAACGCCCGCTGGCCCACTGCGCATCGCAATCGCGCTCGCCGGCCTCGGCTTAGCAGTCGATCTGGCGTGGCAGGCGTATCACTGAAACGCGAAGGTGGTTCGTCCGGGACGTGCCGCTCACCCAGTTACCCTTTGCGGTCGTGTTCCGCGCAAGGTGTACACCGGCTTTGCGCGCCCAGTTGCGTGCAGCTCAGTGGTGGACGTGGCCAGCCGGCGCGGCGGGTTGACCCGAGGACGCGCTACCACCCCCCTCAAAAACGCGAATTGCAAGTATGTGCACATACTTGCAATTGTGCGGTGGAACCCGCCGCGGGCCGTTTCTCTCGCGAAATTCGATGGGAGCTGCCTTCCAGAACGAAAAGGCAAAGTATGTGCACATGCTTGGAATTCGTGATGCAGCGAGGCCGCTCCGTCAGGCCGGCGCGCGCTCAGGCTCGTTAGCGGGTACTTCGTGCGCGGGGTGAAAGCGCCGCGTGCCGCGGCAAATCCATTCGGGGAGTGGCCGAAATGCGCTCAATGCGGCGGCCAACAAGCGCGGCTCGGTAGTGATGCCGGTCGTCGCCCTCCGGGCCTCGAGTCCTCGCCGACGCGCCTTGCTCGCCGACGCGCCTTGTTCGCCCGACGCGCTCCTTGCTCGCCCGACGCGCTCCGTCTGGTCAGTTCAGCGGCACTGGCAACGGTCGTTATCGGTGGTCTCGTCGGCGGCGGGCCAAAGAAGCTCAAACTGCGAGTGGGACGAGTGCGTCGGGGCGTCGCGGTAGCTCGATGGTGAACACGCAACCTATCCCGGGAATATCGCGCACGTGGATGTCTCCGCCATTCGCGCGCGCTGCGTTCCGCGCAATGGATAGCCCTAGCCCGAGGCCCGAACGATCGGTGCTCTCCTGAGTGAAAGGGCGAAACAAATTCTCTGCTTTGCCTGGGGGAAGGCCGCCGCACTCATCGCTGACGTCGATCAGAACGCGATCAACGGTGACGCGCGTGATGAGCGAAACATGCCCATGGGCTTTGCTGAACTTGAACGCATTTTGAAGCAGATTGGAAACCGCCGAAGCGAGCAGTTGCCGGTCACCGTCGATCGTCAGATCTCGATCGACGGGATGCACCGTCAGCTGAAGACCGTAACCCTCGGCGTGCACGGCACCAACGACTTGCATCTCCTCGACGAACTCCACCATGGAGATGGGGTCGAGCTTGGGCGGGCCAGCCTCCAAGCGAACTTCGGCCACCGATCGATCGACGAGCGCGCAGAGTCCAGACATGCTTCGCGCGAGCATCGCGCCCGTGCTCCCACCGAAGCCGACCTTGCCCTCCCGAATGATGGCGAACGCCAGCGTCATGGTATTGAGCAAATTGCGCATTTCATGAGCCAAGACGCCGACACGCTCGGTGCCTTCATAGGCAAGGTCACGTTCCCGCTGCCGTCCGTACGCCGTCACAGCCCCTGCGACGGCCTCATCCAAGCACTTGTTGAATACGTGAAACTCGTGGGTGCTAATCGCAACGTCCGCCTCACCCGCCAAGTCCGTTACGACCTGACAGACATCTCCATAGCCGTTCACGACCTGCGCGACTGTCAGACCATTCCGCAGCAATTCGTGCCCGTGTAGTGCCGCGGTGGCGCTGATCTCCGTGGGTGGCGCCGACGCCCCGACCAAGCGCAGCGTCCCCGCCGCTGTCAATGCTTCGATGATTTGCGTCAGGAGAATCGGCACTCCATGGTCGAGCTTGACGTCCGTCGATTTTGGAGCGGACCTCGCGCTCACACGTTCCCGAGCGCGCTCGATGATCTTGTCTCGATTTGCGGCGATGAACTCTTGGAGCATATGGGGCTAGATTGCGCCCCATCTCGTTGCACCGCAAATTACAACCGATGGTCACGTGCTCGAAAGCTCGGCCAACGATGAGGCACAAATGCGTCGCTACGGAGAATTGGCGAGCGGCACGGGGTGTAGGGGTCAACAAAACGCGCGGTTAGGCGTGTCGGTCTTTTGAGCCCCGCCGGAGATCTGGGATCTCGCGCCCGGCTGACCTCAGCGACGAGAAGTCAGCTGCGCCGGAGCTCAATGGCGATCATCGCGCGTGAGGGAGAGCAGTTGCTCTCCGTAGGCGGCCTCCGGCGTGCCTTCGCGACCACGCACCTACTCCTCGAAGAGCCCGCGGCTCTCGGTAGTCAGCGCTGGCGTCGCTCAATCTCCTCGCTACGATGCGGCGGCGGCACTGAGACACCGGTTCGAAGCAGCCCCGCGAAGTCGAGGGCCGGCACCGGCCGGCTGAAGTAGTAGCCTTGCGCCTCGTCGCATTTTTGAGACTGCAGAAATTCCAGCTGCTCGAGTGTCTCTACGCCTTCGGCCACGACGCGCAGTCTGAGACTTTGGGCCATGCCGATCACTGCCGTTACGATGCTCGCGTCGTCTCCGGCTGCCGTGATCTGACCGACGAAGGACTGGTCAATCTTGAGGGCATCGATCGGAAATTTTCGCAGGTAGCTCAAGCTGGAGTAGCCGGTACCAAAGTCGTCGACCGCCACCTGAACGCCTCTGTTCCGCAGGGTTCGCAGGATGGCCGCCGCGGACTCGGCGTGCTTCATCAGCACGCTCTCCGTCAGCTCGAGCTCGAGCAGGGTCGGATCCATCCCGGTCTCGTCTAGGATGACGAACAACTGTTCCAAGAAATTCTCGGCGCGAAACTCCTTCGCGGACACGTTGACGGCCATGGTCGTCGTGGGCAGGCCGGCATCCGCCCAGGCCCTTGCTTGCTGGCAGGCCTGACGAAGCACCCAGTTGCCGATGGGCAAAATCAGACCGCAGTCTTCAGCGACAGGAATGAATTGCGCGGGAGAGACCGAGCCTCGAGTCGGATGGGTCCAGCGGATCAACGCCTCGGCGCCAGTAATGGCTCGCGTTCCAAAGTTGACCTTCGGCTGGAAGTGCAGCGAAAATTCCTGTCGCGTCAACGCACGCCGCAGGCTTTCTTCGATGGATTGGCGCTCCACGGCCCGGGCGTTCATGGCTGGCTTGAAATACTGATAGTTCTGGCGGCCGTTTTCCTTTGCCTGGTACATCGCGGTGTCGGCGTTCTTGATCAGCGTCTCCGCATCCAGGCCGTCATCGGGGTAAATGCTGACGCCAATGCTGGTCGTGACGTGAAGCTCATGCTCGTCCACGGAATGCGGCTCGGCCACGGCCATGAGCATTCGGTTGGCGGCGATCGCCGCATCCTCCGGGTACTGCACCTCCGAGAGCAACACGACGAATTCGTCGCCGCCCTGTCGGCTCACGGTGTCCGCAGCGCGTCCGCAATCGACCAGACGCTTGCCGATGGATTGCAGCAGCTTGTCGCCAATGGAATGGCCGAGAGAATCGTTGATGTGCTTGAAGCCGTCCAAATCCAAGAACAGCACCGCGACTTGCTTGCTGTGCCGCTGGGCGCTCACGATCGCTTGCCGGATGCGGTCGTTCAGGAGCATTCGGTTGGGCAACCCGGTCAGGAAATCATGCTCGGCGGAGTGTGCCATCTGCAAGGACATCGCCCGCGCCGCGCTCACGTCACGGAATACGACGACCGCTCCGGCCGGCAGCCCTTGGCGGTCGTGCATGGCCGCAACGGAGTCCTCGATCGGAATCTCGAAGCCGTCACGTCGGATCAGGATCCGATTCGAAGGGCGTTGAACGTTCGCCGCTACTCCAGCCGCCAGCTCCATCGAAGCCGCACTGCCGCCGCGAATTCCGGCGTCGAGCATGGGGGCCACTCGCGTGATCGGCCTTCCTGCCGCCTCTCGCGACGACCAGCCAGTCAGCTTTTCCGCGACCACGTTCAGGAACGTGATGTTGCCGCTGATATCCGTACAAATAACGGCGTCGCCAATGCAGTCCAGCGTGATTTGAGCGCGTTCTTTTTCGACGAACAACGCCTCTTCCATGGCCTTGCGTTCGACGGCGTAGCGCATGGCTCGGAGCAACCCGCGCGTCTCGATCTGGCCCTTCACCAAATAATCTTGCGCACCCTCTTGCAGTGCTTGCACCGCCACGGCGTCGTCGTCCAACCCCGTCAGCACCACCAACGGAACCCGCGGCGCGGCGGCGTGTGCGCGGCGCACTGCTCCCAGGCCTTGTGCATCCGGCAGGCCCAAATCGAGCAGGATCACGTCCACCGAAGGCTTGGCCAAGCGCAGCTCTGCGTCGCTCATGCAGCCCACGAGCGTCAATTCGGTATCGTACGAGCCGCCCTCATTGAACATCTCACGGAGGATGCGGGCGTCACCCGCGTTGTCCTCAATCAACAGGACCGTGTTGAACGAGGTCATGTTCGTCCGCTCTCGGCTTGACGCGGGAGCTTGGCCTTCGTCAACCAGAAGTCGTTGATGCTCTTCACGAGGCTCTCGAACGCATCCAGCTGCACGGGCTTACTGAGGAAGCAGTTGGCCTGAAGCTGATAGCTCTTCACGATGTCGGCCTCTGCTTCGGATGTGGTCAAGATGATCGTGGGTATCGTCTTCAGGCTCTCGTCCGTCTTGATCTGCGCCAGGACCTCTCGACCGTCCATCCTGGGTAGGTTCAGGTCCAGCAGGATGAGGTCGGGGCGAGGTGCACTGGCGTTGCTCCCTGCGCGCGTCAGGAAGGCCATGGCCTCGACGCCGTCGAACGCGACATGCAAATGGATCGCCCGGTTGGCTTCATGCAAAGCTTCCTGAGTGAGCCGGACGTCGCCGGGACTGTCCTCGACCAGGAGCACTTCGATCGGCGACCCGCTGTAGCTCGTCAATTTGCGCTACTTTCTGGCAGTGCAAACCGAAACGTGGAGCCCTGCCCAGGCTGTGACTCGACGCTGATTTCGCCGCCGTGCCGCTCGACGATCTTCTTACAGATCGCAAGACCGATGCCCGTGCCTGCGAATTCCTCACGCTTGTGTAGTCGCTGAAACATCCCAAAGATCCTTTCGAAGTACTTCGGGTCGATGCCAAGCCCGTTGTCTCGCACGGAAAACAGCCACTTGGTCTGCGCGTTCTTGTCGCAAGAGACGTGGATCCGGGGCACTCCGGCGCTCTGGTACTTGATGGCGTTGCCGACCAAGTTCTGAAATAGCTGCACCAGTTGCCGCTCGTCGGCGAGCACGTTCGGCAACGGATCGTGGGTCACCAACGCGCCGCTGTCTTCGATGGCGCCGCCGAGGTTGACGAGCGCGCGCGCCAGAGCGGTTTCACTCGAAGTGGTCAGTAGCTCCGCGCCCTTGGTACCGATCCTCGAATACGCCAAGAGGTCCTGGATCAACGACTGCATGCGGTTGGCCCCGTCCACGGCGAAGGCGATGAACTCGTCGGCATCGGCGTCGAGCTTGCCTTTGTAGCGCTTGGAAAGGAGCTGCGTGTAGCTCGCTACCATGCGCAACGGTTCCTGCAGATCATGCGAGGCAATGTACGCAAACTGCCCCAGCTCCTCGTTGGAGCGGTTCAGCTCTTGCACCGTTTGTAGCAGTTGCGCTTCGGCTTTCTTGCGCGTCGTGATGTCGCGGATGGCCACCGTCACCAGCACGCCCTCGGCGCTCTGCAAGATGCTGAGCGTGACCTCGATCGGGAAATCACTGTTGTCTTTGCGTCGCCCGCTGAACTCGATCCCGGCGCCAATATCCTGCGCCTTGGAGTTACCCGCCGAGCGAAGGGCGCCTGCAATCCGCTGCTTCACGTCGGCGATGATGGTCCAAACCTCGGGGATGATGGTCCGGAGGGGCCGCCCTGCGAGCTCGTCGCGGTGGTACCGAAACTGCTTTTCCGCCTGCAAGTTGAGCAGCACGATCACGCCGTCGGTGTTCATGAGCACCATCGCGTCCGGCGCGGCCTCCAAGAGCCCGCGGTACCTGCTCTCCATCTGCGCCAGGTGTTTTTCCGCCTCCTTGCGCTCGGTGATATCGCGGATCGCCGCGGTCACCAGGATGCCGTCCGCACTTTGCAGGGGGCTCAGCATGATCTCGATTGGAAATCCGGTGGCGTCCTTGCGGCGCCCAATCAGCTCGATGCCCGTGCCGATCTGCTGCGCCAGCGCCTCGGCCGCGGTTCGCGTGCCGTCGGCGATCAACCGCTCGGCAAAGCCCTCGGGGATGATCGTCCGCACCTGCTGCCCGAGCAGCTCGTCGCGACGATATCCAAACTGTTTCTCGGCTTGAACGTTGAGCAGAACGATCTCGCCTCCCTGGTTGACGACGACCATCGCGTCCGGAGCTGCCTCCAAGAGGCCACGGTATCGGGCCTCCATCTGGGCCAGGTGGTTCTCTGCCTCCCGGCGCACGCTGATGTTGCGGATTGCTGCCGTCACCAGCATGCCGTCATCACTTTGCAAGGGGCTCAGCATGATCTCGATTGGAAATCCGGTGCCGTCCTTGCGGAGCCCAATCAGCTCGATGCCCGTACCGATTTGCTGCGCCAGCGCTTCGGCTGCGGTTCGCGTGCCATCCGCGATCAGCCGTTCGGCAAAGCCCACGGGAATGATGTTCGTCACCGGCTGCCCAAGCAGCTCGTCGCGCCGGTATCCGAACTGCTTTTCGGCTTGCACGTTGAGCAGGACGATCTGGCCGGCTTGGTCGACGACGACCATGGCGTCGGGCGCCGCCTCCAACAGGCCGCGGTATCTGGCCTCCATCTGGGCTAGGTGCGCCTCCGCGTCCTTGCGCACGCTAATATCGCGGATGGCCGCTGCCATCAGAATGCCCTGGCCGCTTTGCAGAGGGCTCAGCATGATCTCGATCGGAAACTCGCTGCCATCCTTGCGGCGCGCGGAAAGCTCAATCCCGGTGCCGATTTGCTGCGCGAGCGCCTCCGCTGCGCTTCGCGTGCCGTCGGCGATCAACCGCTCGGCAAAGCCCATCGGAATGATGATTTTCACCTGCTGCCCGAGCAACTCGTCGCGGCCATAGCCGAACTGCTTTTCTGCCTGATGATTCAAGAGGACGATCTGGCCGTGCTCGTTCACCAGCACCATCGAGTCAGGAGCCGCCTCCAGCAGTCCACGGTATCTGCCCTCAATCGTCGGCATCGAGCACTCCCAGCGGCGCGCTCGGCGGGCGCAGCTCGTGCACCTGTTGCAACATTGCGCAGTCAGCGGCAGAGGTGATGTTCATGGAATTGGTTTGCTTTCGCAGAAGCTGCTCTCGTGGTGCCCCGACCTCGAGATTCGAGCGCCTAGATCGGGCGCAATTCGGCCTTTGACGCCCCTAAGACCCCGGCTCATCTGAAGCCGATATCTTCGGCCAACGTTGAGCACGTTGAAGCTCGGGCCGGCGTTCGGAAGTATTGCGCCCGCGTATCGCGAGAGTGAGGACGGCCAAAATGTCACATCGATAAGGTGCGCTACTGTCAGCAAGACGGCTGCGCGCGCTGATTCGTGCCCCGGATCCAGTATCGCTTGGCTCAACGTCCGCGAGGGAGTGCCACCCGGCCGTTCTGTCCACGCGCGGTCCTGCTAGACGGCGCATCGGGCGACGAGCGATCATTGCGCACGGCGGGCCGCTCGACTGTGCGCAACGCAGTTCCGGGGAGCGTAACCAATCGAACTTGCTCGCCGATCTCGGCGTGCAAGCTAGCCCACCTAGCCATCGCGGATCGGAGCCTTAGTCCTGTCGGCAGCTGAGCATTTTCAGCAATTCGAAAGGTGCGCGATGAACGACGTCTATGGGACGGCGCACATCCCGGCAATCGTTTGGTCCGGGCGCGAGGGCGAGTCCGACAGTCGGATCTCGCTCAGCTTGGGCGCGGAAGACTACATCGCGAAGACCGACGCGCTGTTGATGATTCGGAAGCTCGAGCGTGTGTTCCTACGGCTCGACGAATCAGCGTGAGAAACTCTGCCCGCTCCGTTCAACGCGGCTGCGAGACAATTCGGTTTTGTCGCCAGCGCGGCTTGAGGACCGCGCTCGCCGCCGATCGAGAAGTGACGGCCGACTTGGCATCGGAGGGCGGGCACGCGTTGAGGCCGCGGTAGAGCAGCGCCGCGGCGAGCAGGCCTTCTGCGGGATCGCCGAGCGCGTGGGAAAAGTCGTCGCTGATGATGCAGCCGGCGTTCAGCCCACCCGGGACAAATCCGTCGGCGTAGTCGCCAAACCCGCGATCGTTCATGCTTTGGAACTGGCTCGAGAAGTAAGTGGTGCCGCAGTTGTCGGTGGGATAGGCCCCGTACGGATTGCCGCACGTCGTATCGCCAATCTGGATCACTTCGACGCCGACGCCGGCGAGCCCGTTCATCACCGCTTCGCTCGCTGAACACGTGCCGTTACCGGTGAGGACGAAGACGCGGGGAAGATCGAGGTGCGGCAACGGCTTACCGGCAGCCACCGACAAACCGAGCGCATGGTCGTAAAAGGGCGTCGGCATCAGCGCTTTCCCGGTAACCGGGTCGGTCGTCGGGTGCTTCTGGTTGAACACGTCTCGCTCGAATGCCTTGCCGCTGGTTCGCGCGGGTCCGGCGATCATGTAGCCGAGCTCGGCGGCGATATCGCGATTGCCTCCGCCGTTGTAGCGGATGTCGAGCACGAGGTCGGTGATCTTGGCGTCGCTGAGCGTGGTGACCGCGTCGACCAACCCCTTCTCCGCCGCGGGGACGTGATCAGTGAACGAGAGATACCCGACCTTGTCTGCGGGAGCGGGCAGCACCCTGGCATATTGTACGGGCGTGATCGGGACGTTGACCGAGGTCAGCGTGACCGTTTGCGCGCTGGATTCACCCGGCTTGCGAATGGAGAACGTGTGCTGCTCGTTCGGATTGACCGGCGAGATCCCGTTGTTCAAAGTGTCGACGTCAGTGCCGTTGGCCACATCGACGCCATCGACCGTCAAAACCTCGCTCCCGCGCACGATCCCGGCCGACTCCGCCGGCGAGCCCGGCTGAGTGTAAGCAGCGATTAATAGCCGCGGCGGCGAGACGCGCTCGAGCACCAATTGCAGCCCGAAGCCCACTTCCGTGCCCAACTGAGACATGGCCTCCCAAGCCGCGGTCTCATAGCTGAAGTGAAACTGGTCCTTCGCCTTGCCCGATGCGGTGACCGCGGGCGTCTTCAGCACGTCGAAGTAGTCGAGCGCCGTCGCGAAGGATTTCAGATCGGTCTCTGGCACCTCGTCGAACCAGAGATAGGTATCGTCCGTCCACGACTGCAACCAAAGTTGCTCGTCGAGCACGCGACCTTGTACGTCGACAAATTTCGCCTTCGTGGTCGGGTCGATACCCGATCTCGGCGAGGCGCAACGGCCTGCATGATCTTCCACCGTGACAGCGGGAGCGCCCGCCTCGCCGGCTTCAGCGGCGCTTCCCGCGTCGCCCGCGCTTCCGCCGCCGCCGT
>OUNO010004830.1_pt1 | contig 36444 bp, 26 predicted proteins | sample 1779811 | NCBI WGS metagenome assembly OUNO01 (sample SAMEA3914804, study PRJEB12502) | metagenome | biome: forest; material: soil | place: Canada | collected 2010-06-25 | depth 0.3 m
GGATGGTGGCGAGTCGAGGTCCCGGGCGGCCTCGTAAAACACCCGGGAAAACCATAAGTGCGGACTCTCACGAGTACGCCCTCGCCGCTTAGTCAATAGCTAAGCCGTGAGGTCTCGGGCCCCGCTCGCCTGCGGCGGGGAAGGCCGGGATCAGAAAGCAGGCTCACCCGGCGCGGTCCGCCTCCGCCAAGCCGGGGAAATCAAGGAGGCTGGTCCCCCGCAACCCCGCCGGCGAGGCGAGCAGAGGACGAGATCAGAGCGCCGGCTACGCTCGTAGAAGCCATTCACACGCGATCGCGGACGTGGGTTCGATTCCCACCGTCTCCACTTTCGGTCCCGCCGTGGGCGCGGGATCGACTCGGGCGCGCAAGGCGACGCGCGGACCGATGGAGGCACCGCCGGTTCGTTCGTGTCGGTTGCGGCGTCGATGAGCTGCACCTGCTGCGTCGCGCGCCGGGGGGTGATGGGGCGCGGGCCAGGTGAACGACATCGGCGGAGTCCTCGCAACTCCGGGGCAAAGCGTCGGTTAATGCTGCAGCTCGAAAGGAGCGATAGGGGGATGAGATGGGAGTGCAACCGGGGTCGGGCCTTCGGGCGCCATTGCTGGCGGCGGTATGCGCGATGCTCGCGCTCGCGTCGTGCGCGCACGCCGCGACGACCGACGCGGGACCGCAGCTGCCGAGCTCCTACGTGCCCGGCGGCGAGCCGCTGATGCTCGCCCCCGACGGGCGCGGGGGCATCTGGTACGGCGGTGCGGCCGTGGCCGCGGTCAGCCCGGAAGAAGAAGCCGGATCGACCCTATGGCACCTGGCTGCCGGCGGCGGCGTGACGCGCTTTCAGCTGCCTACGGCGCCCAAGAGTCGCTTCGCGCAGTACTTCGCGACCGGCCGTGACGGGACCGAGTGGTTCCTCGCCGAGACCGACGTGGACGCGAGCGTGGAGCTCGGCAGCGTGTCCCCCGCCGGCGCGCTCACGCTCACGCCGATAGCGATGCAGAGCGGTGTTCGGCTGCGCGGCCTCGCCGTCGACGCGAAAGGCACGCTGTGGAGCACGCAGAGCGGTACTCGCGGGCACTGGAGGCGCGCGGGTATCGACCGCATCGACCCTGATGGAGAGGTGACCGTGCTCAGGCAGGGACTGCTGCCGGGCACGATTCCTGCCAACATCGCCGTGGGTGCGGGCGGTGTGATGTGGTTCCTCGACGATCAGGGCCGCGTCGGCTCGGTGCTCCCGGATGGGCGCATCCACGAGTACCCGCTCGGGCGGCCGATCGTCGGCGACAGCCGCGCGTTCGCGCCGATGCGCCCGCTGCTAACTGAGGGCGGCCGGCTGTGGTTCATCGTCGGACCGGAAACGATCGGGGAGATGATCGCGCCGCGCCGCTTCAGGTTCCTCACGCCGCGCTCCTCATACAAGGGCATCGAAGGCCAGGGGGGTCGCGACGGCGACCTCGTGGGGCTCGCCGCGGCAGCGGACGGAGACATCTGGTTCACGCGCGACTCTGGCGAAGTGGCGCGCTTCGTGCGCTCGAGCGATCGCGTGCAGACGATCACTAACAGCCTCGTCAACGCGTATGGAGTCGCCTTCGACGGCGCCGGTGAGGCATGGGTCGGCGAGGGTCCGGCCTACCAGCACGAAAACAACCTCAACCACGACCCCTTCGACGACAACCAGCGCGCGCAGATGGGCTTCACCGTCAGCCAACCCGCGCGCCTAGCGGAGCTATCAGCGGACGGGCGCGTGGTCCAGTACCCCGCTCCCTCCACCTGCCGCATCCCCTCGCTGATCGGCATCGAACGCTCGCTCGTGTGGCTTCAGCCCACATCCGCGATCGGCTTCTCCAACGAACAGGAGTCGCTCGCATGGTGCGAACACAGGATCCGCCTCGGCCGCGTCACGATCGAGCCGCACGCCCCGCATACGCGGCTGTACGTGATCGCCCAGAGTCCCGCGCCGGGCCGGCGAACGCGTCGCTACACCGCGGTGAACATCACCCTCGCCCCCGCGTCTGCCCCGTCCGGATGCTCGGTGCCGCGCCCGTTCGCGGCCATGCACCGCTCGCGCGCGCTACTCGCGTGGCGCGGGTGGAGCGCCGAGCCCGAACAGGAAGGCGTCAGCGAAACCTATTACGCGTGCGTCCCGGGCAGAGGCGGAGCCCAGCGCATCGTGGCTAGCGAATCGAGCCTCGAGTACGGCACGAGCATCGTGCGCACGGCGTTCGCGGGCCATTACATGGCCTACGCGCTGTCATCGGGCGGCAAGGGCGGCGGCGGGGAGCAGATAACGGTCGAGGACGTCGCCACGGGTCGCGCGTCGAGCGTCGAAACCGATTCCTACGCCTCCGCATACAGCGGCACCGAAGGCCCGCAGGCGCTGCCCCAGCTCGAACGCCTCGGAGCACCCGTCGGGCGGGGCGTATCCGTGCTCGCTCTCGCCGCCGACGGCACAGTGGCATGGGTCGGGCAGACCTCGCCGCCTCAGGGAGCGGCGCCCGAAGACGTGCTCTACGTGCGCGATCGCCATGGCATCCGCCGAGTTGCGGCCGCCGAGCGGATCAGCGCACTGCGCTTCGCCGGCCACACACTCGGATGGCAGCAGGACGGCGCGCCGCACACGCTCGCCCTCTGACGACGGGGCGGGCCGCGATCCGCCCGCCGGCGGCCTTGCGCGCGGCGAGATCCTGCGGCACGTTCCCGCAGCTGATGCCAGCCGCAGTCACGCCTACTACAGGTGGCTCATAACCCGAAGGTCGCGGGTTCGAATTGCGCCCCCTGTGGCGCTGGCGTTGGCATCCGCGGCCGCACTGAACCGCGAAAGCGGACGGCACGGTCGCGCAGCGTACGCAGCGGCCTGCCGAGGATCCCGAAAATTTGGCTTCACAAGGACGGTTGCACTACTGATTTCGCACCCGTCGAACCCGCCGTCTCCATCAAGGGCTTGAATAGCCGGTACAAGAAGGCTATTCTAGCCCGATGATCGTCGCAACGATCACGGAAGCGAAGAACCGGCTCAGCGCGCTGATCGACCAGGTGCGCAGCGGCGAGTCGGTGCTGATCATGGATCGTGGAACTCCGGTGGCGCGGCTGGAGTCCGCCGTCAGCGCCGCCCCCGACGCTGAGGGGAGGATTGCGCGGCTCGAGCGATCCGGTAGCGTCCGGGCCGCGCGCAGGCCGCCGGCGCTCGAGCTCTTATCGAAGGAGGCTCCAAGCCTGCGACCCGGTACGAGCGCCGTCGCGGCGATCCTCGACGAGAGGCGCGAGGGCCGTTGAGGTTCTGGGACAGCTCGGCGATCATTCCGCTGACCGTCACCGAGGAGAGCACCGACGCGATCCGGGCCCTGGCCGATGAGGACCCGGTGATGTGTGTCTGGTGGGCGACGGAGGTCGAGTGCGTGTCCGCGCTCGCGCGGCTGGAACGTGAGGGTGCACTGACGGACACGTCCACGACGGTCGCCCTCGACCGCTTGGACCTGCTGGCCGAAAGCTGGAATGAGGTGCAGCCGGTTGTTGCGGTGAGGGGCACTGCCCGCCGCCTCCTCCGGGTCCATACTTTGCGCGCCGCCGACGCGTTTCAGTTGGCAGCCGCCGTCGTCGCAGCCGAGGGTCAGCCGGTGTCGCTGCCGATCGTCACCCTCGATGAGCGACTCGCTGCTGCAGCGCGACGTGAGGGCTTCCTCGTCGAGGCGATCGATCGCGCGTGAACGACGCCGGAGCCGGCGAGCTCGCCTCGTGAGATCTAGGGCGTGAACGCGCCTCCATAGATGTCGGTGTTGCCGAAGGTCGCGGGGCATTCCGTCGCCGGCGCGGGCGCCGCCAGCGGGGTCGTAGTGCTCTCCGAGTCGCGGAACGCGTCCTCCGTGGGGCAGGCCGCGCCGCGGCGCGCGTCGTTGTACACGGCCACCGCGTCCGTCCGGGTGGCCTCGACGTAGTTGTAGTCGCCGAGGAACTCCGCTTCGAGCGCGTTGGCGCTGGAAGCGCGAGCATCGCCGGCTTCGCCGCGGCCGAGCGTCACGAACGCTCCTGCGGTCGTGCCCGACAGCGTCGCCGCGCGGACCACGCCCTGGAAGAGGCGCGGCTGCGAGTTGTCCGTCTGGAACGGCTGGAGCACTCCGTCGTAGACCTCGTAGATCTTGCTGCCGTCAGGAGCGAGCGCGACCGCGGGGAAGTCGGGCCGGTCGCCGGGGGCTGCCGCGTTCACAGGCGCCGTCCAGGTGTTACCGCCATCGCCGGAGAGCGAGACTAGTGCTCGCTCCTTGTTCAGGCCTTCGCCTGCATCTGCCCAGGTGATCGAGAGGACGTTGGTCGCGTCGGCGCCGGTCGGCGCGCCGTTGGCGATGTCGACGCTCGGGAACGAGTTCGTCCGCGCGCCCGTGACGCCGTCGAAGGACACGTCACCCTGGACCGGGTCGAAGACGCCGACGTCGGTGACGCCCTCGATCGCGCGAGGTCGTTCGAAGTTGACGCCTCCGTCGAAGGAGCGATCCATCATCTGCACCGACTGGCCGTGGATCGAGCCCTCCCAGAAGACGTACACGGTGCCTTTGCTGTCGGTCCGTATCTGGCAGCCCTGACGGCCCCCCTGGCGGGGATTGCCGGCCGCTTCGGTGATCTGGTTGGGGTTGGAGAAGGTCACGCCGCCATTGGTCGAGCGCGTGAACATCACGGGGGAGCTCTGTTCCTTTTTGCTGGAGCGGAACGACATGTTGCACTCGTACACGGAGCCGAAGTGCGCGCTCGAGGAGGCGTTGTCCGTCCACACGTCAGGCTTGTCGCTGAACAGCGCGCTGTTCTGCTTGGTGACGATCACAGGCGCGCTCCACGCGCCGTTCGAGCCGCGTGCGGCAGCCGCGAGATCGTCGGTATGCGAGACGGCGGCCGCCTCGAAGCCGGCGAACGTTGCGGTGCGCTTGGCGTTGAGGTTGCCGGCTAGGTTGCCGTAGTAGAGGCGCGCGCCGTTGGCCCACGAAAAGTGACCTTTGGAGTCGGGCCGCGGGCCGAACTGGAGGGTCGGGTCGCCTTCGGAGACGAGGCCCGCTTCCTCGTAGTTCGGGATCGTTCCGATCGGTCCGTCTTCTTCGACGACGCCGTTGCGGCCTGAGAAGCCGGTGTAGGTGGGCTGCATCCATGTCTGGCCGCCGTCGAAGGACAGATACAAGGCCGAGTCCCCGACGCCCGGCGTGAAGGAGCAGCCGGAGCCCGCGCAAGGAAGGTTGTCGATCTCCTCGTTGGCGCCCGCCGCCACGAGGTCAGGGTTCGCCGGGTCGACCGCCACGCTCGGCTCGTTCTGCTTGTTCTGCGGGAACGGGCTCGACGGACTGCCGACCGATACGAGTGTGTCGGCTGCCGCCCCCGCGGCCGATGTTGCTGCGATCGCGATTGCGAGAACAAATGCTGAGACCACGCGCCTGTACACGGAACCTCCCTATTCGGTGCACGCCCTTGCGCGAAAAAGCCTACTCGTTCCACGTCATTCCCGATCCCGGCCTCGCCCTCGATCACACGACCGCCGAGGACCCACGCGAGACGTGCTCGCGCGATGGGCTCGGTGCGGGCTCGCGATCGCGCCAGATCAGCACAGCGCTCGAAAGGGCGCTGCCTCGCGACCTGCGCACCCCTCGCCGGCGTACGATCGCTGTGCAACGGGTAGGGCGATCCTGTGTCGAGACAACTCCTCGAGCCTCAACGAGGCAACTTCCTGACGGTGCTGTCGGTGCTCGTCGCGGCGGCTGTCTTCGCATTGGCTGCGGCGCCGTCGGCCGATGCGCGAGCCAAGCACATCTCGCTCTCCCTCCCGTCCTCGGCGGCTGCCGGAGCGAGGGTGGCGGCGACCGGGGGGGTGGCTGGCATCCGACGTGGCCGTCGCGTCTTCATTCAGGCACGCACGGGCGGGCGATGGACGAAGCTCGCCAGCACCCGGGTGTCGCACCGCAGGTTCAAGGCCGTGTTCATCGCACCCAGCCACCCTGTCGTTCTGACCGTGCGAGCGGTCATCTACATCCCCCGGCACCGGCCTGTCATATCCCGGTCACGGCGAATCGCGATCCGGGCGGCGAGCGTTGCCCCGCTTGCGCCGGCGACGGCCGTTGCGGGCTGGGGCGATAACAACCATGCCCAGCTCGGCGGAGGCTTCAAGAACGCCTTCAACGACGTTGCCGCGCCCGTGCTCGGGCTGACCGGGGTCAAGGCGGTCGCGGCTACGTACTTCTCGAGCTACGCCCTCTTGACCGACGGCACCGTACGCGCGTGGGGCGGCAATCTCTTCGGGCAGCTCGGAGATGGCGCACACGGAGAAGAAAGCGGGAATCCCGTGTCCACTGCGGTATCCGTCGCAGGACTAACCAATGCGACCGCGATCGCGGTCGGCGGCGCGCACGCGATGGCGCTGCTCAGCGATGGCACCGTTGCCACATGGGGCGGCAACGCCTGGGGAGAGCTGGGCAACGGGACGACGCTGAAAGGCGCCGAACGCGTCGGCTCCGATGTGCCACTGGTCGTGCCCGGCCTGAGCGGTGTCGTTGCAATCGCGGCAGGCGGCGGCGACGACGCTGCGCTCCTGGGCAACGGCACCGTCGTGGCTTGGGGTGAAAACAAACAGGGCCAGCTCGGTGATGGCACGAAGCTCGAAAAAGACGTGCCGACTCCGGTGCGCGGCTTGACGGGGGTCAAGGCCGTGGCAGTCGGCGGCATCCCGTCGCTCGGTGGCCACATGCTGGCGCTGCTCAACGACGGCACCGTCAGGGCGATCGGCGGAAACGGCTCCGGACAGCTCGGTGACGGCAGCACCACCAACAGCAGCTCGCCGGTCACCGTCAAGGGATTGAGCGGGGTGACGGCCGTGTCGGCCGCCGTCTCCCACAGCGTGGCTCGCCTCGCAAGCGGCGATGTCGTGTCCTGGGGGAACAACGCGCACGGAGAGCTTGGCGTGGCGTCAGGGCCCGAACTCTGCGGCAAGGAACCGGAAGCCTGCAGCAGGGTTCCGGTGTCCGTCGGCCTTACGAACGTCTCCGCGATCTCGGCGGGCTTCCGGTTCAGCCTTGCTGTGAGTGGCGGTCGGGTGTTCGCATGGGGCACCAACGAACTCGGGCAGCTCGGCAACGGCACGAACATCAACAGCTCGCAGCCGGTACCGGTGAGCGGTCTCAGCGAAGTGGCGGAAGTTGCAGCGGGCGAAAAACACAGTCTCGCGCTGCTTCATGAACGCGGACCCGCGGCGCCGATAGAACTCCTGCCCGGGGTGGGCTCGCTGACCGTCAGCTGGAGAGCGGGCGAAGGGACGGAACCCTGGACCGTGAGCTGGCGCCCGCTCGTCAGCCCCGTCGGCCCGTGGGGCCCGTATCTGAAACTTCCACCAGCGACACGCAGCTACACGATCACGGGGCTCAGCCCGAGGCGCTACGAAGTCCTCGTGCGCAACAAGACCTTCCGAAAGATCGCGATCGGAACTCCCCTCGGATAGGTTGACTTTCTGGTCGTGCGCGGAGAGACTCGAACGCGATGGACTCCGGGGGGATCGGTGATGCGGTGTGAGCTGTCGGGAGCGCCTGAAGAAATTCCTGGGTCGTCGGCGTGCCCCGCCGCTGCCAGGCTCGGCTGCATCGGACCGTGGCCTTCTGCGCGTCAAAGCCGTCGCTCGATATGACGCGTCTAGGTGGACGGCCACGCGACTGGGGCGCGCACTGTGGTGTGGCGAGCGTCCCGACCCGATCCCTTCCTATAGCGGGCTGGTCGAGCCGCCGGAGGAGGGCAAGATCGGGATCGCGTGCTCCGGCGGGGGGATCCGTTCAGCCGCCTTCAACCTTGGGGCGCTCCAGGTGCTCCAGGAGGAGAAGGTCCTGCGGGGTGCGAGATACCTGGCCGGTGTCTCTGGAGGCTCCTACATCGCCGCGGCGTTTTGCATGGTGCGAAAGACCTGGCAGGGAGACAAACGACCCGAAATGCCTCCGCGTAAAGCCGAGGAATCCGATCCCAGCTACAAAGGATGGGACGACTCGGACCCAAAACTGATAGCCGACTATCCGCCATTCTTCCCCGGCTCGCCTGAGGAGCAGTACCTGCGCAACCGCAGCTCCTACCTGGCGCCGGGGGCGTTCGGGAAGATCAAGTTCGGGTACCGGCTGCTGCTGGGGATGACGCTGAACCTGCTGTTCATCGCCGTCGTCATCGTTGCCGTCGCAACTCTCATCGCGCAACTCTATGGGGCGATCTATCCCAAGCTGACGGTACACATAGTGCAACACGGACTATGCCGAAAGCCCGCCCCCGCGCCGCATCGCGGCAAGGCCCACCCCGACGTCGTCTGCCATCTGCTGCCGTTGCATGTACCTATGGGACTGTGGATCCCGATCGCCGCGATCGCCGCTACGGCACTGCTCATCGGAGCCATCTCGATCCTCGCCTTCCGCTGGCGTCCCTTCGTCACTGAGGTGACCGAGGTGTGGTCGCTGCGGCTATTCCTGTTTGCCGTGCTCGCCGGCGCCGTGCTGATCGGGCTGCCCGTCCTGCTCTCGCTCTATCGGGCCTGGGGCACGGTGAGCCACGCGCCTGGCACCATCCGTCACCTGCCGAGCGGCACCACTCAACGCGTCGGAAAAGAAGCGGTCGGGGGCGCCTCGACCGCGACGAAGATCGTCGCCGGCGCGGGCGGGCTGGTGACGCTCGGTAGCGCGGTCCTGCTCCAGCTCCGGGCCGAGTGGACCGAGGCCAAGCGGCTGATCGACGACGCCGGTGCCGCCAAGAGATGGGTCTCGAAACTCTCGCCCGCACTGAGACGTGCGCTGGCCTACACAATCGCCGCGCTGATCGGCCCCGCTCTGGCACTGGCCCTCGCGCTCGAGGCGATGTCTCTCGCGATCGGCTTTCCCCATCTGGAGTCCAGGTGGGAGCTGACAGGCGGCGCGCTGCTGCTCTTCGCGATCGCCTACTACTTCGGCGACATGACGACCTGGTCACTGCATTCTTTCTATCGCAGGCGGCTCTGCTCCGCGTTCGCCCTCAAACGCCGGCGGCGAAACGAGCCGGAGTCGGCGGCGTCGACCACAGGGATGACAGCGCGAATCGCACGGTTTCTGCTCGCCCTGAGAGGCCATCGGGGAGATGAGATCAAAGCCCCGGAGCCGCCGATCGCAGGGGTGGAGGCAGGTATCGCCGAGACTCGCAACCCCCGACGACTCGTGCCCATGTCGGACACGGCGATCGACAACGATGAGGACGGGCGCCAGCAGTGGCCGACACTGCTCGTCTGTGCTGCCGCCAACATCTCGGACACCGCCGCAACGCCGCCCGGGCGTGCCGTCACGAGCTTTACGTTCAGCCCCACCGCGATGGGCGGGCCACTGGTCGGATCGGTGGAGACACGGGCCCTCGAGAAGGCTTGCGACAAGGTTCGCAGGAGGTACTTCTCGCTGCCCGCCGCCGTCGCCATGTCGGGTGCGGCGCTGGCGCCCTCGATGGGCAAGATGACGCGGGGACCGCTCCGTTTCCTGATGGCGCTCGCGAACGTGCGTCTCGGCGTCTGGGTACCGAACCCGCGCCGTCTCGACACGTTCAAACCGGATGGTCCGCCCGAGCGCCAGGCCGGGGAAAGCCGGCTCAAGCTGCGGCTGAGAGGCGTGATCCAGAAGCGGCGCAACAAGCACTATCCGACCCCTCGCCCGTCCTACCTGCTGCGCGAGCTGTTGGGCATGAACCCGCTCAACGGCAAGTTCCTCTACGTCACCGACGGCGGGCACTACGAGAACCTCGGCCTGGTCGAGCTGCTGCGTCGCGGCTGCACCGAGATCTACTGCTTTGACGCCAGCAACGACAACTTCGACGCGGTCGGCGACGCGGTCTCCCTGGCGCGGAGCGAGCTGGACGTGGACATCGATTTGAAGTGGGCCGACCTCGAAGCGAACGCCAGGACAGGTCTGTCCAAGGCCGACTGCGTGACGGGCAAAATCCAGTACCCGGACGATGGGCCCGCCGCAACGCTGTACTTCGCTCGCTTGGCCCTCACCGGCAACGCGCCGGCCGATGTCCTCGCCTATCGCAACCATGACCCGCGCTTTCCGCACGACCCCACCACCGATCAGCTCTACACCGATCAGCGCTTCGAGGCCTACCGTGTGCTCGGGGCCAACGCCGCCCGGACGGCGATCGGGCTCCGGGCCAAAACCGCGGCAAACGGCAAATAAGGTAGGCCGCCCATAGTTCGAGTCAAGGCGGCTGATCCCGGCGAGTGCCGGCATCGCCTACAAGGAGAGCCGAGAGTCGCGCGGCCTCACTTCGCCAGCAGCATCACGAGGAGGACGACGAGAACGACCACCAGAGCCGACGCGGCGAGGACGCGCGCGCGCCAGGCTTCCTGCGCGGTTGGAGGCGCGCCGGTGAGGGGGCCGGATGCCGAGCCGATCGCGCGGGCTACGACCGTCTCGGGCCTGAGCTCGCCAGGCCGCCTCCGGAGTCCCGGCCCGACGCTGCCGTGGGCTCGGCGCGGCTCGGCCGCGACGTCGACGTCGCCCGCGCCGAGTTCGGGCGCTGGAAAGACGAGCGTCTCCTGGTCGGCGCCGTCTTCCGCGACGGCCGCGTCGCGCTCGTCGAAGGCGGCGTCGCGCTCGCGAGCGAGGCTATCCCGCTCGTCGCGGGCGGCGTAGAGCTCTCGCGTCAACCGATCGCGTTCGACGATGACGGCGTCGCGGTCAAGCGTTCGCTGAGTGCCGAGGGCGGCGGTCTGCTCCCATTGCCGGGTGGCCTCCTCGACGCGTGTCCTCGCGGCGTCGCGCTGGGCGAGCATGCGATTGCGCTCCTGCATCGCGTTGTCCCGCGCGCTGCGCGCCTGTTCGCGTTCGCGCGCGGCCTCGTCGCGTGCGTGTAACGCGTCGTCGCGTGCGGCGCGCGCGTCGTCGCGCTCGCGGGCGGTCTGGGCGGCCAGCTGGGCTCCCGCTCGCTCGCGCTCGACCTCGGCGCGCAGCCCGGCGATGCGTCGTCCGACCTCCTCCTCGATCGCCGCGTGGCGAGCGTCGATCTCCGCGTCACGGGCGGCGAGCGCCCGGTCGCGCTCGGCGCGCAGCTTGGCGGCATCCCGCTTGGCCTTGGCGAGATCCTCGCCCCGGAGCCGTGCGGTGCGCTTGGCGGCGGGAGTCGAGGGTGGGGGGAGAGGGACGGTCACGTCCGGCGCAACCGTCAACTCGGGTTCGATCAGGTCGGCCGGGTCGGTGTCGAACGGGAAGACCGCGATCCAGTCCTCGCCCTCCTCGGCGCTCCACGGCTTCTGCTCGAGCGCGGCCAGGATGCGCTGCTTGCGTCCCTCGGCGACGGCCGTGAGCGCGGGGCGGACGAAGCGCCGGCCGCGGACGCCGAACCAGCGACCGCGCACCTCGAGGCAGTCATCTCCGGCGAGCGCGAAGCGCTCAACCTCGAAGCTGGCGGGCTCGAGGCGCTTCACGCTGGCCCTGTGCCGTATTCCATGAACGCCTCATACCCGCCAGGCGGCGACTAATGCGCGCCGCATGTTTTCGCCCACATGGACATCGTCCGTGCCCGGGCGCCTTACTCGCCCCGCCTGGCGGATGCTCAGGCCGCGAGGGCCGGTGAGGGCGAGGGCGTGAGCTCGGCCAGCGGGGCGCGGCGGGCGAAGACGAGCTCGGGGTCCGTGATCGGGCCGTTGCGCAGGCTCGCGAGATCCTGGGCGTAGCTCATCGCCAGCGACCACGGGAAGCGCGTGCCCTGTCGCGGGAAGGAGTGGACGGAGCGCTTGACGTAGCCGGCGCCGAAGTCGAGCAGCGGGCGGGTGCCCATGGACGGGTCGTCGTTGTGGGGCGTGCAGCTGTCGTAGCCGTGCTCGTCCATGTGCCCCAGCAGCCGGCCGAGGTATTCGCACACGAGATCGACCTTCAGCGTCCAGGACGCGTTCGTGTAGCCGATGGCGAAGGCGAAGTTCGGTACGTCGCTGAGCATCATCGCCTTGAACGTCAGGGTGTCGGGCAGCGCGACGTCCTGTCCGTCGACGACCAGCTGGACGCCCCCGAAGGCCTGCAGGTTCAGGCCGGTCGCCGTCACGACGATGTCGGCCGCGAGCTCCTCGCCGGAGACGAGCCTGATGCCGTGCTCGGTGAACGAGTCGACCCGATCGGTGACAACCGACGCGCGTCCGGAGCTGATGGCCTTGAACAGGTCGCCGTCGGGCACCGCACAGAGGCGCTGGTCCCACGGGTCGTAGCTCGGGTTGAAGTGCGTGTCGACGGCGTAGCCGGGCGGCAGCTGGCGCCTGACGCCCGCACGGAGCAGGCGCCGGATGAGCTGCGGCCGGCTCCGGCTGAGCCTGTAGACCGTCTTCTGCAGCCAGATGTTCTTGCGGCGGGTCAACGCGTAGGCCGTCCGGGCAGGCAGGACACGCTTGAGGGCGTTGGCGATCGGATCCCGCTCGGGGACCGAGATGACGTAGCTGGGGGAGCGCTGGAGCATCGTCACGTGGGCGGCCGTGTCGGTCATGGCCGGGATCAGCGTCATGGCGGTCGCGCCGCTGCCGATCACGACGACGCGCTTGCCCGCATAGGCGAGGTCCTCCGGCCAGTGCTGCGGATGGACGACCTCTCCCCGAAAGCGCTCGATGCCGGCGAAGTCAGGCGTGTAGCCCTCGTCGTAGCGGTAGTAGCCGCCGGCGCTGAAGAGCCAGTTGCAGCTCCACACGATGGTCTCGCCGGTGTCGGTGCGCCGCGACTCGACCGTCCAGCGGGCGTCCTTGCTCGACCACTCGGCGCGGAGAACGCGGTGGCCGAGGCGGATGTGGCGCTCAATGTCGTTCTCGGCAGCAGTCGCGCGGATGTAGCGGAGGATCGAGGGTCCGTCGGCGATCGCCTTCTCCTCGCGCCACGGCTTGAACTCGTACCCGAACGTGTGCAGGTCGGAGTCCGAGCGGATGCCGGGATAGCGGAACAGGTCCCAGGTGCCGCCGCTTGCCTCGCGCCCCTCGAGGATCACGTAGCTCTTGCTCGGCTGCTCGCTCTGCAGGTGGTAGGCGCAGCCGATGCCGGACACGCCGGCGCCGACGATGAGGACATCGACGTGCTCGGCCGGCACGGCTGACTGCGTCGGGTCGCCGGCGGCGGCCAGGCTCGTGTCGGGCATCGTTGAAGGCTCGCGGCTCAGCCACGGAAGGGCTAGGGCAAACTGCCTATGATTGTGCCTCTTACTTGGGCAAACTGCCTATTTAGCTGCTATAGTTCGCGAATCATGGTCGGCGCAGTCGCTTGGGAGCCACCGTCCCCAGGCGCCACCGCCTGGGGGCCGCCGTCGCCGCGCGTCGCCGAGCTGATCCGCGCCGGAGCCAGCCGTCTGGTCGAGGATCCGGCGCTCCTGTTCGGGGCGGTCGACGCCGCGGTGCTCGCGGCCGCGCCGAGCCGGCTGGCCGCCGACCCCGGGATAACCGCGGCCACGATCGCGACCGATCACGCCAACATCCTGCACTGGTCGCGTGCCAACGTCCGCAACCCCGGAGCGCCGGTGCCGGCGAACCTGAGCGCGGAAGTGCTCGACCTCGCGCGCGACATCGTCCGGCGCGGCCTCGACGACACGACGCTCAACATCTACCGGATCGGCCAGAACGTCGCCTGGCGGGCGTGGATGGCCCTCGCCTTCACGCTCACCGACGACCCCGGCGAGCTCCACGAGCTCCTCGACGTAACCGCCCGTTCGATCTTCGCCTTCATCGACCAGACGGTCGCCGGCATCCAGGAGCTGATCGACCGGGAGCGCGAGCAGCTCATCCATGGCACCCACGCCGAGCGCCTCGAGACGGTCAACCTGATCCTCGAGGGAGCGCCGATCACGAGCGCGCGGGCGAGCGCCCGGCTGCGCTATGAGCTGACGCGCAGCCACACGGCCGTCGTCGTGTGGACCGACGCGGACGCCCCGGGGCAGGGCGAGATCGAGCGGACAGCCGACGCGCTCGCGCGGGCAGCCGGAGCCGGCCATCCGTTCACGGTGATGGCGAGCAAGCGCTCCCTGTGGGGGTGGTTCGCCGGCGGCCAGGTCCCGGACGTCGACGCGGTCCGCGCGCAGCTCGCTCCCCCCGCCGGCATCCGCGTCGCGCTCGGTTCGACCGCCGCCGGAGTGGGCGGCTTCCGGCGCAGTCATCTGGACGCGCTGGCCACCCAGCGGCTGATGAGCCGAATGCCGGCTGACGTGCAGGTCGCAGGCTACGAGGACGTCCAGCTCATCGCGCTCTCGGCACAGGACGAGGAGGGCGCGGCGGACTTCGTCACGCGGACGCTCGGCGAGCTGGCGTCCGCCGATCCCGAGCTGCGCGAAACCCTCCGTGTCTACATCCGCGAGGAGTTCAGCGCCTCGCGCGCCGCACGCGTCCTGTTCGCCCATCGCAACACCGTCCTGAACCGCCTCGGTCGCGCGCGCGAGCTGCTGCCTGCGCCACTGGAGCGCCGCGGCATCGAGGTCGGCCTGGCACTGGAGATGGTCCACTGGCTCGGGGCCGGCGGGCAATGAAGGGGCTGCACGGAGCGGCGGGCCAAGAGGTGCCGGCGAGCGTCGACGCCTGCATGGCGCTGCTCGCGGCCGTCGAGGACTACCCGAGCTGGTACCCCGACGTCGTCCGGCGCATCGAGGTGCTCGACACCTCCGACGAGGGTCTCGCGACGCGGGTGCGGGCGACCCTGCACGTGGCCCATGGGCCCGTGGTCAGGGACTTCGACCTGACGATGGCCGTCGACGTCGCGCCGCCCACGGCCGTTCGGCTGTCGCGGATCGCCGACGGGCCGTCCGACCGCGAAGAGTTCGCCGTCGCATGGCGCATCGAGGACCGCGGCTCGACCTGGCTGGGAGTCGAGCTCGACGCCAACCTCGCGGTTCCCCGCCTGCTTCCGCTCGGCGCCGTCGGCGAGGCTCTCGCCCGTGGCTTCCTCCTCGCGGCGGCCCGAGCGCTCGAGCGGTCCCACTGATCGAGCGCTCCTACTGATCGAGCGCTCCTACTGAGAACGACCCGCGGGTGCAGCGTCCCACCGCTGCACCCGCTTGTCGCTGGGCGGCGGTCCCCCCGGGCCGCCGCTGCGGAGCGAATGGACTCCGCAAGCTCCATCCCGGAACCCGCTACAAGCTCGGTACCTCGGTCGGGCGCCCGCACGGACAGCTCGAGGCGCGCCGCACAGAGTGCTCTGAATCGCGTAGGGCGTGGGCTTGAGGATCTCTGATCACGGCTGCCTCCTTGCGGTACTGGCGGCCGGGCCATCTCGGAGAGATCCCTGACTTTGCGCCCCCGCCTCGCGGCGGGTTTGCCCTTTTCAGTCTTCCGATCTGTGTGAAGTGTGCCCTACCAAGCACACGATGTAAAGCGATTCAACGAGATTCGACGAATGTATGACGCGCCCGGCGATTCACGCCGACGCGGGCGCCGCCCCGGAGGCCGCCGACGCTGCTGCGCCGCGGGCCTCGGAGGAGTGGGCGCGGCTGTCGCGCGAGGAGATCAACAGCAGCGTGAGGGCGGCACCGACGAGAGCAAAGCCGGCCCCGACGAGGAACGCGCGCTCGAAGCCCTTGGTCAGCGCGAAGGCGACGTCGTGGCCCCCGGCGTGGAGGATCCCCTTGGTGCGGCTGTTCGCCACCGTGGCGAGGATCGCCAGACCGAGCGCGCCGCCGACCTGCTGCGCCGTGTTGACGAGTCCTGACGCGAGGCCCGCCTGATGCGGGTTCGTGCCGGTCACGGCGGCGATCGTGACGGTCACGAACGATAGACCCAGCCCGATCGCCGCGAGCAGCGAGGGGCCGAGCACGTTGCCGGCGAACGTGCCGCCGTGGGTGGGCACGCGCGAGAACCACAGCAGCCCGGCGGCGACGAACAGCAGACCCGCGAAGAGGACCGGCTTGAAGCCGAATCGGGTGACTCCGACGGACGCGGCCCCGGCAGACAGGATGATGCCGACCGCCAGCGGCAGGTAGGAGAGGCCCGCATGCAGGGCCGAGAAGCGGAGCACCTGCTGCATGTAGAGCGAGATGAAGAAGAACATCGAGAACAGCGACATGCCGATCAGCAGGGCGACTGTGTCGGCGCCGCGCAGGGTGCGCAGGCGGAAGATGGCGAACGGCATCAGCGGGTCGCGCGTGCGCAGCTCGATCACGGCGAACGCCACCAGCAGCGCCAGCGCCCCCGCGATGCGGGTGAGCGTGGAGGTCGATCCCCAGCCGACGTTGGCGGCGTCGACGAATGCGTAGACGAGCAGCGCGAGGCCGGCTGTCACGGTCACGGCGCCGGGTATGTCGAATGTCCGCTGCTCGCCCTGTTCGCGGCTCTCGGGCAGTATCCGCGGCGCCAGGAAGGCGCAGAACAGGCCGATCGGGACGTTCACGAACAGCACCCAGCGCCAGCTCAGGCCGCTCGTGAGCACGCCGCCCAGCAGCACTCCAGCGGCGCCGCCGGCGCCCGCGACCGCGCCCCACACGCCGAGCGCGCGATTGCGCTCCTGGCCGTCGGCGAAGGTCGTCGCGATGATCGACAGGGCTGCCGGCGAGACGATCGCGGCGCCGAGGCCCTGGACAGCGCGCGCTGCGAGCAGCCAAGGCTCCGATTGGGCCAGGCCGCCGATCAGCGAGGCGAGCGAGAACACGATCAGGCCGAGGATGAACATGCGACGGCGGCCCATCAGGTCGGCCAGGCGTCCGCCGAGCAGCAGGAAGCCTCCAAATGTCAGCGTGTAGGCGTTGACGACCCACGACAGATCGGCCTGCGAGAAGTCCAGCGCGTGACCGATGGACGGGAGCGCGACGTTGACGATCGACGCGTCGATGACGACGACGAACTGCGTCATCGCGAGCAGCATGAGGGCGAGGTTCTTGGCGCGGGGGGTCATGCCTGCTCCTTCTCGAAGGTGGTTGCTGGGACCGGGAGCCATCGGTTATGGAACATGAACTCCGATTCCGATTTGCTTTCCGGATGATACGGAGTTAGAGTTCCGTTTGTCAAGCGAATGTCCGAGTCAATCACAAGCAGCCGTCCCCAGCGCGCCGACGCCCGTCGAAACCGCGAGCGCATCCTCGTCGCCGCGCGCGAGCTGTTCGCCCAGGAGGACCCCGAGGTCCAGATCGACGACGTCGCCCGACGGGCCGGCGTCGGCGTTGGCACGGTCTACCGCCACTTTCCCGACAAGGAGGCGCTCATGGGAGAACTCGTCCGCGAGCGCTTCGCCCTGTTCAACGAGGGCCTGCGGGCGGCCCTCGACGCTCCCGAGGCCGTCACGCCGTTCGATGCGCTGACCGACACCATGCGCGCGAACGCGGCCTCGTTGGCCGAGGACGCCGCGACGCGCTTCGCGTTCATGAGCGGCGGCGAGCGCGTGTTCGAACACGCGGCCGCCGAGCGCGAGGAGTACATCGTGCTGGCCGACGAGCTCGTCGAGCGGGCCCACGCGGCCGGTCAGCTACGCGGCGAGTTCGTTACCGAGGACATCCCGATGATCATGTGCGGCGTGTGTGCCTCGATCGACAAGCGCGCCGCCGGGTGGGACTGGAAGCGCCACCTCGAGCTGATCATCCACGGCATGCGCGCCTAGAAGGAGCGGGTGTCGGCGGGCGGCGCGCGACCGGTCACGGAGGGCGCGACCGTCAGGAAGCTGCGGCGGCCGTGCTCGCCCGCGGTGCGGCGACCGTGGCGCGGATGACCTCGGCGCAGGCAGCCGGGTCGTCGAAGAACGGCACGTGCCCGGCGCCGAGTGACACGTGGGTGGCCCACGGCATGAGGGCGCGGGCGCGGGGCGCCTGGAGGCGGTAGGGCAGCAGCTTGTCGCGCACGCCCCAAGCGATCGTGACCGGCGTGCCGCGCAGCTCCTCGGGTGCGCTGAAGTCGTAGCTCTCGAAGCTCGCCAGCGTTGCGGTCAGGGCGGGGGAGGCCCAGGCGTCGCGCAGCGTCGAGACGGCCTCCTCGGCGGGGAGCCGCGCCGGGTAGCCGAACGTCTGCGCGAACAGCGCGACGCGACCCGGGCGGGTGCGAGCGAGCGCCTCGACCGCCGGGCGCAGCGGTACGGGAACGCCCGCCAGCATGCCGAGCGAGAGCTGGCAGAAACGCCGTTCGGCCGCGTTCCAGAACCCGGCCGGCGAGAACGCGCACACCGAACTGACGGCCCGCCGGCGGGCGAGCTCGAGGGCCATGGCGCCGCCCATCGAGTTTCCGGCGACGTGCGGCCGCTCGATGCCGAGCTCGGCGAAGAGCCACTCGAGGGCGTCAACATAGGCGGGGATCGTCGGCTCGATCGAGCTCACCAGCGGCGCCGAGCGCCCGAAGCCGGGCGTGTCGCACGCGATGACGTCGAACTCGTCCGCCAGCAGGTCGATGACCGGGCGCCACGCCTGCCAGTGATGGCCGACGCCGTGGAGCAGGACGAGCGCCGGTCCCTCGCCCTGGCGGTGGTGGTTGATCGACGCGCTCACACCCGCTCGCGGATGAGGTCGGCCGCGCGCTCGGCGATCATGATCGTGGGCGCGTTCGTGTTGCCGCCGACGATGCTCGGCATGATCGACGCGTCGATCACGCGCAGGCTTTCGATGCCGTGTACGCGCAGCGCCGAGTCGACGACGGCTTCGGGATGCGTGTCGCTCATGCGGGCCGTGCCGACCGGGTGGTAGATCAGCATCAGACGGCGCCGAAGGTCGGCTTCGAGTTGCTCTCGGTCCTGCGTGACCGGACCGGGCTTGAGCTCCTTGACGGTCACCTCGGCGAGGGCGGCCTGGGCGGCGATCTCCCGAGCCAGGCGCATGCCGGCGAGCATCGACTCGAGATCGTCGGGTTCGGACAGCGTGTTGGTGATGATCCGCGGCTTGGCCGTCGGGTCGGCGGAGCGCAGCCAGACCTGGCCGCGGGCCTTGGGCGAGACGAGCACCGGCGCGATGACCATGCAGTGCCCGTCGTAGGTCTCGGCGCCATGGTCTTCGAAGTAGGCGGCGCCCATGTGGAACTGGATGTCTGCCGCCGGCAGCCCGCCGCGGGTGCGTGTGAAGGCCACGACCTCCGCCACCGTCGAGCTGAGCTTGCCCGATTTGCGCAGCAGCCACTCGGCGAGGGCGCGCGGCTTGTCGGCGCCGTAGAGGGTGTCTTGGTCGCTCACTTCCCACATGAGCGTCACGAACGGGTGGTCCTGGAGGTTGCGGCCCACGCCGGCGAGCTCGTGGCGGGGCTCGACGCCGGCCTCGCGGAGCTCATCCGCGTTGCCGATGCCCGACAGCAGCAGGAGCTGCGGCGAGCCGATCGAGCCCGCCGAGAGCAGGACCTCGCGCTCGGCCGTCACGACCTCGGTCCCCCGGCGTCCGCGTTGGAGGCGCACGCCGACGGCGCGGTCGCCGTCGAGCTCGACTCCGAGGACCGTAACTTTGCTGCGCACCTCGAGGTTCGGCCGTCCGAGGATCGGGCGCAGGTATCCGTCGGCCGCGCTGAAGCGTCGGCCGTTCTGCTGGGTGACCTGGAACATCGACACGCCGTCCTGCTCGGGGCCGTTGTAGTCGTCGATCCTCGGGATGCCCGCCGCCTCGCTCGCGGCCAGCAGGCGCCGGTCGAGCGGACGGGGCGAGCGCTGCTCGCTGACGTGCAGCGGGCCGCCGGCCCCGTGGTACTCGGATGCGCCGCGGACGTTGTCCTCCGAGCGGATGAAGTAGGGCAGCACGCCCGCGTAGCCCCAGCCGGGAGCCCCCTGGGCCTCCCAGCCGTCGTAGTCGAGGGGACGCCCGCGGACGTAGAGCATGGCGTTCATCGAGCTCGACCCGCCGAGCGCCTTGCCGCGGGGGATGAACAGACGGCGGTCGTCGACGTGGGGCTCCGGCTCGGTCGCGAAATCCCAGTCGAGCTTGGTGTGGAACTGCTGGGGAAACGCCGCCGGGATCTTGATCTTCAGCGAGCTGTCCTTGCCGCCCGCCTCGAGCAGGAGCACGCGCACCGACGGATCCTCCGACAGGCGGTTGGCGAGAACGCAGCCGGCCGAGCCCGCCCCGACGATGATGTAGTCGTGCATGGTCAGGCCTCCGCTGGCTAGGCGCGCGGCGCGGCCGCGCGGTCGGGGGATGGGATGAAGCTGAACTCGTTCGGCTCCAGGCGTCGCGTCTGCTCCAGGTAGTCGCGCATGTAGCCGGGCCAGTTCGCCACGATGCGCCCGTTCTCGTCGCGATACCACGAGTCGCACCGAGTCCAGGCCGTGCCGGCGAAGCGCGCCTGCAGAGCCCGATCGCTGGCGGCCTCGACGTCCGGCAGGACGTCGAGTGCGCCGGCGTCGCGTGCGAGCAGCTGCTCGATGGCCTGGCGGACGTAGGCCGCCTGCGCCTCGAGGTACACGATGATCGAGCCGCCGGAGGTGTTCGTGTTCGGCCCGTAGAGGATGAACATGTTGGGGAAGCCCGGCACCGTCATGCCGAGGTGGGCGTGCGCGCCGTCGCGCCACGCCTCGTGCAGCTCGCCGCCGTCGGCGCCCGTCACCCGCATCGGGAACATGAAGTCGTTCGTCTTGAAGCCGGTCGCCCAGATGACGCAGTCGAGCTCGTGCGCCGCGCCGTCGGCCGTCACGGCGCCGGTCGGGGTCATGCGCACTATGCGCTCGGTGATCAGCTCGACGTTCTCCCGTTGCAGCGCCGGCAGGAAGTGCGAGCTGAAGAGGATGCGCTTGCAGCCGAAGGTGTAGTCGGGCCAGGCCCGCCGCCGGGTCTCCGGATCCTTCAGCTGCGCGCGCATGAACGCCGCCGAGCGCAGGCCGACGAGGCGGCCGATCGTGCGCGGATGGCGGATCGCCAGCGTCAGCGACTCCGTGTACTGGAAGACGAACCGGCGGCGCAGCGCCTGCACGGCAGGCACCCGCGCGACGGCCGTCCTGATCAGCGCGTTGTAGCGGTGGTTGCGTCGCGGCATGAACCAGTTGCCCGTCCGCTGGAAGACGCTCAGGCGGCCGACGCGCGGGGCTATCTCCGGGATGAACTGGACTGCGCTCGCCCCGGTGCCGACCACGGCCACCCGCTTGCCCTCCAGCGCGTACTCGTGATCCCATTCGGCCGAGTGGAAGCTGTGGCCGGCGAAGTCCTCGGCACCCTCGAGCGCCGGGCGCGCGGGCTGGTGCAGCTGGCCCGTCGCGAGGATCAGGACGTCGCATTCGAGGCTCTCGCCGCCGGCCGTCTCGACGCTCCAGCGGCAGCGCTCGGGCGCCCACGAGCACGACGTCACCTCCGTGCCTGTCCGGATCATGCCCTCGACGCCCTCGGAGCGGGCGACGCCGCGGACGTACTCGAGGATCTCGGGCTGCATCGAGCACAGCCGCTCCCAGTCGCGGCGCTGGGCGTAGGAGAACGAGTAGAGGTGACTTGGCACATCGCACGCCGCGCCCGGATAGCTGTTGAAGAACCACGTCCCGCCGAGGTCCGGCGCCTTCTCGAGGATGGTGATCCGCTCGACGCCTCCTCTGCGCAGCTCGATCGCCGCGGCGATGCCGCCGAACCCCGCCCCGACGATCACCACCTCGAGGTCTCGCTTCACCGCTGGCTGTGGTTGCACCGCCGTCGCCGACACGCGACCTCTCCTCTCCCGATCCGACACTTTGCCGAGGCCAAGACCATATGCCCTTCGCCGCCGCGCCGCTCAGCTTCCCGGCGGTCGATCGGCGGGGAGGGTGGCCTCGATCCAGTCGCGTGCCGGCGGCAGGTGGGCGGGATCGATGCGGTGCCCGACGCCCGACTCGTGGTACTCGACCTCGAGGCCGGCCCCCGTCAGGGTGGCGAGCGCTTTGCGCGCGAAGTCGACGTCGATCACCGAATCGCTGTCGCCATGGGCGACGAACACCCGCGTCGCCGTCCGTCCGGCGAGGTCCGGCTCCCAGCTCTCGACCTCGGGGACGAAGCCCGAGAACGCGAGCACGCCGGCGACCGGCTCGCGGCCGCGATCGAGCCCGACGGCGTAGCTCATGACGGCACCCATCGAGAAGCCGCCGAGCACGGTCCGCTCGGCGGAGATGCCGGTCCGCTGGCGAAGCTCCTCGTGGAGATCGCCGAGCAGGGCGCGGGCAGCGTCGAAGGTCGCGCGGTCGGGATACCCGACGCGTGGCACCAGATACCAGTGGTAGCCGGGCGATCCCGGCAGCTGCAGCGGAGCGCGGGGTGTCACCACGTGCAGGCGGCGGTCGGGGTCAAGCAGCTCGCCGACCGCCAACAGGTCGTGCTCGTCAGAGCCGCGACCATGATGCAGGACGAGCAGGCCCTCGGCCTCTCCCGCCGCCCTGCGCTCGCCGTAGACGAGCATCGTGCGGTCGAGCCCCCTGGGTGAGCCGGGCGCTGCGCCGTGCGGGCTCATGGCGCGTGCCCAAGCAGCACCGACGCCACGCCTGCGATCGTCTGCTCGCCGTAGGCCGTCGACGGATCGCCGTCCGTGAAGACCGCGATCGTGAACGTCACGCCGGGACGCTCGAGCCGGGCGACCTCGTTGAACAGGCCTCGCGACGGCAGCGCACCGGTCTTGAAGAACACATGCCAGCGAGGACGCGCCACCGGCGGCACACCCCAGCTCTGCGACGGCTCGATCCCGTCGATGAGGCCGCGGGCATATGCGTAGAACCGGTGCGGGACCAGGCGCCCGAGGGCGAAGAAGAAGCGCGCCTGGTCAGCGGCCGATGTCTGCGTGTACGCCCACCATCCGATGCCCGGGGCGTAGTCGCGCATTCCCGATTCGCGTGCCACCCGGGCGAGCGCGCGCGAGCCGACGATGTCGAGCACCGCCGACGCGGCGTCGTTGTCGGAGATGTGGATCATCGGGTAGAGCAACGACCTGTCGGCCGAGCTCAACGGGCGGCGCTCGGCCCGGCGCATCTGCAGGAAGGCCACGAGCATCATCACCTTGACGACGCTCGCCGTCTCGAAGTGCTCGCGCAGGCGCACGCCGCCAAGCCTGCCCTTGCTGTCGAGGACCGCGAGCGAGGTCCGCCCCCAGCGGCCGTCGAGGTAGCGGATCGCCGCTGCGATCGCGCCCCGCGACGGATAAGCCGCGAGCCGGATGCCACGGCCCTTGCGGACCGGGGTGGTGACGGCCGCCGTCGAGGCCGCCGGCGCCAGGCCGACGCCGAGCGCGAGGACAGCGAGCGCGAGCGTCGCGGGCGCCCAGGCCGGAGCGCGGCGGTGGCCGGCGCGTGTCCTCGGCATCGAGCGGGGTTCAGCCCGCCACGGCCGCGTCGGCCTCGCGCGGCATGTGGGGTGCGAGCTCGCGCCGGGCGATCGAGAGCTTGTGGACCTCGTCGGGGCCGTCGGCGAGGCGCAGCGTCCGCAGGTGGGCGTAGGCCGCCGCGAGCATGAAGTCGTCCGACACGCCGCCGCCGCCGTGGACCTGGATCGCCCGGTCGACGACCTTCAGCGCGACGTTGGGCGCGGCGACCTTGATCGCCGCGATCTCGGTCCGGGCCTGGCGGTTGCCGACCGTGTCCATCAGCCACGCCGCCTTCAACGTCAGCAGCCTGGCCATCTCGATTTCGATGCGCGACTCGGCGATCCAGTCCTGGACGTTCGCGCGCATCGCGAGCGGCTGCCCGAAGGTCACACGGGACACCGCTCGCGCGCACATCGCCTCGAGTGCCCGCTCGGCCGTGCCGAGGGCGCGCATGCAGTGGTGGATCCGCCCCGGCCCGAGTCGGGCCTGGGCGATCATGAAGCCGTCGCCCTCACCGGCGATCAGGTTCTCGGCCGGGACGCGGACGTCGCCGAAGTCGACTTCGGCGTGCCCCTCCTGATCCTGGTAGCCGAACACAGGCAGCGCGCGCAGGATGCTCACCCCGGGGGTGTCCATCGGCACGAGGATCTGGCTCTGCTGACGGTGCCTGGGGCCGTCGGTCTGCGTCTTGCCCATCACGATCATGATCCGGCAGTTCGGGTGCAGCGCGTTGGACGTCCACCACTTGCGGCCGTTGAGGACGTAGTCGTCTCCGTCGCGCTCGATGCTCAGCTCGATGTTGGTCGCATCCGAGCTGGCCACGTCCGGCTCGGTCATGGCGAAGGCGGAGCGGATCTCGCCGTCGAGCAGCGGCAGCAGCCAGCGCTCCTTCTGCTCGGCCGTCGCGAACTGGTGGAGCACCTCCATGTTGCCGGTGTCCGGCGCCGAGCAGTTGCACGCCTCGGAGGCGATGAAGGAGCGTCCGAGGATCTCGGCGAGGGGCGCGTAGTCGCTGTTGGACAGCCCGGCTCCGTACTCGGCGTCCGGGAGGAACATGTTCCACAGGCCGGCCTCGCGCGCGTGGACCTTGAGCTCCTCCATCACCTGCGGCTGGTGGTGGAGATCGCCGGACTCGCGCATCTGGCGCTCGTAGACGGCCTCCGCCGGGTATACGTGCTCGTCCATGAAGGCGCTGAGGCGCTCCTTGAATTCGGAACAGCGTTGACTCGGCTCGAAGTCCATCGGTCCTCCTCGGTCGCGGCAAGGGCCTAGGATCATCGCTGATGAGCCAGGACGGTGCCAGCTACCGCGCCGCGGGCGTGGACTACAACGCCCTCGACGCGGGCAAGCGGCTGGCGATCGCCAAGGCCCTGTCGACTTCCTCGCTCCTGGAGGCACGCGGAGGACGCGCCCTCGACGGCTCTCGCGGCGAGCCGGCGTTCGTCTTCGAGCTCGGCGAGCAGACCTTCGCGTTCGTCGTCGAGGGCCTCGGCACGAAGTCGGTGATCGCCCGCCAGGTGCTCGAGAGCCAGGGGATCAACCGCTTCGCCGACGTAGCCTACGACACCGTCGCGGCGATCCTCAACGACCTCTGCTGCGTCGGCGCGCTGCCGCTCGTCGTCAACGCCTACTTCGCCACCGGCGCGTCGGACTGGTACCTCGAGCCCGACCGGGTCGCCGCGCTGCTGGAGGGGTGGCGCAGCGCGTGCGCCGACGCGGGCTGCGTGTGGGGGGGAGGCGAGTCGCCGTCGCTGCCCGGGCTGCTCGACGAGCGCGACATCGAGCTGGCGGGCGCGGCCGTCGGCGCCGTCCCCCGGGGCCGCCGGCCGCTCCTCGGCGAGGACCTCGCTCCCGGCGATGAGATCGTGCTCGTGTCCTCGAGCGGGCTGCACGCCAACGGCGCCTCGCTCGCGCGTCTGATCGCCGGGCGCCTGCCCGACGGCTACGCGACGGTGCTGGCCGACGGCCAGAGCTTTGGCGAGGCGCTGCTCACGCCTTCGATCATGTACGCACCGCTGGTCGCCGAGCTGCTCGCCTCCGACGTCCGTCTGACCTACATCAGCCACGTCACCGGCCACGGCCTACTCAAGCTGATGCGACCGCCGCGGCCGTTGAGCTACGTCATCGAGCGCCTCCCCGAGGTGCCGAGCGTCCTCGCGTTCCTCGCCGAGCAGGCCGGGCTCGACGCCGACGCGGCGTATTCGACCTTCAACATGGGCTCCGGCTACGCCCTCTACTGCCGCCCGGGCGACGGTGAGCGGATCGTCGGGCTCGCGCGCGGGCTGGGCCTCACGGCGATGGTCGGCGGGCGCGTGGAGGAGGGGCCGCGGCAGGTCGTCATCGAGCCGGTCGGCGTCCGCTTCTCGAGCGCCCAGCTCGAGCTCTCCGCGGACCAGGGCTGAGCCTCAGGTTGAGGATTAGAGACGGAGTCGTTCTGGCGCCGGCGAGGCGCCGGGGTTTCGTCCGGCGCGGCCCTGGGTAGCAGCCACGCGTCGGCCCTCGCAGTCGTTCCGAGTTGAACGCGGCCTCGGGGGCGGATATGTTGTACGAGTAGTCGCCACTGTTCTCCCGGCCGCGCTGGCTAGGGGATCTCGAGTCGCCGGACCGGCATGGCTCCGGAGCTACCCGGATCGAGGCGGACCTGTCCATCAAAAGAGGAGAGAAGACTGATGCGCAGAGCATCCACCTGTCTTGCCGTAGTGGGCCTCGCTGTCCTGGCGCTCGCGAGCGTCGCCTCGGCGGCCCCGACGGTGACCTTCAAAGCCAAGGCCGTTCCGATCGCCGGCTTCCCGCACACCGGAAACATCCTCGGCGCGGGCGCCGCGATCGAAGCCGAATACAAGATCTCCGGCACCGAATACGGCGGGTTCCCGCCGCCGCTGATCGGCGTCAACTTCTACCTGCCGAAAGGCGCGAAGCTGCACCCCGCCGGCTTCCCGACGTGCACCAAGACGACGCTTGAACAGTTCGGACCGAGCAAATGCCCGAAGGGCTCCGCTGCCGGCCCGATCGGCAAAGTGCTCGGCATCGTGTCGTTCGGCACCGAAAGGGTCGCGGAGAACGCCGAACTGTCCTCGTTCTACGCCCCGGGTGGCGGGATCGAGTTCTTCACCGACGGTCACTCGCCGGTGTCCCTGGAAATCCTGTCGACCGGCCACTACGTCAACCTCGGCGGCGGCGCCGGCTTCGGCCCCAAGCTGATCGCCGAAGTGCCGCTCGTGGCGACCGTCCCGGGCGCGCCGTTCGCGTCGGTCGAGAACATCAAGGTCAAGGCCGGCTCGGCGATCAAGAAGAACGGCAAAACGATCTACTACGGACGCGTCCCGACGAAGTGCCCGAAGGGCGGCTTCCCGGTCAAGACCGAAATGATCTTTGCCGAAAACGGCGAACCGAGCAAACCGGTGACCGTGACGTCGCTCTACAAGGCGCCGTGCCCGCGCAAGTAACGCGGCATTGAGGAGCTTTCGCGCAGGAACGGCGTAAGCTCACCAGCAGCAGAGTGGGACGGGCGACCTCATCGCAAGGTGGGGTCGCCCGCCTCGTTGTGAACGGGAAGGAAGGAATGGGGTGAGGACGCAGACCGTCGGGATGAGGGGAGCCGCGACCGCAGCCGCAGGCGTAGCCTGCGTGGCGGCGCTGGTTCTCGTCGTCCTGCTCGGCACCTCGGCGGGGGGATCGAACGGCGGCTACACGGTCCGAGCGATCTTCGACGACGCCGGCAACATCATCTCGGGCGAGGACGTCAAGATCGGCGGCGTCAAGGTCGGCAAAGTCGGCTCGGTGACCCCGACAGCCCAGGCCAAGGCCGCGGTCGTCCTGAACATCGAAAACACCGGCTTCCAGGACTTCCGCGCTGACGCGAGCTGCACCGTCCGGCCCCAGGCCCTGATCGGCGAGAAGTACGTCGACTGCCTTCCCACCCAGCCGCGTGTCGACGGCACGCCGCTGCCGCCGCCGCTGAAGAAGATCCCCGGCGGCCAGGAAGGCGCAGGCGAGCGCCTGCTCCCCGTGCAGAACAACCACAGCCCTGTTGACGTCGACCTGCTCGGCGACATCAGCAGGCTGCCCGAACGCGAGCGCCTGACGATCATCATCAACGAACTCGGCGCCGGCCTCGCCGGCCGCGGCTCGGACCTAAACGCGGTCATCAGGCGGGCCAACCCGGCGCTGCAGGAACTCGACAAGGTCCTAGCCATCCTCGCGGGCGAGAACCACGTGCTCGCCCAGCTCGCCGTCGACTCCGACAAGGCGCTCGCGCCGTTCGCCCGCGTCCGCGGACAGGTCGCGAGCTTCATCGTGGAGAGCAACAAGGTTGCCCAGGCGACCGCAGCCCACCGCGGCGCGCTGGCTCGCAACCTCAAAGACTTCCCGCCGTTCCTCCGGCAGCTCGGTCCCGCGATGGAACGCCTCGGGCGCTTCGCCGATCAGACGACACCCGTGTTCACGAACCTCGGCATCGCCGCCCCGGGAATAGACCGCGCGTTCACGAGCCTGCCCGCCTTCTCCAACAGCTCGTCGACGTTCTTCCAGAACCTCGGCCAGACCGCCAAAGTCTCCGGCCCCGCGATCGTGGCGACCAAGCCGCTGCTCGCACGTCTCAAAACGCTCGGCAGCGCGGCCCAACCGTTCACGGGCAACCTCGCCTCGCTGCTCGGCAGCCTCCGCGACACGGGCGGTATCGAGCGCCTGCTCGACTTCATCTTCCTCGGCACCGGCGCGTCCAACGGCTACGACTCGCTCGGGCACTTCCTGCGCACCGAGGGCGTCGGCACGCACTGCCTCACCCACGCGATCAAAGTTGAACCTGGCTGCAGCCGCAAACTGTTCAGCTCGGGTTCGACAGCCGCCACCACAGCCTCTGTCAATCCGAGCACCACGGGCCTCGTGATGGCGCGGACCCTCGCCGTGCTCGGCGGCGCCACGCCGGCCCAGGCGCTCGCCAAATACCCCGGGTCGGCGCCGTCGGCGAGCGAACTCGCCGGGCTCGGCGGCTCCGCCGGATCGGCGAATGCCACGCAGCCCGTCGGGGGCTCGACGGCCGGGACGACGTACTACTCCCCCGCCGGCGAAGGCTCCGAAGCCGGTGGACTGCTCCTCAACTACCTGCTGGGCAACTAGTGATCCGCCCCGGCCAACTCACTGTCACACTGCTCGCGACCCTCGCGGTGGCGGCCATCGCCGCGCCGGCGGCCGGTGCGGCCGGCGAAACGGTCGCCACGACGCCGGCCCCGGTTCCGGTTCCGAGCACGACACCGGCTCCGGCCGCCGAAGCGCCGGCGTCCCCGAGCACCGGCGCTACCGCCGGCGAACCATCCGCGCCCCAGGTCCAGGCCAAGCACGCCCAGGGCGCGACCTCCGGAGGCGAAGGAGCGACCGCGCACAAGCAGGCTCCCGGCACCGGGAAGGCGAGCCCGGCCGGTGAAGGATCAAGCTCGCAGGGGCCGCGCTCGAAGCAGAAGGCGATCTCGCCGTCGGCGCTCACGCCGGCGCTGCCGCCCGGTCTCCAGTCGATCTCCGGAGTACCAGCGTTCTTCATCGAAAACTTCCAGATCCCGCCCTTCCTGCTGCCCATCTACCAGGCCGCCGGCGCAGCCTACGGAATCCCGTGGCAGGTGCTCGCCGCGATCAACGAGGTCGAGACCGACTACGGACGCGATCTCAGCGTGTCGAGCGCCGGCGCCGAGGGCTGGATGCAGTTCCTGCCGGCCGAGTGGGCGCAGTACGGCGTCGACGCCAACGGCGACGGCTACCTCGACCCCTACAACCCCTCCGACGCGATCTTCGCCGCCGCGCGATACCTGCGGGCGGCGAGCGGCAGCACCGACATCCGGGGCGCCGTCTTCTCCTACAACCACTCGCAGGCCTATGTCGCCTCGGTCATGCTCCGCGCCCAGCTGCTCGGGGGGACGCCGCCGGAGCTGCTCGGAGCCATCACCGGCCTGACCGAGGCCCACTTCCCGGTGCACGCCGCGGCTCACTTCGGCGACGGCTTCGCGACGATCCCGGCGAGCGGATCGCGGCCCGCGACGACGCTCGTCGGCACGACGATCGATGCCCAGAGCGGCGCCCCGGTGATCGCCGTCCAGGACGGCGAGATCGTCAAGATCGGATCCTCGGCGGCGCTGGGACGCTTCATCGCCCTGCGAGACGCGTTCGCCAACACCTACGTCTACTCGCAGCTCGGCGATGTCGCGTCGGTGTACCCGGTCCTCCAGCCGCACGTCCATTCGACCGTCAGCCGGCGGATCGCTCAGCCGGGCGCACAGGCCGAACCGGCGCCGACGGGCCCGGCGACGGCCGGTGCGCAACCGCGATCGCCCTTCTCGGAAGCCGGCACGATCTCGGGTCTCGCCCTCGGCGCCGCCGCCGGCCTGGAATCGCCGCCCGCCGCTCCCCCGATCTCGGCGAAGGCCGCTCGCGCCCCGGCGAGCGTGAGCGGCGTGCCGCACGTGCGGGTCTTCCGCGCCGGAGCCAGCGATGTCTATCTCCATCCCCTGCGGGTCGGCTCCCAGGTCATCGCCGGGACTGTCCTCGGCCACGTCGGCGCCGGGTCGGCCGCGGCCGGTGGGGATCCCCAACCGCACGTCTTCTTCCAGATCCGCCCGGCGGGCGCCGGTGCGCCGCTCATCGACCCCAAGCCGATCCTCGACGGCTGGGTGGCGCTCGAGAACACTTCGATCTACCGAGCCAAGGGTGAGAACCCCTTCCTCGCGACCTCGCCCACCGTGGGGCAGGTGCTGCTCGAGTCCAAGCAGCAGCTCGAGCCCCAGGTGCTCCACGACGGCGGCATCCGACTCGGCCGCTGCGGGCGCCAGGACGTCCAGGCCGGGCGTGTCGATGAGCGCGTCCTCGCGATGCTCGAGTATCTGTCGGTGTCGGGCCTGAACCCGACCGTCGCCGGCTTGCGTTGCGCCGCCACCGCTCCGGCGGCGCTCGCGGCCAACGTCCCGGCAAGTGCCGCCGCGGACGTCGTCGACATCAGCGCCGTCAACGGCATCCCGATCGCCGGCCACCAGGGGCAGGGCTCGATCGCGGAAGCGACCGTTCGCCGGCTGCTCACGCTCCAGGGCCTCTCCCGGCCCCGCCGGATTGTCAGCCTGAGGAGCTACGCCGGGACGACGATCGCCGTCGCCAACCCACGCTCTACGAGCTCCATTCGCGTGGCGTTCGGTGCTCCGGGCGCCGCTGCCGCCGCTCAGCTCATCTCCTCGCTCTCGCCGGCTCAGTGGATCAGGCTGACCGCGAGGCTCGGCGAGATCCCCGACCCGACCGTCGGTCGCGGGCCGTCCACGGCCGCGATCCCCGCCCCGCCCGCACCCGGCTCCACGAGGGGAGGCGCCCGTGGCAACGGTTAGCCCCCCGAGTCCGTCCGCCGCCCCGCCGCCACCCGGTGGTTCCGGCGCCGCCCCGGCCCGCTCGCGCTCGACCGCGGGGCGCGTGCTGCCCGTTGCGGCGCTCGCGCTCGTCGTCCTGATCGTCGCGTACCTCGCCTTCGGCGGCTCGACTGGCACCGACTACCAGCTCGTCTTCAACGAAGCCGGCCAGCTGGTCCGCGGCGACCAGGTGCAGGTCGGCGGCGTGCCCGTGGGCAGCGTCAAGGACATCGTCCTCACACACGACTTCAAGGCGCGCATCACGATCCACATCGACTCGTCGCTGACGCCGCTGCACGAGGGCACGGTCGCTCAGGTCCGGGTGCCGTCGCTGTCGAGCGTGGCCAACCGCTACATCGCGCTTTCGCCCGGTCCCAACAGCAACCCGGCCCTCCCGGCCGGGGCGACGCTGACGGGCAACGCGAGCAAGGAAGTCGTCGACCTCGACACGCTCTTCAACACCCTCAACCCGAAGACACGCAAGGGCCTTCAGGGCTTCATCCAGGGGACGGGCGAACAGTTCGCCGGCGCCGGGCGCGACCTCGGGCGCTCGACCGAATACTTCCCGGCGGCGATCGGCGCGACCGACCGCTTCTTCGCGGAGCTCGTCCGCGACCAGCCCGTGTTCACGAGCTTCCTCGTCGAAACCGCCAAGGCCGTGACGACGATTGCGGCCCGAAAGGAACAGCTCAGCGACCTGATCGAAAACGGCAACAAGACCTTCCAGGCAATCGGCTCCCAGCAGACCCAGCTCGCTCAGGGCCTGCGCGAGCTGCCGGGCACGCTCCGCCAGGGCAATCGGACGTTCACCGAACTGCCCTCGACGTTCTCCGAGCTCGAACGGCTTGTCCAGGCCTCGCGCCCGACGACCAAGCCGCTGACGCTGCTGCTCGAACGCCTGCGGCCGCTGCTCGACACGGCGACCCCCGCGGTGCACAACTTCAACCTCGCGATCAGCCGTCCGGGCGCCAGCAACGACCTCACCGACCTCGTCCGCGCGCTCCCCCTGCTCGCCCAGACACTGTCCACGAGCTCGCCGAGCTCTGTCACGGCGCTCAAGGAATCCGTCCCGATCACGGCCTTCTTCGGGCCCTACGCACCGGATCTGGCCGGCACGCTGCGGACGTTCGGCCAAGCCGGCTCCTACTACGACGCCAACGGCCACTATGCCCGCGTCAGCCCGATCCTGCCCGACTTCAAGCTCGGCGAAAAAGAAACTCTCACGCCGACGACGCCGGCGCAGTCGCTGGAAGGGCTCAAAACCGGCCAGCTGCGCCGCTGCCCCGGCGCGGCGACCCAGCCGGCCGAAGACCACTCCTCGCCGTTCGTCGACAACGAACTGCTCAGCTGCGACCCGACCGAGACGCCCTGATGGACCGCCGCCGACGCAACTCCCTCGCCGCGAGCCCGCTCCTGATCGGAGGCGTCACGACGCTCATCCTCCTCGTGGCCGTCTTCCTCTCCTACAATGCGAACAACGGCCTCCCGTTCGTGCCGACGTACAACATCAAGGTGACCCTGCCCGAGGCGACCGGACTGCAGCCGTCCAACCAGGTGCGCATCGCCGGCACCCGCGTCGGCGTCGTGAGCTCGCTTTCGCCCCACCAGGATCCACGGACGGGCCGCGTCACCGCGATCGCGAACCTCAAGCTCGAAAAAGGCATCGAACCGCTCCCGGCGGACACCAGGGCGATCGTCCAGTCCGTGTCGGCGATCGGGCTGAAGTACCTCGAACTCGAAAAGGGCTCCTCGACCGTGGGCCTGCAGGCGGGCCACACCATCCCCGTCTCGCAGACGCGCGAACCCGTGGACATCGACGAACTCTTCAACATGTTCGACCGCAAGACACGGACGGCGATCAAGGTCAACACGAACAACTTCGGCGACGGCCTCGCGGGGCGCGGCCTCGGGCTCAACGCGACGATCCACGAACTGCGCCCGCTCGTGAATGGCGCCGTGCCGGTGCTGCACAACCTCGCATCTCCGGCTACGGGCCTGCACGAGCTGTTCGTCGCCCTCGAGCGCGCCTCCAACGAGGCGGCGCCGGTGGCCGAGGCCCAGGCGGCCTACTACACCGAGCTCAACACCTTCTTCACGGCCTTCGCGAGCGTCACCCCGTCGCTGGAAGCGGCGACGGAGGGAGGACCGGCGTCGCTGGAGCAGGCCACCCACTCGCTCCCGGCCGAGGCGCCCTTCGTCGAAAAGGCCACCGAGTTCATGCACCTGCTGCGCCCGAGCGCGGCCGCGTTGGTCACCGTCGCTCCGTCGCTGGGCCACGCCTTCGCCGAAGGCGCCGTCAACCTGGCGGCGGCGACGGCCCTGAACACGAGGCTCGCCGAAGCGTCGCAGGCGTTCCAGTCCTTCGCCGAAAACCCCGTTGCGACGCTCGGCTTCGAAGACTTCCAGCAGACGCTCGAAGTCGGCAACCCGCTGCTCGCGGGCATCGCGCCGTCACAGGCCGCCTGCAACTACTGGACGCTCGCGTTCCGCAACCTCGCCAGCCTGGAGACCGAGAACATCGGCGTCGGCACGCTCGCGCGTGCCGGCTTCGTGCTCGCACCGACGGGGCCGAACAACGAGGGCTTCCCGTCGTCGGCCATCGCCAACGGGCCGTCGACCGAACACGCGGTCGGGAGCACAGCGATCATCGACAACAACCACGTGCATGCCAACCCCTATCCGAACACGGCCGGCCCGGGGCAGGCCCAGTTCTGCGAAGCCGGCAACGAGACGTACGCTCTGGGGGGCGCAGTCGTCGGCAACGCTCCGGCGAGCGACGTCTCGAAGAACCGCGAAATCACCAGCCGTGAAACAGACGTGTTCGGCGAAACCTACCCCGCCGCGACGCTCCAGGCCCTCGGGATCGCCAAGGGGAAGAAGAAATGAGCCTTCGCTTCTGGCGCCGCCGCCAGGAACTCCCGGTCGTCGAGCTGCAGCGCTCGAAACCGGTCCGCTCGGGGGTCATCGTCATAGTCGTCGTCGCGCTCGTGACCTACTTCGGCTTCACCAAGCACGTGCCGTTCAAACACGGCTTCCAGCTCAAGGCGCAGTTCGCGACCGCCGTCAACGTCCATCCCAAGTCGCCGGTGCGGATCGCCGGTGTCGACATCGGCAAGGTCAGCTCGATCAGCCGGCAGGGCAAGGCCGGCCTCGTGACGATGGAAATCGAAACCCGCGGCCTGCCGATCCACTCCGACGCGACGCTGAAGATCCGCCCGCGAATCTTCCTCGAAGGCAACTGGTTCATCGAACTCCAGCCCGGCAGCCCCTCGGCCCCGTCCGTCAGCTCGGGCGACGTCATACCGATCACGCAGACCTCCGACCCGGTCCAGCTCGATCAGGTCCTCGACGCCCTCAACAGCGACACGCGGACGAACCTCCAGAACTTCTTGATCTACTACGGCGAAGCGCTCACACGCAAGCCGAACGCCGCCGAGAACGCCGAACAGGAACCGGAACTCAAAGGCCTCAACGCCGCCGAAGCGCTCAACCAGACCTACCACCGCGGGCCCACCTCGCTGCGCGGCACCGCCGTCATCAACCAGGCACTGGGCGGCACCGAACCGCACGACCTCTCCAAACTCGTCGCCGGCGTCGGGCGGGTGACCGCGGCGCTCAACGTCCACGAGCAGCAGCTCGGTGAACTGATCGGCAACTTCAACACGTTCTTCGCGGCCTTCGCCGCCCAGGCCGCGAGCCTGACGGCCACCGTGCACGAGCTGCCGAGCTCGCTCGCCGGCATCGACCGCGGCCTGGCGGCGCTCGACGCCTCCTTCCAGCCGACCCGGACGTTCGCGCGGGAGCTGATCCCGGGCGTGCGCACGATCCCCTCGACGGTGACCGCCGTGCTGCCGTGGATCGAACAGGTCAAGGCGTCGCTCGCCCCGACCGAGCTCGGCGGCGTCGCCAAGGGCCTCGGCGAAGCGGTGCCGTCCCTCGCGCAGCTCGAGGGTGAACAGGTGCCGGTCTTCCACCAGACCGACCTGTTCAACAAATGCCTGACGAACGTGATCATCCCCGCCGGCAACACCAAGCTCCAGGACGGCGCGGCGACGTCGGGAACGGAAGACTACAAGGAGTTCTGGTACAGCCTCGTCGGCCTGGCCGGGATCGGGCAGACCTTCGACGGCAACGGCGCGATGACCAAGTTCCTCGTCGGCAACGGCGGCCAGACGCTGCGCTCCCAGCCCTCCTCGATCCTCGGCACCCACATCAAAGGCCTGCCGCTGCTCGCGCGCTCGCCCCTCAGTCCGCTCGGCACCCGGCCGGCCTATCCCGCCGAAGAGCCGCCGTACAAGCCGCTCGTGCCCTGCTACACCCAGACCCTGCCCAACTTCAACGGCCCGCTGTCGCAGGGCCCGGCGGACGGGAACGGATGATGAACCCGGCCGAGGGACACGAAGGCGGCCTCAGCGTCCGCGACCAGATCGAGCGCTACCGCACGGCGTTCCTGGCCGTCGTGACGATGATCGTCGTGGCGGCCGCCGTCGGCGGCTACATCCTCGCGCACGAGAACCTCAAGCTCCCGGGCTGGGTGCCGGTGCTCGGCCGCAGCTACTTCACGCTCAAGGCCGACTTCCAGACCGCCCAGGCGGTCACGCCCGGCCAGGGCCAGGCCGTGACGATCGCCGGTGCCAAGATCGGCGAAATCGCGAGCGTCAACCTGCACGGCGGCGTGGCGACGGTCACGATGAAAGTGACGCCCAAATACGCGCGCCTGTACCGCAACGCCACGCTCCTGCTGCGGCCGAAGACCCAGCTCCAGGACATCACCATCGAGGTCAACCCGGGAACGGCCTCGGCGGGCAAGCTCAAGAGCGGGTCGGTCATCCCGCTGTCCCAGACCGCGCCGAACGTCGACTTCGACGAATTCCTCGCCGGCCTGGACGCCGACACCCGCGTGTACCTGCAGGAGCTGCTCGCGGGCGCCGGCGAAGGGCTCAACCACAACGGCAGGGCGCTCGCGGCCGTGCTCAAGCGCTTCGACCCGACCGCCCGCTACGCCCAGGAGATCGCCGCGCAGCTGGAAATCCGCCACGCCAACGTGGCGCGCTCGATCCACAACTTCCGCCTCCTGACCGAAGCCCTCGGGGGCAAGGACAAGGAGCTCAGCCAGCTCGTCGACGCCTCCAACGCCGTCTTCGCCACCTTCGCCCAGGAGGACGCCAACCTCCAGAGCACGCTGCACCTGCTGCCGGGCGCGCTGCGCAAGACGGGGACGAACCTCGGCAAGCTCGCGACCGCCGCAAACGTGCTCGGGCCGACGCTGCGCAAGCTCGAGCCCTTCGCCCGCTCGGTCGCCCCGGGCAACGAAGCGACGCGGCGCCTGGCCCTGAAGACGACGCCGATCTTCAGAGACGAGATCCGGCCATTCGCGCGCCAGATCCTGCCGGTCGTCAACGAACTCTCACCGTCGACCAAGCAGCTGAGCGCGTCCTTCCCGAAGCTCTCGGTCAGCTTCTCGGTGCTCAACGAATTCTTCAACGAGCTCGCCTACAACCCCGGTCCGAGCAAGGGCGGCTTCCTCTTCTTCCTCGACTGGGGGAACCACAACCTCAACAGCGTCGTCAGCTCCGCCGACGCCCACGGCCCGACGGGGCGCAGCCTGATCTACTTCAACTGCGAAATCCTGCCGATCCTCAAGGCCGTCAGCTCGGTCAACCCGACGGTCAACCTCCTGATCGAGCTGCTCAAGCCGCCGACCGGACCTGAATGCGTCAGCGAGAAAGTGGCGGGTGCGCCGATCACCGGCGCCACGGCTCGCGGCCGGACCAAGGCCCCGACCGGCGGCCTCTTCTCGGGCCTCGCCGCGCACCCGTTCGGCAAAGCCGCAGCCGTGCGAGGGGGGAAGGGCTGAGATGCAGAAGCGCGCTCCCACGCTGGGCAACATCCTCGTCATCATCCTCTTCGTCCTCAGCTGCTTCGGCCTGCTGATGTTCCT
>OUNO010000116.1_pt3 | contig 36421 bp, 37 predicted proteins | sample 1779811 | NCBI WGS metagenome assembly OUNO01 (sample SAMEA3914804, study PRJEB12502) | metagenome | biome: forest; material: soil | place: Canada | collected 2010-06-25 | depth 0.3 m
CTCGGTCACGATCAGGCCGGGAATCTCGCGGCGGACGCTCACCGTCGGAGAGGTTAGTCCTCGACCCGCGCGACTCGGCCGCCTGGAGGCTAGCGCTCCAGCAGCGACGCCACCCCGGCCTCATCCGGGATGACGTGCGTGAGCCGCAGCACTCCCGCGAACGCGCTGTCGGCAGACACCAGCGCGGCCGCTCCGCTCGCCGCGGCGGCTGCTGCCAGGACGGCGTCGAACGCGCGGAGCCGATCACTTCGCTCGAACAGGTACAGGCCCTCCAGAAGATCCTCGCGGGTCACGCTGAGTAGCGGCGAGAGGAGCTCGACATAGTCGCGGCCCATCTCCGCCGCATCCTTGCGCCCCCGGCGACGGGCCCTGACGTGGACGAGCTCTTGGAGAACCTCGACGGTCGTCGTCGCCTCGATCACGCCATCGGCGATCGCCGCCAGCAGCCGCCGACAAGGCTCGCGCAATATGTGGTCGGAGCCCTTGGCGTAGACGAGGACGGTCGTGTCGAGGACGATCACATCCGGCGTCCGCGAAGAGCATCGAGCTCGCCGCGCAGCTCGCCCACATCCGGCACGTCCATGTCCGGCGCATCGAGCAACCGCCGTCCCGCGGCACGACGGCGGTCGGAGGGATCGGCGACGCCGCGATCGATGGCCTCCCTCACGACGGTCGCAACCGACACTCCACGCTCGCGCGCGACGGACGTGATCCGGGCGTGACGCTCGCCGTCGAGCAGGATCTGAAGGCGGTGATCCAACATACACATACAGTAGCATGTGCAGGTATTGCCATCCCTCATGTGCCGGTCGCCAGGTCCGCGCAGACGGGGCGACGCTCTAGGCTGCGCCGGTGCGCATCCTCACCGTCGTCGGAAACCGGCCCCAGTTCATCAAGGCGGCCGCCGTGTCCGGGCCGCTGCGCGAGCGCCACGAGGAGGTCCTCGTGCACACGGGCCAGCATCACGACGACTCCCTTTCGCGCGTCTTCTTCAGCGAGCTCGGCCTCGCGCGGCCCGATCGCGAGCTGGGCATCGCCGGGGGCACCAACACGAGCCAGACGGCCCGGATGCTGGCCGCGCTGGAGCCGTTGATCGGCGAGCTGGCACCCGACGCGGCGCTCGTCTACGGCGACACCAACTCGACGCTTGCCGGCGCCCTGGCTGCGGCGCAGGCACGCGTGCCGGTCGCCCATGTCGAGGCGGGCATGCGCTCGTTCGACAGGACCATGCCCGAGGAGCTCAACCGCGTCGTGTGCGACCACGTCAGCGACCTGCTGCTGTGCCCGTCGCCGACGGCCGGCGAGAACGTGCGAGCGGAGTCGGTCGCCGGCCGGATCGAGGTCGTCGGCGATGTGATGGTCGACGTGGCGATGCGCTGGCAGCCGGCCGCGCGGGCCGACACGGCGGTTCCGGCCGCCTACGGCCTGCGGGCGGGCGAGTACCTGCTCCTGACGGCCCACCGCGCCGGCAACGTCGATGACCCGGCGCGTCTCGGTGCCCTCGTCGAGCTGATCCGAGCGCTTCCCGCACCGATCCTTTTCCCGGTTCACCCGCGGACGCGCGCCCGTCTGCGCGCGAGCGGGCTGATCGAGCAGCTCGACGGGCTGGCGGGCCTGCATATGACCGAGCCGCTGGGCTACATCGAGTTCAGCGCTCTCGTCTGCCAAGCCCGCGCCGTGCTGAGCGACTCGGGCGGCGTCCAGAAGGAGGCGTACCTTGCGGGGGTGCCGTGCGTGACGCTGCGAGCGAACACCGAGTGGGTCGAGACCGTCCAGTCCGGCTGGAACACGCTCGTCGACCTCGACGCCGGTGCCGCCCTGGCGGCGCTCGGGCGTGAGCGGCCAGCCGAGCGCCCGGCGCTATACGGCGACGGGCACGCGGCCGAGCGATGCGTCCAGGCGATCGGGGCGATGTGAGCGAGCCGGTCCGCGTCGGTGTCGTCGGCCTTGGCTACTGGGGTCCGAACCTGGCGCGCAACTTCGCCGCCATCCCGGGCTGCGAGCTGGCCTGGTTGTGCGACTCCTCCGACGACGCACGCGCCAGACTCGGGCGGATGTTTCCCGGCGCCCGGACGACGGCCGAGATCGACGATCTCCTGTCAGACGATGGCCTCGACGCCGTCGTCCTGGCGACACCGGTGCCGACCCACGCCGACCTCGCGACGGCCGTTGTCGGGGCGGGCAAGCACTGCTTCGTCGAGAAGCCCCTCGCCACCAACACGGCCGACGCCGAGCGGGCGGTCGCGGCGGCGGCTGCCGCCGGCAGGATCCTGATGGTCGGCCACCTGCTCGAGTACCACCCGGCGGTCGAGCGCCTGAAGGGGCTGATCGACGGCGACGAGCTCGGTGAGCTGTTCTACATCTACGGCAACCGCCTCAACCTCGGCCAGCTGCGCAAGGACGAGAACGCACTGTGGAGCCTCGGCGCCCACGACGTGTCGGTCGCCTTGCGCCTGATCGGCGACGAGCCCGAGGAATGCCTGGCCCACGGCGCGTCCTACGTCCGCGACAGCGTCCAGGACGTCGTCTTCTGTTATCTGCGCTTCCCGTCCGGCGTCGTGGCCCACCTGCATCTGTCGTGGCTGGACCCGCACAAGGATCGCCGCATCACCGTCGTCGGCTCGAAGCGGATGGCGACCTTCGACGACATGCTCATCGAGGGCAAGCTGACGATCTACGACAAGGGCTTCGACGAGGACACACGCTCGTGGGGCGAGTACATCGCCCGCTCGGGCGACACGTTCTCTCCGCGCATCCCCAACGTCGAGCCCCTGCGAATCGAGTGCGAGCACTTCATCGACTGCATCCGCACGGGCTCGGTTCCGCGCTCGGACGGGCACAGCGGCGTCCGCGTCGTGCGTGTGCTCGAGCAGCTCCAGCGCTCGCTGGACGGCTGAGCGCTGCGCTCAGGCGACGCGCGTGCGGCGATCGACGCCGTCGAATGCCCGGGAGTCGCGACGGCGAGCGACACGCCGGTCGACCCGCAGGACGGGGCCCATGCGAGCGCCGACGCCGCGAAGGACGAAGGCGTCGCGAGAGACGCTATAGCGAAGAACGGGGCGCATCAGAACGACCCAATGCCTTGCTAGATAGCGGCGAGGCCGCATTGCTGGGGGCATGTCCAATCGTCCTTGATCGAGTGCCGAGCTGCGCAGGAATTGTTACATATCGGCGCGAACGCGTAGAGACGTGGAGATCTACGTCGCCGGGCTAGCGCGGAACGGCTCCTCGACGAGCACGGTGCCCTCACCCGAGAGCTCGAACGCGCTGTGCAGCGAGCGGACGGCCAGCTCGACGCTGTCGCGGCCGATGACGCACGAGATCTTGATCGGCGAGGTCGAGATCATGTCGATGTTGACGCCCTCGCTGGCGAGGACACGGAAGACCTTCGCGGCAACGCCCGGATGCGAGCGCATGCCGGCCCCGATGATCGACACCTTGCCCATCTCCTCATGGGTGGTCATCTCGGCGAACGCCTCGCCGGTCAACGGCTCCAGGGCCGAGCGGGCGACGCGCAGATCCTCGCGCGGGATGGTGAAGGAGATCTCTGCCTGGCGGCCGCCTGACACGGGCTCGTTCTGGACGATCATGTCGACGTTCACGTTGGCGTCGGCGAGCGCTCCGAAGATCCGCGCGGCGGCTCCGGGGGCGTCCGGCACTCCGGTAAGCGTGATCCGCGCCTCCTTGTCGGAGTGGGTCACGGCTGTGATCAGGGGCTGCTCCATCGTCTCTCCCTCCGCCAGGACGACCGTGCCTGGCTGATCGTCGAATGATGAGCGGCAGTGGATGCGCACTCCGTGGTTGCGGGCGTACTCGACCGAGCGCAGCTGCAGGACGCCGGCCCCCGATGCCGCCATCTCGAGCATCTCCTCGAAGTAGACGGTGTCGAGCTTGCGGGCGTCGGGCACGATCCGCGGGTCGGCCGAGTAGACGCCGGCGACGTCGGTGTAGATCTCGCAGACCTCGGCGCCGAGCGCGGCTGCGACGGCGACGGCGCTCGTGTCCGACCCCCCGCGCCCGAGCGTGGTGACGTTCTTGGCGTTCTCCGAGACGCCCTGGAAGCCGGCCACGAGGACGATGCTGTCCTCGTCCAGCGCCGCCCGGATGCGGTCGGCGCGCACGTCGAGGATAAGGGCCTTGGTGTGCGACTCGTCGGTCACGATGCCCGCCTGCGAGCCGGTCAGCGAGATGGCGCGGTGGCCGAGGTCGTTGATGGCCATGGCGCACAGCGCGCACGAGATCCGCTCGCCGGTCGACAGCAGCATGTCCATCTCGCGCGGATCGGGCGAGTCGGACACCTCGTGGGCCATGGCGATCAGCTCGTCGGTCGTCTTGCCGCGCGCCGACAGGACGACGACGACGCGGTTGCCCTGCTCGCGCTTCTCGACGATGCGCCGCGCCGCGCGCTTGATCCGCTCGGCGTCGGCCACCGACGTCCCGCCGAACTTCATCACGATCAGATCTGGCATGGACCTCAGGATATTGGCCGCGGCTCGGCCGGCGCCGATTGTCTCTGCGCTACAGCGAGCGGCGCCCGGCGAAAGCCTTGCCGAGCGTGACCTCGTCGGCGTACTCGAGGTCCGATCCGACGGGCAGGCCGCTGGCCAGGCGTGTGACCTTGACCTCCGGCGCGCGCGAGCGCAGCTCCTCGGCGATGTGCAGTGCCGTCGCCTCGCCTGTGGTCGTCGGGTTGGTCGCGAGGACGACTTCACGGACACCCCCGCCGGCCGATGCGACGCGGGCGAACAGCTCGGCGATCTTCAGATCCTCGGGGTCGATGCCGTCGATCGGCGAGAGGGCGCCGCCGAGGACGTGGTAGACGCCGTGGTACTCGTGGGTCCGCTCCATCGGGATGACGTCGCTGGGCTCCTCGACGACGCAGATGAGGGCCTGGTCGCGGCGTGTGTCCTGGCAGATGCGACAGCGGGCTTCGTCGGTCAGGTTGAAGCAGGTCTCGCAGAGGCCGATCTTCTCCTTGACCTCGCGGATCGCCTCGGCGAGCCCGGACGCGTCCTCGGCCGACGCGCGCAGGATGTGAAAGGCCAGACGCTGGGCCGTCCTGTTGCCGACGCCGGGCAGCTTCGAGAGCTCCATGACGAGCCGCTGGACCGGCGGCGCGTAGGACGTGCTCACAGGCCCGGCATGCCGAGGCCGCCGAGGCCGCCGAGGTCCAGGCCGGCGGTCGTGGCGCCCATCTTGCTCTCGGCCAGCGCCTGTGCCATCCGCAGAGCCTCGTTGACGGCCGCCAGAACCATGTCGGCGAGGATCTCGACGTCCTCGGGATCGACAGCCGCGGGGTCGATCCTGACCTCGCGCAGCTCCAGGCCGCCGGTCATCTTGACGGCCACCATGCCGCCGCCGGCCGACGCCTCGACGACAGCGTGCTTGAGCTCCTCCCGGGCGAGCTCCATGTCCTTCTGCATCTTCTGGACCTGCTGCATCATCTGCTGCATGTTGGGCATGCGCGGCTGCTTTGCCATCAGGCGCCTTTCTCATTGCTGGTCACGGCCTGGGCGCCGCGCTCCGCGTCGCCTTCGGCACTGGGCTCCCACTCGCCCGGCATCTCCTCGGCGTCGAACTCCTCGACGAAGCGCCGGATCCAGTCCTCCTCCGTGCGCTCGGCCGCGGCCGGGGCGCCTTCGTCCGCGCCGAGATCGTCGCGCAACTCGTATGACAGCCGCCAGCGGCCGCCAGTGACGGCGCGCAGCGCCTCGCCGACGGTAAGCCGGTTGGCCGGGTCTTCGGCCTTCTTCTTGAGGAACTGGGCACTCGACGCGAAGGCCAACGTGAGGTCCTCGCCGGCGACGGCCACCGGGCGAGCTTCGGCGATCAGCGCACCGATCAGCGCATTCTGGGAGCGCACGAGCTCGACGACCGCCGGCCACAACTCGCGGACCGACTCGACGTCGCTCGCCACCGTCCGCGGCTCGGCCGCGTCGGCTTGAACCGGCGGCTCAGGCACGATGTCGGCCGTCGGCGGTGGGGCGGCAGACGGTGGGGCGGCAGACGGTGGGGCGACCGGGGCGGCGGACGGTGGGGCGACGGGCTGCGCAGGCGGGCGAGCAGCAGCGGCGGGGCGGTCCTGCTCGAGGCGCTCGATCCTCGCCAGCAGCGCGCGCGTCGAGCCGTCGACCTCAGGCCTGGCGGCCTTGACGAGGGCGAGCTCGAGGCGGGTGCGGGCGTCGGCGCCGGCGCGAACGGCCTCCATGGCCTGACCGAGCAGCTCCAGCAGGCGCACGACGGTGGAGTGCTCGACCCGCTCGGCCTGGGCGGCCAGGGCGGCGTCGGACTCCGGCGTCAACGCAAGCTCTTCGGGCACCTCGGCGAGGACCTGGACGATCAGCAGCTCGCGTGAGCGAGCCTCGAGGTCGGATGCGAAGGAGCTGGCCTCGCGACCCTGCTCGACGCAGCCCTCGAGCGCCCGCAGGGCGCGCGCCGCGTCGCCGACGGCGACCGCGTCGATCGTCTCTTCGAGCAACCTGGCGTCGGCGACGCCCAGCACGGCCAGGACGTCCTCGAGAGCGATGGCGCGACCGCTGTATGTGACGAGCTGCTCGAGCGTGCCGAGGGCGTCGCGGAAGCTCCCGGTGGCCGCACGCGCGAGCGCGGCGACGGCGGGCGGCGGGATGTCGATCGCCTCGGCATCGGCCGCGCGGCGGACGACGCTCGCGATCTGCTCGACCGTCGGTCGGTGGAAGTCGAAGCGGTGGCAGCGGTCGACGACGGTCGCGGGCACCTTGGCCGCCTCCGTCGTCGCGAGCACGAAGACAGTGTTCGGCGGCGGCTCCTCGAGCGTCTTGAGGAACGCGTTCCAGGCTGCCGTCGAGAGCATGTGGGCCTCGTCGAGGATGTAGATCTTGCGCCGACCGCTGACCGGCGCGTAGGCGACGCTCTCGCGGAGCTCGCGGATGTCGTCGACCGAGTTGTTCGATGCGGCGTCCATCTCGATGACGTCCAGGGACGTGGCCCGAGCGATCGACAGGCATGAGTCGCATTGCCCGCACGGGTCGACCGTCGGCCCGTGCTCGCAGTTCAGGCAGGCCGCGAGGATCTTGGCCATCGAGGTCTTGCCGGTGCCACGCGAGCCGACGAACAGGTAGGCGTGGTGGACCTTGTCGCGCTCAACGGCGTTGCGGAGCGTCCGCACGACTGGCTCTTGGCCGACGACCTCGGCGAACGTCCGGGGGCGGTGCCTGCGGTACAGCGACCGCTGCTGCTCCTGTGGCTGGTCCTCTACCGACACCGTTCGCCTGAGTCTACCCACGCCCCGCCCCGGGCCGGCGAGCGCCGCGAGCGGGTAGCGTCCGCGCCCATGACGATGTCCTCCAAGGGCCTGCCGGTACGCCTTGCGGCGCCTGTGACGATCGCCGTCGGGGCGCTGCTGCTGCGAGTCCTCAGCGGCGTGGGCTTCGTCAACTACGACACGCTCTACGCACTCGCCTGGGGAGGTCAGCTCGCCCGCGGCCAGGCGCCCGCATACGACATCGCGATCGCCCCGACCCCACACCCGCTGCTCGAGTTGCTCGGAGTGGTGCTCTCGCCGCTGGGACCGCGGGCGGTGGCGGACGTGACCGTGGCGCTCGCGTTCCTCGTGCTCGCGGCATGCGGATGGGTCCTCTTCCGGCTCGGGAGCCTGTGGTTCGGGCGAGCGGCCGGCGTGGTGGCGGCGCTCGTGTTCCTGACCCGCGTCCCTGTCCTCTCCTACGGCGTGCGGGCATATGTCGATCTGCCGTATCTGCTGCTGGTGCTGAGCGCGCTCCTGCTCGAGTGTCGCCGCCGTGCGCAGAGCGGCCGCCCGGCGGGCGGACCCGTGCTCGTGCTGCTGTCGTTGGCGGGCCTGCTGCGCCCTGAGGCGTGGGCGTTCTCGGCCCTGTATCTCCTCTACGCCCTCGAAGTCCGCCCGGCGCGCGGACCGAGCGGCGGACGCCGGCTCACGGCGCCGCGGCGCGAGCGCCGGGAGATCGCCGGCCTGGCGCTGCTCGCCGCCTCCGCCCCGCTCATCTGGCTGGTGAGCGACCTCGCCGTCACGGGCCAGCCGCTGTGGTCGCTGACACACACCAGGAGCACGGCCTCGGCGCTCGACCGGACGACCGGAATCGCCAACGTCCCCGAGTTCATCCCGCAACGCATCGGCGAGATCCTGCGCCCACCGGCGCTTCTCGGCGCGGCGCTCGGCGGCGCGCTGTCGCTGCTGTGGCTGCGCCCCAGGGCGCTCGCGGGAGCGGGCGCAGGCGCGCTGGCCGTCGTCGTGTTCGCGGCATTTGCGTCGCTCGGGCTGCCCATCAACACGCGTTACGCCTTCCTCGCGGCGGCCATCCTGTCGATCTTCTGCGGGGCCGGTGTCGGCGGCTGGCTGTGCCTGCAGCGGGGCGAGCGGCGGCGGCGCTGGTGGATGGCGGCGGGCGCCGTGGTCCTGGCGGCTCTCCTGGCGTACGGGCCGTCGCAGTACCACGCGGCCGACCGGGAGCTGAGCAAACTGGCTCGCCAGCAGCGCGTCGAAGGCGACCTCGTGGCCCTTGTCGACGATCACGCCATCAACCTCCGCTGCGGGCCGGTCGGGGTTCCCAACCACGCGCCGATCCCGCTCCTGGCGCTGTACCTCGAAACGAGTCCGGCGAACATCCGCAGCGCCCAGTCGGCCCGGATCGCCTCAGGCGTGTACGTCGACCCGGCGAGCACGCAGGTCGAACACGACTACGTCCTCGACCCTCGTGATCCCCACGTCGCGGTCAGCGTCCCGCCGGGGTTCACCGCCGTCGCCGCCAACCGGTCGTGGCTGATCTTTCATCGCTGCTCTGAGCAGTAGTGGACCGTGCACCCCGCGTCGTGATCTCGAACATCCGGTGCCTGACGCCGTCCACGGCTCCGGTCCGGGAGCTCCCGCTGCGCCTGCCGGTGATCGCTTAAGGCTGCTTCCTTCCGGACCTGACCTGGTTCGCAAGCCGACACCGCGCGGGACCCGAACCATCGACGCCCCGGACGACGGGGCGACCGGAGCCTAGACCCCTCGGAAGGGACTTCGGCCCCGCTAGAGCGGATTGCGGATTCAGGGCACCGCTACCTCCCCGCCTAGCACGGTCCGCTGTCGATCGTAACGCACCCCGCATCAGCGAGTTCCGATAGGCTGCGCGACCGTGACCAACTCCAAAGTCCCGCTTCCAAACATCCGGTCCCGCTTCGGCCTGGCCGTCGTGACCCTCGCCGCCGTGCTCCTCGTCGCCGGCTGCGGCGGCTCGAGCAACTCGAGCACGATCACGGTCGGGGCCGAGAACTCGGCCGACAACGCGCTGATCAAGTCCGGCGAACCGACGGCCAAAGCGGGCGAATCCGCGGCGACGGCCAAGACGCCGACGACCGGGCCGCTGTCCACAGAACCGACGGTCACCCCGCCGACCGGCGCGGCACCGGCGAAACTGGAAACCAAGGACATCGTCACCGGCACCGGCACCGAAGCCAAGGCCGGGCAGACCGTGACGGTCAACTACGTCGGCGTGCTCTTCAAAGGCGGCAAAGAGTTCGATGCGTCCTGGAAACGCAAAGAACCCTTCAGCTTCACGCTCGGCAAGGGCCAGGTCATCGCCGGCTGGGACCAGGGCGTGGCGGGCATGAAGGTCGGCGGACGGCGCGAGCTGATCATCCCGGCGGCTCTGGCCTACGGCGCCAAAGGCTCGCCTCCCACGATCCCGGCCAATGCGCCGCTCGTGTTCGTGGTCGACCTGCTCGGCACCTAGGCGACCACGCCGGCACTCCGCCACAGCACGGTACGCGGCCCAGTCGGTGCCGCGCTGCTGGCGCTCGCGCTCGCGGCGTCGGGACTGTCGTTCGGTGGCTGCGGTGGCGCCACGTCCACAGCGCCCGGGGTCGCCCGCCTGGAACGCGGTGACTTCCTGGCCGTCGCGCGTGCGCTGGAGGCGGCCAGGCCGTCGGTCGACAGAGAGGCCGCGGCGGCCAAGGCCGCCTGGCGCCTGATCGCCAACGGCCTGCCGGCCGCAGGGAGCGCCGCGGGCCGCGAACCCGTTCTCGCGGCCGGGCGGGCGGCGGGAGCCGTGAAGCTGCCGCCGCTGTTCGACGAACGCGAGGCCGGGGCGATCACCGGACCTGGCTCGAGCCCCGCCGGGCTGTTCCGCGTCTACGTCCGGCTCTCGACGCGCGGCTGGGCGCTGATCGGCTCGTTCATCGACGACATCGCATCCGGTTCCGCCGTCAGCGCCCGATTCGCCGCCCGCAACGTCGCGCTCTACGTCGAGAGCATCTACGACGCCCACTTCGGGCTCGCCCAGATCGGCAAGCAGCTGCTCAGCGGCTACGCCAAGCTCGGCGGCGCCGGGGCGTTCGGCTCGGCGCTGACGCAGGCGCGTCTCGACGCCCTTGCGGGCGCCTACTCCGAAGCGCGCTACCGCCTGCACCCCCACGTGGGCGTGCGACTCGGCTCGTGAGCGCCTTCGTGACGGCCGGCGCCGGCTTCCTCCTCGCGGTGCTGTGGTTCGATCTGATGTTCGACGTCCAGGTGCTCGGCCACCCGGGCGGCGTGCTGCCGGAGCCGGTCCTGGCGTCGATCGGCGGCTACTACGCACGCGTGACGACGGCCGCCCGACCGATGAACCGGCTGATCGCCGCGGTCATGCTGGCGACGCTCGCCGGCATCGTCGTCGAGATCGCGAACGGCACCGATGCTTGGGTGGCGTGGCTCTCGCTGGCGCTGGGCCTCGGACCGATCGGACTCGCCGGACTGCGCGTCGTCCCGAGCGCCGTCCGCCTGGGGACCCGCCGTGACGCCGGCGACCGCCAGAGCGAGCTCGCGCGCTCGATATTCCGCGAGCACGTCGCGTGCGCGGCGGGCATCGCCGGACTCCTGGTCGTCCAGCTGTCGTTCGCCTGAGCGCCCGTGGCCGGCGGCGGTAGGATCGCTGCGATGTTGCCGGTTGAGATCGCCCCCGGCCTCATGCGCTGGACGGCGCCCCACCCCGACTGGAAGCCGGACGCGAAGCCCGGCAGCTCGGCGGACTGGGAGGAGCGCGTCGGCTCGGTCCTGTTCGCCCCCACCGACACAGTCGCCCTGATCGATCCGCTGCTCCCGCGCGAGGACCGCGCGTCGTTCCTGGCGCGGCTCGACGAGATCATCGCCGGGCGGCCGGTGAGCATCCTCACAACGATCCGCTGGCACAGCCGCGACCGCCAGGAGCTCGCCGACCGCTACACGCCGAGCACGACGCGCGCTTGGAACGCTGTCCCGGCGGGCGTCGTGCCGCGACCGCTGCGCGGCGCCGGCGAGACGCTCTTCTGGCTCCCCTCGGTCGAGGCGCTCGTCGCCGGCGACCGTCTGATCGGCGACCCGGCCCTCGGGCTGCGGGTCTGCCCGCAGAGCTGGCTCAGCTCGGTGCAGGTCGATCGGGCCGGCGTTGGGCGTCTGCTGCGGCCGCTCATCGAGCTCCCGATCGAGCGCGTCCTGGTGTCCCACGGCGAGCCCGTGCTGCGCGACGGGCGAGCGGCTCTCGCGCGGGCGATCGCCGACGCCGGGGACGACGCCGCGACGGGTTGAGTCGGCGCGCGGCCCGGCGGCCGAGGCGGCTCCGGGCGACGGTGACCTTCAGCTTCCTTTCACCTTCGGCCGTCAGCATTTGCGCCATGCATCTGCTGGTCGTCGACGACGACACCGCTGTGCGCGAGGCGCTCGCGCTCGTGCTCGGTCTCGACGGCTTCGAGGTGACGACGGCGGCCGACGGCCGCGAGGGGATGCGCGCGCTGATGACCGATCGCCCGGACGCGCTCATCCTCGACGTGCTGATGCCGGGGCTCGACGGGCTCGAGGTGTGCCGGCGCATCCGGGCGACCGGCGATCGCACTCCGGTGCTGATGCTGACCGCCCGCGCCGAGGTGGCCGAGCGGGTCGCCGGCCTCGAGGCCGGCGCGGATGACTATCTGGCCAAGCCGTTCGCCCGCGAGGAGCTCACGGCCCGCTTGCGGGCCCTATTGCGGCGCACCGGCTGGGAGGGCGAGGAGGAGACGCTGCGCTTCGAAGACCTCGCGCTCGATGCCTCGGCACACGAGGCGCGTCGCGGCAGGCGCCTGCTCGAGCTCACGCGTACCGAGTTCCTCCTGCTCGAGCTGCTGATGCGACACCCGCGCCAGGTGCTGACGCGCTCGACGATCTTCGACCGTGTGTGGGGCTATGACTTCGGCCCGTCGTCGAACTCGCTGGAGGTGTATGTCGGCTACCTGCGTCGCAAGACCGAGGCGGAGGGCGAGCCGCGACTGCTGCACACGGTCCGCGGAGTCGGCTACGTCCTGCGACCGCCCCGATGAGCTTCCGCAGGCGCATGGTCCTGCTCGCGGCCGGCGCCGTCGCGACGGCCGTCGTGCTGGCCTCGATCGTCGTCTACGTGGTCACACGGAACGAGCTGCGCGGGCAGATCGACGCCAGCCTGCGCCAGAAGCTCACACCCGGCAAGCCGCAGGCGGTGCGGGTCAGGGTCGACGGGCTGAGCCCGCAGCGGCGCAAGCAGCTCGAACGCAGCGGCTTCCCGCTCCCGCTGATGTTCGCGAGGCTCGGCGACGGACTGTCGGTGAGCCGGACCGCCCGAGCCTCACGCGGTGCCGGGGCGCCGACGGGAGGACACGCCGCCGGGACGGTCGAAGGCGGGTTGAGCGTCGAGACGACCGGGGGGGCCGGCGCAGCCACGCGGACGACGCCGGGACCAACCGTGACGGCCGGGAACGTGGCAGTTGTCGGCGCCGACCTCGGCCCGCTCGCCGCCCTGTCTCCCGCGGTGCACGGGCGCACCAGCAGGGTCAGCGTCGTCCTGCCCACCCCGAAGCTCGGCGGCGCGGCCGGCTTCGCCCAGCTCGTCCTCGCCAGCGGCGAGGTGCTGCGCTCTGAGACGACCGGCGGCGGCCGCGGACTTCCCGTGACGGCGGCCACGCGCGCCGTCGCCGCCGGCAGGCGCGCCGCCTACTTCAGCGACGCGACGATCGCGGGAACGAGGGTGCGGATGCTCACCGAACGGGTGCCGGCGGCCGCCGCCGTCTGGCAGGTCGCTCTGCCCCTGTCAGACGTCGAAAGCACGCTCGGGCGCCTCGAGCTGCTCCTCGCCGTCGTCAGCCTTGGCGGCATCGGCCTCGCGGCCGCCCTCGGGCTGCTCGTCTCGCGCACGGCGCTCGTGCCGGTGCGGCGCCTGACCGGCGCAGCCGAGCGGGTCGCGCGGACGCAGGATCTCGGCCACCGCATCGCGGCCGACGGGGACGACGAGCTGGGCCGGCTGGCGGCGAGCTTCAATACGATGCTGGCGGCGCTCGAGCGCTCCCGCCTGGCCCAGCGCCAGCTCGTCTCCGACGCATCGCACGAGCTGCGGACTCCGCTGACGAGCATCAGCGCAAACCTCGACGCGCTCGCCGAAGGCGAGCGACTGTCGCCTCCCGCACGCGCCCAGGTGATCGCCGCCGCCCGCGCGCAGCTGACGGAGCTGAGCGTGCTGGTCGGCGATCTCGTCGACCTATCGAACACCGAGGTCGACGAGATCGAGGTCGAGGCCATACGCCTCGACCTCGCCACCGCCGGCGCGGTCGAGCGGGTTCGCCTCCACGCGCCGGACTGCAAGTTCGAGCTCGACAGCGAGCCGTGCCTCGTGCTCGCCTCGCCCGCCCGGCTCGACCGCGCGATCGCCAACATGCTCGACAACGCCGTCAAGTGGGGCCCGGCCGGCGGCCCCGTCGAGGTGCGCGTCCGGGATGGGTGCCTGGCGGTGCGCGACCACGGTCCCGGGATCGCGGCCGAGGATCTCCCGCGCGTGTTCGACCGCTTCTACCGCGCGCCGGCGGCGCGCGCGATGCCAGGGTCGGGGCTCGGCCTGGCGATCGTCCGGCAGGTCGCAGAGGCCCACGGCGGCGGCGTCGACGCCGCCAACGACCCGCAAGGCGGAGCACGCCTGACGCTGACCCTGCCGGCGCTCGCGATGTCGGCCGAGGAGTCGAGCTCGTCGTCGTCTGCGGCCGCGATGCCGTCCACCTAGACGGCTGGGAGCGGCGAGCGAGCGAACACGAAGAACCAGAGGATGAACAGCACCACGGCAGTGCACGTCGTGGCCATGACGATGCGCTCCAACATGCTCGCCGCCAACCCGTTGCTCACCGTCTCCTGTTTCACGTTCCACGCCCCCAGCCACGTCAGCCGCTCTTCGGGCTGCGGCTGCCCCGTGATTCGGTTGTACGTGGCGCTCAGCCACAGAATCCCCAGCACCAGCGCGGCCATCAGCGCCGCCATCACGACGACCACCAGGAAGACGGCGGTCATGGTGATCTGGCGTTGGCCGACGACCCGCGATCCAACCCACAGGGCGAGCAACGGAGCGCCGGTACACAGGTTGATGGCGAGAAACGCCGTTCCCGCGGCCAGCAGCGCGCGCTTGGCGGCGAGGAAGCGCACAGGTGCATCCGACCCCGTGGGGTTCGTGCGCTCTTGAATGGCTGGGACAGGCCTCACCCAAGGGCCACTGTACTCCCGTTCAGCAAGTTCCTCTCGTTCTCTCAGGCGGCTCTCAGCTCGCGGATGCCTGATGTGGCAATGCCAAATCGCCCGCCGTCACCGACTCGCAAAGGAGCGCATGTGTTCCTCCGCCCTCGCCCCGCGTGGCTCCTCGCCGCGTCTGCGGTCCTCCTCAGCCTCGCGCTGGCCGCGTGTGGCGGTTCCTCCTCGCCGAATCCGGCGTCGGCCACCGACAACGAACAGCAGTTCGTGAAGTTCGCGAAGTGCCTGCGCGAACACGGGGTCAACGTCTCGACTCCCACCACCGGCGGTGGGGGACAGATCAGGATCACCGACGTCAACCCGCAAAAGATGGACGCCGCACAGAACGCCTGCAACCGCTACCGGCCGTCGGGGGGCAAGCAGAACCTCACCCCGCAGGAACGAGTCGCGCGCGAAGAACAGGTCCAGAAATTCGCGAAGTGCATGCGCGAACACGGCGTCAACATTCCTGCCCCTTCGACCGCCGGTGGCGGCATCCGGATACGGCTCAAGCGCGCGAGTGAAGGCGGAGCAGGCGGGCCGAACCCCGAAAGCCCCGTCTTCCAGGCCGCCCAGAAAGCATGTCAGGGTCTGTTGCCGTTCAAGCGTGGCACGCCGGGTGGGCCGGCTCTCAACAGCGTCAAAGGCGGGAAGACCGGCGGCGCCGGCCTCGCAATCGGCGGGTGAGCACGGTCTCGGATAGCCCGCCGAGTTCCCCCGACGGGCCGCCGCCCAGCGAGGGCGCAGGGGGCCGTCGCTGGCGTGCTCGTCTGGCGGCCGTCGCGGCAGTAGCGATCACGGCCGCGGGCGGAGCGGCGCTCGTGCTGCTGCGGTCGGGCTCGCCGAGCCACAACGCTGCGAGCACCGGCGTACCCGCGGGCGACACGACGGCGACGCTCGAACGCCGCACGCTCGTGGAACGCTCGTCCGTCGACGGCACGCTGGACTATGGCGGCTCGGTGGAAATCTACGATCGCCTCGCGGGCACCTTCACGTGGCTTCCGTCCGTGGGCGCGGTGATCGGGCGCGGCAGCACGCTATTCCGCCTGAACAACCTGCCGGTGGCCCTCATGTATGGGGCTATCCCTGCCTATCGCGCAATCAAGCTTGGGGTCGGCGACGGGCCGGACGTTGGGCAACTCAACGTCAACCTCGTCACCCTCGGCTTCGACCCCTACGGCGCGATCACGGAGAACAGCCACTTCAGCGAAGCGACCGCTGCCGCCGTGCGCCGCTGGCAGAAGGCCGAGGGGCTGCCGCAGACAGGCGAAGTTGAGCTCGGTCGGGTCGTCTTCGAGCCGAGCGCGCGTCGCGTCACGGCGGTACACGTCGCCGTCGGCGAGGACCCGCCCGGCAGCGGCGCCAAAGAAGCAGCCGCCGAAAAACCAGCAGCCGAAAAACCAGCAGCCAAAGAACCAGCAGCCGAAAAACCAGCGGCCAAAAAACCGGCAGCCAAAACGCCCGCCGCGGAAAAGCCCGCCTCGAACGGATCGGGCAACGAAAACGAAGCCTCGAAAAAACCGTCAGGAAGCGAACCGGCCGCCCAGCCGAAGCTCACGCTTGGAACGACCTCGACGCAGCAGATCGTCCAGCTCGCGGTGAAGGCCAGCGCACAGGAACTCGCGCATGTCGGCGAGTCGGCGCCCGTGACGCTGCCGAGCGGCGACGTCGTCCACGGGCACGTCTCGAGCGTGGGCACGGTCGCGAGTGAAGCGAGCGAAAGCGAAAAAGAAAAAGGTGGTGGCGGTGGGGGTGGTGGTGAAAACGCCACGATCTCGGTGACGCTGACCCTCGACCATCGCGTGGCGCGCCTCGACAAAGCGCCCGTGAGCGTTCAGCTCGTGAAGAGCATCAGGCGCAACGTGCTCGCCGTGCCGGCGACGGCGCTCGTCGCGACGGCTGGAGGCGGCTATGCGGTCGATGTGCTGGAGGGTGCGCGCTCGGTCACGCTGGCGGTCACGCCCGGCATGTTCGCCAACGGCTACGTCGAGGTCGAAGGCGCGGCCATCCACGCCGGCCTGACGGTGCTCGAGCCGCAATGAGCCGGCGGCTCGTGCTGGAGCTGCGCGACGTCGTCAAGCGCTACTCCGGCGGCGTCGAAGCTCTGCGGGGGGTGGGCCTGAGCATCGAGGAGGGCGAGCTCTGCGCGATCGTCGGACCGTCTGGATCGGGCAAGTCGACGCTCCTCTACATCATGGGCACGCTCGAACGTGCGACCACCGGCGTGGTGCGGATCGCCGGCATCGACGTCGCCGAGGCTTCCGACGGCGCGCTCTCGGCGCTCCGCGCGCGACGGATCGGGTTCGTCTTCCAGCAGTTCCACCTGCTCGAGGCCAACAGCGCGATCGAGAATGTCGCCGACGGCCTGCTCTACACGGGCACACCATGGCGCGCACGACACCGCCAGGCTCATGAGGCGCTCGAGCGTGTGGGGCTCGCTCACCGCGCGCGGCACACCTCGGCGCTGCTCTCAGGAGGCGAGCGCCAACGCGTGGCGATCGCGCGCGCGCTCGTCAGCAGTCCGGCGATCGTGTTCGCCGACGAGCCGACCGGCAACCTCGACAGCGCCAGCGGCGAGAGCATCCTCGAGCTGCTTCGGGCGCTGAACGCGCAGGGGACGACCATCGTCGTGATCACCCACGACCGCGAGATCGCCGCCACGTTGCCGCGACGTCTGGAGATCCGCGACGGGCGCCTGATCCACGACGAGCTTGTGGCGGTGCCCGCGTGAGCACCGCGCGCCGCAGCGCTCCGCTCCCGCATGCCGAGGCGAGCCTCGACGGCGCAGCGACGCTCGGCGGCGCTCCCGCTCGCAGTCGCCTGCTGCCGCGCGACGTGCTGCGCACGGCGAGCGTTGGCATCCGGACCCGTCCGCTGCGCGTCGCGCTCTCGGCCCTGGGCGTCGCGATCGGGATAGCGGCGATGGTGGCGGTGCTGGGCATCTCGGAATCGAGCAAAGCGGGCCTCGTGGCCGAGCTCGACCAGCTTGGAACGAGCCTCCTGACGATCGCTCCAGGCCAGACCTTCCTCGGCGGCAACGCGGCGCTGCCTGAAGCCGCCGACCGGGCTGTGCGCAACCTCGCCAGCGTCCGCAACGCCGCCGCGGTGACGGCGGTGACCAGCGCCACGGCACGGCGCAGCCCGTTCATCGAAGCCGAGGAAACGAGCGGCATCACCGTCGAGGCGGCCGATCTGGGATTGCTCGCGACGCTCGGCGGCACGGTCACGCGGGGCCGCTTCCTGGACACGGCGAGCGAGCGCTACCCGATCGTCATCCTCGGCGCGGTCGCGGCGCAGCGCCTTGGGGTTGATCAGCTGACGGCAAACGGCCGCCCGGTCCTGGTGTACATCGGAGGGATCTGGTTCACGGTCGGGGGGGTGCTTGCCAGCCTCCCGCTGGCGCCGGAGATCGACCGCGCCGCGCTGATCGGCTACCCGATCGCCCATCGCCTGTTCGCCACGACGCGCAGCGCAAGCACGCTCTATGTGCGCGCCGACCCGGAACGCGTCAGCGAAGCGGCCGCGCTGCTTGCCCCTGCGGCCGACCCGCAGAACCCCGAACAGACCCAGGTCAGTCGCCCTTCGAGCGGGCTCCAGGCTCGAGCCGACGCGCAGAGCACGCTGACCGCGCTGTTCCTTGCGCTCGGCGCCGTGGCGCTCCTGGTCGGAGGGGTCGGGATAGCGAACGTGATGGTGATCTCGGTCATCGAGCGTCGTCCGGAGATCGGCCTGCGCCGCGCACTCGGCGCTACTCGCCCCCACATAGCCGTCCAATTCCTCGGCGAGTCCGTGCTTCTGTCGCTGCTCGGCGGCGGCGCGGGGATCGCGCTCGGAGCCGCCGCGACCGCCGGCTACGCGTCGCTCGAGGGCTGGAGCGTCGTGGTCCCCGCTCTGTCGGTGGCAGGCGGCGTGGTGATCGCGCTGCTGCTCGGCGCGCTCGCGGGGCTCTACCCGGCGGTACGGGCCGCCCGTCTGGCGCCGGCAGCGGCGTTGCGCAGCGTGTAGGCCCCGAGCGAGGCAGGTCGAGGAAACGCTCGTCAGGAGTGGGCAGGGCCGCCGAGCTTGACCGGCAGTGTCTTGAGCTGGTTGACGAACAACGCCTGGGCGGGTACCGGCGCGCCGTCGAGGTCGATCTGGGGATAGCGCCTCAGGGTCTCCTCGATCATGATCCTCAGCTCGAGCCGGGCGAGCGCGGTGCCCAGGCAGAAGTGCCTGCCGCCCGCGCCGAACGCCTGGTGCTCGGGCTTGCGGTGAATGTCGAAGTGGTCGGCGTCCTCGTAGCGTGACTCGTCGCGGTTTGAGGAGACGTACCACATCACGACCTTCTCGCCCTGCTTGATCTTCTGCCCGTGCAGGTCCGTGTCACAAGTCGCCGTACGGCGGAAGTGCGCGAAGGCAGGGAACATGCGCAGTGCCTCCTCGACAGCGTCGGGGACGAGCGAGGGGTCCTCGATCAGCTCCCGCTTCTGCTCTGGGTCTTCCATCAGCGCGCGCATGCCGCTGCAGAAGGTGGCCTTGGTCGAGTCGTTTCCGGCCGCCATCAGCAGGAAGAAGCCCATCACGATGTCGGTCTCCGAGAGCCTCTCGCCGTCGACCTCGGCGTGGACGAGGACGCTGGTTAGGTCGTCGGTTGGGTGCTCTCGCCGGTCCGCGATCATCTTGCGGCAACGCTCGAACATCTCAGGGATGTCCTTCTCGAGCACCTCCTGAATCCCGCCGGGAGCAAGGTCGGGGTCGTCCGGCGCCAGCGACGAATTGACGATGCGAGCCCAGATCGCGTCTTCCTCGGGCGAGAGGCCCATGAAGCTCGAGATGACCCTGGAGACAACGGGCTGCGCGACGTCGCTCACGAGATCGCAGCGCTCCCGCCCGTCCATCCGATCGAGGACGTCCGTGACGATCGCGCGGATCCGCTCCTCGTGGTCTGCGATCCGCCGCGGCGTGAACCCGCGCTGAAAGAGCGCCTTGACGCGGTCGTGCTTCGGCGGATCCATGCCGATGAACATCGCCCGAGCGAGCTCGAGCGGAAAGATCTCAGCGAAAACCGTCACACCGCCGAGCTCCGAGGAGTACGTCTGGTAGTCACGGCTGACCTCGTGGACGTCGTCGGCCGTCGTGACCGACCAGAAGCCGGCCTCGGTGGGGTACTGCTCGATCCGCGCGCTCCAGTGCACGGGACACTCGCTGCGCATCTCCTTGAAGAGCTCGTAGGGCGGCCCGTCGAGCCAGAGCTCGGTCTCGGCCAGCTCGACGTCCTTGATGTCGCGTCCGGTGGTTGTCACGGCGACCTTCCCTCCCGCTCGATAACCGATGGAGGCGAACCTACCACAGGTGCATGGTTTGTCAAATCTGACGCATACACTCTTATCAGACATAATTCATCACTCTCTAGATAACGCCGGACCGTGCGGTTCGAGAGGTTCATCCGTTATCTAGCTATGCTGTAGACCACCGGGCGAACCCACGAGCGAGCGGGAGCGACGATGGCGATCACGACAGATGTGCCCACACGCAGCGACGACGTCCCGCCCGCCCGTGTCTTCCGCCGGGCCAAGCCGATCGACGCCGTGGATCTCGCCCTCGACACGTTCGGGCGGGAGGCCCGCGTCGACATGCAGGTCCTGGCAGCGGAACTAGATGTCTCCCCCGCGACGCTCTATCGCTGGTTCGGCTCGCGCGCGCAACTGCTCGACCAGGTTTGCGGGCACCTGGCTGAGGCGTTCACCGCGGCGGCTCGTGACGAAGCGCGGGGAGAGGGAGACGAGCGTGTGTGCGACTACGCCCGCCGGGCTATGACGACCTCGTCCTCGTTCGCGCCCATACGCAGCTTCGTCGGGCGCGAGCCACAACTTGCACTACGGCTGCTGCTCGGCAAAGACGGCGCGGTTCAGCGCGTGGTCACCGAGCAGACGCGGGCGCTGATCGCAGACACACGCTCGGCCGACGAGGCAGATCAGCTCGAGCGGCCGATCCACCTCATGGTTCAAACCGCGACTGCCCTCGTATGGGCGACGTTCATGGTCGGCGACGAGCCCGAGATCGACAGCGCCGTCGAGATCATCCGGATGGTCCTCGCGTCCAGCCACGCCGCCGGGTAAACAGCAGCCGCACGCTGGGACCGCAGGGCCAATAGAATCGGGACCCCAGGGCGCGTAGCTCAGTGGGAGAGCGCTCGCTTCACACGCGAGAGGTCGCAGGTTCGAAACCCGCCGCGCCCATTGGGAAACAGGCCACCAGCCGCGGTCGGCTAGCGGTCCGTTCGCCCGTATTCGCCCATACGAGGGCTTCACTCGGCGGCGCAGTGGATCCAGTCGAACGTCCTTCGGCAGCGTGTACCGGTCGCGCCCGCCATGGCCGTTGCCGGGTTTGGACGTCGCAACAGCCGATTTGCAGGGATTTTGTCCCTGGTCCAAGTTGATCCAAATTGATCCAAGTAGTTGGAGGTCGCGCTATGATCCAAAGCCTTGGACCAATTTGGACCAATTTGGAATTGAACCCATGACCCCTTATGTCGCCCCAGCCCCCACGTTCCAGCAGGCCATGGCCGACGTCGGGGGTGAACGCTTCGTCCAGCTGATCGGCTTGGGGATCGGCGACACGAGCCCCGAGTACGTCCATTGGGACAAGCTACGCCAGCTCGACCCGCCAGACAACATCACAAACCTTGAGTGGTGGATGATGATCAAGCTCGCTCGCTCGTCCATGCAGCGGGCGATCCCCCTCACGGACGCGAAGGGTGCCCACTTCACGTACGCGATCCCCGATCGCGTGATGCTCCACCTCCATCACATCGACCAGCGCTGCTCTGGCGAGGTCGCGATGCCCGAGCTGGTCACCGGCGACGAGCAGGCGCGCCGCCACTACCTCGTCAACTCGCTGATGGAGGAGGCGATCCGATCGAGTCAGCTCGAGGGCGCCACCACGACGAGGCGGGTCGCCAAGGACATGCTGCGCACGGGCCGCGCGCCCAAGGACCGCAGCGAGCTCATGATCGTCAACAACTACCGCGCCATCCAGTACATGCGCGACGACATCGGCGACGAACTCACCCCCAGCGCGGTCGTTGAGCTCCAGCGGATCCTCACCGATGGCACGCTCGACAATCTCGACGCCGCCGGACGCCTCCAGCGGCCCGACGAGGTCCGCGTGGCCGTGGTTGACGGCATCGACGGCAGCGTGGTGCACAACCCGCCCCCCGCCGAGCAGCTCCCAGGCCGACTCCAGGCGATGTGCGACTTCGCAAACGAAGACGAGACGGCCCGCTTCATCCACCCAGTGGTCCGCGGAATCCTCCTCCACTTCTGGCTCGCCTACGACCACCCCTTCGAGGATGGCAACGGCCGAACCGCGCGTGCCCTCTTCTACTGGTATATGCGCCGACAGAAATACTGGCTCGTCGAGTACCTGTCGATCTCCGAGATTCTGCGCCGCGCGGCCAGCAAGTACGGCCGCGCGTTCGTCCTCACCGAGACCGACGAGCGCGACGCGACTTATTTCATCGTCTACCAGCTCGAAGTCATCGAGCGAGCGATCGAGCGCCTCCACAGCGTCCTCAAGAAGAAGATCAAGGACGTGCGCGAGGTCGAACAGCTCCTGAAGGGGTCGGGGCAGTTCAACCACCGCCAGCTTGCTCTCCTGGGCAGCGCGATTCGTAACCCAGACTCCAGCTACAGCTTCCGCTCCCACGCGGCTAGCCACGACGTTACTCACGAGACCGCGCGTAACGACCTGCTGCCCCTTGTCGAGAGGGGCTTCCTCGAGCAGCGGCGCTCGGGACGGGGATACATCTTCACGCCGCCTGCCGAGCTCGCCGCCCGGCTGAAGTCGGCCCACTAGTAGACGGCGGCGGCTGCTCATGCGGTATTCCGGCGATCCTCTCGCTCGCTTCACACGCGAGAGGTCGCAGGTTCGAAACCCGCCGCGCCCATCGAGGACTTGACGGCATCCCTCAGCCCCTTGGTCCGGCTTGGAGGTGTCCTGCAGCGAGCACGTCGGTGTGTCTAGCCACGCCAGCCGCCGCTAACGCGAAGCGGCTCGACGCCGATGCATGGGTGTGTTCCGATCGCCCTCTCGCGCCCGATCCGCCGCGACCGGCAGGGCCCGCCCAGCGCTCCTGCCGACGCTGGTCTGCGCGCTCGCACTGGGAGCGACCTGGGCGACGGCGGCGGACGCTTTGGCGAAGAAGACGGCCGCCAACTGGGACGCGAGCGCCGAGCGCGTCGTCGTGAAGGCGGGGGTCATGGGGAACGGTTCCGCGAGGGGTTTCGACGGCGCGGCCAGCCTCACCTCCCAGGCTGAGGAGGAGGCGCTCGTCGCTCTCGCAGCGCGCCGGCAGGCGACTCCCGAAGAATCGGCCGCGGCGACCCCGGCTCCTCCGCCGGCGACGACCTCGACCGCCGCCGCGACGGTCACGGTCACACGCTTCGACGCGCTCCTGGTTGGGCAGCTCGGCCTGGCCGCGACGGCCGCGCATGTCGAGCAGACCGCGGCGAGCGCGGGGCTGAGACCGCCGAGCTACTTCGGGACGGAGGTCGTCGCTCGATATCTCGAGCTCCGCTATGACCATCCGTCCGGGGAAGACTCGCTGGAGCTGTATCCATGGAGTGCGATCACGCGGGCGGAAGCAGCGCACTCCTTCGCCGTCGTGCTCGAACAGGGCGGCTGGGCTATCGAGGACGCGCGCGAAACGCTGAATGGCTTCACGCTGCCCCACTACGCGGCCGGCGAGCTGGCGGTACTGCGCATCGCTGTCTCCAAGATCGGCATGCCCTACGTGTGGGCGGGAACGACGGACGGCACCGAAGACGGCCTCGAACACGGCGGATACGACTGCTCTGGGTTCGCGTGGCGCGTGTACAAGGTCTCTCGCCTGTCGTGGGGCGCGAGTATCCTCGGTCGCACAGCCGCCGAACAGGCCGGCGAAATCGCCAAGAGCGCGCGTATCCACCTGCACGACGTCCAGCCCGCCGACCTGCTGTTCTTCGGCTCTGCTCACTTCAACTCGAAGGCCACCGAGGCCAACGTGATTCACGAGGGGCTCGCGTTGAGCAGCGAATGGGCGATCCACTCCTCGGGCCAGGGCGTCTACGTCCTTCCCCTCACCACCGGCTGGCTCGCGCGCCAGTTCACGTGGGCCAGGCGCGTGCTCTAGACGTTCGCCTCCGCCACCCCGATGAGAGGCGCAGACCATGGGCGACTATCGAGGCGGCCGCTACGGCCCGGTCGTGAGGGTCCAGAGAATGTTGACGCGGTAGATCTCCTCGTTTTTGAGGGCCCGAAGCGTGGTCGAAACCGCCAGCGCGAGACTTGTCGCCGAGAAGCCCGTGGACGTCCATGTCCCTTCGCCTGCACCCCCTGTGGCCGCCGAGACGATCTTGACGGCCGTGGCGCTGTCGACGTTGCAGGCTGTCGAGCATTGGAGCGTCGGCGCACTCCCTATCCCGCCGATGAAGCTCGCGCCCGTGCTGTGCAGTTTGAGGGAGTTCGCGGCCATTTTCTGGCCGCTCGTGACGTAGCCTTCAGCGTCTGAGCCGCAGAGGGCTTTCGGACAGTACTGCGCGAACACCGCGCTCTTCCCCGTGCCCGTCTGCCCGATGGCCGTGATGTTCCAGCCGGATTTTGTGCCCCTCGTGTCGATGACCGAGAAGCTGGTCATCGTCGTATTGACCGTCTGCGATTTGCCGTTGAGAGTCACACCGGTGAGGACCGGGAGTTTTGGGGCGGTGACGAATTCGAAGGCCGCCTGCGCCGTGCCGTCGGCGAGTCCAAACGCGGAAGCGAAAGCGCAGGCGAGCAAGCAGGCCTCGGTGAGTGAGCGCTTTCCGCGTCCCCGCCTCAACGGTCAGTCACGGCTGTGTGGGCGTGCGCGCGCCTCGCATCCGACGCCGAAGCAGAAGCGCCGTCGCGAGGAGGCTGTAGAGAAGGACAGCCGCGACGCCGGCGATCTTCCACCACGCCGTGCCTCCCCCTGCCGAGGCCGATGGCCCGCCGTACTGCTGCTGAGCCACAGCCGCTCGATGACCGAAGGTCGCCGTCGTGTCCAGCCGCGCGATACCGCCGGCGTAGCGCATCCAGGCCGAGATTTGATACTTCGTTCCCTCGCGCGGCGTCTGCCGAAACGCGTGCACGGGATACGCGATGTCGGTACCGGCGACGAACGTCCCCGGTTCGATCGTTTGCAGCACCACAGTGCGGCCTGCGCGGGTGATCCGGACCTGGCCGTGCACGCCGGTCAAAATCACGTTGCCCGTGTTGCGTGCCGTGAGCGTGAACGACAACCCGGCGGGTTCGCGCCGGATCGTCGCGCCCGTGAAGCGGATGAGCGGGTGGCGCGGTCCCGGCAGCGAGACCTCCGCGCCGATCGCGTATCGGGATACGCTCGCGATCGAGACGCCTTTTCGCTTCACCGCCGTGGCGTTCTGGTCGAGCGCTTCGACGCTCACGCCACTGAGGTAATCGCCCGGCTGGGCCGTTCGCGGGATGTCCACAGAGATCGGGACGATGACGCTCGCACCCGGCGCGACCGTGGCCGCGCGCGTGCCCAGGTGCAGCCACAGCGTCGATCCATGCGGACGCGAGCCCGGCTGGGCATAGGACGACCCGAGGGTGCTGAGCGTTTCTCCGTCCACGGGTGAGAGCACGACGCGCAAACGCGTCGCGGTCGGATTCCTCAGCTCGATCGTTCCCGCCTGGACCGAGGAGCCGGCCCGTGCGGAGAGCTTGAAATAGTTGAGCCCCGATTCGGAGGTGTGCGGCACGACGACCAGGCCGGACGGTGCCGACAGTGCCGGTTGGGCGCCGTAAAGCCAGGATGCGGCAGCCGTGAGCGCCAGCAGGGATCGGAGCATCCGCGCGGTTGGGGCCGTCATCTCCCAGCCCATTTCAGCGCCGAGCAGCTGTTTCCTGCGCGTGCTGCGGCACCGTGCCTATGGCCCGGTGCCCAACGTCCACAGCAGGTTGACGCGGTAGGCCTCACCGTTGGAGAGAGCTTTCAGCGTCGAGGGAGTCGAGAGCGCGAGGCTCGTCCCGGTGAAGCCGGTCGTGAGCCACGTACCCATGCCGGCGCTGACCGCGGCCGAGGCGATCTTCACGGCCGTCGCGCTGTCCACGTTGCAGGCGCTCGCGCATTGAAGCGTCGGAGCCGTGCCGGTCGTGCCGCTCTGGGCCGAGAAGCTGGCGCCGGTGCTGTTCAAGGTCAACGAGTTGGCCGGGAGCGTCGCGCCGCTTGGTACGTAGCCTTTGGCGTCGCTTCCGCACGTCGCGGTCGGGCAGTACTGCGCGAACAGCGCGCTTTTTTCGGAGCCGGACTGCCCCGCCACGGTCGTGTTCCACCCGGAGCCCGTCCCCGTTGCGTCGGCCATGCCGAAGTTCGTCATCGCTGTGTTCGTCGTCTGAGCCGCGCCGTTCAGCGTGATCGACGTCAACGTCGGCATCACCGGGGTCGTGGAGAACGACAGCGAACCAGCGGTCACGGAGAACTGCGTTTTGTCTTCCGCCGTCGCGGCGGCGGCCGTTGCAGGGGCGAGGGCAGCGAGAAGTCCGACGATGCTGAGCAACGCCAGCGCCGGCGACCCGTGCAAGCCTGCGCGCTGCAGATGGACCTTCGTCATTTCTGAAATCCCTTCGCTTTGGACGCCCAGCGAGGCCGGTCGGCTCGGCGTACTACCCGTTTGGACTAGTACGTTTGGACTACATTTCGGGTGTTATCGGCAGAGACGCTGGCGGCTTTAGCGTCAACCCAAAGATCCCAGGGCCGGCCTCGTAACGATCAGCACCAGCCGCAGCGAGGCCCGGCACGTGGTGACCGCACCGAGGTCCGGCGCGTCGCGACCCGTCCCCGTCCGAGCGGCGAACGATGATCGGAGCGATGCGGGTCTCCAGGCGTGAGCTGACGGATATGTCGCGGAGCGCCGGGGGCCTGCTGCTGGCGACCGGTGCGGTTGTGCTGTTGATCCGCAAGTCGGCCCACCACGAGTGGAGCGGCCTCGCGCGTCTGCTGGTGGTTTTGGTGCCCGCCGCGGTTCTCTACATGCTGGCTGTTGGCGTGTCGGAGGGTGCGGAGGGAAGGCGCTCGAGCGTGGCAGTCGGTGCTGACGGTGCCCTCGATCCTGCTCACCCCGCTCGCGCTGTATGAGTTCCTCGCCTGGGCCGGCGCCAGCACGCGCCACCTGCTTTACAACACCGGTGTCTTTGCCCTCACGGCACTGCTCGCCGGTTACGCCGCGCGCCGCGCACGCGTGCCCTACGCCGCCCTGCTCGCCGGACTCGCGTCGCTCGTGACGTGGCTGTTCGTGTGGGCCAGGATCCTCGATCACCCCTCGGCCGATACGTATCGCTGGTTGCTCGTAGCGGCCGCCGCGCTTCTTCTGCTCGTCGCCGCGCGGTTCGCGCGAGCCAACCTGCTGGTCGCATCGCTGGCGCTGGTTTGGGTCGGCTCCCGCGTGCGCGCTCGCGGCATGGGCTACATCGGCGCCATCGGACTGCTGGCCTTCGTGGCCAGCGTCGGCACTCAGATAGCTCGGCTCGACTCAGGCCGGGGCTCCACCACGAGCCTCGCCGGCTGGCCGCTCGTCCTGCTCATCGCTGGCGTGGCCTGCCTCGCCGCGCCCGCGCTCTACCGACGCGAGTCATAAGGGGCCGTCCACGCAGACCCGCGGCGTCTGCGCGCTCAAAGCCGGTCAGGCCGGGCAGGCGATCGGCTCCCTGCCAGCCGGGTCAAGGCACGAGTCGCGCCGGGTGGGAAACCGTCGCCGTCGGACATGGAAGCGCGTGTAGGCGCCTATCTTCCCCGGCCACGCCACCCGAATCTCCAAGAGCGCACCGGCGGGGAAGAAGCGCTCGAACAAGCGAAGCCTGGTCCAATGCGCGTGCCCGGTCCGGCCTCCCACGATCCGCCTCGCCCCGCGCGCGGGACAGTGGGCGTGAGTGCACGTGACGGTGATCCTGGATCGGGCCGGCGCCTTGACCGCGAGCCGTGTGATCCTGACCCGGAAGGGGAAGTCCCTGCCGCGGATCGAGACGACCGGAAATGGATAAAGGACGCCGGCGCTTTCAGGAGGCTGGCCCATGGCGATCGTCTCGGCGGCGACGTCCGAGAGGCCGTCGGCCGTGGTGACGCGAAGTCTCACCGTATGAGGCGCCGGTGTGGCATAGGACACCGACGCCACCCGGCCCCCCTCCCGGAACAGTCCGAACGGCCCGTTGTCCGAGAAGTCCCAGGAGTAGCGCACGATCCGGCTGCCGATCGCAAGCGATGTCGAGCTCAGGGTGATCGGGTCGCCGACGTGTGGCAACGCCGGCGACCAGACGAAGGACGCCACTGGAGAGGCCCGGAGGTTGTAGAGCGCGCCCATCGCGGAGTTGGCGGCACCGGCGCCGAGTGCGACCGTCACCACAGCCATCACGATCAGACGAGCCAAGGCCGGCTCCTCGCTCCCCGCTTCTCGGAAGGAACATCGTCTGGAGTCTGATATCCGGCGGACCGGATTCTAAACCTCTGGCGTCAGCGGCCGCCTCAAACCGTCTGCGGCGCGTACCGTCGCCTCGGCGCCATATCGTCGCCGGGGCCGGGTAAGGTCGGACTCCCGCCGTGCAGATCCATGCCCTCCAGACCGGCAGCGTCCGCCTCAAGCAGAAGTTCCTCGTCCCGAGCACGGGTCTGCGGCGGCAGCTCGACCTGTTCCTGCCGGATGCGTGGTCGGAGCCGGTTCCGATCCTCTGCTGGGCGATCGAGCACGCCGGTCGCCTGCTCTTGATCGATAGCGGCGAGACAGCCGAGGCCCGCGATGTGCCGTTCGCGCGCTTCGACGTCTCACCGCAGCAGGAGCTGCCAGGCGCCTTCGCCGCGGCCGGGCTCTCGGTCGATGACGTATCGGAGGTCGTGCTCACCCACCACCACGGCGATCACGTCGACGGGCTCGTCCACGTCGGCGCGCCCGTTCGAATCAGTAGCGTCGAGCTTCGGTTCACCACCGAGGCGTTCCCCCGCCTGATGCGCCGCGTCCTGCGCCAGCCATTACCGCCGGGATTCCGGCCGACGCCCTTCGAGCTCGACGGCGGGGCCTTCGGGTCCTTCCCGCGCAGCCGTGCGCTCAGCGCCGACGGCCGCATCGTCGCCGTCGAGACGCCGGGACACACGCCCGGCCACATCTCGATCATCTGCGTCGACGATGCCGGGCGCCACGTCATGCTGGCCGGCGACGCGACCGACACGCTCGAGCAGTTGCACGCGCGGCGCGCCGACGCCGTGTGCGCGGACCCCAAGGTCCACGTTGCGACGCTTGGGCGGATCCTCGAGCACTGCTCCAGCCACCCGACCGTTTATCTGCCCTCGCACGACCCTCAGTCCCTCGCCAGGCTCGCCGGCGCGGCCACCGTGACAGGCACCTGAGAGCAACGCTCCCCATAGGCGGACCAGATGCGATCCCCCCCCGCGCGCCCCGTGAAGCGGGGAGCTGATCGGAGGACGCGATGCGCCCACCGACGACCGCGCCGCCAAATCTCCCGCGCGATGTTTATCTTTATGGGGCACGGAAATCGAACGCGACAGGAAAAGGGCTCGCGATGGCTCAGGACTCTGCAAGGATCGCCTCAAGAGGCCTGTATTTCTCACGGTTCGTCGCCGTGGCCGCTGCCTTCCTCACCCTGATGCTCGCGGGCAGCGCCCGAGCCGACGAAGGGCCCTCCGCCGCGGCTCCGACGGCGGTCATCGAAACGGCAGAAACGGCCACCACACCCGTCGCCGAAACGACCGAACCCGTCACCACGCCCGTCGTCGAAACGACCGAAGCCCTCACGACACCGGTCGCGGAAACGACCGAAGCAGCCACGACCCCCGTCGTCGAAACCACCGAACCCGTCACCACGCCCGTCGCCGAAGCCACCGAACCCCTCACCACGCCCGTCGTTGAAACGACCGAAACCGTCACCACCCCCGTCGTCGAAACCACCGAAACGGTCACCACGCCCGTCGTCGAAACGACCGAAACGGTCACCACGCCCGTCGTCGAAACGACCGAAATCGCCGTGCCCCCGGTGGTCGAAACCGCGGAAGCGGCTCCGACGCTCCCCCTCAGCGAAAGCACGGGAACCCCATCGCCAGACACGTCCTTGGAACCGACGGCGAAGGCGCCCGCGCCGCGACCGCCTGCAGAGGCTGTCGAAGCGGCGTCTGCGCCGATCGAGGAAGCGCCGCTCACCAGCCTCGCCGCGCCGATCGACCCGCCGGCGAGCGGGCCCGCGACGCCCGTCCTCATCCCGACGACTTCGACCGCGCCGCTCCATAGGACGCGGCGCGCCGAAGGCGGTTGCCTGCTCCCGGCGGTCGCCGGAGGACCGGCGGGCGTCTGCGCGCCGGTCTGGCTGGGCACCCAGGCCGCCCTCACCCCGACTCGCCTGGCGATCTCGATGGGAGTCGCCGCCCTCGCGCGAGCGCCGGCGAGGGGCGCGGCGACGGCGCAGACACCTGGTGACGGTGGCGACGGCGGCTCGGCCGCCGTCGGGAGGCCGCCGAGCCCCTCGCCCGGGCCCGCCCCCGGTGGCGCGTCCGGCGCGGCGGGCGCCGGCGGATCCGGCCTCGCCCTATCGGCCCTGACGCTCGCCGGCCTGCTCCTGCTCGCCGCTCCGCGCGCGATGCGCCGGCTCCGTCTCACCTCTCAGCCGTGGCTCACGGCTTGCTTCGTTCTGATTCCAGAGCGACCCGGCTAGCTCGAACCGGTCGCCTCAACTCGGCGTGATCTGTCGATCAACGCCCCTGGTATCGAACTGGAGCCTGGAAGGAGCTGTATCTGATGAAACGCCACCTAACGGCGTCGAGAATGGAAATCGGCGCGCGAAGCGAGCCGAGCGCCAGACGTCCCGTGGGCCGCACTCACGCGGCCAATTTCTCACGCGCCCAGACCATTTCGGGCGAGCGCCACCTGAGTGTCGCGCGGGCCAACCCCTGGATGCACACGGTGATCCTCACGGGCGATTTGAGCCAACGCACGGCTCACGCGCTCGAAGCGGAGATAGATCGACTGTGCGAGGAAGGAGTCGACGGGATCACGCTCGACCTGCGGCAGCTCGCGAGCATCGACGCGACCGGCGTGGCCGTCGTCGCGTTCCGGGCAGGCCTGTGTGAGCGCCGCGGCTACGAGTTCGCGCTCGTTCGCGGCCCCAGGCCGGTCCACCGCGCGTTCGAACAGGCCGGCGTCGTCGACGGACTGCCGTTCAGAGATGAGCGTGACCATGCGGGGAGGGAGGCGGCGCGCGCGACCGGGTCTTAGCCGGGCATGACTGACCCGCTCGGCCGGCGTCGACCCGCCGAGCGGGACCGCCTTCTCCCGACGGTCGGTCCGTCTAGCGCCCGACGAGGCGCTCAGGGGAAACCCCCCACAACCCGATACTCATCTGTGCGACACAGAGACGAGGCACAGGTCATGGACGTGGCGGCGCTGCGCATGCGCGAAGCGACCATCGCCGCGGGCATCTGGCTGACGTACGGGGTCGGGGGGCTCGGTGAGCTGTACGTCGCGCTGACCACGTCGCAGCCCCATCGCATCGGGCTCGCCATCCTGTTTGCCTCCGCGACCGCCGCCGCGGTCGGGGTCTCGTTGCTGCCAAAGGAGCGGATCGTTCGCAGCCGCATGCGGGAGCCGTTCTTCCTCAGCTGGACGATGCTGGACTTCGTCATGCTGGTCATCGGGACGCTGCTCGACGGCGGCACGTCGAGTCCGCTCGTGCTCGTCTTCTTCATCCCGGTCGTCTTCTCCTCGATGTCCTACCCGTTGGCCTCCGTGGTGACCGTCGGCGTCGTCTCGGTTCTCAGCTACCTCGCGGTCGCACTCATCGCCGGCGGCTCCGAACCGGCCTTCGAGGGCGCCTTTGCGATCTCCCTGGTGTGCACAACCGCGATGAGCGCGTGGCAGGCTCAGAACCACAATCGCCAGCACGACGCGCTGGCGAAGGTGTCGCGCACGGACCCGCTGACCGGGTGCTTGAATCGACGCGGATTCGAGGAGCGTGCCGTCGCGGAGCTCAGCGCCATGCGGCGCAAGGGCAGCGCCGGGGCCATCCTGATGCTCGACATCGACCACTTCAAGCCGGTCAACGACATCTTCGGCCACGCAGCCGGCGACGAGCTCCTCTGCTGGGTCTCCGACACGCTCGAACGCGTCGCTCGCCCCACCGACGCCGTCGGTCGTCTCGGCGGCGACGAGTTCGCGGTCCTCTTCCCGGAGGTCGACTTCGAACAGGCTCGTGTCAACGCGACTCGGGTCGCCGACGCCCTCGCCGAGCGCGCGCCCGCGTCGCTCGGGCTGGCCGTCTTCCCGGACGACGGCACCGACCTCGAGCAGCTCGCGCGACGCGCGGATACGCGGCTGTATGCCTCCCGCAGGGGGCGTTCGGAGAACGCTCGCTCCGAGCTCTCCGGGAAGACGGTTCCGGGTGCCGCCGCCGTGGCCGCCGCGGCCGCGGCGGAGGCTGCGGCGATCGAGCGGGCGCAGACCAGTCGCGGTCTCGGACCGCTCGACCTGTGGCGAGCGGCGCTCGACGCAATGCCCTCGCGAGCAGCCGATGGCCGCCCGGCCTCCGATGCGCAGGCGGCGCTGCTCGATCAGATCGACGCCTCCGTGATGGTGGTCGACGTGTCCGGCTTGGTCCTCTGCTGGAACAGCGGAGCCGAGGCGCTGTACGGCTGGACCAGCGAGGAGGCGGTGGGACGCAACGCTCGGGAGCTGGTGGTGGCGGAGGATCCAACCGCGGCAGAAGCCCTGGTCAGCGAGCTGGCGCGCGACGGGCGCTGGGATGGCGAGCTGCAGGTCCGTCGCAAGGACCGTTCCGTCTTCACCGCGTACGTCCGCAACCGGCTGATCCTGGACGATGAGGGCGACCCATCGGCCATCGTCGGCGTCGCCGTCGACATCTCCGCCCGAGTGGCCGCCGAGAACGAGCTGATCCAGTCACGCGACTACGCCCAGGCCGTGACCGAATGCATGGGTGAGGGCCTGTTCACGCTGGACGTCGACGGCCGCGTCACCTTCATCAACCGCGCAGCCGAGACGATCCTGGGATGGCCGCCGGGGGAGCTTGCCGGCCAGATGATCGGCGACCTCATCCGCCCACCGCGCCCCGAAGGCTCCGCACGGCCGGAGCTCGAGCGCGCCCTGGCCGAGGCGCTCGACCATGAAGCGACCGTGCGCGTCGAGGACGACCTCTTCCGCGCGCACTCCGGCCGCGAGATCCCCGTCGCCTTCACCGCCGCCCCGTTTCGCACCGACGGTGGGCCGCAGGGCTGCGTCATCATCTTCCAGGACATCTCCGAGCGCAAGCGCAAAGCGGAGAGACTCAGCCGCGACGTGGCGACTCTCGCCTGCATCGATCGAGTCGAGCGCGCCCTGCTGGAGGACCGCTTCGTCCTCCACGCGCAGCCCATCATCGATCTCCGCCGCGGCGAGACGGTCCAGCACGAGCTGCTGCTGCGGATGCGCGAACCCGACGGTCGCCTCGTGGCGCCAGGAGACTTCCTGCCGGTCGCCGAGCGCTACGCGCTGATCGGCGAGATCGACTGGTGGGTCATCAAGCAGGCGGCACAGATCGCCGGCGCCGGTTGCCCGGTCCAGCTGAACATCTCGGCTCGCTCGGTGGGCGACCCCGACGTCCTCGAGCACATCGAACGGTGTATCGAGCAGCACGCGGTGGCGCCTGGAACCCTCGTCTTCGAGGTGACCGAGACGGCCATCATCGAGGACGAGCACGCTGCGGCCCGGTTCGCCGAGCGCCTGCACGTGCTCGGCTGCAAGATCGCCCTCGATGACTTCGGCACCGGCTACGGCAGCCTGACCTATCTCAAGCAGATACCGGTCGACTACCTCAAGCTCGACATCGAGTTCATCCGCGACCTGGCGACCAGCAGCGCCAGCCGCCACGTCGTCCGCGCGGTCATCGCGCTCGCGCAGAACTTCGGCCTCCAGACGGTCGCCGAGGGAGTCGAGGAGCCCGCTGTCCTCGACCTGCTGAGCGGGCTGGGCGTCGACTTCGCCCAGGGCTTTCACATCGGCCGACCGGAGCCCTTCTCCGACCGCCCGGGCGACCTCAGCGTGCCCGTCGCCGTCGAGCCCGGTGCGATCGCGCGCGCGCAGAGACTGCGCCCCCTGGCGCGCTCGCTGGCCCTCGCCGGCCGCTCCCGCGGCTAGCCTCACCGCGGTGCCGGCACTGCCGCTGCTCGACGCGGCAGTATTGCCGCAATGACCCAGACCGACGACGCGCGCGAGGGTGCCTCCGGCAGCTCTCGGCCGGACCCGCTGCGCCTGGCCACCTGGAACGTCAACTCCCTGCAGGCCCGCATGCCCCGAGTGGAGGACTGGTTGGAGCGCGTCCGGCCCGACGTCGTCTGCCTGCAGGAGACCAAGCTGGCGGACGCGTCGTTTCCGCACGCCGAGCTCGCTCGCCTCGGCTACGAGTCGGCCGCCGACGGCGACGGCCCGTACAACGGTGTCGCGATCCTTTCGCGGGTCGGGCTCGAGGACGTCAGCCAGGGGTTCGCGGGTGCGCCCGGATTTCCCGACCGCGAGCGCCGGGCGATCGGCGCGACGTGCGGCGGTCTGCGCGTCTGGTCGATCTACGCGCCCAACGGTCGGACGCTCGACAGCCCTCACTACGCATACAAGCTCGCCTGGCTGCAGGCCCTGGCGGCCGCGGCCGCCGCGGAGCTGGCGGTCTCCACCCACCTCGCGCTCTGCGGCGACTTCAACGTCGCTCCCACCGACGCCGACGTCTGGGATCCGGCCGCCTTCCTCGGCAGCACGCACGTCAGCCCAGCCGAGCGCCAGGCGATCGATCGGCTGCTCGAGCTCGGGCTGAGCGATGTCCACCCGCGTGCCCTGAAGGGCGAGCCGTTCACCTACTGGGACTATCGGGCCGGCAACTTCCACCGCGGCTGCGGTATGCGCATCGACCTCCTGCTCCTCGGCGCGACGGTCGCCGAGCGCGTGACCGATGCCTATGTCGACCGCGACGCCCGCAAGGGGACCAAGCCCTCCGACCACGCGCCTGTCGTCGCTGACATCGCGCTCCCGCTCGAGGACGACCCTGGCGTGCGGAGCTGATCGTCGGCGAGTCGTAGGATGTTGGGCGTGGAGGCCTCGACGCTAGCCCCGTCACGCACGTTCGGCGATCTCGAGGGTCATCGACGGGAGCTGACCGCGTACTGCTACAGGATGCTCGGCTCGCCGTTCGAGGCCGAGGATGCCGTCCAGGAAACGCTGCTGCGGGCCTGGCGCGCACTCGACCGCTTCGAGGGCCGCGCGCAGCTTCGCTCCTGGCTGTACCGCATCGCGACGAACGTCTGCCTCGACATGCTGAGCGGGCGCGAGCGTCGAGCGAGGCCGATGGACATGAGCCCGGCGCGGGCGCCGGACGGTCCGGTCGGGGAGATCCTGCCGGAGGTGACCTGGATCGAGCCGGTTCCGGATGCCCGCGTCCTGCCCCACGACGATCCTGCCGCCGTGGCCGAGTCGCACGAGACGATCCGGCTGGCCTTCGTGGCGGCCCTTCAGCACCTTCCGCCCCGCCAGCGAGCCGTCCTGATCCTGCGGGAGGTCCTCAACTGGCGCGCCACGGAGGTCGCCGAGCTCCTCGAAACGACCGTCCCGGCCGTCAACAGCGCGCTTCAGCGAGCGCGGGCGGCGCTCGAGGAGGCCGACGTCGCCGATGCCGGCCAAGGCTCCCTGAGCGAGCACGATCGCGAGCTGTTGACTCGATATGTCGATGCGTTCGAACGCTACGACATGGACGCCCTCACCGCGCTCATCCACGAGGACGCCACCCAATCGATGCCGCCCTACGAAATGTGGCTCCGCGGCCGCGAGCACATCTTCGGCTGGTGGCTCGGCGCCGGCGCCGCATGCCGGGGCTCACGCGTCCTTCCCGCGAGCAGCGCCAACGGCTCACCGGCGTTCGGCCAGTACAGGCGGAGTCCCGACGGGTCGGGCTATGAGCCGTGGGCCCTCCAGGTCCTGGAAGTTGCCGGCGGCGAGATCGTCGAGCTCACGTTCTTCCTGTCGACCGACAGGCTCTTTCCGCTGTTCGGGCTGCCGGCCCGGCTCAGCGCCTAGCTGCCCTCCGCGCCGGCGGAGCCTCCATATCCGAAGGCCCGACGACCGCTCGGCTCGGTCCGCTCGAGGGCAAGCACGTCGGCGAGGCCGGCCACGACGATGAGCGCGCCGAGCTCGCGGCTCACGCCGCAGATGCTCACCTTCCACCCACGCCGCCTGGCCGCCAGCGCGAGCCTAGCGAGGGCCTCGAGGGCCAGCGCATCGGCCCGCACATCCCGGATCTCGCACCGCAGCCGGCCCCCGTGCGCACTACCCAGCAGGGCGCACGTGCGTTCGAGCAGCACCGGGAGATCGGCGTGCTCGAGTGGACCAGCGATCCTCAACGTGACGGTTGGCGGCCCGCAGGCGGCCATCGACCTGCTCCCCTTCCTCGACGGTCTACTGCTGTGACCGTCCGAGGCGTAATAACTCATCGGCCGGCGACGAGGCGCCGGGTCTCGCGCGGGGGCGCCGAGGTGGCTCAGAGGCGAACGGGCAGCGTCTTGAGCTGGTTGACGAACAGCGATTCGGCGTGTGCCGGCTTGCCGGTGAGGGTGATGTCGGGGTAGCGCTTCAGCGTCTCCTCGAAGAGGATCCTCAGCTCCAGGCGAGCGAGCGCCGTACCGAGACAGAAATGCCTGCCACCCGCCCCGAACGCCTGATGCTCAGCCTCACGCCGCACATCAAAGCGATCCGGATCCTCAAACCGCGTCTCATCGCGATTGGAGGACACGTACCACATCACCACCTTCTCACCCTCCCGGATCCGCTGACCATGCAACTCCGTATCACACGTCGCCGTCCGCCGGAAATGAGCAAACGCCGGAAACATCCGCAACGACTCCTC
>OUNO011323169.1_pt1 | contig 36371 bp, 33 predicted proteins | sample 1779811 | NCBI WGS metagenome assembly OUNO01 (sample SAMEA3914804, study PRJEB12502) | metagenome | biome: forest; material: soil | place: Canada | collected 2010-06-25 | depth 0.3 m
GCGTTCGGCAAGATCGTCACCAGCCTGGTCAACGACCTGATCATGCCCCCTATTGGCCTGATCACCGGCGGCATGGATTTCGCCGCCCTCAAGATCGTGCTCAAGCCGGGCGATCCGGCGCACAAGGTGGCCGAAACGGCCATCAACTACGGCGCCTTCATCAACACCATCATCCAGTTCCTGGTCATTGCCGCGGCCATCTTCGTGGTGGTCAGGCTGCTCAACAGCCTGCAGCAGCGCGCGGAGCCAGAGGAAGCGCCGGCCCCTGGCCCCACGCCGACCGAGGCTCTGCTCACCCAGATCCGCGACTTGCTGGCCAACAGAGGCTAGCGGCCTCCACATCCACGCATGGCGCTGGCCAAGATCTGCGGGCTGTCGACCGTTACGGCGCTGGATGCGGCGCTGACCGGTGGGGCGGCGTTCGTCGGCTTCATGTTCTTCGAAGCCAGTCCGCGCCACGTGTCCATCGCCGAAGCGGCGGCACTGGCCGCCCGCGCCCGGGGACGGGCCAAGGTGGTGGCGGTCACTGTCGATCCGGACGACGCGTTTCTGACGCGCCTGAGGGCCGAGTTGCGGCCCGATTTCATCCAGCTCCATGGCGAGGAGAGCCCGCAGCGCGTGCGTGAGATCGCCCGGCGCATCGGCGTCATCAAGGCCATCCCTGTCTCCGGACCCGGCGATCTGGCCAACGCCGGAGCCTATGAGCTCGCCGCGACCCACCTGATGTTCGACGCCCAGGCGCCGGCGGACGCGTCGCGCCCCGGGGGGCTCGGAGAGGCATTCGACTGGTCGCTGCTGGCCGGGCGGCGGTTCAGCCGTCCCTGGTTCCTGGCCGGGGGCCTCACCGTGGACAATATCGCCGAGGCGGTCCGGGCCTCGGGCGCCCCGATGGTGGACGTTTCTTCTGGCGTGGAGAGGGCGGCCGGCCTAAAGGACCCCGCTCTCATCACCCGCTTCCTGGCCGCCGCCCGGCGCGCCTGAAGCGACGCCTCAAACCGCGCCAAAGAGCTTCCGCCCTGAATAGCCTCGCCCCTTCGCCCAACGACTATGGCGCCTGGCCGGACGCGCGCGGGCGCTTCGGGGACTATGGCGGCCGTTTCGTGCCCGAGACCCTGATGCCCCTGGTCCTGGCCCTGGAGGCCGCCTACGACGCGGCCAAGGCCGACCCCGCGTTCCAGGCCGAGCTGGCGGGCTATCTCGCCACCTATGTCGGCCGTCCGAGCCCGCTCTATTACGCCCGACGCCTCTCCGAGCAGTGGGGCGCGCGCATCTACCTCAAGCGCGAGGAGCTCAACCACACCGGCTCGCACAAGATCAACAACTGCATGGGCCAGATCCTCCTGGCTCAGCGCATGGGCAAGACCCGGATCATCGCCGAGACCGGAGCCGGCCAGCACGGCGTGGCCGCCGCCACGGCCTGCGCCCTCTTCGGTCTGCCGTGCGTGGTCTACATGGGCGCGGTCGACGTGGAGCGGCAGGCGGCCAACGTCCTGCGCATGCGCCTGCTCGGGGCGGAAGTGCGGCCGGTGACCTCCGGCTCGGCGACGCTCAAGGACTCCATGAACGAGGCCCTGCGCGACTGGGTCGCCAACGTTGCGGACACCTATTATCTGATCGGTTCGGCCGCCGGACCGCATCCCTATCCGGTGATGGTGCGCGACTTCCAGACCGTCATCGGTCGCGAGGCGCGGGCCCAGATCCTCGACGTCGAAGGGCGCCTGCCCGACGCCCTCATCGCCTGCGTCGGCGGCGGCTCCAACGCCATCGGTCTTTTCCATCCTTTCCTGGCCGACGAAGGCGTGCGCCTCTTCGGCGTCGAGGCGGCGGGAGACGGCATGGACACTCCCCGTCACGCCGCGGCGCTGGGCGGCGGGCGACCGGGCGTGCTGCACGGGGCCCATTCCTATCTGCTGCAGGACGACGACGGCCAGGTCCTGGAGGCCCATTCGATCTCCGCCGGCCTCGACTATCCGGGCGTCGGCCCCGAGCACGCCTGGCTGCGCGAGGTCGGCCGGGCGCGCTATCTCACCGCAACGGACCGCGAGGCCCTGGACGCCTTCGCCCTTCTCGCGCGCCTTGAAGGCATATTGCCGGCGCTGGAGTCCGCCCACGCCCTGGCCAAGCTGCCCGAGGTCGCCGCCGAGCTGGGCAAGGACGCCCTGGTGGTGCTGGGACTGTCCGGACGCGGCGACAAGGACCTCGACCAGGTCGTCGGCCGGCTGGGAGCGTCCACTTGAACGCGCGCCGCATCGAGGACCGGTTCGCCGCTCTGGCCCGCGAAGGCCGGGCCGGGTTCGCGCCCTATGTGGTGGCTGGCGATCCAGACGTCGAGACCTGCTGGCGGATCCTGGAAGGCCTGCCGACCGCCGGCGCCGACATGATTGAGTTCGGCCTGCCCTTCTCTGACCCCATGGCCGACGGGCCGTCCGTCCAGCGCGGGGCGGTCCGAGCGCTGGCCGCGGGCATGACCGTGAACGGCGTCCTCGACCTGGTCCGCCGCTTCCGCGCCGGCGATAGCGCGACACCCCTGGTGCTGATGGGCTACTACAACCCCATATTGAGTCGGGGCCTTGGGGCGTTTGCGGCCGCCGCCGCCGACGCCGGAGTCGATGGACTGATTGTGGTCGATGTTCCTCCCGAAGAAGCCGGACCGCTGACGGATGCCCTGGGGGTCCACGACCTGGCTCTGATCCCGCTGGCCACGCCCACCAGCGATGCGGCTCGCCTGCCGGTCATCGCCAAGGGAGCGAGCGCGTTCGTCTATCTGGTCTCGGTGGCCGGGGTGACCGGAACCAAGGAGGCCGACGCCGAAGCGATCGCACCCCTGGTTGGGAAGGTGCGCGCCGCCTGCGGGACGCCGGTGGCGGTGGGCTTCGGCATCCGCACACCGGAGCGCGCGGCCGAGGTCGCCCGCATCGCCGACGCCGCCGTGGTCGGATCCGCCCTGGTGGACGTGATCGCCGCCGAGGTTGCACTAAAGCGTGATCCGGTCCCGAAAGTCCTGGCCTTGGCGGAGTCCATGGCCCAGGCTGTGCGCCTCGCCAGGGCCTGAGAACCGAACAATGGCTCTCACCGACGACAAGAAAAAGCGACCTCCGCGAAGCCCCGCGCCGCCGGTCGGCCGCGAGCGCGGCGGCTGGCTGGCCAAGATCGCGCCGGGCGTGCGCAAGCTGGTCTCGCGCCACGAAACTCCCGAGAACCTGTGGGAGAAATGCCCCGACACCGGGGAGATGATCTATCGCCCCGACCTGGAGGCCGCCCTGTGGGTGACCCCATCCGGGCGGCACATGCGCATCCGCCCGGCCCTGCGCTTCGCCTACACCTTCGACGGCGGCCGCCATAAGGCCCTGAGCCTGCCCAAGACCCCCGACGACCCGCTGGGCTTCACCTACGGCAAGCCGTACCGCGACAGCCTGGCCGTGGCGCGCAAGAACACTGGCGAAACCGACGCCATGGCCGCCGCCGTCGGCGAGATCGGCGGCCAGACCACCGTGGTCCTGGTCCAGGACTTCGCCTTCATGGGCGGATCCCTGGGCGCGGCCGCGGGCGAAGCCTTTCTTTCGGCGGTCGGCGAAGCGGTGAAGCGGGATGTCCCGTTCGTCATTTTCACCGCATCGGGTGGGGCGCGTATGCAGGAAGGCACGCTGTCGCTGATGCAGCTGCCGCGCACGACAGTGGCCATCCAGCGCCTGCGCCGAGCCCGGCTTCCCTATGTCGTGGTGCTCACCGATCCGACCTACGGCGGAACAACCGCGTCCTACGCCATGCTGGGCGACATCCATCTGGCCGAGCCGGCCGCAAGCATCGGATTCGCCGGGCGTCGGGTGATCGAGGACACCATCCGCGAGGCCCTGCCGCCCGGCTTCCAGACCGCCGAGTTCCAGGTCGAGCGCGGCATGGTCGACCGGGTGGTGACCCGCAAGGAGATCCCAGCGGTTCTGGGCTCCATCCTGCGCACCCTGATGGCCGGGCGCGCCAGCCGCAAAGCCGCCTGAAGGCGCGCCTTACCTGACCGATCCCGCGATCATTGACTATGACCCGATCCGGGCGTCGGACCATGCGATTGCGCGCCTGCGCGCCCTGCATCCGACCCTGATCGACCTTTCCACCGGGCGGGTGGAGCGCCTGCTGCAGGCGCTCGGGCGGCCGCAGGACAGGCTGGGGCCGGTGATCCACGTGGCCGGCACCAACGGCAAGGGCTCGACCGTGGCCTTCCTGCGCGCCATCGCCGAGGCCGCTGGCTTGAAGGCGCATGTGCTGACCTCGCCGCATCTGGTGCGCTTTGCCGAGCGTATCCGCCTGGCCGGGACGCTGATCTCCGACGAGGAGCTGTCGCGACGGATCGACGAGGTCGAGGCGGTCAACGCCGGCGAGCCGATCAGCTTCTTTGAGATCACCACCGCCCTGGCCTTGCACGCCTTCGCCCAGACGCCAGCCGACCTGGCCATCGTCGAGGTGGGCCTGGGCGGCCGGTTCGACGCCACCAATGTGTTCGCGGCGCCGGCGGCGAGCGTGATCACCCCGGTCGACCTCGACCACCTCGAGTGGCTGGGTCCGGAGCTGGCCAAGATCGCCTGGGAGAAGGCCGGGATCATCAAGGCCGGCCGGCCGGTGTTCGTCAGTCGTCAACCACCCGAGGCCCTGGCGGCGATCGCGGCCGAGGCCGAAAACCTCGCCGCCCCGATGACGGTCATGGGCGTGGACTTCGACGCCTGGGAGGAGCGCGGCCGGCTGATGGTCCAGCTGCCGGCGCGGCTGCTCGACCTGCCAGCCCCCGGCCTCTTTGGTGCACATCAGTTCGCCAATGCCGCCTTGGCCGCGGCGGCGATCCTGTCGCTGGCCGATCCGCACATCGACGACGAGGCCCTGGCGCGCGGGGTGGCCGGCGTCGTCTGGCCCGGCCGCTTCCAGCGCCTGACCAAAGGGCCCCTGGCGGCGGCGGCCAGGGCGAAGAATGCCGACATCTGGCTCGACGGGGCGCACAACCCGCATGCCGGCCGAGCCCTGGCCGAGACCTGCGCGCGTCTCCAGAAGGATGGCCGAGGACTGGTCCTGATCGTCGGCATGCTGGGCCGAAAGGATGCTCAAGGCTTCTTCGACGCTGTCGCAGGACTGGCGCCAAACGTGCTTACGACTGGCTTTGAATCCCCTAACGCCACGCCGCCTGAGAATCTGGCGGCCGCGGCCCGGGCGGCGGGCCTTCAGGCCAAGGCGACAGACGGGGTCCAGGCCGCGCTCGCCGAGGCGCTTTCGGGCCCCCGACCCGCGCCGCACGTGGTCATTTGCGGCTCGTTGCACTTCATCGGCGACATCCTGGCCTTGAGCCCGGACACCTGGCCAAGCTAAGAGGCCCTCCGAGACCTGAAATGAAAACCCTCCTCCTGTTTGGCGCCACGGGCGACCTGGCGCGCCGCATGCTGCTGCCGTCCCTGCTCGGCCTGGACAGCGACGGCCTGCTGCCGGACGACCTGATCATCGTTGGCACCGCCCGCAGCGCCGGCGACGACGCCTGGTTCCGCGAGCGGGCGGCCAAGGCGCTGGCCGAGTTCGCCGACGCCGACCGCTGCAAGCCCGATCTGATGGACCGCTTCCTGGCGCGCCTGAGGTACCGAAGCGCCGACGTGTCGACGCCCGCGCCGTTCGCCGCGCTGGCCGAAGCGGTGGGCGACACCGCGCCCAAGGACCTCAGCATCTTCCTTTCCACCGCGCCGTCGCTGTTCGGGCCGACCATCGAAGGCCTGGCCAAGGCCGGCCTCGCCGGCGACCGGGCGCGCCTGGCGCTCGAAAAGCCCCTCGGCCAGGACCTGGCGTCCAGCCGGATGATCAACGACGCCGTCGCCGTCCATTTCCCCGAGAACCGGACTTTCCGTATCGACCACTACCTGGGCAAGGAGACGGTCCAGAACCTCCTGGCCCTGCGCTTCGGCAACGCCCTGTTCGAGCCGCTGTGGAACGCCGGCGGTATCGCCCACGTGCAGATCACCGTGGCCGAGACGGTGGGCTCGGAGGGCCGCCACGCCTTCTATGACGAGACCGGCGCCCTGCGCGACATGGTCCAGAACCACATGCTCCAGCTCCTGGCGCTTACCGCCATGGAGCCGCCGGCCCGGTTCGACGCCGCCTCGGTGCGCGACGAGAAGGTCAAGGTCCTGCGCTCCCTGCGCCCGATCGACGCCGACGCCGTGCGCACGCACACCGTCATCGGCCAGTTCCAGGCCGGCTCGATCGCCGGCCAGCCGGTCACGGGCTACATCGAGGAGCTCGGCCACCCCAGCCGCACCGAGACCTTCGTGGCCATCAAGGCTCACGTGGACAACTGGCGCTGGCACAACGTGCCGTTCTATCTGCGCACCGGCAAGCGCCTAGCCCGCCGAGATACCGAAATCTTCATCCAGTTCAATGCGGTGCCCCACTCGATGTTCAGCGGGCCGGCCGCCGCGCTGCAGCCCAATAAGCTGATCATCGGCATACAGCCGGAGGAGAAGCTCAGTCTCAGACTGATGGCCAAGGAGCCGGGCCTCGACCGGGCCGGCATCCGCCTACGCGAGGTGCCCCTCGACATCTCCATGCCCAACGCCTTCGCCGACAAGCGCCGGCGGATCGCCTACGAGCGCCTGCTGCTGGACCTGATGGACGGCTACCAGACCCTGTTCGTCCGCCGCGACGAGGTCGAGGCGCAGTGGACCTGGATCGACGCCATCCGGGCCGGCTGGGCGGCCAACGACATGGCCCCGAAAGGCTATCCGGCCGGGACCTGGGGCCCGTCGGCGGCCATCGCGCTCACCGAACGCGATGGGGTGAGCTGGAACGACTGAGCCTTTTTCACCCCACCCCGGACGCGCTCCGCGTCTCGACCCTCCCCATCAAGGGGAGGGAGGATATCCAGTTGAAATCATTATCCTCCTCCCCCTCGATGGGGGAGGAGTCGCGAGGCGACGGGGGGGTGACTGGGGGAGAGCGTTCACACGGCTTTTTCGGCCGGGACGGTGACGCCGGCCTCGGCCAGCCAGTCGAGGATCTTCTGCTTGGGCATGGCCCCCACCTTCATCGACGCCATGCGCCCGTCGCGGAACAGCATCATGGTCGGAATGCCGCGCACGCCGTAGCGCGAGGGGGTGGTCGGGCTTTCCTCGATGTCGAGCTTGGCCACGGTGACGGCGCCGTTCAGCTCGTCGGCGATCTGCTCCAGGGCCGGAGCGATCTGCTTGCAGGGTCCGCACCACTCGGCCCAGAAATCGACCAGGACAGGGCCGGCCGCCTTGAGCACGTCGGTCTCGAAGCTGGCGTCGGTGACGGCAACGGTAGTCATGGGCGATTCCTCCGGGGGATGCCTGGATTTAAGTGCGTCGGCCCCGCCGTCAAGCTCACGCCCGTTCGAGATTTCGTGGGCCGGCCGTGAGTTTAGGTGAGCCGATCAGAAACGGTGCTCGAGCTCGAGATTGACGCGGGCCTGGCTGGAGGCCTCGCCGCGATCGGGGCCGACGGCCGCCAGCCACCCGGCGTCGAGCTCGATCTCGAACGGCAGGAACTTAGGGCTGCCCTCCCACTTCAGCTGCGGGCCGACGTAAGCTCCTTGGGCGCGGGTGAGAAAACCGTGATCGTCGCCGAAGTCGCCGAACGCCTCGGCGCCGAGACGCAGGGCGCCGACGGTCCGCCAGGTGGCCGAGGCGCCATAGCCGTAGGCGGCGAACACTTCGCCAGGCGGGCCTGAGAACGGACGCTCGACGATGAAGTTGACGAGGGCCTGGAAGCGGCCAGCGGTCTTGGCCAGCAGCAGCTTGGCCTCGCCGCCGTCGGCATCGCCGCCCATGCCCTTGGTCACCTCCAGATAGAGGCCGGCGTCGACGCCGATCTTGGGGATCTGGCCGAGGTAGTAGATGCCCTCGACGCCGAGGCCGGTGAGGCGCTGGGGCTCGCCCGGCGCCCGCTCGACCGTGCTCACCAGGGCCAGGCTCAGGCGATCGCTGACGCCATACTCGAACTCATTAACCACCGTCTGGGCGCCTTTCAGCGATCCGTCGCCGATCTCCTGGCCGAACCGGGTCTCCAATTCGAACATGTGGTTCTCGATGTAGGGCGAATAGACCACCTCGTCGAGGCGCGGATCGGCCAGCGCCGGGGCGGCGAACAGCGCCGACAGCCCCAATGTCATCACCATGGTCGATATGCGCATGCCAGCCCCAGTTCTTGCGAGGCATTCGCATATTCTGTCTTGCGAACGAGTGTCAATTGCGATTAGGAAGAGCAGCTGACTTTCGTCGGCGCCATCGACATCGAAGTGAGACCCACGCCATGGCCGCGCGCGCCCGCAAGCCTCTGCTCGGCGAACTCAGCCGAATCACCGTCGCCGTCGCGGCGATCGCGCTCATGACCGGCGCGGCGCGGGCGGACGCTCCGGCGGGCATCACCCTCACCCTGAAAAACCACCGGTTCACGCCGGCGACGTTCACCGTCGTGGCGGGTCAGAAGGTGCGCATCACCCTGATCAACCAGGATCCGGCGACCGAGGAATTCGATAGCCACGATCTTCGGCTCGAGGAGGTGGTGACGCCCATGGGCCGCATCAGTTTCGATATCGGCCCGCTGGCGGCCGGCCAGTACAGCTTCATGGGCGAGTTCCACGCAGGGACCGCCCAGGGCAAGGTGACCGCCGTGGCCGCCCACTAGCCGTCATGCTCGCCGCCGCCCTGATCGTCTTTCGCGAAGTTCTTGAAGCCGGCCTGATCGTCGGCGTGGTGCTGGCCGCCACCGAGGGGGTGGCCAGGCGCGGCCGCTGGATCGCTGGCGGCGTCGTCGCCGGGATCCTGGGCGCCGGCCTGGTGGCGCTCTTCGCCCAGCAGCTGGCCGAGGCGTTCCAGGGTTCGGGCCAGGCGGTATTCAACGCCGCCATCCTAATCGGCGCCGTGGTGATGCTGAGCTGGCACATCCTGTGGATGTCGCGCCACGCCCGCCACATGGTCCGCGACATGCAGACCCTGGGCGAGAAGATCTCTACGGGCGCGTCGACTTTGCTGGCCATGGCCGTGGTGGTGGCGGTCGCCGTGCTCAGGGAAGGCTCGGAAGTGGTGCTGTTCCTGTTTGGCATCGCCGCCTCGGGCGGAACCCAGCCGGGCGCCATGCTGGCCGGCGGCGTGATCGGCGTTGTGGGCGGCGGGCTGGTGTCCTTCGTCAGCTACCGTGGCCTGCTGGCCATCCCCGCCGGCAAGCTGTTCGCCGTCACCAACGGCCTGGTGGCCCTGCTGGCGGCCGGCATGGCCGGCCAGGCGGCGGTCTATCTGGTCCAGGCCAACGCCGTTCCCAGCCTGGGCGACCAGGTGTGGGACACCTCGTGGCTATTGCGCGACGACGGGCTGCTGGGCCGCGCCCTGCATGCGCTCGTTGGCTACTCCGACCGGCCGATGGGCGTGCAGCTCATCGCCAATGGCGTGGTCCTGGCGACGTTGATTTCCCTCGGCCGCTGGCTTGGGACCGCGCCCAAGCCAAAGCTCACGCCAGTTCGAGATCGGCCGTGAGGTTTTCCGCCGGCCCTGCCAGCACCCAGCGTAGCCGGTTCCAGCGTCGCATCAGCCCATAGTAGGCGGCGAACACGGCGAGCAGGGCGGCCGCGGCCAGAAGGCTCGGGCGCCCGACGCCGGGATCGGTCCAGTTGGCGACCACCACTCCGGCCAGGGCGACGAGCACGATGACCGGGGCCAGAGGGAAGAGCGGCATGCGATAGGGCGCGTGGTCGGTCGCTCCTTTCAGCCGGCCCACGATCGCACCCGCCGACAGCAAGGCGTAGATCACCACCACGTTCATGCCGCTCAGCACCAGCAGCAGGTGGAACGGCAGCAGGCAGGCCGCCATGCCGACGGCGCCGGTGAAGAGCGTCGCTAGCCACGGCGAGTTGAAGCGCGGGTGCAGGGCGGTGAACACGATGTTGACGCCGCGCCGCCAGGCGCCGTCCCGGCCGCTGGCGTACAGAAAACGGGCGTTGATCAGCACGATGGCGATCAGGGCGTTGAGGATGGCCAGCGCCACGCCCAGGCTGATGGCCACGGTGAGGGTCCGCCCGCCGCGCGCGGCGGTGAAGTCGGCGAACGGGCTGGCCGAGGTTACCAGGGCCTTGAGGTCGGGAGCGCCCAGGATCACCGCCAGGGTGGGGATGAATTCCAGGACCAGGGTCACGGCCAGGGCCCACAGGATGGTGCGGGCGATGCGCTGCGGCGCCTCGTGCATCTCCTCGCCGAAATAGGCAGCCGCCCCGAAGCCGTTGTAGGCGAAGATGGCCACGGTGGTGGCTAGGCCCATAGCCGTCCATGACGCGGGGGCGAGGCCGCCGGCCGGCGTGGCGATCATCGGATGGGCAAGGACCTCGGCCACTGGCCGGACAATGTGGCCGAAACCAAGGGCGGCGACAGCGGCCAGCGCCAGCACCTCCACCAGCAGGAAGGCGCCGGTCACCCAGGCGTTGAGGCGCACGTTGAGGATGCCGGAAAGGGTCGCCAGCGCCAGGATCGCGAAGGCGATCGGGACCGGCGGCGCGCCTGGCCAGACCGTGGCCAGGTAAGCGCTCGCCCCAAGCGCCAGGACGGCGGGGGCCAGGTTGGAGGCGACGGCGATAGAGCCCATGAGCACGAAGCCGGCGAAGGGGCCCAGCGTGCGTCCGGCCATGGCGTATTCGCCGCCGGCCAGCGGCCAGGCCGACGCCAGCTCGGCATAGACGAAGGCCATGGCCGTGGCCACCAGCGCCGCCGCCGCCAGGCTGATCAGGGCCCCGGTGCCGGCCTGCTGGATGATGCCCGGGATGATCACGAACGCCGACGAGGCCGGAGTGATCGCCGACAGGGTGAGTAGGAGCACCCCGAACACCTTCATGCTGCGCACGAACGGCCGCGGCGACGGACGCGATGTGTCGTTGTTCGGCACGAACCCCCCTCAGAGTTCAGATGGATGTAACGAGCATGGCATATAGAGAAACCTCTCCCATAGGGAGAGGGAGCCCTGATCCTCCTTGCGAAGCGGGGGGACCGCCCCGGGTCTCGCCGGAGGCGAGCCCAAGGACAGCTCCGAGGTGGAGGGGGCGGTTGCAGCGCGGTGCGGTCGCCGCCTGGCCCTGCGCGCCACCGACACCGACGGCCTCTACGACCTCTGTTACCGAAGCCATATCCAGCTCGACCTGGGAGATCATCAACCCCGTTCGTCATGTCCCCGAACAACCGCTCGGCTTGACCCCGGTCTGAACACGAAGTCGGGAGGGGAGTTGGCTCGGCAGTTCCGCCCCCTATGGGAGAGGTTTTACTCGCCGGGCCAGGGGGTGGCGCAGGAGGGCGTAGATCATGATCGGCAGCCCGACGGTGGCCGGCGCCAGCCAGTAGGCGATCGGCGGCAGGTTCTTCCAGACCGGCAGGTTGGGGCCATTGTCCACATAGAAGGCGGTCAGAAGCACGATGTACGAGACGCCCATGCCGGTGAGATGGGCGCGCGCCGTGCCAAACCAGCGTCGGCGCATGGCCATGCGGCCGAAGCTGGCCGCCGCGAAGGCCGCCGCCGCCAGAACCAGCAACGGATAGTCCTCGACCCAGCGTACGGCCGACAGCGCCGCCGCCGTTACGAACACCACCGACAGCGACCCGTAGTAGAGGGTCCCGAAGGCCGAATGCCGCCCTCGCCCTTTGGCGCTCAGCGTCGCCACCGCCCCGGCGAGCACCGCGGTCAGCCCGGCGCCCACATGCGCGGCCACCGCGCCCAGGAACCACGGCGAGGTCGAGGGGATGACCAGGCCGGCGACGACCGTGGCCCCGCCGGGCGTCATGCGGGGAGCTGGCGCAACGCGGCGGCCAGGAGGGCCGGGGGGATGGGCATCAGGGCGGGGCCGTCGGTCCACACCAGGGCCGCCTCGATGGCGCGGCCGGGGAACACCTCGCCGAGGATGGCGGCGTAGATGGCCATCTGGCGCACATAGGCGCCCTCGGCATCCTCGATCCGGCCCGGGGCCGGGCGGTTGGTCTTGAAATCGATCACCAGCACCCGGTCCTTTTCCACCAGCAGGCGATCGACGCGGCCGGAGATGGCCAGCGCGCCGACCTGGCCGACCAGGGGGATCTCGGGCCGTGAGCCGGGACCGAACACGGCCGCGAAGCGCGGATCGGCGAGCACGGCCAGGGCGGCGGCGGCCATCTCCGCCCGCTGCCGCCCGTCCAGGTCGGGTTCGCGGGCCATGAGGGCGGCGGCGGCCTCGGGGCGCCGCTCCGCCGGCAGGTCGGGGAGGAGCTGGAGCAGGCGGTGGATGATGTCGCCGCGGCGATAGCGGCCGAGCCCGCCGACGTCGGCCAGGGGCGAGGGGGCCGAACCGGCGTCGTCTTCGTCCAGGCGCGAGGGCGCGGCCCGGCGCGCGGCCGGCGTCTCCTGAGCGGCGAGACTTTGCGTCCAGGGTGGAAGCGCCTCCCCGGCCAAAGAAACCTCAACAGCCGCTTGAGCAGGCGCCGGAGCAGGCCCATAGCGCTTGCCTTCCCCACCACCCGGCAAGGCGAAGGGCGCCGTCTCCAAGCCCCCGAACGCCCGTTCGACATAGTCGCGCCAGCTGCGCTGGAAGCGCCAGGGCTGCAAGGGCTCGACGCCGGCGACGATCAGCCGGTCCCGGGCCCGGGTCAGGGCGACATACAACAGGCGCGCGGATTCATGCTCCATGGCCTCGTCGCGCACCTGCTTGGCCAGGGTCGAGGCCGGCCCGTCGTCGGCCTTGCGCGGCGCCCACAGGAAGGCGCCGTCGGTCAGCGAAAGGAGCCGCCCGCCCTGCCAGGTGGCCCGGCTGGTGGTGTCGGGCAGGATGACGATCGGCGCCTCCAGGCCCTTGGCCCCGTGCACGGTCATCACCCGCACCTCGCCGGCGCCGCCCTCCTGCTGCTCGCGCTTGATGTCGAGGTCGAGGGCCCCCATCCAGGCCAGGAGGCTCTCCAGGTCGCGCACGCCGGAGGACTCGGCCGCCAGGACCTGGCCGACGAAGGCCTCCAGGGCCTGCTCGCCCTCGGCGCCCAGGCGGGTGAGGATGCGCTGGCGCATGGAGCGGCCCGCCGGGTCGAGCCGCCCGAGGACGGAGCAATAGAAATCGAAGGTTGGGACGCGCTCAGCTTCTTCCCGCGCCCAGGTGAGCAAGCGCACGGCGTCGGCCCATTCGCCGCGCCCCAGCTCCCTGGCGCCGGCCTGGAGCGCGCGCCATAGGCTGCCCCGGCGCTCATAGGCGAGATCGTACAGGCCCTGCTCGCCCACGTCGCAGAACGGGCTGCGCAGGAGCACGGCCAGGGACAGATCGTCGGCGGGAAAGCGGACGAAGCGGCCCAGCGCCATCAGGTCCTCGTAGACGCCGTGCTCGGAGAGCTTCATCCGGTCGGCCCCGGCCACCGGGACTGCCGCGCTTTTCAAGGCTCGGATGATCTCGTGGAACAGGGGCCCGCGGCGGCGGACGAGGATCATCACATCGCCGTAGCCGCACGGCCCGGCCCCAGCCTCCCCGCGAACACCGATGGCGTCGCCGCGGGCCACCATGTCGGCGATGCCGGTGGCCAGGCGCTGGGCCAGAAGCTTGTTGGCGCTGCGGACCGGCTCGGAGTCCATCGGGGCCCAAGGGTCGGCGTCGTCTTCGGCGAGCTCGCCCTTCTCCATCGGCCACAGCTCGACGCAGCCGTGGTCGGTCCGGGTCGGCCGATGGATGAGCTTGAACGGCTCGACGGTGTCCCGCGCGGGCCGCAGGCCGGCGAACGCCGCCTCGTCCTTGAACACCTGGTCGACGAACGACAGGATCTCCGGCGTGGATCGCCAGCTTTCCAGCAGCGGCACGCGCTCGAAGCCCAGGCCCGCGGCGCGGATACGCTCACCGAAGGCGCGTGTCTCCAGGGCCAGGCGCTCGGGGGCCGCGCCCTGGAAGGAAAAGATTGACTGCTTCTCGTCGCCCACGGCGAACAGGGTGCGGTATTTCGGACCGGCCCCCTCGCCGCGGAAGAACTCATCGGTCAGGGCGCGCAGGATGGCCCACTGGTCGGGTGCGGTGTCCTGGGCTTCGTCGAGGAGGACGTGGTCGATGCCGTTGTCGAGCTTGTAGAGCACCCAGGCAGCGTCGGCGCGTCGGGTGATGAGATCGAGGGCGCGGGCGATCAGGTCGCCGAAATCGAGCGCCCCGACCTCGTTCTTGGCCCCGTCGTAGATGGCGGCGTAGGCGGTGGCGAGCCGCAGCGCCTGCACCGATTCCTCGGCCAGGCGCGCGTTGCAGACGAGCCTGGCCGCCTCCACCAGGTGGCGCTGTTCTTCGGCCAGGTACTCGCGAATGTCCTTGGCGGTAGCCGCCGTGACCAGCCGCTGGCGGGGCAAGCCCTGGTCGGTGAGGAACAGGGTCTCCAGGTCGGCGAAATCGTCGGACGTCCGGGCGATGAGCATGCCGGCGCCCAGGTCGTGCTCACTGAGCCGGGCGCTGGCGACGAGGGTCTCGGCGACGGTTCGCCAGCGGATGGTGCGAGTGCGCTTCAGCGCCCTCTGCTCGATGACCGCCGGATCGGTGGGGGTATCGAACCCACAGCGGCGCCAGACATCGGCCTCGAAGGTGAAGCCCTTGTCGGCGCAGCCGGCGATGTGGGCCCCGATCTCCGAGCGCTTGGACTCGAAGTCGGCGAACATGGCGTTGAACGATCGATAGTCGAGATCGACTGAGAAGTGGTCGTAGGCCTTGGCCAGGTCATGGTCCGGACGGGCCAACACCAGGCGCGCCACGTCGTCGCGAGCGCGGGCCGAGACCTCGCGCGCCGCCGCGTCCTCCAGCACCGTGAAGCCGGGCGAGACGCCGGCCTCCAGGGGGAAGCGCCGCAGCAGCTTTTCGCAGAAGGCGTGGATGGTCTGGATCTTCAGGCCCCCCGGAGTCTCCAGGGCGCGGGCGAACAGGGCGCGCGCGGCGTTCAGGTCGCGGCCGGCCTCGTCGATATCGGCGAGGGTCTTGCTGAGCGCCTGGCTGTCCATGACCGCCCACGACCCCAGGGTCTGGAAGAGGCGCGTCTGCATCTCCGCCGCCCCGGCCTTGGTGAAGGTGACGCACAGGATGGCTTCGGGCGCGGCGCCGGCCAGCAGCAGGCGGGCGACCCGGGTGACCAGGGTCGAGGTCTTGCCCGAGCCGGCGTTGGCGGCGACAAACACCGACGCGCGCGGATTGGAGGCCTGGACCTGGGCGGTCATAACCATCTCACGAAAACGTCCCCCTCTGGGAGAGGTCTTTCATTCGCCAGTCTCGCTTTCGCCGATCACCCGCCACTCCCACACCCGGGCCAGGTGGTCATAGTCGCCGGCGCTGGTGGTGAACTTGGGGATCGCCCAGGAGACGTAGGGCGCGGCGGGGTCGTCGAACCGGGCCACCCTGCGCTTGAGGCCGGCCAGGGCGCTGGCGGCCAGGGCCGCGGAATCCTGGCCCCCGCGCGCCAGTTCCTCGCCCGGCTTGCGTCCGCCGGTCACCCGCACATAGAGCAGCTGGCCGGGGCTGAGCGGACCAAGCTCGGCGAAGCCGCCGGCAGCCAGGATCGCCGCTGTCAGGGTGAGCTGCGGGGCCAGGCCGACCTCGACCTCTTCCTGGCCGGGCGGGCGGCCGGTCTTGAAATCCAGGATGTCGGCCAAGCCCTCGCGCGCCTCGATGCGGTCGGCCCGGGCGGTCACGGCGAAGACCCCGCCGGGAGCGGCGAACTCCAGCCGCCCGCTCTGCTCGATCAGCAGCCGCGCGCCCGGCCGGCGACGGCGCTCGAAGGCCAGGACCCAGGGGGCGACATTGGCGGCCAGGGCGATCTCCCTGGCCATGCGCGCCCGGGGCATGCCGGCGGTGGTGAGTTCTTCGTGGATCAGAGCCGCGATCATCGCCTCGCCCTCGGCGTCGATGTCGCCGAGCTCGATCCCGGCCAGGCGCTCGAAGGCCTTGTGGATGGCCGAGCCGCGGGCCAGGGCCTCCACCGGGGCGTCAGGGGGATCGAGCCGGCGCAGGCGCAGGATGCTGCGGGCGTAGAGGGCGTAGGGATCGCGGATCCAGGTCTCCACCGCGGTGACCGGTAGCTCGCGCGGACGGGCGGCCACGGGCGGGGCCGGCCGGGGGCGAACCGCGGTCTTCAGGGCGGCGGGGGGATCGGCGAGCGGGGCATCCAGGGCCCGAGCCCAGGCCAGCACTTGCGGCCGGGCGGGGGCGTCCAGCCTGGCCCCGGCGATCAGGGTGCGCAGGCGCCACAGCCAGCGCGAGGGCACGGCCGGCGCGCCGCCGCACCGCTCGCTGGCCAGCAACACTACCTCCGGCGCGCAGGCCCCCTGGGCGAAGTCGTGGGCGGAAAGACCGATGCGCCGCTCGGGGGCGGGCAGGCCGAGTGCCGTTCGCATGGGCCGCGACAGGAAGGGATCGATGGGGGCCGGGGTCGGCCAGGTCCCCTCCTCGAGGCCGGCCAGGATGGTGAGGTCGGAGCGGACCAGACGGGCTTCGAGGACGCCCAGGACCTTCAGGCGCGGATGGCTGGCCCCGCCCGGCCGGGTTTCGCCGCGGGTCAGCAGGCCATCTAGAAGATCGCGGAAGCCGGCCGGGGTGACCGGCGGCAGGGCGGCGGCGTCCTCGATCAGGCTGGCGATGACCGCGCCGACCGCTTCGCCCGCCTGGCCGGCCCAGAGGGCGCCGCTCTGGCCATCCGGACCGGAGTCCAGGGCCTCGAGGCACTGGGCCAGGGCGCGAGCGGCGGCGGCGGGAGTGGCTGCGCCGGCGGCAGCAGCTCCCTCGACCCCTTCGGGGTCCCCATCCCCCGTAGGGTGAGAAGAGGCGCTGGCGTTCTCTCCCCCCGCTGGGGGGAGGGCCGGTGAAGCCGGGAGGGGGGTGGAGAAAGGCGCGGAGGCGAGGGCCAGGGTGGCTTCAAGCCGTGTGGCCAGGTCCAGGACGGCGGAGGCGGGGGCGGCAGCCCCCTCCACCCCTTCGGGGTCCCCCTCCCCCGAGCGGGGAGGAGAATGTGCGCTGAACCTCTCTCCCCCCTCTGGGGGGAGGGCCGGCGAAGCCGGGAGGGGAGTAGATGTCAGGCGGTTGCGCAAAGAATCCCAGCCGCCGGGGCGGGGGCCGCGCAGGGCCTGACGCTCCAGATCTCGGCGGGCGCGGTCGAGGTCGCCGGGCGCGAGGGCCAGCCGGGTCAGGGGATGCTTGATGACGGCCAGCAAGGTGACCGGGTCGACGGGATCGGCGCTCTGGCGGGCGACCAGGGTGGCCAGGACCCCCAGCGGGCTGGCGGCCAGGCTCACGCCGACCGAGCTGTCCGGGGTGACGTTCCAGCGCGCCAGGGCCGCGACCACCCGGCGGGCCAGGGCGGCGTCCGGGGTAATGAGCGCGGCGGTGCGCTCAGGCGTCTGCAGCGCCTCACGCAGCATCAGGGCGGCGGCGGTGGCGGCCTCGTCCTCGGAGCGGGCCGACATCAGCGTGAGGCCGGCCAGGCCCTCGCTGATCGCGGTGGGGGACTCGGCGTTGATGTCGCCGATCACGCTCAGCCAGTCGGCGGTCTCGTCGGCCGGTCGCAGGGCCTCGCTGACGATGCGGCGGCGCCAGCGGCCCGCGTCGATGGCCTCGGCCGAGCCAACCCAGGGCCTGACCTCGCCCCGGATGATCCCGGCGCTGTCCAGCAGGCGCTTCAGCGCCCCCTGGGGGTGCTGGTCGCCGACCTTGGCCCAAGCGTTGTCGGCCAGGCTGAGGTCGAGGCCGGGGAGGACCACGCAGCCGCGTGGGGCGCGGGCGATGGCGGCCAGCAGGTCGGCGGTGGCCGGGGTCGAACCGGTGGAACCGGCGGCGATCAGCACGCCCGCGGGCGGGGCATCGCTCCAGCGCGCCTGCAGGCGGCGCAGGAGGGCGACGCGGCGGGCGGTGAGGTCCATCAGGCCGAGTTCGGCGAGGCGGGCGGGCCAGGCCTGCGTGGCCAGTTTCAGGAACGCCGCCGACTGGCGCCAGTGCAGGGCCAGATCGCCTTCGACCAGGGCGTCAAGGTCGATCTCCCCCACTCCCTCGATCTGGCAGGTGTCGAGGAACGCGGCCAGGGCGTCGGCGAGGTCGAGGGCTGAGACGGCGGTGAGCTCGCGGTCGATCAGGTCCTGGTTAGCGGCGACGATCCCGGCCAGCTCGAAGCGCCGGCGCTGGGGGCTGATCGCCGGCGGCAGATCGAGGCTGAGGTCGCCGGGCTCGAACGGCGGCTCGCCCTCGTCGAGGTCGCCCAGGGCGCGCATGTTCGGCAGCAGGATGGCGGTCTTGCCTGAGGCCGCCACCAACGCTCCGGCCAGGGCGCGCACGGCCCGGCGGTTTGGGAGCAGGATGGTGGCGTCGGCCAGGGCCTCAGGCGACGCCGAGCCGAGGGCGCGCCAGATCCCGGCCGCCAGGTCGCCCACGAACGGTCGGTGGGCGGCGATGGTGAACCAGCGCGGGGCTGGCGCAGACAGAAAATCGCTCACGCGGGTTGCGCCAGGCGCGCCTCCGCCAAGGCCAGGGCGGCCGGATCGCCGACGTGCATCCACAGGCCGTCGGCGACCACCCCGTGCAGGCGCCCGGCGGCGGCGTAGGCCATCCAGTGCTGGAAGATGCCGTGCGGCGTCGCCGGCCAGGCGTCGATCAGCGCGGGCCGGAGCATATGCACGCCCATATAGGCCAGCGGCGCAGTGGGGCGCTCGCCCCGGTGGGTAAGGGCGCCCTCATCGTCGATGAAGAAGTCGCCGGGGCCGCCGAAACCCAGGGCCTGGGTCTGGGGGACGACGAGCAGTAAGTCGTCCATGCGCGCCCCGTCCCAGGCGGCAACGAGGTTGTCGATGAGATGATCGTCCGTCCACAGAGTGTCGATGTTGGCCACTAGGATCGGGGGGTCACCCAGGAGCGAGCGGGCCTTGACCAGGGCCCCACCGGTCTCGAGGAGGGCGGCGCGCTCGTCGGAGATGAGGATCTCAAGGTCGGTCCGCAGGCGGACGTGGCGTTCCAGTTCATCGGCGAAGGCGTGGACGTTGACCACGACGCGCCGCACCTCGGCCTGCGCCAAGCGGTCGAGGACGTGGTCGATCAGGGCACGGCCGCCGACCTCGACCAGGGCCTTGGGCCGGTCGTTGGTCAGGGGGCGCAGTCGCGTCCCCAGCCCCGCCGCCAGCAGCATGGCCGTGGTGGGCCGGGTCAATTCACCCCACCCCGGACGGCTTCGCCGTCTCGACCCTCCCCATCGAGGGGAGGGAGGTTGTGCCTTTTTTCCTCCTCCCCCTTGATGGGGGAGGTGGTCCGAAGGACCGGAGGGGGTGGGACAATCCTCACAGCCAACGGCGGACCTTGTGGGTGTAGGCGTCGAAGTCGGATCCGAACTGGCGGCGCATCTTGGCTTCCTCGAACGGGATGTGGACCCAGTTGACGGTGGCGAACACGCCCAGCGAAGCCAGAAGCATTGGCCAGGCGCCGACCCAGATGGCGATGCCCAGGGTGACGATGGTGAGGCCGAGGTACATCGGGTTGCGGGTGACGCCGTAAGGCCCGCTCACCACCAGTTTCTTGTTCTCGGGCGAGGTCGGGTTGAGTTCCGTGCCGGCGCGGCGAAACAGGACGACGGCCCACACCGGCGGGACCCAGCCGAGCATCGCCAGGGCGACACCGAGCGGCACGATCGGCAGGCCGGGAGCCTGGGGCCAGCCCAGCGCCCCGCTGACCGCCGCGGCGACCAGGACGTAGATCAAGGCCCAGACGGGCGGCGGGAGTTTCAGCATGGGGCTTCCTAAAAGTACGATCCTCCTCCCCCTCCAAGGGGGAGGAGGTCCGAAGGACCGGAAGGGGTGGCGACCGCCATCACCCCAACCCGGACGGCTTCGCCGTCTCGACCCTCCCCATCCAGGGGAGGGAGGATATCGTTGTTCGTCACCCCTTTGCCTCCGCCGGCACATGGGTCGCCAGCCAGTCGGCCAGGCCCACGGGGGCGGGGTCGGCCAGGCAGCGGTCGAGATAACGCCACAGGCGGGGCATGAAGGCGGCGTAGCGCGGCTTGCCATCGCGCACTACCAGGCGGGCGAAGATGCCGATGATGCGGACCACGTTGAGGGCGCCCAGCGCATGGAAGTCGGCCATGAACGCGGCCCGGTCGGTCTGTGGTCGCAGGGCGAAATAGCGGGTCAGGGCCGCCGCCTCCCGCTCGGCCGACACCTCGCGCCGGGCGTCGTGCAGCAGCATGGACATGTCCCAGGCCGGATGGGCGCGCAGGGCGTCCTGGAAATCGATCAGGCCCACCCGGGCCGCGCCGGTCCGGTCGCCGAGCCACAACAGATTTTCGGCATGGTAGTCGCGGTGGCAGAAGACGGCCGCACCCGCCTCGCCGCGGGCGCGCACCGGGGCCCAGATCGCCTCCCATTCGGCCAGGGCCGCATCGTCCACCGCCATGCCGGAGGCGAACTTCGGCAGCCACTGCGGCAACAAATCGCCGCCTGTCTTCAGCGCCAGATCGTCATAGGCCAGCAGCGGCCAGGCCGCGCCGTCCGCGGTCAGTAGGGCGGGCGGCGCCTGCTCATGTAGCCGCGACAAGGTTTCGATGGCGCCGTCATAGAGCGGGGCCTCGTCCGCCCCGGCCTCGGTCAGGCGGGCGAACAGGTCATCACCCAGGTCCTCGAGCACGGCGAAGCCGGCTGCCGGCTCGGCGCAGATGACGTTGGGAGCCGAGAGGCCCAGGCCGCGCAGATAGCCGGCGCAGGCGACGAACGCCTCCACCCGGCCGGCCGCCAGGCGGGCCAGGGCGTTGTAGCCGAGGGCGGCGCGCTCGGCCGCCGTGGCCTCGGGCGGGCATGGCTGGGTCTCCGCCGCCGGCGGTTGGTCCATGAAGATCAGGCTGGGGCCGGCCGCGGGATGCAGGCGCTCGTACCGGCGGGTCGAGGCGTCCCCGGCCAGGGGCTCGCGCCGGGCCGCGTTGAGGCCCGCGCGGCTGAGGAATGCCCGTCTCCCCTCCTCCTGTTCAGAGAGCAAGCGCGCGGTCCTCCCAGCGCCCGTGGGGGCGCAGGCGCACGTGCCGGCTGTCGCCGTCTATGGTCAGCTCCACGTCCAGCCGATGGCGCGGGGCGTGGCGGCCGAGCTTCTCGGCCCATTCGATCACCACCGCGCCGAAGACCAGGGCCTCGTCAAGGCCGAGCTCGAAGGCCTCGTCGGACCGCTCCAGGCGATAGAGGTCGAAGTGGGCGACGTTGAGCCTGTCGCCCTGGTAGTACTGGACCAGGGTGAAGGTGGGGCTGGGGACGTCGCCCTCGGCCGGGGCGAGCTTGCGGATCAGGCCGCGGGCCATCACCGACTTACCGGCCCCCAGCGGTCCGGTGAGGCACACCGCCTCGCCCTTCTGCAGCGCGCCGGCGATGGCGGCGCCGAATTTGGCGGTATCGGCTTCGGTGTTGAGGCGAAAGTCGCCGGTGGCAGGCACGATCATGGGGGGAGGATGCTCGCGCGAGGGGGCCGGGGGCAAGGGGGGTGCGGTCCTACGTTCTCGGAGAAGCATCCAAAGACGCTCGGGTGCGATTCGAGGTAGACCCTCGCGACTCGTCGATGCGTGTGAGATCGTCTCCAGAGAATCCACGAGTCGGAAACGAGATGGCGGCCGCGGCGGAAGTGTCGGGGGATCAGGAGCTGCGCCGGAGCAATGCCATCGGGCGTTCGAATCGCCTCGCTTCATTTTATCCCACCCAATCGCGTAGCAGGGTGCGTCTCGCCCTCAGGAAGTGGAGTCCCGCCCACACATAGCCGAGGAGCGCGATGGAGATCGCCTCACGCAGGCCCGCTTCGGTGCTGGCCTTGCAGGCGGCTAGCGAGACGTCCCGGGCGATCTGACAGTCGGCGAGGGTGAGGCCGGAGGGGATAAGGGAACGGCTGGCCAGGAAGTCACTGAGCGCGCCCACCGTCGGCGGCCCGAGCGCGTAACCGAAGAGATTGCCCAGGAGCAGGACGACCGCGATCGACGTGGCCCGCACGCGCGGGTGCACGACCCCCTGGGCGGCCGCATAGGTGGGCGCCGAATACAGGCACTGGACGAACGATCCGATCATGAAGAACGGTATCGCCAGGGCGAGGGACGGCGAAAGAAAGCCAATCATGAAGGATGGTGTCGCGATCAGCAGACCGATCGCCGGGATCAGAAGCAGAGCGGTGGGAAAGCGGCGCCCAAGTCTGTCTGAAGCGTAGCCGCCGAAAAAAGTGCCGGCGGCCTGAAAGGCACAGAACAACACTCCGGTGAGCCGCGTCGACTGCACCAGAGACAAACCGTGGCTCCGGATCATGTAGGAGTTGAGGTACTGGATCATTCCGTATGTGACGAACAGAGCGACCGAACTTCCCGCGACGACGTGGCGAAAGGTCCTCTTGCTCCACAGCTGTGCCAGGGCCTCCGGGAGACTGGGTGTGCCTTCGGCCCGCGCGCGCGGCGGCTCCCTGACGGAGATCTTGGCGACGACGGCCAGGACGACTCCGGGCATGCCGAGAAGGAGGAAGGCTCGACGCCAACCGAAATTTTGGGCGACGTATCCCCCCGCGAGCGAGGCGATCATGATCCCCAAGGGAATGCCCAGCGAATAGACCGCCAATGCCGTGGCCCGCCTCCTGGCTGGGAAATAGTCCGAGATCACCGACTGGGCGGGCGGCGTGCAGCCGGCTTCGCCGATGCTCACGCCGACGCGGGCCAGGAGCAGAAAGCCGAACCCGGTCGCCAGGCCGCAGACCGCCGTCATCGCGCTCCACAGCCCGATACAGATCGAGAGGATGCTGATCCTATTGCGCCGCTCGGCCAGGCGCGCGATCGGGACGCCCAAAAGAGTGTAGAGGACAGCGAAGGTGGGTCCGCCCAGGAGCCCCAGCTGGAAATCGGTTAGCCGGAATTCGTGTTTCAGCGGCTCCTGCACGATGCCGATGATCGAGCGATCGACGAAGTTGAGCGTGTAGGCCAGCGCGAGGACGATGAGGACGTAGCCTCGATAGCCGGCCGAGGCCAAACCCTCCCCCGCGGCCTGGCGCGGCCCCGTCGCGCGACCCGTCTCGACCACCACTTTGTCCCCCCCCCAGACCCGCTCGCTATTTTTCCAGGCCGGAGAGGGCGGACGTCCAAGGCTCGAACAGCAGCCGCACTCTTCTGTCCATGTCGACCATGGAGTCCGAGAACGGCAGCTCGCCGGCAGCTTCGATGAAAAGGGCCAGGTGGGCCTTCATCAGCGCGCCCAACAGGAAGGTCGCGTCTTCCAGGTTCAGCTCCGGTCGCAGGCGCCCGGCGTCGCGCAGCCGCACGAGCAGCGCGTGAACCTTCGAAAGCACCAGTTCATGCCCTTCGCGCTGGGTGCGGTCGAGATACTTGTCCTGCTCCGGTTGGCTGGGATCAAAGCCTTTGAGGAGGTTGAGGTTCTGCCAGTCCTTGGTCAGCCGAAGAGCATCGAAGAGACTAAGCATCGCCTCGATCGGATCTTCCGGCGGCGCCTGGATCACCCTGTCCGCCTTGGCTGACAGTTCCAGCAACATCGGGCGGGTCAATTCATAGTAGATCGCGCCCTTCGAGCCGAAATACGTATAGATCGTGCCGATGCTCACATCGGCCTGCTCGGCGATCTGGGCCAAGCTCGTCCTGGTGTAGCCGTTTCCCTGAAACAGCTCGTGGGCGACGTTGAGGATCTGGCTGCGCCGGCGCGTCTTCATTTTCAGCCGCAGACCGGTCATGCCAGCTCCCATTCCAGTCGCCGCGACCCGGCGTCAGCCAAAAATTTGAACAGAGTGCGGTGAGAATGCATTTTTGTGTGATGCGCTTGGGGATTTCATTATAGTGTCGTCCCCTTAAGAACCCAATTCCTTTTGGATCGCGAAGCACAATGGCCAGAGAAGAGCAGGCATTCCACATCTTTCCCGACGTCGAAAAGTCGCTGGGCTATACCCAGGCCATTCTCGCCGGCGACACATTGTACCTGTCAGGGATGATCGCCGTGGATGAAAAGCTCCAGGTGGTGGGCGCGGGGGACATGCGTCTGCAGGCGCAGACCGTGTACGAGATCCTCGCGCGCGTCCTCGCCCACCATGGCATGACCCTGAAGAACGTCGTCAGGGAAACGGTGTTCGTCACCGACATCGCGGCGATGGCCAACGGCAGATCCGCGCGGGCGTCGGCCTACAGGGACGCCGGCGCCTATCCGCCTGCCTCCTCGATGGTCGAAGTAAAGGCGTTGTTTTCGCCCGAGGCGATGATCGAAATTGAGATGACCGCCGTGCGCTGAGACCCGCGCCTATCTTATGAAGGCGGCGGAAGCGTGCGAGCGCGGAAATTTGCGCACGAAGCTCAGATACCTGCCCAACGTCGTGTCAGCCTTGGTCAGGGCGCCGGGGCGGTAGTGGATTGTGTTGAGGATCGCCAGATCCTCGTCATCGATGGTGCGCCGCATCAGATATTCGGCGCGCTCGAACCGCTCTTCCAGAACGTGGGCGGCATCCGGACCCTCCGGCCTGCGTAGGACCTGGATGGAAAAGACTGTGCATTGCCCGGGCCTCGGCAGGCCAATTCCGGCCATGGCCCCAAGCCAGAAGTCCCCGTAAAGGCCCTGTTGCTGGAACAGCGTCGTCCCGCGGATTCCCACCTCCCAGTCGATCGGCACCCCGACCTGGTCATGCGCCTGTAACGAATATCGAAAGCCCCACTTGTCCCACCTGACCTCCTCGTGCGGATCCTCGCCGCTGAACATCGCGCCATGGACCGTCTTGATGTGCTGCATGTCCGGCGTGTTGGCGCAGGCGACCCAAGGATCGCAGGCCATCGGCGCATAGCGGAAGACGCGGAATTCCAGTTCGTCGTCCGGAAATTCCCAGTCCGGCAGGTCCCAGGTCAATTCGTCGCCGTTGTGGGCCCAGACGACGCCATAGCGTTCCATGACCGGGAACTTGAACAGGCGCGCCCAGGCCGGCGCGGGGTCGCCGATCGCCGTCTTCGTGCACGCGCCCTGTCCGTCAAACTCCCATTTGTGGAAGGCGCATTGGATGCTGTCGCCGGCGACCCGACCCACGGACAGGTCGGCGCCGACGTGAGGGCAGTATGCGCTCATGACGCGAGCCACGCCGTCATCTCCGCGATAGACGACAACGCGCCCGTCGAGAAAATCCTCGCCGCGGATCTGGCCGACGCCGAGCTCGCTCGACGCGCAGATGGGATACCAGCCCTCGGAGAAGAGTCCGCCAGCGCCTTCTGGCGGCATCGCGTCGCCATGACGCGTCACGGGATTGTTCAGGGGCATTTCGACGTGCTTCCTGACCTCACTGGGAGATGTCACTTACCGCCTCCTCAATTGTTTCCATCTGGCGCGGAGCAAATCCGTCCCAGCCGCCCAAGGCCGTCGCTTGTCAGAACTTGAAGTCCAGCCGGGCGCCATACTCGCGCGGACGGCCATAGGTGGCGCCGGCTATGCCGAGGCTGCTGAGCGCCGTGAGGCCGTTGGTCATGTAGCGCGTGTTGGTGATGTTCGTGCCGTAGCCCGACACGCTCCAATTCGCGCCCGCCGGCCGGTAGCGCAGGTTGGCTGACAGCACGCCGAAACCGCTCTGGACGAGCAGCGGATCGTTGTTCGCCACTTCTTGTACGGTAGAGCGGAACGAATAGTCGGATCGAAGCGTGAGCTCGCCCCGGGGCAACAACCACGTGTAATCCGCGCCGACTGTGACCGTCCACTTCGGTGTCTTCGGAAGCTTGCTGGAAAGCGTTATTCCCTGAACGTTGGGATTGAGCGAGGTGTACTTGGAATCGAGATATCCGACATCCAGGTTGACGTTCAAGTTGCGGACGGGGATCGCGATCGCGTCGAGTTCGAAGCCGTCGATCCTCGCCTTGCCAGCGTTCTGGACGATCGCCGCCACGCCGCCGCCGCTGGTGGGATCGGGCACGACCGTGGTGAGCTGCAGGTTCGTGTAGTCACTGTAGAACGCGGCGCCGTTGAGGAGGGCGCGCTTGTCGAACCATTCGGTCTTGAAGCCGGCCTCATAGGTCCAAACATATTCTGGATTGAACGGGGTCTCCGCGATGAACGTGGTGGACGCGCGCCCGTTGAAGCCCCCCGCCTTGAAGCCGCGCGCGGCCGAGAGATAGGTCATAGCGTTCGGGGTCCACTGGTATTGGAGACCGAATTGTGGGGTCAGGGCGTCCCAATTGTCAGATGGCGTCACGTCGAATTTGGTCACGTCCGAGGCCAGCAACTGCAGACTCTCGTGCAGCGTCTTTTGGACATAGCTGTACCTCAGGCCCGCGGAGATCGAGAGTCTCGAGGTAAGCTTATAGTCGACATGGCCGTAGCCCGAATAACTGGAGCTGTCGAGCTGGGTCAGGATAAGTTCATTGATATCGAGACCTATTATGGGGAACAGTCCAGGAGCGATATCCAGGTGGTAATTGTCCAAGCCGCTCAAGTGGAAATAGGTCACCCCGAATACGTAGTTCAGGCGGTCGTCGAAGGCTGATCCGAGAAGCTGGAATTCCTGGCTGAATTGATCCTGTCTGTCGGCAACGGTCTGGAAGACGTACGTCACCGCGGAGTGATCGGTGTCGATCCCGAATTCGGCGTCCTGACGGCGATAGGAAGTGATCGACTTCAGGGTCGCATTTCCCAACCGCCACGAGGCGGTGGCCGAAACTCCCCACACGGTCAGATCGCTGTAGTTGGGCCCCGTCCCCAAATCCACGTTGGGGTCCGGTGATATGGAGGCGGGCGTATAGGGCGTGCCGGCAGGCCCGCCCACGAGTGCGTTCCAAAGGGCGAGCACCGGCGCGGACGTGTTGACGCCGAGTTCGACCTCGGGGATCGCGTGCTCCCGTTCCTGGGTATAGTCGCCGATCACACGGAGTGAGAAATTCGAGGTTGGGGTCCAAAGAACCTGGCCGCGCACAACCTGCGAATCGACGTCGCCTTCAGTGGAGTTGTCACTGGGGCGCTTCACATAGCCGTTCTCGTTCTGAGACGAGAACGAGAGGCTCGTGAGCAGGTCGGGCGCCAACGGCAGGTTGACCGTGCCGGTGAAGAAACGGGTGGCGTAGTTGCCGAGGGTGACTGACGCATCACCGCCGAACTGATCGGCAGGCGCCCGGGTGGTGATGTTGATCGCGCCGCCGACGGTATTCTGGCCGAACAGCGTTCCCTGCGGCCCCTTGAGGACTTCGACCTGCTGCACGTCGTCGAGATCCATCAGAGCGCCGATGGACGTCGGCAGGTATATTCCGTCTATATAGACGCCGACCCCGGGATCCGTTGTGAACAGGAAGTCGGACTGCCCGATGCCGCGGATGAAGATTTGAGCGGTGTTGCTGCTGCCGGTATCGCCGGTGCCTTTGTCGAACACGAGATTGGGCGTGTAGGCCGCAATCCTCGAGAGATCGGTGACATTGCGGACCACCAGATCGTGGGCTGTAAACGCGGTGATTGAGATCGGCGTCTTCTGAAGCGGTTCAGCGACTCTTCGCGCGGTGACGATCACCGCCTCCACCGTACCGGACTTGTCGGCCGCCGCCGGCCCGATCGCCTCGGCCGCCCCCGCGCCCCGCGCGCCGACCGCAAGGCCGCTCAGCGCCAAGGCCAAGATTGTCGCCGACCGCCGCGACGTCGCCTTTGCATGGATCATGAATTTCGCCCCCAAGATTTGATACGATAGTGCAGAGATTTCAAATTTACAATGGTGAAGTCGCCATTTTATTTCTTTCTGCGAACATGCATCCGCGACGCGGCCCGCCCGTATGCTATCCCTGCGGGGTAAGCAGGAGGCGCATGCATGAAGACAGGGGTCGCCGGCGTCTGTCTCGGCCTGCTCGGCTGGGCCCTGTGGCTGGCGCCGGCCTCAGCGGAGCCCAGCCCTCAGAACCCCCCGGCCACGATCTGGTACAGCGAGCAATTCATTGTCCATTCCCGGTTCGTCGGGCGCGACTATCTGATCCAGGTGGCGCGGCCGCACAAACCGCCGTCGGCCAAGATCCCGGCGATCTATGTGCTGGACGCAAACTCCCGGTTCGGCGAGGTGGCGGACATGGCTGGCGAGTTCGCCGACAGCGGCGAGATCGCGCCGGCGTATGTGATCGGCATCGCCTATCCCGACCAGAGGACCGAGACCTCGGGGACGCTGCGCGAACATGACTATCTGCACGTGGCGCGGTCAGGGAGCCAGCCGGCGCCCGCCGGGTTCGGCGAGGGGGCCCGGTTCCAGAAATTCATCACCGAGGAGCTGCGGCCGCTGATCGAGGCGCGCTACCCGGTGGCGGCGGACAGGGCGATCCTGCTGGGACACTCGTTCGGCGGCCTGTTCGCGCTGCATGTGCTGTTGAACGATCCGGGCGCATTCTGGACCTATCTTATCGGCAGCCCGTCGATCTGGGCCGAGCCGGGGCTGCTGGACCAGGCGGCGGCGTTCAAGGCCGCCTCGCCGGTCAGGGTTTTCCTGGGCGTCGGGGCCAAGGAGGAGGCGCAGGCGCCGGCCCTTCACGAGGTGACCACCGTCAGGGCGCTGGCGGCGCGCCTCGCCGGCCACGCGTCCGGGGCGGAGGTGGAGCTTTGGGAAGCGCCCGACGAGACCCACGCCACGGTGGTTCCGGGGTTCATGTCCCGGGCGCTAAGGTTCGCGCTGGGGACGACGGCGCCTTGATGGAGCGGGATGCGCGCAACTGTCGGAGGCGCACACCAGATACCTCTCCCGGAAGGGAGAGGTTTCTCTAAGGGTCCCCCCTGTGGGAGAGGTTTTGCTACAGTGCCCGCATGGCCGACAAAATCCTGGTTCTCTATGGATCGTACCGCGCCGACCGGCTGGGCATCCGGCTGGCCGACTATCTCGTCGCGCGCCTGACCGCGCGGGGCGCCGAGCCGGAGCTGATCGACGCGAAGGCCGTCGGGCTGCCGATGCTGGATCGGATGTACAAGGAATATGCGCCGGGTTCGGCCCCCCCGGCCATGGAGGCTCTGGCGGCGAAGATTCGCGCCGCCGACGCCTTCGTGTTCGTCGCCGGCGAATACAACTGGGGCGTCCAGCCGGGCCTGAAGAACCTCACCGACCATTTCCTGGAGGAGTGGTTCTGGCGCCCGGCGGCGATCGCCAGCTATTCGCGCAGGCGGATCGCTGGGGCGCGCTCCAACGTGGCCTGGCACGGGACCTTGTCGGAGATGGGCATGGTGGTGGTGTCGAGCACGCTGTCGGTGGGCGCGATCGGCGAGACCCTGGACGCCGGCGGGACGCCGACCGGGGAGGCCGGTCAGTCGCTGGAGCGCGCCTTCGGGCGGTTTGCCGACGATCTGGCCTGGTGGACGCAAGCCGCCCGGGCCCAGCGGGCGGTGAGGCCACCGCCGTATTGAGCTGAAAACCTCTCCCGTGGGGGAGGAAGGGGCCTACAGCGGAGCTGTGGGAAGCTGCGGGGTAACTCGCGTGCCGCGTAACCCCTTGTCTCACCCGGTCGCGGCTATCGCCGCGCTCGACCTCTACCTCTGGGAGAGGTTTCCAGCGCTTCACGGGGATGAGCGGGATGATGGGCGGCGCCGGAATCCAAGGCGCCGGGCGCCCAAATAGGCGCCATCGGCGGCAAAAGACCCCCCGCCGGTCGCTGTGCGGTCGCGCCAGGGTCCATTGACGCTATGCCCTTTCACGGCGCGCGCGTGTATAGGCGCCTCGACGTTTCCTCCCAGAGTAACCTGGCCGCGCCACCGTGCGCGGCCATTTTACACGCCGCCAGAATGGGTGACTCCCCGTCAGCGCCCGCCGATGGCGTTCAGCCTGGCGATGGCGTCGGCTGGCAGCCTGATCTCGGCCGCCTTCAGGTTCTCACGTAGGTGAGTGAGCGAAGACGTGCCGGGGATCAGGAGGATGTTGGGCGCGCGCTGCAGCAGCCAGGCGAGCGCGGTCTGCATGGGGGTGGCGCCCAGCTCGGCCGCCACGTCGGTGAGGATGGACGACTGCAGCGGCGTGAAGCCGCCCAGGGGGAAGAACGGCACATAGGCGATCCCCAGACCGGCCAGCTCATCGATGAAAGCGTCGTCGGCGCGATAGGCGAGGTTGTAGAGGTTCTGGACGCAGGTCACCTGGGCGATGCCGCGCGCCTGCCTCACCTGGGCCGAGGTGACGTTGCTGAGACCAAGCTGGCGGATCAGCCCCTGACGCTGGAGGGCGGCCAGGGTGGTGAACGGCTCCTCGATCGAGCTCTCGCTGGGGGCGTGGACCTCGCCCATGACCCGCAGGTTGACGACGTCGAGGGCGTCCAGACCCAGGTTGCGCAGATTGTCGTTCACCGCGCGGGCGAGCTCGTCCGGGGCCATGGCCGGGTTCCACGAGGCGTCGGCGCCGCGCACCGCGCCCACCTTGGTCACGATGGTGAGCCCTGCGGGATAGGGGTGGAGGGCCTCGTGGATCACCTGGTTGGTGACGTGGGGGCCGTAGAAGTCGCTGGTGTCGATGTGGTTGACCCCGCTGGCCACGGCCTCGCGCAGCACGGCGAGGGCAGCGGCGCCGTCCTTGGGCGGCCCGAAGACGCCGGGCCCGGCGAGCTGCATGGCGCCATAGCCCATACGGTTCACGGTGCGGTCGCCGAGGGCGAACTCGCCCGCGGTGGCAATGTCGGTCATGGAGGGTCTCCCGGGCTAGACGAGGCGTATATGGGCGCGAGGTCGTGCGCGGAACACCTCCCTCCCCTTGATGGGGAGGGTCGAGACGCGGAACGCGTCCGGGGTGGGGTGCTCAGCCGAAGAGCCAGGAAGGAATCACCCCCTCCGTCGCTTCGTGACACCTCCCCCATCCGCCAACGGGAGGAGGCCGTCCATCAGCAGGTCGATCAGGCGCAGCGCGCTGGCCTGCCACGCCGGGCTTGAGTTGCCGAAGGTGAACCCCACCAGGGCGCGCAGAAGGTCGTCGGGATCGACGTCGGCCCGGATGTCGCCGGCCGCTGCGGCGCGCTCCACGAGCAGGGTCATGGCGCCGGTGATCTGCGCTCCCGAAGCGGCGTAGAGCTCGCCCGCGCCGCCGACGATGGCGCCCAGCGCCTGGGCCATGACCCGTTTGGTGGCCACGTAGTCGACGAACAGCCGCATCCATTGGCGCAGAGCCTCGGCGGGTGGGGCCGAAGCCAGCAGACGGGTCGCCGAGTCCGCCAGGCGACCAACCTCCCGGCGATAGACCGCCTCGACGATGGCGTCGCGGGTCGGGAAGTGGCGATAGAGGGTGCCGATGCCGAGGCCGGCGCGGCGGGCGATCTCGTCGAGGCTGGCGTCGGGGCCGATGTCCCTGAACGCCGCCTTGGCCGCCTCGATCAGCCGCTCGCGATTGCGCTGGGCGTCTGCGCGCGGTTTGCGCGCGGTCGCCGCTGTTTTGGCGGTGGCTTCAACGGTCATTATCGCCACCCCTTGATAAGCGGAGGAGCCCTCCGTATGTTAATCGGAGACACCCTCCGTTTTAATCCTCGAACCGGCCGTTGGCAACTTTGTCGCCGCCCGGACGTGGAGCGGAGGGGGCCTGAAAATCATTTCAACCGTGGAGACCCATCATGACCACACAATTTGGCGCCCAATCGACCACCGACGAGGTTCTTGAGGGCGTGGACCTTACCGGCCAGCGCATCCTGGTCACCGGCGTTTCGGCCGGCCTGGGCGTGGAGACCGCCCGCGCCCTGGCCGCCCATGGGGCGAGCGTCGTCGGCGCGGCGCGGGACCTGGGCAAGGCGGCCAAGGCCACGGCCCACATCGCCAGTCTCGAACTGGTGCAGTTGGACCTGGCCTCGCTGGCCAGCGTGCGCGCCTGCGCCGACGCCCTGGTGGCGGCCGGCACGCCGTTCGACCGGGTGATCGCCAACGCCGGGGTCATGGCCACCCCCAAGGGGACCACGGCCGACGGCTTCGAGACCCAGTTCGGCACCAATCACCTGGGCCACTTCGTGCTGGTCAACCGCATCGCCTCTCTGATCAAGGACGGCGGGCGGCTGGTCAATCTGTCGTCGGCCGGCCACCGCTACAGCGACGTCGACCTGGAAGACCCCAATTTCGAGCACACGCCGTACACGGAGTTCGGCGCCTACGGCCGCTCCAAGACCGCCAACATCCTGTTCGCGGTGGAGTTCGACGCCCGCCACAAGGCCCGCGGGGTGCGCGCCACGGCCGTCCATCCCGGCGGCATCCGGACCGAACTGAGCCGGCATATGCCGCCGGCGATGCTCGAGCAGCTGATCGCCTCGATCAACACCAACCGGCCCGAGGGGGAGCCTGAATTCCGCTACAAGACCGTGCCACAAGGTGCGGCGACGAGCGTCTGGGCCGGCGTGGTCGCTCCAGCCGAGACTGTGGGCGCCCACTATTGCGAGGACTGCCACGTGGCCGAAATCGTCAACGACGCCGCTGTGCGCTCCGGCGTGCGCGCCTACGCCCTCGACCCCGACCACGCCAAGGCCCTGTGGGCCAAGAGCGAGGTGATGGTCGGCGAGCAGTTCTGATCCTCAAGTGGCAAAAGGAGAGACAAGCATGACCAGCAAGGTGTGGTTCATCACCGGCTCGTCCAAGGGCTTTGGCCGGGTGTGGGCGGAGGCGGCGCTGGCGCGCGGCGATGCGGTGGCGGCCACGGCGCGGGACGTGGCGGCGCTCAAGCCGCTGGTGGAGCGCTATGGCGAGCGGGTGGCGGCGATCGCCCTCGACGTGACCGACAAGGCGGCCGTGGCGGCGGCGGTGGCCGAGACGCTCAAGCGGTTCGGGCGCATCGACGTGGCGATCAACAATGCCGGCTATGGCCTGTTCGGGGCCGTCGAGGAGGTCAGCGAGGCCGAGGCCAGGGGGCAGATCGAGACCAACCTCTTCGGGGCGTTGTGGGTGACCCAGGCGGTGCTGCCGCCCATGCGCACCCAGAAGAGCGGCCACATCATCCAGGTGTCGTCGATCGGCGGGGTCAACGCCTTTCCGGGCATCCCCCTCTATCACGCCTCCAAGTGGGGGCTGGAGGGTTTCAGCCAGGCGCTGGCGGGCGAGGTCGCCTCGTTCGGGATCAGGGTGACCATCGTCGAGCCGGGCGGATACGCCACCGACTGGAGCGGGCCGTCGGCCAAGCGGGCCACGCCCATCGCGGCCTATGACGACATGCGGGCGGCGAGGGCCCAGTTCCGCAGCGGCTTTGTCGCCGGCGACCCGGAGGCGACCGGGCCGGCGATGTTGAAGCTGGTGGATGCCGCCGACCCGCCGCTGCGCATCTTCTTCGGCTCTGGCGGCCTTCCCATGACCAAGGCGGAGTATGCCCGGCGGATCGAGACCTGGGAGCGGTGGAACGATGTCTCCCTGGAGGCCCAGGGCGACCTGGCCGCCCGGCGGGCCGGGTAGGTTTGCGGGAGCAGGTTTATCCACAGATTACGCAGATGGACGCAGATGGAGGATTCCTAAAATCCTCCCTCCCCTTGATGGGGAAGGAGGCCTTGATGGGGGAGGAGGATTTAGCGAGGACGCTCATGGCTGAAGCCTACAAGACCTGGCAGTGCCGGACCTGCGGCTATCTCTATGACGAGGCGCAGGGCGATCCGGATGAGGGCCTGGCCCCCGGGACGCGCTGGGCCGACATTCCGCCGGATTGGGTCTGCCCGATGTGCGGAACGCCGAAAGCGGATTTCGACATGGTCGAGCTGTGACGGGCGCTCCGGCTTTCGCTGGCGCGGCGCGGTCGCTAAGGTCCGACGGCGCAGCGAACGAAGGCAAATCCGAACATGGCGACTTCACTCTATGACTTGAGCGTGGCGTCCTACCTGCAGACCCTGGGCGGGGTCGCGGGTTTCCTGGACCGGGGTCTCGATCACTGCCGGGAGAACGACGTCGACCCGAACGCGATCGTGGAAACCCGCCTGTTCCCCGACATGGCGCCGTTCCGCTTCCAGATCTGGTCGGTGAGGCACCATTCGATCGGGGCCATCGAGGGCGTGAAGAAGGGCGTGTTCACCCCGCCGCCGGAATTGCCGCCGCTCGACTACGCCGGCCTGCAGCAAGTGGTGGCCGATGCGCGCGCCGCCCTCGAGAAGCTGACTCCCGCCGATGTGAACGCCCTGGAGGGCCGGGACGTCGTCTTCCAGTTCCGCGACTTCAAGATGCCGTTCACGGCGGAGGGGTTCCTGCTCTCCTTCTCGCTGCCCAACTTCTATTTCCACGCCACCACGGCCTACGACATCCTGAGGTCGAAGGGGGCGCCGCTGGGCAAGCGCGACTTCATGGGCCCGATGCGGCTGAAAGCCTGAGGCCAACGCGGAATTGCGGGTCTGAACCGCCGAAGGCGCACTCTAGAAACCTCTCCCATGGGGAGAGGGAGGGACCCATCGCGCAGCGATGGGAGGGTGAGGGGGTAAGTCGCCCGCCGCGTAGCCCCTCACCCGGTCGCGGCTGTCGCCGCGCTCTCTCCCATGGGAGAGGTTTTCCGGTTCTAAGCCAGACTGAGCCGCGGGGCCCGCGGCCGCCAGCCGCCCCGGCGCAGGATCATGGCGGCGATGATCGCCGAGACGACGAGGCAGACTATCACCGAAACCACCGACGCCTCGGGGCCGAAGGCGCCGCCGGTCAGCAGCCCAGGCCCGGAAAGGGTCGCCCTCACCAGGCTGGGCGCCGGCGCTCCGCCGGACACCGAGGCGCCGAACAGGCTGCCCTCGGCGAAGTTCCAGCTCATGTGGATGCCGATGGCCAGCCACAGGTTGTGGGTCAGGGCGTAGGCCAGGGCCAGCAGCACGCCGGCTTCGATGGCGATGGCCGCGGTGCTGACGGGCGTCGCCCCCGGATTGAAGGCGTGCAGCAGGCCGAAGACCACGGCGGAGACGGCGAGCGCGACGGTGGTGCCGGTGGCCTCCTCGAGGATGCGGAACAGCACGGCGCGGAGCAGAAGCTCCTCAAGAACCGCGGCGGCGAAGGCGGCCGCCAGGCCACCGCCCAGACCCTCCAGCCCGGTCCCGGGGCCGAACCTGGCCAGGCCCAGACTCCACAGGACCAGATAGACCGTGGCCATTAGGGCCAGGCCGACGCCGGCGCCGATGAGCAGCTGCGGGGCGCCGCGGCGCAGGTCCAGTTCGGTGGCGCTTCGCCGCTCCAGCCAACGCACCGTCAGGATGTAGAGGCCCAGCAACAGAGCCGACGACAGCAGGTTCCCGACCAGGAGCAGGGGATGATGCAGCGGCGAAGGGGCCGGCGGGATCAGCGGATTGGTCGCCAGCTTCGAGGCGATCAGGCCGACGATCAGGACCACGGCCAAGACCACGACACGGACCACCGCCCAGCGGCTGGCGCGGGCCAGGAACACGGTTCCGCCGGGCCGGCCCGGGACAGTGGGATCGCTCGGGTTGTGGGTCATGGCGCCGGGGCCGTGTCGCCTGGGGCCTTGTCGCCGAGAGCCTTGTGGATCTGCTGGGTCAGGTCGGTATTGGTCTTGAGCAGCTTGTGCACGGCGTTGCTGATCTCGAGCAGCGCCTCGGCGTCCTTGTAGGTCTGCAAAGCCTGCTTGTCGGAGGCCGCGGCGGAGACCTTTTGGCCCACCATGATGATGGACAGCAGGACCAGTTGCAGGAAGGTCTGGGCGATCCAGGCGATCAGGGTCGCGGTGCCGCCCTTGATCGCTTCGGGAAGGCTGATCAAGGTGAGAATGGTGAAGGCGTAGGCGCACCACATCGTGCCCACCGCGTTGGTGATGGTGACCGCCAGCCAGCCGTTGAAGCCTGTGTGCAGCTCCTTGGCGATGGTGTGGACGCCGTGCTCCTTACGTCGAGCTATATGCTGTTCAATATCGCCCATAATATCTTCCATGGTCTGCGCTCCCGCCCGGGTTGGTGGCCGTTGGTCTCTCTCCACAGAGGAGCATCAGTTCGGCCGGTATGGCAACGCCGAACCACAGGGACTAAGGTCAAGGTTCGGGCGCGGGCGTCATGTGTTCACGCGCCCCTTCTCAAACCCCCGGGGGAAACCATGCACACATCTTGGAAACTGACGGCCGCGCTGGCCGTATCATGCGGCATCGCGGGCGCCGCGGCGGCGGCTCCGGCGGCGACGCCGGCGACGACAGCCCCCGCCCCGGCGGTGGCCAAACCGGCCGGCCCCAGCGACCATGCGCAGATCGCGGCGCTGGAGAAGGGCTTCGGCGCCGCCGCCACGGCCAAGAACGTCAGCAGGACCATGTCGTACTATGCCCACGACGGCCTGTTCGTGTTCGATGTCAGCCCGCCGCGCCAGCACGTCGGCTGGGCCGATTACAAGAAGGACTGGCAGGACTTCTTCGGCTCCGTTCCCGGGCCGATGAGCTTCGACATCGCGGATCTGGCCATCACGACGGTCGGACCGGTGGGCTGGTCGCACAGCATTCAGAGCGTTCACTACGCCGCCAAGGACGGGGCGAAGAAAGAGTTCGTGGTGCGGGTCACCGACGT